>OLNY01000001.1_pt1 | contig 339153 bp, 303 predicted proteins | sample 1671981 | NCBI WGS metagenome assembly OLNY01 (sample SAMEA3136632, study PRJEB25190) | human gut metagenome | biome: human gut; feature: human-associated habitat; material: faeces | place: Austria | collected 2013
TCCGCGCGCAAGAAAGTATTATATCGGTTTGAGTAATTTGCGCAAGAGGGAATTTTGCTAAGTTTGAAATTTGTATGGTCTTCTTTGCTACAATATGCTCCATTGCACACAAAAAGAAGGGGATTGCTGTGTCCGATAAAGAACAAACTCCGCTTGATGCTCCAGAGCAGACACAGGAAATAAAGGCGGATGAGCCTGATAAAGTAGAAAAAGTTGATAAAACAGAGATAACCGACGAAGCCGATAAACCCAATGAGCCAGCTATAGCCGAAAAGACTCCTAAATCCCACAAAAAGCGCCTTAAGCAGATCATTGCCATTATTGTAGGTATTGCTGCTTGCGTTATTTTGATTGCGCCTTCAATTGCAGGTTATCTTAATGTTTCGGTTATATCTACGAGTGGTCAATTTACTGGTCAAGAGTGTAAGGTTTTGCTGTATGAAGGCGATGTGGTTGCTTTACTTGCCGATGCGGACCCTTCAAATGACCCAGAGCCTGTTAAGGAAAACCAAATTGTAGTAGGTCAGCGTACTACCTTTAATGGTATGAATTTTGGTACGTATACCATGGACGTGGTTCTTTTGGACGAGCAAGCTGACTCACAGGTCAGCATCACGCCTCGCACAACAACTATGTGGGGAATTGATAATCGTCAAACTTATGAGATTGCATAAGCTTTGTTCATGGTATTATGTTTGCACTCGGTGAGGGAGTAGTTGACATTTAATAACATGTGATGCGTCAACATCATGGCCTAAAAAAAGCCTGGCGTGTCTTAATCGACGAGACTCACGGTGGAAGGGGTTATATACCTCTTTTGCCGTGAGTCTTTTTTGTGAACTGAAGTTTTAAACCAATTGTATGGTTTGAGGCTAGAAAGAAGAAAGGGATACTTTCAATGGATCTTTCGATATTCGCTACACCAGAAGCGTGGATTAGTTTAGTAACGCTTCTCTTTTTGGAAATTGTATTGGGTGTCGATAATCTTGTTTTTATTTCTATTACCACTGATCGTCTTCCTGCTGAAAAACAGCACATCGGTCGTCGCCTCGGTTTATTGGGCGCGTTGGTAATGCGTGTTCTTTTCTTAAGCTTTGCCTCATTCCTTGTTCATATGACCGATCCACTTTTCACAATTCCAGGTGTTTATATTGGCGATCGTGAACTAGGCTTTTCGATTCGCGATTTAGTCTTGCTCTTTGGTGGTATTTACCTTATTTATAAGGGTATCGTTGAGGTTCGAGATGTATTGGGTCTTGCAGAAGAAAAGGAAGATCAGGGCGATTCAAGCGAATCACGTCGTGGTTTAACGCTTCCTGCTGCAGTTGCCACTATCATGGTTATGGACTTGGTATTCTCTATTGACTCCGTTATTACTGCTGTTGGCTTAGCTGAGCATCTTATTATCATGATCATTGCAGTAATGGTTGCTATTTTCATCATGATTATTTTTATTGACAGTATTTCCGACTTCATTAATGCTCACACCGAAATGAAAATCTTGGCGCTGGTATTCATCGTTACTATCGGTGTCTTGCTTGTTTTGGATAGTGTTCATATCAACTCCGGTATTGAAGTATTAGGCATGCATGGCGAAAAACTTATGGTTTACTTTGCAATGGTGTTTGCAATTGTTCTGGAACTCATTCAAATGCGCTATACCAAGAATTTCCGCGAGTGGACCGCCAAGAAGAACTTGGAAATGATGCGTGCTAAAGGTTTTGATCCACAACGCACGGATACCCTTGAGCTTGCTCAGGCTATTCTTGATGCTGAACTTGCGGCACAAAATGCAAAAGCACTTGCAGATGGTCAAGCTAACCAATCAGAAGACACAAAACGGAAATAGTAAAAGCTCAACAGAAGTCTTGAATACACGAAATAAGCCGTGTGTAGGACACGTGTTTTACGTACGGGTATAAGATAGATGCACTTCGTCTTTGGTATAAGGTGAAAACTTCGAACTAGCGAACTATCTTATTTGAGCTGTTCATCCTCGGGGCTGAAATGTTTCAAGCATTCCTGAGATACGATAAAACGGGTTGCTTGAGGCAAACAGCGAATAGTAAGGGGAGTTTGCAGTTCGGTAGGTTCGCCGTCGTATTGAACCTGCATATTGGGATTGGCTTCGATGCGAATTTCCTTGCCACGATATAGTTCAAGACCACCTACTTTTTTAGCAAGTACTCCAGAGTGATCAAAGACTTTTGCCATAACAATAGGAAGTAGCTGAAATGCGTTTTCCGTTTTCAGTACAACAACATCAAGCATGCCGTCGCGGGGTAGGTTTTCATCCGAGACCATGACCTCAAATTGCATCTTAGAAAAGTTAGCAACAACAACACCAATGCCGCTTGCAGTGATGGTTTCGCCATCAATGGTTAACGTGAATTCAGAAACTTGAGGGGTTGGGTTTTGGAACGCTGCTTCAAAATACGCCACATCGCCCAATAGACGTTTGTGCTGGGTGGCAGTGCGCATAATAAGTTCATCGTATCCGCATCCTGCCATCATAGAAAAGCCGCGTTTTTCCCCGCTTGCAGTTTCGAGTTCGCCTAAGTCAAAGTTAAGGGTTAGTGCTTCATCCGTAACTTTGCAAAGGGCATGAGGCTCGTTTGGTTCGAATAGATTCATCGCAAGCAAATTAGCAGTACCAGAAGGGAAGGGCAGAATTGGTACGTCAGTGTAACGAAGTTCATAGGCAACCGAGGAAATAGTTCCGTCTCCGCCGCTTGCCACCACAAAGTCATAATCAGCTGCGTCGGTCAATAAAGAAGCAAGAGGTGTGGTTTCACCAAAGGTTCGAATGGTAAAAGAATCTCCGTCTTCGGCATACATTCGGACAAAATCATAGATTGCTCCATTACGAAGACCAGAACGTAAGTTATGTATGACAAGTACTTTCAAGCTAACCCCTTCTTGTTACTATGCTATACATACTATATCTTGAGATACGATATATCTGCGCAAACTTATGCGCACCTTTATAAATGCACGATTAGATTGATCCCAAATAAGGGGTGTATGAATGCTCGTCGAAAACGACGCACAATTAAAAGAGTTTTTAGCATTATGCGAAAAAAGTCCCTATATGGCTATTGATACTGAATTCTTGCGCGAGAAGACATATTACGCAAAACTCTGTTTGATTCAGGTGGCTATTGAGGGAGCTAGCGCCATTATTGATCCTTTTACTATTGAGGATTTAACGGTAATGGCTTCAGTGCTCACCAATAAAAATATCGTGAAAATTTTTCACGCATCATCGCAGGATATTGAGATCTTGTATCACGAGACAGGAGTAGTGCCTACTCCTGTTTTCGATACGCAGGTAGCAGCAGCTTTGTTGGGAAAATCACAACAAGCTTCGTATGCTGCTTTGGTTCAATCGTTTTGCCAGGTAACTCTTCCCAAGAAGGATTCTTTTACGGATTGGTCACGAAGGCCCTTAAGCCCTTCACAGGTTGAATATGCCGCCGACGATGTTACGTATTTGCCGCGCATCTATAACGACATGGTAGAACAGCTTACCGAAAAGGGTCGTATGTCGTGGCTTGATGACGCTTTCGCAGAAATTTCTAATCCTCGTAAATACGAAATTGATCCCCGTAGTCGTTATAGGAAATTAAAGCGGGTTAATCAGTTGTCTCCTCGACAGATGGCAGCAACGCGTGAATTTGCTGCTTGGCGCGAATTGCGGGCGCAAAAACTGAATATTCCTCGCAAGTGGGTTGTTTCAGACGAGCAAATTGTTGAAGCGTGTCGCCGTGAACCGCGCTCTCTTGATGAACTGTATATGGTTCGTGGTTTGCGTGAATCTTTAAAAGCAGGAGATGCTCGTCATGTTTTGAAACTTATCCAGACAGGTCTTAACTGTCCTGAAGAAGATCTTCCACAAACAAAAGTTAGTCAACGTAGTGAAGCTAATGTAGATATTGCTGTCGATCTGATGAACGCTATTGTTCGCTTGCGTGCGCGTGAAAATAAAATTGCACCTCAAACATTAGCGCCTCACGCAGAATTAATGAAGCTTGCTCGTGGTCATGATGAAGATTGTGATTTATTAAAAGGGTGGCGCTATCGTGTTGTGGGTAAGGAGCTTTCCGATTTTCTTGAGGGAAAGTTTTTACTACAGCTCGTTGACGGAAATTTGAAAATTATTCGCTCTGAGTAAAAAACTTAACCACACCAAGTAAGCTATAGGTGAATAAGTAATAAGAAAGGTATTGGGTAAACTATTTAAAAACGTAAACGTACATAAGAAAAGTTTACTAAAGGTTTTCTAGGAGATTTCATGACATATCTTTTGTTAATTGTTGTTACGCTCGCCATCGGTTTTGGTGCTCAAGCGTATGTAAATCGCCAGATAAAAAAGTATTCCTATGTGCCAATTTCTAATGGTATGACGGGTTATCAGGTTGCTGTAGGTATGCTTCAGTATTACGGTATTTACGATGTTCCTGTTCGTATGGGTAGGGCAGGGGAGAACTTCTTCAATCCAAAAGACAATTCCATTACCCTTGATCCGCAATCGTTCAACGGTACTTCAATTACTGCAACAGCTACTGCTTGTCACGAAGTAGGTCATGCTTGCCAGTATGCCCAAGGGTATGTGCCCATCAAGATTCGTGGTGCTATGGTTCCAGTTGTTAATTTTGCTTCTAACACTTGGATCTTCTTGCTTTTGATAGGTATCTTCTTAAACATTGCTGGTTTGGTTGATCTGGCAATTATTTTCTACGCATTTGCTGTATTGTTCCAATTGGTAACGCTACCTGTTGAATTTAATGCCAGCCATCGCGCTATGACGTATATGGAAACTACAGGTTTGCCTGGCGGAGAACGAGCAGGTGCATGGAGCGTGCTCCGTGCCTGCGCTCTTACCTATGTTGCAGCTGCTCTTGTATCAGTGCTTCAGCTTCTGTATCTTCTTGGCTCGCGCGAGGAGTAACTCATGGATTTCACTACGCCCGCTTCACAAAAGAAGCGGGCATTATCAGTTTCTGCCGCTATTCGGTTAACCAAATCTCTTTTGCAAGAACATACATTTTGCATTGAGGGCGAAGTTAGCGAACTTAATAACAAGTCTGGATACAAGGCGGTTTATTTCACGATCAAAGACGAAGACGCATCTCTTCCATGTTTGATGTGGAAAAATCGTTTCCAAGCTAGTGGTGTAGATATTCGTATTGGGTCTAAAGTTCAAGTTACGGGTAAATTCACTATTTTTGCCCCAAAGGGACGCATGAACTTTGATGTTTCCCATTTGGTGTTAGCAGGTGAAGGTGACCTACGTGCACGTGTTGCCCAGCTTGCAGAAAAATTAAAGAAGGAAGGCTTGATGGATGCCTCCTTAAAGCGTTCTTTGCCTGCTCTTCCTCAGACTATTGGTCTGGTAACGTCTCCTCGTGGTGCTGCGGTACATGATGTATTGCGTACTTTGCGTAGACGCTATCCATTAGCGCATATCGTGTTTGCTGGGGTGCCTGTAGAAGGTGTGCATGCAGCTCGAGATTTAACAACGGCACTTAATGCGGTAGCCTCAACAGAAGCAGAAGTTATTTTGCTTGTTCGTGGTGGTGGGTCTTTTGAGGATCTTATGCCCTTTAATGATGAAGGATTGGCACGAGCAATAGCATCGTGTGCAAAACCCGTGGTAACTGGTATTGGGCATGAACCTGATACTTCTATTGCCGATATGGTGGCAGATTTTCGTGCTTCAACCCCGACGGGCGCTGCAGAAGCGGTAAGTCCTCAGATGGAGGATTTGTTGGATACTCTTCGAAATCAATCCTCACGTTTAGCAGGGTCGCTTTCTCATCGGCTTCATCGCTCAGCACTTTATTTGGATGGTATAGCTTCTCGTCCTTTGTTTAAGGACCCCTCCACGCTTTATTCTGCGGAAATGCAAAGTGTTGATATGCTTCAAGAAACTATGGAGCGCCTAGGTAGGTCGTTTACTCAGGAAAAGACTCATTCAGTTGTAGTTGCTAGTGCATCGTTTGAGCGTATTGGTAAGTCTCTTGTGGTTCCGTTTCAATCTCAGGCAGCTGTGATTACTTCTCGCTTGCATGACCTTTCCCCTTTGAAAATATTAGAACGAGGTTGGTCGATTGCTCGTGACGAACAAGGAGGCGTTATTAGGAGCGTTTCGCAGGTTAAACCGCAGGATAAAATTTCTGTTCAACTTTTAGATGGTACGTTAGCTTGTCGGGTTGAAGATGAAGGAATATCAGAATTAAGTGAAATCGTTACTATATCTAACTAGCTAGACCTTTTGTTTTGGAGGATATATATGAGTGAAGAAACATTGCAAAATGCCAACGATCAATCGGTAAGCTCTGTTGAGGGTTTAACGTTTCGCGAAGCCATGACTGAACTTAATGGGATTGTAGAAGCGCTTGAGAGCAATACACTAGAGCTTGAAGAAAGTTTAGTGAAGTATGAACGCGGCATTGCTTTGCTTCGTTTCTTGAAGGAAAGCCTTACTTCTGCCCAGCAAAAGGTGGATGTTTTGATGGGTGAACTTGATATGTCGGTTGATGATTCAATCACTGATTCAACGTTATCTAAGGCTTAGCCTTTGTATAAAACTTTTTTTAAAAGTCGTCTTCGCAATATCTTCGCATTTCAAAACCGTTTATCCCGTATTTCTATCCATTGAACGCGCCTAGTCAGCCGTTCGCCAACTACCGGAAAAATGCCTGTCCAATCAATGGACAGGCATCGTTATTTCGTACAATAGAGTAACGATATTTTAGTAGGAGGGATTGATTTGAACATCCTTGTTATAAATGCTGGGTCTTCATCGTTAAAGTACCAATTGGTCAATGTAACCACTCATAAGGTTGTTGCCAAGGGTCTATGCGAACGTGTAGGAAGTGAAGAATCTTCTCATAAGCACGGCATTGATGAAAACGAGTATGTTTATGAACTTCCTCTGCCAGATCACACGGCTGCAGTTCAGGTTGTATTGGACGTTCTTACTAAGGGGCCTAATGCGGTAATTCATGATATGAGTGAAATTGCTGCAGTTGGCCATCGTGTTGTTCATGGCGGCGAATACTTCCAAAAGTCTGCTCTTATTGATGAAGATGTTATTTCGAAAATCGATGAGTTGGCAGAACTTGCTCCTTTGCATAATAAGGCAGCACTTGCAGGTATTTTTGCTTGCCGCAAGCTCATGCCCGATACTCCTATGGTGGCAGTATTCGATACCTCTTTCTTCCAGACCTTGCCACCTTCGGCATACATGTATCCGCTTCCTTATGAGTACTACGAAAAATACAGCGTACGTAAGTACGGTGCTCATGGAACTTCTCATCGCTATATTGCCGAGCGCGCCGCAGATATGTTGGGAGAACCACTTACTGACTTGCGTTTAATTACCTGTCATTTAGGTAATGGCTGCTCTATTTCAGCAATCGATCATGGCTCTCCTATTGATACTTCTATGGGCTTTACGCCTTTAGATGGTCTGATGATGGGTACTCGCTGTGGATCTATTGACCCTGCTATCGTTACTTATTTAATGGATAAGCTTGAACTTACTCCTGGCGAAATGAACGACATCATGAATAAGAAGTCGGGTCTGTTGGGTATTTCTGGAATTAGTAACGACCTTCGCAGTGTACGGGAAGCCTCTGAAGCAGGCGACGAACGCGCTATGCTTGCCTATGAGATGTATTCTTCGCGCGTTAAGAAATTTATCGGTCAGTATTTCTTTATGCTGGGTGGGGCAGACGCAATTGTTTTAACCGCTGGTGTTGGTGAAAACTGCGATAAGATGCGTCGTATGATTTTCTCTGGTTTGCAGCCATTGGGAATCATTTTGGATCCTGCTAAGAATAAGCAGCGTGGATTTGAGCGTATTATTTCTTCGGATAAGTCTGAAGTTCCCGTTATCGTTATTCCTACTGACGAGGAATACATGATTGCGCGTGATACCTACGATATTGTTCGTGCAAAAACTCAGATTGTTCCAGTTTCGAAGGAGAACTAACGTAAGGTTTACCAGATACAATTCTGCATTCTTACTAACTGTTTGCGAACACAAAAAGCGCGCCTTTCGTGATATAGAAAGACGCGCTTTTGTTTTTATTTTATTGCTAAAAGTGGGTCGTCATCCAACAATAACGACCCACTCCCTTAGTACAAAATGATTATTTAGAGCTTAGCAATTGCAATACTTTGGAAAGCCGCAATTTACAATGTCTGTGCCTGAACGCAGGTGATAGCAATTACGCCAACAACATCTTCAGCGGTGCAGCCACGAGAAAGGTCGTTTACGGGAGCCGCGATACCTTGAAGGATTGGGCCATATGCCTGAGCGTTGCCAAGGCGCTGTACTAGCTTGTAACCAATATTTGCAGCATCCAAATCAGGGAAAATCAAAACATTAGCCTTGCCAGCAACAGGGGAGCCTGGAGCTTTTGATTGACCAACTTCTGGAACGATAGCGGCATCAAGTTGAAGCTCGCCATCGGCATTCAAGTCAGGATAGTTTTCCTTAATGTAGTTCATTGCTTCAACCACCTTGGTAGCGTCATCGTTTTTGGCGCTGCCATAAGATGAGTGAGAAAGAAGCGCAATGCGAGCTTCTTTACCAAGCAAACGTTTGAAAGAGTCGTTGGTAAGGTTTGCAATATGAGCAAGTTTTTCTGCCGTAGGCTGAACCTCTAAAGCGCAGTCTGCGAAAGCGAAAATGCCATTTTCTCCTAAGTCACAGTTAGGAACATCCATCAAGAACAGTGAACTTACCATAGGTGCGCCAGGAGCGGTTTTCAAAACCTTCAGGGCAGGGGAAAGAATTTTTACCGTTGCGCAGCCAGCGCCGCCAACGAGGCCATCACACATACCAGTCTTGAGCATCATGACGGCAAAGTAAATAGGATCAGTAGTTACTAATTCATGGGCTTCTTCTTCAGTCATGCCCTTCTTTTTGCGAAGTTCATATAAAAGATTAGTAAACTCTTCAACCTTATCGGAAGTGGCGGGATTGATGATTTTTGCGTCATCAAGTTTATAGTCTTTGCTACGAATTTCTGTTTCGTCGCCTAGAATTACGATATTTGCAATGCCGTCTGCAAGAGCCGTTTCTGCAGCTGCAAGAATACGATCATCATTTCCTTCTGGTAAAACGATAGTCTTTTTGTCAGACTTAGCACGTTCAATCATTGACTCAATGAGCGTAGCCATAGGCAATCCTTTCGCGATAAATGCTACTTTTCGATATCATTTTAGCGTTCAAGGTACTACGTGGGTATAATGTGCCTTTAAGGGAAACCGCATACGGCGTGAACGGAAAGGTTAGGTGGAATCCTTCATGAAAACAATCTCCTTTGCAGTGCCGTGCTACAACTCGGCAGACTACATGGAGAAATGCGTTGAATCACTGCTTCCTTGCGGTGATGATATCGAAATCATTCTGGTCGACGATGGCTCCACGAAGGATGACACTCCCGCAATATGCGATAGGTTAGTCGAGGAACATCCTGGCATTGTTCGAGCAATTCATAAGGAAAACGGCGGTCATGGATCGGGGGTTAATGCAGGCCTTGCTGCTGCTGAAGGTCTTTATTACAAAGTAGTAGATTCTGATGACTGGCTGGAAAAACAGGCAATGGATACCATCATGCCGTATTTGCGTGAGCAGAAAGCTCAGTTCGAACAAACAGGTACTACGGCTACAGATTTGGTTATTGCCAACTATGTGTATGAAAAAGTATATGAAGGTACGCATACCACTATTCGCTATACGAATGTTTTCCCGACTGACACTGAGTTTTCATGGTCTGATGTAGGACGCTTTAATCCATCGCAATATTTGTTAATGCACTCGGTAATTTATCGCACTGAAATGCTTCGCGATATGGGACTCAAGCTCCCTGAACATTGTTTTTATGTTGATAACATCTTTGTTTATGTTCCACTGCCACACGTTAAAACTATGCGTTATTTTGACGTTGATATGTATCGCTACTTTATTGGTCGCGAAGACCAGTCGGTCAATGAGAAAATTATGCTTTCAAGAATTGACCAGCAGATTCGCATTACAAAAGTAATGATTGATTCAGTTGATGTTATGGCTATTAAAAACAAGCGTCTTCGTAACTACATGAAAAACTATCTTTCTATGATGATGTGTATCTGCTCGGTGTTCTTACGTATGGAAAAGACCGACGAAAACGAAGCAAAGCGCGCTGACATTTGGGCATATCTTCGTGCGAAAGATGAAAACCTCTACCACGATGTTCGTCATTCAGTTTTGAATCTTGCGACTAATATTCCCAGTGATGTGGGACGTATGGTGGGTATTACGGGTTACCACATTGCACAAAAGATTTTCAAGTTTAACTAGAAACCCAACTACAACACCTTTTGATAAGCTGCCTTTCTTTGATTGATGGGCGGCTTATTCTTTATAGTCTTCAGGGTTTTTAGCTGAACTGCCCGTAGTGTCATTGTAGGTTTTCATTTCGTGTCCGAAGCGAACGGCGCCTTCGCCAAAACGTTGCGCAATTAAGTCATTGGCTTCCAACAATTTTGAATTCTTTTTTGCATGCGCAATCAAAGGACTCTGTTTATCGGCGTTTCTTTTCGCTGGTTTTTTAATATCGGACATCGGTGTATCAGGTGATTGGTTTGATTCACTGAATTCAGAACTATCAAAGAGGGAAGTCTGTACAGGCTCTCCATCGAATCCACTAATTCCCACGCCCACTAAACGAAGTTTTTCACCTGGGGTCCAAAGCTCATCAAGCATTTCGTAGAGTAGTGGCAGCCAGGTAAGTTCATTGGTTCCCAGGTTTGGAACTTTTCGTTGGCAGGTACGTATGGTTAAGTCTTCTCGGCGAATCTTCAGGTGAAGGGTGGTTCCTTCTAAATCTTTTCTTCGAAGCCGACGCCCAACTTTGTGAGCCATAGTGGCAATGCGCGCTCGAATTTCTTGCTTGTCAGTTAAGCTAGTGGCAAAACTAATTTCATTTGAAATTGATTTAACAGGGTCAGGGTTGGCGTTTACGGCAGTATCGATTCCTCGTGCGCGATCTACCATGAGCTGCGTATTTTTCCCGAAAACCTGACGAAGAAGCGCAACGTCTGCGGTAACTAAATCGCCTAATGTTTTGATGTGATACGAATTCAGTTTCTTTTGGGCAACAGGTCCTATTCCGCTCATCACTTTAATAGGAAGCGGTGCTAAGAATCGCTCCGAATCTTCAGGATATACGATCGTTAACCCTCTGGGTTTGTTTTGGTTTGAGGCAATTTTAGCAACCGATTTTGATGCTCCAAGCCCGATGGAGCAGGTTATACCGAGCTTTGAGACTCGTTGCTGAATTCTATGAGCGATACGTGCTGGGTGTTCCTTGTTGGTACGAGTGGGACTAACATCAAGAAACGCCTCGTCAATGCTAACTTGCATCAACTGAGGTGATTCATCTAAAAGGATATTCATCACTTGCTTGGACATTTCACGGTAGCGATGAAAATTTCCAGGAGTCCATATAGCGTTAGGGCATAGTCGTGCAGCAGTAGAAGAGGGCATCGCGGAATGAACGCCGTAGGTTCTTGCTTCGTAAGAGGCGGTGGATACTACTCCGCGTTTTTCAGGGCTTCCGCCCACAATTACGGGTTTGCCTTTCCATTCAGGATGATCAAGTTGTTCTACTGATGCAAAAAAGGCATCTAAATCCATCAGGATAATGGCAGGACCTTTCCATGGACGTAGTGAACTGGGCATTTCGACTGGATTTTCATCAAAAGATAAAGATTGGGGTACAACATTGCATAAACCCTTGTCAGAGGGTACATAATCAGGAGGAAAATCCTGGTTTTGTGAGTGTCGTACCTTATTCTTTTCCATGAAACATAGTCTAGCATGCCCACGGGTAGTTCATTTTGTGTTAGGGTAGTTCACCCAGGCAAAACTCGAGATTAAATTGATGTGTAAGGATATGAGGCAAAGTGAAACCATTTGATGCTTTTACAGAACTTGTGAATGAGGCATCAGTTGCACCTCAACGTCAAGAAACTTTGCCTTACGATATCCGAGCTGAAATTGACTGGATTGATTTTTCTTGTATTGCTAATCCATTAGGTACGCCAAGCTGCGTAAAAGAAGCTATTGCTTCTGCAATTTCTGAAGGAGATTTATCCTTTCTACCCAATAGCGACGGTCAGCATTTAAGCCGCGTTATTGGTCGCTATTTCGAAATGTCTCCTGAAGGTATTATGACGGGTACTAGCGTTACTTCCTTGGTTGGCGCTATCGCACAAGCTTATAGGCCTTGCAATGTCGGTATCCCAACTCCTGCACCAACGGGTTATTTTTTGGCGATTGCCAATGTTGGACATAATCCTGTTAAGTTGGTTAATCCTTATTCGTTATCGGCCATTGAGCCTCAATCAGCTTTTTCAAGCGGAAACAAATTCGAAGCTGCGGTATTGGCTAATCCGAGTTTTCCTTGCGCGCGCTTGCTTTCTGAAAAGACGTTGAAGCGTTATCTGGAAGTATGCAATTGGGTTATTGTTGACGAATCGAATATCAGCTTAACCCTTGGCGGCGAATCGTTTGTTGAACTTACGCGTCAATATCGAAACCTCTTTGTAGTGCGTAGTCTCTCGAATGAGCTTGGCATGCCTGGTATTCCAATGGGCTATGTTGTTGGTAATGAGTCTGCCATTGCTCATATCAAACAATTTACTGATGGCTCCGACATTTCAATGTTTAACGAAATTGTGGCACGTGAATTTCCTCATACAGGCGAATACCTAGAAGAAACCGTTCAATTGCTTGAAAACGAAATTCCTTGGATGCAGTGCATGCTTAGCTTAACGCCAGGCATCAAGGTATTTCCTTCAGAAGCTAACTTTGTAATGTGCGCTCTTGAAGAACGCGCTGCTCGCGATTTTGGTATTTCTAGTGCTGCAGATTTGATTGTTCGTCTTCAAAAAGCTGGCTTTACGGTACGCGATTTGGCGGGTGTTCCCGGCATTGAAGGCAAACGCTATTTCTTGGTATCTATTCGTAGTCACGAAGACAACGAAAAGTTTATTTCTGCGTTGCGTGACATTATCGACGAAGCTTAATTTCTCGACATAACATCACGGTAAATAAATGAATAAAGGCCAGCGTTTTCGTAAACGCTGGCCTATCTGTTTGCGACGCGACCACATGTAGTCGCCTAAGAAACTGCCCGTTTGAAGAGGCGCCTTTTAAGGCAAGCTAAAGGGGCGACAACTCTTAGCGTTCACTTGCTAAGAAGAAAAGTGCCAAGGTACCAGGACCAGAATGAGCGCCGATTACGGGATCTACGTAGTTCACCAGGTAGTTCTTTACACCAAACTTTTCAGTAATGAGCTTTTGTAAATAAGCAACATCGTCAAAACAATCGCCATGTGAAATACCAATTACCTGATCTTCGATTGGCTGGGTAATTGTTTCCTCCATGTGTTTTACCAATGCCTGGATACTCTTTTTGCGTCCGCGTGTTTTCTCCATGGGAATAAGTAAGCCTTCATTGTCCACATGGAGAACAGGCTTGATATTGAGTAAACTTCCCGCAAATGCAGCAGTGCGTGATACGCGGCCGCCGCGGAAGAGGAACATCAAATCATCAACAGTAAACCAATGGGCAAGATGCAAACGATTGTCGCGAACCCATTGTTCTACTTCTTCAAGCGACTTGCCTTCTTGGCGTTGTTTTGCAGCATAGTAGACGATAAGACCTTGTCCAACCGATGCAGCAAGCGTATCAACTGAAGCAAAGGTTCGCTCGGGATATTGTTCGCTTAGCATTTTGCCAATATTGCGCATACCCTCATAGGTTCCTGAAAGACCACTCGAAAAGCCAAGATAGAGAATGTCTTCTCCCTGTTTAAATATGTTTTCAAACACTTCTTGAGCATCAGATAAATTGGGAAGGGAAGTGGTGAAAATCTTGCCTTCACGCATCATGGTATAGAACTGTTTTAAATCAGTTACCTGGCCTTTGAGGTAGCTTTGATATTCTTCGCCATCTGCCATAAAAACTAATGGCAGAACTTCTAGTTCAAGATCGTCTATAAGTGATTCAGGTAAGTTGCAAGAAGAATCAGTAACAATTTTGTAGGACATGAAGAGCTCCTCACATGGGCATTATTTTGCTATCGACAGAGTATCATATCGCACTTGATTTAACGGGCGTTTGCTCTGTTTAGGCCGTAAAGATAGGTAAAAGTTTAAGGTGGTTATGAAAGCATCAATTGAGGTGCTAGTAATATTTCTTCTTGTTCTGATTTGATAGCTAGGTCACAATAGAATATCGGTAGCGGGAATTTGAGATATCTTATCGGACGATGATTCGTAAAGGGATAGTTTGATCATTTCGCATACCGTTATGGGGATTTATTTACTTATAAAGTGAGGGGTTAATCATGGAGGGAATAAGCGCAGGTATTTCCCAAATTGTTATTTTGGCGCTTGTTGTCTTTCTTGGTTTCGTGTTAGCTAAGCTCGACTTTATCGACGAACATACCTCTAATAAACTTGTAGGTCTCCTTATCAACGTTACCTTGCCTTGCATGATTATTGCTTCAACATCTTCTGTTGAATTTAGCCAGATCGCTAATCAAATTCCCCTTGTTTGTGGTTTGGGTATTGTGCTTTTTATCTTTATGGCGTTGGCCTCCATCGTTGCCTGTCTTTTGTTGCGGGTTTCAAGGGACACGGTGGTTTGCTTTATTTTTTCAGGTATTTGCACACAAACTGCGTTTATCGGAGTTCCCGTTATAGCTGCGGTTTTGGGTGAGTCTACGGTTATTCTGACCAGCTTGATTGTGGCAATAATTAATGTCTTTTTATTTAGTGTTGGCATAGCTATGCTCGTTGTTGATCAGCAATTACGTGAAACTGAATCACCCGATGCTTCAGGAGAAAGGAAAAAGTTTTCTTTCAGTGATGCACTTTCTCGAGTCTCGCTTAGTTGGAAAAACTTCATTAATCCTGCTTTGGTAGCTGCTGTGCTTGCTTTACTCTTGCTTTTCTTCCGTATTCCTTTGCCTTATGTTTTAGAAAGTGCCTTCGATATGGTGGGTAGCTTAACAGCAACTATTTCGATGCTTGTTATCGGTTTTTATGTATCACGAATGCGGATAAAGGAATCTCTGTCTCAATGGCGGGTGTTTGCCTTCGGTTTTATTCGTTTTTTCCTTGGATCTGTTGCGCTGTTCTATGCGCTTTCGTTCGTAATCCCTGATGAGCTTATTGTATCTATTGCGGTATTGGAGTTCGCAATGCCTACAGGTGCAATGGTTCCCGCCTTTATCGCCAGTCATAAAGGTGATGCAATGCTCGCTTCTGAACACACGGTAATTTCTGCGGTGCTTTCGTTTGTATATCTGCCCTGTATTATTGCGATTATGGCGTTGTTCCCGTTATAGAGAAAAACCCAGTGTTGCCATAATAATTCCTAGTAGTGCCCCCGCAACAACATCTTTAGTGAAATGGACACCTGAAACTACGCGTAGTACCGCAAGAAAGATTCCCAAAACAAAAATAACGATGGCAATTTGTGGAAGAGGGCATTTATACCAAAACGTCATTGCAATGACGAATATAGAAAAGACGTGTCTGCTGGGAAACGATTTACCTTTTGTATCTTTAGTAATAAGCGGCGCTGTTTCGAAGACTTCGTAGGGGCGGGGAGCGTTGATAGTTTTGCGCACCAGTGAAAGTAGGACAAAACAAACGAGGGGAACAATGAAAGCAGAAAAAAAATCCGAAGATAAGAAATGATTCAAAGTGGATGTTGCACTTGGGTTCAAGAAGAAGAGATATACAAGAAGACATGGATAGGCTACATATATCGCTTTGGTGATAACGCTATTGCAGAATGGGATTCCTTTTGCCAAAAGCGGCTGGGAGGAAACCGTGTTGATCATATGTACGTACGTTTCTTTTTTCATCGTTGAGCTAAAGGTGGGTTGATATCCTTTGTTGTGCTTTTTCGCTAAATGTTACGTATTCTTTGGTGCTGTCAATAACGCGCTTGATTAGCATAACGAAAGTTTATTTTACATGCGACTCTGCTGATTTAATTTCACTTTGTTGTAGGCGTTTGGTTGCGAATTCAATAAAGTGTCGAGCGGCTGGTGCGCAGGTGGATTTATCGGGTATGGCTATACCTACAAGAATTGATTCAGAAGGTTCAATGGGGATTTTACTAACTTTAAAGTCGTATTTCTCCGTTGAAAGACTATTGGTAATAGTTATGCCCATGCCTGCTTCTATCATGCCTAGCGTTGCGGCGGTTTCAATTGTTTCGTAGGCGATTCTTGGATGCAAGTCGTGACGAGATAAAACGCCAAGTGTATCGATATCCTGACCCTTGCCAGGCATAATAAAATCTTCGTTACTACACTGCTCTAAGGGATAGCATTCATTTTGCGCTAGCGGATGGTTTGCTGGTAATACAGCAATCATGGGGTCGTAGGCTAGGGGGACCCAATCGTAGGTTGTGCTTGCGTCGTAGCTCATAAAGCCAAAATCGGCTTCTTTATTGTCGAGCCATTCAGATATTTCTTGATGAATACCTTCCATTACTCGAATTTCAATTCCTGGATAAAGTTCACGAAATTCCTTGAGTACCTTCGGAAGCCAATGAGATGCAACACTGGGATAGGACCCAATGGTGACACTACCGATGGATAGCCCCTTAAGTTCTGAGCTCATCTGAAACAGTCGGTCTTCTTCTTGGATGATCGCTCGAGCAATAGGCAGAATGCGCTTTCCGTTATTGGTTAGTTCTACTCCAGTACGTGTACGTTCAAGTACAGCAAACCCGACATCTTTTTCTAAGGCGGATATTAACTGACTTACTCCTGAAGGGGTGTAGGCAAGATCTTTCGCTGCTTTGGAAAAGCTTCCTAGTTCAACTGCTTTTAAAAGGGCTCGATAGCGTGATGTTTCCATTGAGGTAGTCCTAAAAGGTAGAGATTATTCGTGTTTGCAATACCGTTTTGCTGGTGGAGCGTTATTGCTCTTTGAGCTTCTCGATGTGATTTAAGTAAAACTTAAAACATCATTAATATATTATGGTTTTACTAATCATTCAATTCCCTTTATAACGTAAGTAGCACATTTCAAGGTTCTTTTATGGGGCAACGCAAAGTGCTCAATGAACTCTGTAGACGGTATGTACTGTTAAGAAGCATTTTGTGCATAAAAGGCTATCGGATTTATGTGGCGTATCAGGGTGATGCAGGGCAGAGAGCGGATTCCTGATAAGAAATTCCTCGCCGTTATTACGGTGAGGAATTCTTTTTACTAAGTTAGTTTTGTAAGTAATTCAGAGTGTAAAATCTAAGCAGAAAGAGAAGCTGTTGAAACTGTCGATATCAATTGATTGGCGTATTTTTGCTCCAGCTTTAATAATTATTGCTGGAGTTTGCTGGGGCTTAATTGGATTATTTTCAAATTATCTTTCTGCTGCAGGATTACGTCCTGAACAGATTACCGTTATTCGCTGTGTTCTTGCATGTTTTGTTATAGGAGGTTATCTCCTGATTTTCAAACGAGGTGCTTTCAAGGTTCGAGTTAAGCATCTTTGGATTTTCTTGGGAACTGGTGTTCTCAGTATCGCTTTTTATAATGTTTGCTACTTCGCATGCATTAACATGTGCGGTTTATCGTTTGCGGCAATTCTTTTATATACTGCGCCTTGTTTTGTAGTGTTATTGTCAGCGGTGTTTTTCAAAGAACATCTCACTCGTCAACGTGGATTCGCGCTCATCATTGCTTTTGTGGGCTGCCTGTTGGTTGTGGGAGTTGGTTCAGGTCAAACATCTCTTTCGGGATTGGGTATTCTTGTTGGTTTGGCATCGGGTATTGGTTATGCCTTGTATTCAATTTTTGCTCGAGTTGCTCTTAAACACTATGAAGCGCCTACGGTAATGTTCTATACGTTTTTGTTTGCATCTCTTGCACTCTTGCCTTTTTCTGAACCGATTAGCATTGTATTCCTTGCGCTTGATTCGCCTTCTGTATTTGAAGTGATGATTGCTCTTGCCCTGATATCTACGGTTACGCCGTTTGCATGCTATACCACAGGATTGGCGCATATGGAAACAGGCAAGGCTTCCATTATGGCCTTTGTTGAACCCATGGTTTCATTATTGCTAGGGGTTATGGTTTTTGGGGAAGTGCTAACGCTTCAAAACATGATTGGTGTAATAGGTATTATTGTTGCTGTAGCGTTGCTTAATCTTCCTGAAAACGCACTGCGTAAATTCGTTTCAAAAAAATCTGGCAAGGTGCGTAAATTTGCTGGTGTAAAGCATTGATCAACCCGATATCAGTCTTGGCTTGCTATACTGCTTTCTAGTTTGTAAACGCTTAGATATGCGAATACTGGTTAAGGAGAGACTGGTAAATGGATTGCCGTTCTTTATATGATCTTTGGTGTGAAAAAGTTTCCGATTCAGAATTGCGCTTAGATTTGGATTCTATGGCGCAAGACGATGCGGCAATTGAAGATGCATTTTATCGTTCATTGGAATTTGGTACCGCAGGTTTACGCGGCGTTTTAGGTGCGGGAACTAACCGTATGAATATTTATACGGTCGGTCAAGCAACCCAGGGTATTGCTAATTACATTATTGGCAAAGCTGCTGACGAAGAGCTTGGTACGGTAGCCATTTGTTATGATTCTCGAATTAACTCTGAATTGTTCGCTCATACTGCAGCAAGCGTTTTAGCAGCAAATGGTATTACCTCTTTTGTCTATCCTCGTTTAGAGCCAACTCCTGCTTTATCTTTCGCAACGCGTTATTTGGGTTGTGCTATGGGTATCAACGTTACCGCTAGTCATAACCCGAGCCAATATAACGGCTATAAAGCTTATGGTCCTGATGGGTGTCAGATTGCATCTGATATGGCAGATGCTATTACACAGTGCATTGCGGATGTGGGTATTTTTACCGATGTTAAAACCATGCCTTTTGAGCAAGCGCAAGAGCAAGGTCTTGTCAAAATGATTGGCGAAGATGTTCTTGATGCATATTTGGATGCAGTTTATGAGCAGCATATTCCTCAAAGCAATGATGATCCATTGCGTGTTGTATACACGCCCCTTAATGGTACGGGTTTAGAATGCGTTACTCGTATTCTTGAACGAATTGGCGTTAATGATATTCATGTTGTCGAAGAACAAGCTCAGCCAGATGGTAATTTTCCTACCTGTCCTTATCCAAACCCAGAGAATCGTGATGCACTTGAGCGTGGCATAGCGTTGTGCGAAGAAGTTCATCCTGATTTATTGCTTGCTACTGATCCTGATGCTGATCGTGTCGGTATTGCGGTTAAGCATGGTGAAGAATACAAGCTGTTAAGCGGTAATGAAGTAGGTGTTTTGCTTCTCGACTTTATTTGTCGCAGTCGTATTGCTGCAGGCACTATGCCTAAAAATCCAGTGGCTGTTACCACCATTGTTTCTTCGAGTATGGTAGATCCAATTGCCCAACATTATGGCGTAGAAGTTCGTCGTGTTCTTACGGGCTTTAAATATATCGGTGGTGTTATCGCTGAATTAGAGAACGATAATCGCAGTGATGATTTCATCTTTGGATTCGAAGAAAGCTATGGTTATTTAGCAGGTACACATGCGCGCGATAAAGATGCGATTGTTGCCTCTATGCTTATTTGCCAAATGGCTCGATATTATCGTGGTCTAGGCAAAAACCTTTACGAAGCTATGCAAGATTTGTATGACGAATATGGTTTCTATCACAACCGTACGCTTTCATTTACTTTTGAAGGTGCTGACGGTGCTCGTCAAATGACTGAGCTTATGCAAGATTTGCGTATGCATCCTATGCCTTCCATTGCTAATTTGTATGTTCATCAATATATCGACTATGAACTTGGTGTTAACGGGTTGCCGTCTGCTGATGTTATTCAATTCGACATGGATGATGGTAATAAGGTTATTGTGCGTCCAAGTGGAACCGAGCCTAAAGTAAAGGTGTATGTCTTTACGGTCGCAGATACGGAAAATCAAGCTCAATCTATCGATGCTCATATTGCTGCAGAAATGACGACATATATTAAGAAATTCTAATGAGTGATAGTTATGGCTGATTCTTCCAATAACCAATCTTATTCATTGATTAGCGTTGAAAAAGCTAAAAAACGCTCTTTTGAGGATCCGATGCCAGCTTCTGTAGGTATCGATACTTCTGCTGTGGCGTCTTCTTCGGAGAAAGAGAACAGCGTATCTAGAGCTAGTCAATCTTCAGCTGAGTTGACTTCTCCAGATGCGCAAGAAGTTTCGGAGCCTTTAGATGCGCAAGAAATTTCGAAACTGCGTGCTGCGCAGAAACCTTCAAACTCTCCCGAGGCAAAAAAATTCGCTTCTTCGGAAGAGAGCGCGCTCGACAATTTAACGGAAGAAGATTTGCAAGGAAGTGCTCCTTTAGAGTATATGCATAAGATTATTCTTGTCGTATTAATTCTTGCCTTGATTGTTTTCGGCGTTTATTTCTTTGTGTTTATGTAATATCAGGTAGGCTGCCATGCAGAATTTAGAGATTGATCCCAAATCTAAAAAAGGAATTAAAGGATTAGTTATCTTTGCGGTAATTATGGCTTTGTTTGCCTTGGCTTTAGTTGTTGGTTTGGTGCTAAATTCTCAGTCCAGTCTATATAGTTTTGCTGCTCAGGAAGATCCACAAGATCAAAATACTGAATCTAATGAACCTTTAATCTCTTCACCGACCACTCAGGTCATTGACTTAGTTTCTCTTATGGGTCTGTCGCAGGATAAGGCTCTCGAACAAATTGGCCACGGAGCCTCTGTTCAAGACCAAGAAACGTTGAGCTCTCTTGGGTTTAGCAATGAGGTTGTAGTTGTTTTAGAAGATGAAAAGGGCGATCGCTACTCTGGTACACCTACGGTAACGCTAGGCTTTGATTCTGATGGTAAAGTTGCTGCTGCCTCCTATGAGGCGCCAACTTCTTTGTTGGGCTATGGCGATGTCGCTTTCGCGCCAGCTGTTAAACAGTTTCATATTGTTGAATTCATTTTAGGTAAAGTTGGGTTAACGGAAATCGAAATAGGTGGCGTTAAATTGCCCGATTCGTCCGAATATTCCAGCTATGAGTCTGATAGAAAAACCTTATCGAGAGAGCATTATTCCTTTACGGGTAACACCAAGCAAGATGATCAAGATTATTCTTGGGAAGTAACGCTTGATTATGATTATTCGGTTGCTAATGAGGAATCAAACTTAGCATATACGATTAAACGCATTAGCGTAGCTATCATGAAAGCGTAGATTTACTTCTGCCTGAAAAATACTGATAGTGCATTAGCTGTCAGCTAATGAAACGAAAATCCTTTTCTTCTACTTTTATTAACGTAGTGCGCAGGCACTGCGTCTGTTTAAACGTTTGAAGAAAGGATTTTGATGATGAATCCCCAACAACCCAATCAGCAACCTAATAATAATTTTGTTCAAATGCCTCCTAAGAAAAAGTCGATTTTTAAACGATGGTGGTTTTGGCTGATTGTAGTTGTATTGGTAATTGGTATAGCAGGAGGAGCTTCGGGTGGAGGCTCGAATTCGACTTCTACTACTGCAACAGATTCAGCAAATACTACAGAAGTTACCGAAACAACCGATTCGACGCCAAAAGAAGAAGCTAAAGAGGCGGAACCTGATGTTCCAACCGAATATAAGAATGCTCTTATTAAAGCTCAGCAGTATAGCGATACTATGTACATGTCTAAGGCTGGTTTGTATGATCAGCTCACTTCTGAGTATGGAGAACAATTCTCTGAGGAAGCCGCTGAATACGCTATAGACAATGTGCAGGCTGACTGGAAAGCAAACGCTTTAGAAAAAGCAAAGCAATATGAAGAGCAAATGAGCATGTCGCCTTCTGCGATTCATGATCAATTAACTTCTGATTATGGTGAGCAATTTACTGAAGAAGAAGCTGATTATGCGATTGAAAATCTTTAGGCTAAGCAATGCTTGGAGGGAGAAACTCTAATCGGAGCAAGCATAAGCTTGACTTATCTTTGTCGGGTTCTCGCATACAATATATTTTGAGAAAACGTAAACATGGAATTTACCGTAGGAAGAAACGTATGGAAGAACCCCTAACAGAAGAATTACTTGATGAATTGCTCGCTTCGCCTAGCCCTACCTCATTTATTGCGAAAAATGAGGTAGGGAAGCGTAGTCTTGCTGAATATCTTCAAGAACTTCTAGAAAAGAAAGGGCTTAAGCGTTCAGAAGTTGTTAAAGCAGCAGGTCTTAATGAAACGTTTGGATATCAGATTTTTACTGGACAGCGTAAAGCCAAGCGCGACAAAATTTTGCAACTCGCCCTTGCAATGCATTTAAGCCTGAAAGAAACCGATAGGCTTCTTCAGGCTGGAGGAGCAAACGAGCTCTATTGCAAGAACAGACGTGATGCTATTATCATTTTCTCTATTGATAAGGGTTATTCGCTTCAGAAGACCGATGAGGAACTTTATCGTTTTGGCGAGGATACTATTTGCTAGATGCCGTTAGTGCGTGAATTACATACTGATCAAGATTGCTATGATCAAAAAGAAACCAATTCTTACGATCGGGAATCTATTAAACCTAACCCTGCGTCTTCAAAGGCGCAGGGTTTTTCTGCTTTGCATACTGATGATGAATTGACGCAGCTTGTTAGACGCGTTGATCATGACAACGAGTATGTAATTGATAGGGTATTAAAGAAATCTGATTTTGAAGAAACCCAGCTCGTATATAAGCGTGAATCTGATGGTAAAAAAACTGGTCCTTTTATTCGTAAATATCTAAACGTCGAGGCGGGCGTTGGCTCTGCCTATGAAAAGATATTCAATCTTCAACGTAGTGGCGTTCCTTTTGTTTACTTGCCAATGATTTATGAGTGCTATTTTCTGCACAATACTCTCATTGTGGTAATGGAATACATCCAAGGTGAGACCTTGCAAGAAGTGGTGTATCGCTGCGATCCTTCGGTTGAACTTGCAATTGAAGTATTTCCGAAATTATGTAGTGCGGTACAAGAGCTACATGAGAAATTTAACCCACCGCTTATTCATCGTGATTTAAAACCTGCAAATATCATTATGTCGTTCAATAGGTTGACGTTGATTGATTTTGGTATTGCTCGAGAATATCGTGATGGACTTGATAAAGACACAGTTCGTTTTGGTACGCGTGAGTATGCTCCTCCTGAGCAATTTGGTTACGGCCAGACCGATATGCGCAGTGATGTGTATGCTCTTGGGATGCTTTTGTACTACTGTTTAACCGAAGAAACTGCCGATGTTTTTGTTCGCAAGAATAAATTTGCTAATTCTGCAATCCCTGAAGAATTGCGTTGCATTATCGAAAAGGCTTGCGCTTTTGATCCTCAGGATAGGTATGCAAGTGTATCGGAACTAGAGGCTGAATTTACTCAAGCTTGCCATCTTCTTTATCGAAATCACTCAGCAGTACCATCAGGTGCTCCTGTTTATCTTCCGAATAAGCAGTTCCCTCCGCCTAGTGGTGATCCGATTTATCCTATGGGAAAGAGTAATACTGGACCTATCACTTCAAGTGGAGTTGTGCATCGAGGGATCAGTGCGTTCGGTAAAACGTTTCAAGATGTGCTTACCAAGGTACAAGACGCTTTCGCTTCTATTCCTTTGTGGGTAGGTGTGATTTGGAATATTTTCTTAGTTTTGTTTCTTGCGCTTGGTATAGCTGGATGCATATCTGCAATGCTAGATCCTGCTGGTTCGGGCTTAGAGGCATATCCTTTTTGGTATAGAGCTTATGGTTGTATGGGCTTTGTCGGCATAAGTTGGATGTCGATTACCTATGTCTTATCCGACAAGCGATTGCTTTTTAGGAAGTTACCTAGGGCAAAAAGGTTTTCTTTTATGATGCGTGTTCTCATTTTCGCTATCGGAATCCCTTGTGCTTTAGCGCTCGTATTTGTATTTTTAACTTTGCTGATAATGCCGCCAGTAGTTACCTGGTCGTAGGGTTGTCTGAGAGAGTTTGGCTTAATGTATGCCTGGCTAGATGAAAACTCTATTTTCAATAAAAAATTTTGTGAACATCCTTTACAGCGTTAAAGAGAATGGTATTATATACAAGCTGTTTTCAAGAGAAGCGTATAACTTCCACCTGGTTCGGCGCATGATTGCTGCTGATGGGTTATATGAATAAGTTCTCGATAATTCGAGTATTCGTGTGGCCTGCAATCGTGTGATGTGCAGGTTTTTTTATGCAGCAGGTTATTTGAGTTTGTGCATGGTAGCACCGGATCGATGAAAGAAGGAGGTGGGCACCATAGCAGCTCAGGAACCAAGGCTCAATGAAGCCATTAAGGTTAAGGAATGCCGTTTGATTGCCTACGACGGATCCCAATTGGGAATTTTTCCTATTGAGCAGGCTCAGCGCATCGCCGATAACGAGGGTTACGATCTGGTAGAGATCGCACCTCAGGCAAAGCCACCTGTTTGCCGCATTATGGACTATGGCAAGTTTAAGTATGACCAAGCCATTAAGGCAAAGCAGGCTCGCAAGAATCAGAGCAAGATTGAAACTAAGGAAATGAAGTTTCGCCCCAAAATTGATATTGGGGATTACACCACCAAGAAGAAGCACGTTATGCGATTCTTGGCAGCTGGTTCTAAGGTGAAGATTACGATTATGTTCCGTGGTCGTGAAATGTCTCACCCAGAACAAGGTTTAAGCATCCTTGAGCGTCTTGCTGATGACTTGAAGGACGTTGCGGTTATTGAAAACCAACCAAAGATGGAAGGCCGCAACATGCATATGCTTATTGCTCCGTTGCCAACGACGGTTAAGAAAAAGAAGGAAGAACAGGGAAAGGACAACTAATGCCCAAGATGAAGACTCATCGCGGCACCGCAAAGCGTTTCCGCGTTACCGGTTCCGGTAAGATTATGCGCTCCAAGGCATACAAGTCTCACATCATGACCAAGAAAAGCCAGAAGCGTAAGCGTAATTTCCGTCACGAAACTGAGGTTGCAACTGCTGACAACAAAGTAATCGCTCGCAACCTTGGTCTTCGCTAGTAAAAGGAGGAACACAGTATGCCTCGTGTAAAGCGTGCAGTTAACGCCCACAAGAAGCGCCGCACCGTTCTTAACCGTGCAAAGGGCTATTATGGCGCAAAGTCTCGTTCTTATCGTGCTGCTAAAGAGCAGGTACAGCATTCTTTGCAGTACCAGTATCGTGATCGTCGCGCAAAGAAGCGTGAGATTCGTCGTCTCTGGATTACTCGTATCAATGCTGCTGCTCGCATCAATGGTCTTTCTTATTCCGTATTTATGAACGGTTTGAAGAAGGCTGGCGTTGAGTTGGATCGTAAGGTTCTTTCCGATATGGCTATTAACGATCCTGACGCATTTGCAGCATTGGCTGAAGTTGCTAAGAAGGCTCTGTAATCTACTACTTTTGTGAAGGTGTTGATCCTGCTCATAAACTCAAGAACAGGACATACTTTTCGAGCTGATATTTCAAGACATAAACTGAAATATAATTACTACGATAAAGTCTCCCTAGTGGAGGCTTTATTTTTTTTGAAAGTGGATTGTCGAAGTTGGACTACAAAATAGTTTTAAGTTTTCTTTTTTATAATTTTAAAGATGTTTTTCCATAAGATAATTCTTAAGTTCAACTCCATTTCTGATAACAATATTTTCGCGAATTACTCGATACCCTTGCTTTGTAAAGAACGTACGGGCAGTTATCGATGCAAAAGTTGCTATTTCTGTTTTGCCGTGGTTTCGCGCTTCTTGTTCGAGATTAGATAAAATACGAGAGGCGATTCCTTGCTGTTGTCTATCCTTATGAACGTAGAGCATATCTACATCATGGTTTTCATCGAGACTTCCAAATCCTATCAATAGGCCACATTCTTTTGCCGCAACACTATATTGATTTGAGATCTTATCAATAATTCTTTGTTTGCTTTCGCTGTGGAATGGTTCGACTATGGGCGCCCATGCTTCAAGCTGTTCAGAAGAGTAATCAAATTTATTTACTGCATGTATTGTTTCATAGAAGAGCTGCGCTGCTTTAAGAGCATCGTGAGCAAAGAGAGGTTTTGTGTTCTCATCATCAAATTTCTCTATAACAAGGTTATCTGTTGAGTAGGTTTCATCTATTAGGCAATAAGGTAGTTGATAGTGGTTGCACTTTGCGAGATTATCAGCGTTTGTTTGGATAATTTCTTCAAAAAATAAATCATCCAAGCAGTCATTTAGTCGTTGTTCTATATCATGTGCGTGACGAATGATGTCGTGTTTGTGGGTTGTAATGTAGTTTGGCGTCATGATTAAGCAACAGTACTCTATCGAGGATAAGTAGTGCGGTTCAAACGAATTACGCCAGTCAAAAGGGATATAGCAACCTTCAACAATGAGATTTTGGTTGTTTTCTATAGCAGTCTTAATTATTTCGGCAGTAATACTCCATAGATACGGAACAAGCAATTCATCATCTTCGGGAGTTAAATCACATACGCCACTTCTGATAAGCCCCATTTTAAGATGATCCAACGAAAGCGTAGGGTAACGAAAACGTTCAAGAAGTGTTTGAGCGAGTTTAGTTTTTCCAGTATGAGTTGTGCCAGCAATTAAGATTATCATGAGGGATTTTCCAGATTCGATTAGGTGTTATTTCCAAGGATCTTCTTCAAATTTCAGAGGTTTTAATGTTCCGTCATGATAGTCCGAATAAGGATCATATAAGTCATCGTCTTCGTTTGCGCTTCTTATAGAGGGCTTTAATGGTTTGGTTGGCTTTGAGGATTTTTTTGTTTTTGATAATTTGGATTTAAGTGGTTTGCTGCTTGGTTTCAATGTGTAACGTTTAGTTGATTTTTCGCTATTATAAGTATCCATGAGTTTCGCTTTTCTTTAACAATAAGAAGTGAACGTATTACTTTGTTTAAGGTATCAAATTATAAACTGAGTAGTGATTGTTATCACGATATGACTTTTACTTGGATATGACTTGCTGGATGTATACAGACCGTAGTCAATGAGGTAAGAAAGGACGCCAATGAAGGTTGAAGTAATTTCAAAAGATGGGGAAGAAGTACGTTTGCTGGCTACGGCGGATGCTGATGAAATGGAGCGTGCTTTTACCGATGGCTTGGATGCTTTTATCCTGCAATACAATTTAAATACACTTAAAGGAGAATCCGCTTACGACAAAATCGTAAACACCCTTCCTCAGGAAGAAGCTGACCAAGTTATTTATTCTTCAGTAGTTAACTTTCTTGTTCCTTTTGCTATATCTGAATACGGCAAAGCTCCTTTGGCTACGTATGATATTTCCTCAGAGGAAGTTCCTGCATCAGGCAAGCCTTTTGCTTTCCAGCTTACGTTCTTGGAAAAACCTCATTTTGAACTTTCAACCTACGAGCCTGCTACCGTATCTATTTCCGCTAAGCCCGAAGTACAAGAAAGTGATATCGAAGAGCAAATGCTTATGCTTGCTCGTCAGATTGCGGCAGCTCAGCAAAATGAAGATCCTAATTCAGAAAAGCTTGTTGTCCCAGCTGTTACTGATACGTGGGTAAAAGAAAATTTCGGTGATTCTAATATCAATACCGTAGATGATCTGCGTGAGCGCTTCCGCGCAACCTCAGAAGAAGAACTTGCTCTTCGTTACGAGCAGCTTAAGATGGCTGCAGCTATGGAAGCTTACGTTGATCGTTTCACGGGCTCAGTTTCAGAAAAAATGCTTTCTGCTATGACGCAGGAATTGTTCGAAACTTTGGTTTCTGACTTAATTAGTGAAGGAACCAATTTTGAAGAATTCGCAAAACAACAAGGCTTAACAGAAGATGAGGTAAAGGATTCTCTTTCTGCTCAAGCTGAAAGCCAGCTTATTCAAGGCTTCATTTTGGATGCTATTTTCGCTCACGAACAAATTGTTTTGCAGCCTACCGATTTACTGCAAGCATTAAAGAATATTGCGCCAGGTAAAGAAGAAGAGACCTTTGAGTCAATGCAAAAATCTGGTCGTGCTTTCTTGCTTAAGCAAAGCGCTGAGCGCATGAAGGCTGCAGAATGGATTATGGATAACACAACTTTTGTCGTTGAATAAGTTATTTCGCCACGGACCTGCCAAGATACGATAAACTAGAGAACTGTGAACATGTTCACAGCAATCGGCCTCCTGTTTTGTCGATGGGCGACAAAATGGTTCAGAAATAACTTCGGGTTCTGAGGGGCTAAGACGAATCCGAAATGAAGGAAGTGGTATCTATGGCAGCTCCCGCAACAGAGCATGTACGTAATATTGCGCTTGTCGGTCAGGACGGTGCTGGTAAAACGTCGCTTGCAGAGGCAATGCTCCATATTTCAGGCAAAACTCCTCGAATGGGAACCACCCATGATGGAAAGTCATATCTGGACTATGACGAAGAGGAAATCAGGCGTCGTTTTACTTTAGGCACTTCAATTGCTCCTATTCCTTATGGTGATGACTACAAGATTAATCTTCTTGACACTTCTGGACAGGCCGACTTCTTAGGGGATACCTTAGCTACCATGCAAGTATGTGAGATGTGCATGTTTGTAGTTGACGCGGTAGCAGGTCCTCAAAATATGACTACCCGCTTATGGCATGAAGCGGAAGTCATGCGTACTTCTCGTTGTGTCTTCATCAATCATATCGACCGCGAAGGTGCTAACTTCGATGTAGCAATGGCTCAGCTGCATGCTCGTTTTGGTTCACGTTTGGGCGCTGTTACTATTCCTATTGGTGTCGATAGCGACTTCAAGGGCGTAATCGATATTCTTCGCATGAAAGCTCGCTATTTTATTGATGGTGGCGAAAAAGTTGAAGATATTCCTGAAGAATTCGCTGATGCTGCCCAGATCGCTCGTGATAAGCTTTGCGATTTAGTAGCAGAGGCTGATGATGAGCTGATGATGAAATATCTTGATGGGGAAGAGCAGCTTTCTCAAGAAGAGCTTGAATCACTGCTCCAAGAAGCAATTGCTCAGGAAATCTTTATTCCCGTATTCGTTGGTTCAACCATTATTGAACAGGGCATTAAGGGAATCATGGATGATATTTGCACCTATTTCCCTCATCCCCGTCATCATGGTCCTTTCTATTTGGCTGATGGTTCAGAACTTCGTGTTGATGAAACGGGCGAACCTGCAGGATTTGTCTTTAAAACCATTTCCGACCCCTTTGTTGGTCGTCTGAGTTTTATTAAAGTTCTTTCGGGATATCTTGAGCCTTCGACTGAAATGGTTAACGCTCGTACGGGCAAGAAAGAACGTCTTGGTCATATTTATGTCATGATGGGCAAAGAGCCTATGGATGTTAAGAGCGCAAAAGCTGGCGACATTGTAGTAGTTCCTAAGCTCACTGAAACCAAGACAGGCGATACCCTTTCTAAGAGTGGTTCTATCGAAGTCGATCCTTTGCCTTTGCCTGTTCCTCAGTATCCTGTTTGCGTTGTTGCCAAAAACAAAGCAGACGAAGATAAATTGGGTACCTTCTTGGCTCGCCAGGCTGAGGTTGATCCTACCATTCAGCTTACCCGTAATGAAGAAACTCATCAGCAGATTCTCTACACCATGGGTGATATGCAGGTGGATGTGTTACTCAACCGCCTGAAAGCTCAAACAGGGGTAGAGGTTGATCTTGTTCCTGTTCGTATTCCTTATCGTGAAACCATCACGAAGCAGGCAGAAGCTCAGGGTAGACACAAGAAGCAGACGGGCGGTTCAGGTCAGTTTGGTGATTGTTGGTTGCGTTTAGCTCCAAATCCTGGCGAAGGTTACGAGTTCAAGAATGAAGTTGTAGGCGGTCGTATTCCTAAGAATTTGATTCCTGCTGTAGATAAGGGCGTTCAGGAAGCTATGCAAGAAGGATTCCTTGCGGGATATCCTATGGTTGATATTTGCTGCACGGTATATGACGGCTCCTATCATTCGGTTGACTCTAATGAAATGGCCTTCAAGACCGCAGCTCGTATTGGCTTTAGAGCAGCATGTGAACAGGCAGCACCCGTTATTCTTGAACCAATGGCAGATATGAGTATTGTTGTTGGTGAAGAATATGCTGGTACCGTAATGGGTGATGTGGCAACACGTCGTGGCCGTATTGTTGGTACTGACTCTGACGATGCGGGCGATACCATCATCGTAGTTCGTGTCCCTTATGCAGAGGTAGTATCTTATACAAAAGACCTGCGTGCTATGACGCGTGGTTCTGGCACTTATTCGCTCGAGATTAATGGATATGAGCCTGCGCCTTTTGATGTTCAGCAAAAGTTAGTTGAGGAATATCAGGCATCTCGCAAGTAGATTGGTGAATCTAAGTTTTTCTGAGCGGTAACGAGACTTTCGTAGTTTATTTTTCGCAGACCCAGGTTTGTTGTCCTTTGGTAACAGACCTGGGTTGTTTTAGGTAACGCTCGTTTATTTCGATTGCGCAATTCCGCCTGATAAAGCTTCTTTGCTTAATTCCGCTTTATTAAGAAATTAAAGAAGGGTCGAAGAGTACATTTAAATCGACATTTGCCTGAATGCCCGAAACGCTTCCTGTTGATGTGTATTGCCACATAACAATTGGAGTTGATGTTGTGGGTACTGTGTCGTTATATTCGGCATACCAAATGTCTTCTTTAAGGCTGCCTAGATCATAGCGTGCTAAATCATGCTGATTTCCATACACCAATGTTGAATATCCTGCTTGTTTAATGCGATTGCAAAAAGCTTCTGCATTCTTTGTGCACTGTTCTGCGCTTAAATTATTGGCTCGTGCATTATGGTTCGGCATGTCTTCAAGGTCATAAGCAATAGGGCAAGTAACATTCATTCCTTCGATAAGCTGTAATACGTATTCAGCTTCTTCTATTGCTTCATCTTCAGTAACTGCCTGAGAAAAGAAATACACACCGAAGGGAACTCCTGCTGCTTGAGCGCCGTCTGCATTAGAGTAAAACGTTTCATCCGCAAACATATTTCCCTGGGTGTAACCACGGCTTCCACAACGAATCATTGCGAAATCGATACCATCATTTGCTACCGCATTCCAATCAATAGTGCCCTGATGGCTCGATACATCAATACCCGTTTTAGAGGTTATTTGTCCAGCTTGTTGGTATACCATGCGTCCATTTTCTTGCGTTAGGTTATTCCAATCATAATCGCGTGAATGGCTGCAACTTTGAATTCCAATAGTAAGAAGAATAATGAGGGCAAGGATTCCTATAACGAGTGCTACTAATTTCGTTGGAAATGGTTGTGATTTGGTAGAGTAGGTAGCGCTATAGGGGCGTGAGGTAGTTTTCGTTTTCGATGTTGAATAGCTCTTACGCGAATAAGAATTATAGACATGGGGAGTGTGAGAGCGCTGAGCATGTGAGCCTGCGCGATGTTTAGCCGTAGTCCTTCTAGTTGATCTACTAGAGGTTTGTGGCGAATGTTTCTTGTTTCGATACGATGTCATGTGCTGATTGTATCAGTGATTAGGTATCTGTTGGCTTTCTGCTACAACTCTACGATAAAATACAAAGGTTATAACTTTTATAGTTTCCTCCCAATGTGATAGGAGTTAATTGTATGTGTGGAATTGTTGGCTATACCGGTTCACTTCAGGCAAAAGAAGTTTTGCTTGAAGGTTTGAAGCGTTTGGAATATCGCGGTTATGATTCTGCGGGTATTGCAGTATTTGACGGCGATAAATTAAATATCGTAAAACGCTTGGGTAAAGTATCGGAATTGGTTGATGCCCTTGGTCCTCAAACCTGTGTTGGCACGTGTGGCATTGGTCATACTCGTTGGGCAACCCATGGTGCTCCTTCCGAGCGTAATGCACATCCGCATACGAGCTGTGCATCCGATATTGCAGTAGTTCATAACGGTATTATTGAAAACTTTACTGAACTCCGCGAAGAACTTATTGCGAGAGGTCATACCTTTGAATCTGATACCGATACAGAAGTAGCTGCTCATCTTGTTGAGGAAGCTTATAACGGTGATCTGTTAGAAGCGGTACGTAGTGCTGCTTCAAGGCTTGTTGGCGCATATGGTCTTGCTGTTACCTGTGAGCAAGAACCAGGCACAATCGTAGTAACGCGTAAAGATTCTCCCATTGTGCTTGGTGCAGCAGAAAATGGTAGCTATGTTGCATCTGACATCATTGCTGTTATTGAAGCAACGCGTGATGTTGTCATTATGGAAGACAATCAATTTGCCGTTATGAAGCCCGAAGGCATTACGTATTTTGATCAGGATGGTAAAGAAATTCATCCAGAAATTACCCACGTTGACTGGGATATTGATGTTGCAGAAAAAGGTGGTTATCCCGACTTTATGTTGAAGGAAATTCACGAACAGCCTCGCGTAGTTCGTGATACCTTGGCAGGCCGTATGTCTGGTCGAGAAATCAAGATCGATGAGCTTACTCTTACTCGCCAAGAGCTTAACTATATTGATCGTGTCTACATTATCGGATGCGGTACGTCGTATCATGCAGGTCTTATCGCTAAGAATTTGATTGAGGCATGGGCTCGAATTCCTACTGAGGTAGAAGTGGCAAGTGAATTCCGCTACCGCAATCCTATTATTACGCCTACTACTTTGGTGGTTGCTGTTTCTCAGTCGGGTGAAACGGCAGATACGCTTGCCGCAATTCGTGATGCACGAATTAAGGGCGCTAAAGTTTTTGGTATTACTAACGTTATTGGTTCTCCTGTTGCGCGAGAATCTGATGGTGTTATTTATACAAAGGCTAATAAAGAAATTGCAGTTGCTTCAACTAAGTCATTTATTGGTCAGGTTGTAAGTTTGACTTTGTTGGCAATGTTGCTTGGCCGTGTGAAGGGTAAGTTAACGCTGAACATGACCCGTATGCTCTTTACTGAGCTTGCAGATACTGCTGATCAAATTGAGGCAATTCTTGATGATACTTCGGCAATTGAAGAAGCTGCTCATTTCTTTGATGGCCGAGATTCAACTCTCTACATTGGTCGTGGATTAGGTGAAGCAGTATGTTACGAAGGCGCATTAAAGCTTAAAGAAATTAGTTATATTCATGCGGAAGCTTATGCTGCAGGCGAAATGAAGCATGGTCCTATTGCATTGTTGGATGATGGTTTCCCTATTGTTGCTGTTGTTACGCAGAGTGCAACCTACGATAAAACCCTTTCCAATTTGGAAGAGTCCAAATCTCGTGGCGCCAAGATTATTGCAATAGCTACCGAAGGCGACGAAAACGTTAAAAAGGTTGCGGACCATGTAATCTATATTCCAAAAGTTCGTGATTCGTTTATGCCTATTACTGCAAGTGTTCCTTTACAGTTGTTGGCACGTGCGGTTGCGGTTGCTCGTGGTTGTGATGTAGACCAGCCACGTAACTTGGCAAAGTCTGTTACCGTAGAATAAAAGCATTAATTCTTATTCAAGTTTGTCTTGAAGGATTCGAAAAGAGTAATTAGCTTTGAAAGATACAGAGAAACTATCGCAAGATGAGGCGCTTCAGGGCGCTTCATCTGCTGTTTTGCCTGGTTCGGTTTCCCTTGGAGTGGATATTGTAGAAATTGAACGTATGAGGGCTATCCTAAAGCGATCTCCTGCGTTTGCTCGACGTGCTTTTTCTGAAGAGGAACAGGCGTATTGTAATGCAACTGCCGCTCCTGAATTTCACTATGCAACAAGGTTTGCTGCAAAAGAAGCCGTGGTAAAAGCGCTTGGTACGGGGTTTTCTTCGGGTATTGGGATTAAAGATATTGAAGTGTCGCTTGATAGTAAGGGCAAGCCACGTGTAGTGTTGCATGGTAGAGCAAAGGAAATCTTTGAAGAGAAGAATATTGAAGAACTTCCTCTTTCTCTTTCTTATACCCATAAAGAAGCAGTAGCTTGCGCAATGGCTTTAACGGGCGATGTCCGCAAGGCAACGGAGCGAAAAATTAGCCCAACTGAAGCTCTTACTCGACAATTTAAAGAAGTACGCTCGCTCCTAGACGATATCGATACAAAAGAAAGTCGGTAAAAGAAATGGAACAGAAAGAACTTGCTTCATTAATTCCTTATCCAGCCGATGATGCCCATAAGTATTCTCGTGGTAAATGCGTTCTACTTGCTGGGTGTGCCCCTTACCCAGGGGCTGCTTGCCTTGCGGCTCGTGCATCGCAGTATGCAGGAGCAGGGTATACGCAAGTGTTTACCGCATTTGAAAACAAATTAACGCTTCGTTTGTATAGACCTTCTTTAGTAGTGAATTCCTTTGAGGAATTCTTCCCATTACAGGCGCTTAAACCAGGTAGTAAAGGTGCTTTTGTTATGGGTCCTGGCTTTGAAGCTGATGATCTTCATATTTTGTCTCTTATAGAATCCGTACTTAATTATGCAGCACGCCCTGTTCTTATAGACGGGGGAGCTCTTTCATATTTACCTGCCTTGCGTGAAGACTCTACCTGGTCAAATACCCTTACGCTTCTTTCGGGTTCTTTGATTTTGACTCCTCACTATGGTGAAGCGGTAAAACTTGGCGAGCCGTTTAACATTGATGTGGCCTCTATGTCTCAAGAAGAAGCAGCTAAGCAACTTGCAACGTACTACAACGCTACCGTTGTGTTGAAGGGAGCAGATACTGTTGTTGCTCAGCATGATAGACATGAAGTTATAACGTTTGGCAGCGCAGTTTTATCTAAGGCAGGAACGGGAGACATCTTGGCCGGTACTATTGGTGGACTGCTAGCGCAAGATATGGATCCCTATGAAGCTTGCATTTTAGGTGTTTCTATTCATGCTAAAGCAGGTTTGTTAGCGCAAGATAAGTTCGGCATAGTAAGTGCAAGTGCCGAAGAAGTATTAGAGAATATTCCAGGTGCCTTTTTGTCATATCAAGAGAGCTAACTTTTCAAATTACGTAGTAATTTTGAGGTCATTTTAAGAGAAGCGGCGATTTAGCTGAGCTTATATCGTAGTTATAAAGCGAGGAAGTCATGCAAGATTCAGCTCATGAAACTGAAGAAACCTTAGTGGATAGGGTAGTGCGTCTACGTCGAGAAATTGAATATCACACACATCGCTATTACGTCTTGGACGATCCAGAAATATCTGACGCAGCATTCGATTCCCTCATGCGTGAATTGCGTGACTTGGAAGAAGCACACCCCGAACTTCAGGATCCTTCTTCACCAACTCAACGAGTTGGTGGTGCGGTAGGTAACCAATTTGAGCCTGTGGTTCACGAGCAGCGCATGTATTCTCTTGATAATGCTATGAATTTTGAGGAACTGGATGCCTGGATGGAGCGTACTGAATCCGCTTTAGGATCCTTTGTTCCTCTTGTTTGCGAATTAAAGATCGATGGTTCTTCCTTAGCGCTTACGTATGAACAGGGGAAATTGGTTCGAGCTGCTACGCGTGGTGATGGAACTACGGGTGAAGATGTTACCGTAAATGTTCGTACGGTGCACGATGTGCCTTTACGCTTGATGGATTCAGGCTATAAGGGAATACATCCTGGTATTCCTTCCATCGAGCTCCGCGGCGAAATTTACATGCCAAAATCAAGCTTTGATGCCCTCAATGAACAGGCTGAAGCACAGGGTAGTAAAACTTTTGCAAACCCTCGCAATGCTGCTGCTGGATCTTTGCGTCAAAAAGATCCTTCCATTACTGCTGAGCGAGATTTGTCCACCTTTATGTACGCTATAGCACGTGAAGCTTCAATTGAAGCAACGAGCCAGTGGGAACTTTTGTCTTGGCTTCGCGAATGCGGTTTCCATGTAAATCCTGATGTGCGTTTATGTACTAACGCCAAAGAAGTTCACGAGTTTTGTCGCGAATGTTTGGAAAAGCGTGCAGATCTTCCTTATGAAATTGACGGGGTAGTTGTTAAGGTAGACTCTTTTGCTTTGCAAGAGGAATTGGGTTATACCGCTCGTGCTCCTCGTTGGGCTATTGCCTATAAATTCCCTCCAGAAGAAAAAACTACCGTGCTTCGTGACATCACTGTTCAGGTGGGTCGTACGGGTGCTTGTACGCCAGTTGCAGAACTTGATCCTGTTTTGGTTGCGGGTTCTACCGTTGCGCGCGCAACGCTTCATAACGAAGATGAGGTACAGCGCAAAGATGTTCGTATTGGAGATACGGTAATTGTGCGCAAAGCGGGTGATGTTATTCCTGAAGTTTTGCGGCCAATTCTTTCGCTTCGTCCAGCGGATGCAAAAGTATGGACCATGCCTGATGTGTGTCCTAGCTGCGGATCTCCTTTAGTGCGTGAAGAAGGCGAAGCAGCGTATCGCTGTGTTTCATTGGAGTGTCCTGCTCAAGCTCAAGAACGATTAATGCATTGGGCTAGTCGTGGAGCTCTAGATATTGAAGGCATGGGCGAAGAACTCATCGGAAAACTTATTGATGCTGGTCTTTTGCATGATGTTGCAGATTTTTATCAGTTGACCTTTGAACAGCTTGAACAGCTAGATATGGGTCGTCTTACCACGAAAGGCGAACCCATTGTACTTGGTCCTGTTATGGCAAAAAAGCTTATAGCGGCTATTGAAGAGAGCAAATCCCGCACTTTGGCAAATGTGGTGTTTGGTCTGGGCATTCGCCATGTTGGAAAAACTATGGCAGAAACTATTACGCGTGTATATCCTTCAATGGATGCTCTTCGAAATGCCAAGGTTGGTGATCTTGCCAATATTGAAGGCGTTGGTGTAATTATTGCGCAGAGCATTCATGATTTTCTAAAGAACGAAAAGAACCTTGAGGTTATTGCTCGTTTGGCTGATGCAGGTCTTCCTATGACCCAAGAAATAGAAAAACCTGCTCTTCCTCAAACACTTGAGGGCATGACGTTTGTTTTGACAGGTACTTTGGTTGAATCTGGGCTTACCCGTGATGAAGCAGGAGAAAAACTTAAAGCGTATGGTGCTAAAGTTTCCTCAAGTGTTTCCAAGAAGACGAGCTATGTAATTTGTGGTGAAGCTGCGGGTTCGAAACGAACAAAGGCTGAAAGCTTGGGAGTTCCTATTTTGACCGAGCAAGACTTTTTGCAGTTGATAGAAACAGGTCTTGTGCCTACCGTGGGCGAACGTAGTAATGATACGGGTCTTTTTGCCTAGTCAACGAGTAATATAAAGGACGTTAGAAACACTATGAGTAAAGTTCGGCTAGATGATTTGCTTATAGAGCAGGGGTATTTTCCCAATAAAGATGCGGTACTACGTGCGGTAATTGCCAAAGAAGTTCGCGTAGACGACGTGTATGTAACGAGTGCGGCAGTTAAGGTTAAACCGGACGCGGATATTTTCGTGAAGAATACCAAACGTTTTGTTTCTCGAGGTGGTCACAAACTTCAAGGTGCGCTTGATTATTTTCATGAGAATGTTGAAGGAAAGCGTTGTATCGATGTTGGGTCTTCGACTGGCGGATTTACTGATTGTTTGCTTCAGGCAGGCGCTCAAAGTGTAGCGTGCGTTGATGTAAATTATGGCCAACTAGCCTGGCAATTACGGCAAGACGACCGTGTAAGTGTTTTTGAGCGTACTAACATTCGTCTTGCTGATCCTGCTGATTTGGGAGCACCTTTTGATATTGTAGTATGCGATTTAAGCTTTATTGGAATCGCTCAATTAGCCGATGTTTTTGCATCTCTTTGTAGTTCAGGTAGTGTATTTCTTGGCTTAATTAAACCCCAATTTGAAAGTCATCATGATGAAACTGAACGTGGTGTTGTAGTTGATGAAGCGGTTCGTCAACGCGTGATTTCTGAAGTAACGCAGGCACTTGAACAGGTTGGTTTTATGGTGGATGGGGTCGTGCAATCTCCTATTAAAGGCCCAGAAGGCAATATAGAATATATTGTCCGTGCAGTCTTCTCTGGATAGATTAAACCGTGATTCTTACTAGGTTTAATACCTGGTAAGGCTGTAAGCTGAAGTAAAGATTGGCAATATCGTGAATGTTTCCTACGAGCAACCGTTAATAGATTACATGGTTAAGAAAAAGTTTTCCGCTATTGTGGTCGAACAAATTGACCCTGTTGGATGTTGTGCGGATACTTCTGAGTTGCTGTTGCGTTTTGTCAACGAAAAAGGTGCCGATAAGCTTCGCGATCAAGCTATTCGACAGCTGGATGCTCCTTTTGGTGAACTTTTTGTTATGGTTCGCGGTCTTGATTATGACAATGAAATTACCTTTGGTCTTCGTAACTTCTTAGGGTTAAAAGATATTACGGTAAAAGGAATTCGTCATTGGCAAATTTAAATACCCCTTACTGCATGACAATAAGGGGTATCTGAGTTTGATGTGTAAGCTAATTACCTGTAATTAATAGGTAGTGGGAGCAAGTAAGACTTTGCCTGTTCCGCGATAAACGTTTACTAAACCTTCACCAGAAGCAGCTGATCCAATAAGAGATTTGCCAGAACGCTCGACGCTAAAGTTCAAACTTCCGCTCCAGCATAATGCCATATTGCCATCAATCTTTAATATATCGTTATCAAGTGTAACTTCAATGAGTTCTTCTTTGGGGCTAGGGGATTCAAGAGCTAAAGCACCATAGCCATTAATGCTTAAGTTGAACAAGCCTTCGTTGCCGGCAACAGCAGATGAAACATTGGTGCGCATAACTGCTTGATGCTGCAAGCTAGAATAGCAAGCAAGGAATAAACCATCGTCTAACACGATGCTGTTGCCCCAATTAGCAACGTCAATAAGCAAGATGTATTTATAGGTAGGCTCAAGAATTACTTTGCCAGTACCTTTATATTCAGGTTTAATAGCACTTTCTTTCGTTACTGCTCCACGAACTGCTTTACCTAAGAAGTCACCAACTCCTGTTACGCCTGTAGTCTGCTCGACGTCACCCACCATCCACTGCATTGCTCCTGCTTGAATGGTTACAGGTGCCTGACTTAAGTCGCAAATTACTTGACGACGGCGTACATTCATTTCACTTGAAAAGTAAGCGGTAGCAGCAGATTCGGGAGTAACACTTAAATCTCGTTTCCATTCGATTACCTGAAAGGCACCGAGTGCATCAAGCATTTGTACATCGTCATTTTCGGTGAAATTACTGATAGTGAACATGTCTCCTCCAAGAAACCGCAACAAATAAAAGATCCCTTACACAAGTGTAAGGGATCGAACGTAAATTCAGCGTTGTAATTACCGACTAATTCTTTAAAGAATTTAGTGGGGCGGGCATACGTCCACCACGATGAGCAAATACGGTACCTGCATTTTGGTTAACGGGCATTACGGGAGCATATCCAAGCAATCCACCAAAATCGAGTTTGTCTCCCACTTTTTTGCCAATAGCTGGAATTAAACGCACTGCTGTGGTTTTATTGTTGATCATACCAATGGCGCATTCGTCAGCAATAATGCCAAAAATTGTTTCAACAGAAGTGTCGCCTGGTACTGCAATCATGTCTAAACCAACTGAGCAAACACAGGTCATAGCTTCAAGTTTTTCTAGGCAAAGTGCTCCCGCTTCTGCAGCGCGAATCATACCTGAATCTTCTGAGACGGGAATGAACGCGCCTGATAGACCGCCAACACTTGAGCTTGCCATTACGCCGCCTTTTTTAACGGCATCATTGAGCATAGCAAGAGCGGCTGTGGTGCCAGGACCACCGCAGGTACCAACACCAATAGCTTCAAGAATTTCTGCAACTGAATCGCCTTCAGCAGGGGTTGGTGCTAAAGAGAGATCAAGGATGCCTTTTTGAACACCAAGACGTTTGCTTGCTTCGCGGCTCATAAGCTCACCTGCGCGGGTAATCTTGAAGGCAGTTGCTTTGATTGCTTCAGCGATGCTGGTCATATCAGCTTCTTTTGGCATGCTGCGTAAAACGGCATTAACAACACCAGGGCCAGATACACCAACATTTACCACGGCATCTGCTTCTCCCGATCCATGGAAAGCGCCAGCCATGAAGGGATTGTCTTCTACTGCATTACAAAAGACCACCAATTTACCTGCACCAATGCATTGATTATCTGCAGTAAGTTCAGCTGATCGTTTGACAATATGAGCCATACGCAAAGCGGCATCCATATTAATACCTGCACGAGTAGAGCCAATGTTGACTGAAGCACAGACATTATCGGTAGTTGCCAAAGCTTCTGGGATTGATTCCATTAGCGTAATGTCTGCCTTGGTTGCTCCCTTATGAACCAGTGCAGAAAAGCCACCTACAAAATCTACTCCAACTTCTTTGCCTGCTTTGTCCATTGCTTGTGCAATAGGGGAGAAATCAGTTGCATCAGTTGCAGCACAAATTTCTGCGATAGGAGTAACGGAAATACGCTTGTTAACGATAGGAATACCATATTCACGTTCTAGCTGCTCTGCGGTTGGAACAAGCTTTTCCGCAGCAGAGGTCATGCGATCATATACTTTACGAGCCATCACATTGATGTCTTCATGGGTGCAGCTTCGTAAATTAAGGCCTAGGGTAATAGTGCGAATATCTAAGTGTTGCTGACTTACCATTGCAAGGGTTTCAGCAATTTCTTCTGGAGTGATTTGCATGAAAGCAAAGCCTTTCTATACATGAATAAACTGCTTAGCAGCATACCAAATTTAGAGCAATTTGTGCGTAAAGGTATGACAAGTGATGATTTCGTTACAGTCTTAGTTTTTGAACACTGTGTCTATTATTGTGCGCTCTGTTGAAATATAATGTTATACACGATTTATTAAGAGGGAGAGTAGACAATACGTGGCGAAGATTCAGGGGCATAGTTCTCTACAAGTTTCGACTCAAAATGAAGATAGACGCATTGTTAAATCGAAACGTGCTCTTCGTGGTGCCTTAATAACCTTGATGGAAACTAAGGGCTTCGAGGCAATAACCGTAAACGATTTATGTAGTGCGGCGGATCTGAACAGAGGCACTTTTTATAATCACTTCTCCGATAAGGAAGACTTGCTGGTTTCTTTTGAGAATGAAGTGATGGAAACTATTGCGCTCATTCGTAGTGGAATGGCTTTATTGTCTGTTAAAGATGTAATGGCGTATTGCGTTTCTAAAAAGCCGCTTCCTTTTTTAGTAAGACTTTTTGATTATTTCAGAGAACAAGGGGATTTTCTTCATGCGGTAATGGGCCCTGGCGGTGATCCTCGTTTTGCTTCTCGTTTAAGAGATAGTTTCTGCACCAACCTCATTCAGGGTGTGTTGCATGAAAAGTATCGAAACGATCCTGACCCTTTCGTTGGCTATTACATTTCTTTTTATGCTTCAGCTTATTTAGGTGTAATAAACCACTGGATAGATACGGGTATGAAAGAAGATTCTCAAACCATGGCTTTAATAGCTATGCGTTTGTTGTTCATTAAACCTGGCGAACCAATTAGATTGTAAGGAGATATTGATGGCACCCGAAACGACAAGCACTGCGCGGCTTCATTTGGGCATTGATGTTGGATCCACAACCGTAAAAGTTGCTGTTTTGGATAATAATCAACAGATCGTCTATTCCGTATATCGTCGTCATCATGCTGATGTACGAGCAACGGTATTGGAAGTTCTGCGTGAAGCTGCTGAACAATTTCCCGATCAGCCGATAACGATTGCCATTACTGGTTCTGGCGGTTTGTTGCTTTCACAGTGGCTAAACCTAGAATTTGTACAGGAAGTTATAGCTTCTAAGACGGCTGTTGAAACCTTTATTCCAAAGACCGATGTTGCTATCGAGCTTGGTGGCGAAGACGCAAAAATTATCTATTTTGATAACGGTATTGAGCAGCGTATGAATGGTACGTGTGCTGGCGGTACGGGTGCCTTCATTGATCAGATGGCCTCGCTTTTGGATACCGATGCTAGTGGTCTTAATGAATTAGCTAAAGACCATACGGTTTTGTATCCCATTGCAAGTCGATGCGGTGTATTTGCTAAAACAGATGTGCAGCCTTTGCTTAACGAAGGTGCCAAAAAAGAAGATATTGCTGCTTCAATTTTCCAGTCAGTAGTTACCCAGACCATTTCTGGTCTTGCTTGCGGTAGACCTATTCGCGGATACGTAGCCTTCCTTGGTGGTCCGCTGCAGTATTTGCCTGAGTTGCGTAAGCGTTTTTACGAAACGCTCGAATTGGATGAAGAACACATCATTGTTCCAGACAATGCGCATCTTTTTGTTGCGGGTGGTTGCGCACTTGCAAGTGCTAAAGGCAAACCTGAGCTTTTGGCTGACGTTGTTGAGCGTCTCGAAAACCTTGGTGATATTCAGGGCAGCGAAGTAGTTCGACTTCCTCCTTTGTTTAAGGACGAGGCGGACTATCAAGAGTTCAAAGAACGTCACGACAAAGAAAAAGTTCGTCGTGAAAATCTTGATACCTATAAGGGTGCTGCCTATTTAGGTATCGATGCTGGTTCTACCACGTTTAAAGCAGCTTTGATTTCAGAAGATGGCGCTTTGTTGTGGAGCAGTTATATGAATAACAAGGGCGACGTTTTGGGTTGTGCAAAACGCGCTGTAGCGGAGCTGTATGGCAAGTTGCCTATAGATCCTGCTACGGGTAAATCGAATGTTCGCATTGGCCATGTTACGGTAACAGGATATGGCGAAGCACTTCTTCTTGAGGCTTTGCGTGTTGACTCTGGTGAAATTGAAACCGTTGCTCATTTGCGTGGTTCCGAAGAAATGCTTCCTGGTGTTGAGTTCATTTTGGATATTGGTGGCCAGGATATGAAGTGCCTTCGCGTTAAAGACGGCGTAATTGAGCATATTATGCTTAATGAGGCATGCTCTTCTGGCTGCGGTTCCTTTATCGAAAGCTTTGCTTCTGGTCTTAATCTCAGTGTTTCTGAGTTTGCTCAAAGCGCTATTCAAGCTCGTAATCCTGTGGATTTGGGTAGCCGTTGCACGGTATTTATGAATAGCCGTGTAAAGCAGGCGCAAAAAGAAGGTGCTACGGTAGGCGATATTGCTGCTGGATTGGCGCTTTCTGTTATCAAGAATGCCTTGTTTAAGGTAATTAAAATTCGTGACCCGCGTGAGGTTGGTTCAAAGGTCATCGTTCAGGGCGGCACCTTCTTAAACGATGCTGTGTTGCGTTCTTTTGAACAGCTGGCCGAAACTAATGCGGTACGACCTGATATTGCAGGCAATATGGGTGCTTATGGTGCTGCACTTTTAGCGCGTGATCGTGCTCATGACGCTGAAGCACGTAGTGGCAAACCCGCTCAGACTTCTATGCTCGATCTTGCAGGGTTAGAGGCGCTTGAGCCCACCCATCGCAACATTCGTTGTAAGGCGTGTTCGAATCATTGTCTGTTAACCATTAATGATTTCGGTATTGACGAAAAGACAGGTAAACACCGTCGTTTCATAACGGGTAATCGTTGCGAAAAGGGTGCTGGTCTTGCGCAGGAAGCTGCAAAGGTTCCCAATCTGTTTGATTACAAGACTGAGCGTATGTTTAATCACTACACGCCGCTTACTGCTGAAGAAGCAACGCGTGCGACCGTTGGTATTCCTCGTGCTTTGAATATGTATGAGAACTACCCATTCTGGTTTACTTTCTTCACCAAACTTGGTTTCCGTGTGGTTCTTTCAGACCCTTCAACTAAGAAAACCTATGAGGCAGGTATTGAGTCAATGCCATCTGAAAGCGTGTGTTATCCTGCAAAGCTTTCGCATGGTCATATTATGAACTTGCTTGAAAAGGACATCGACTTTATCTGGATGCCTTGCGCTAAGTATGAACGTCAAGAAGACGAAACTGCAGGTAATCACTTTAATTGCCCGATTGTTATGAGTTATTCCGAGGCGTTAAAGCTCAACGTTGATGCGCTTAACGAAACAGATATCCAATTCCTGAATCCTTTCGTTCCTTATCATTTGAAGGACAAACTTAAAGAGCGTCTCTATGTTGAATTGGTTGAAAAGCACCCCGAACTTATGGGTTCAGGGTCACTGCCTACTCAGGACGAAATTGATGCTGCAGTAGATGCTGCTTGGGCAGAAGATGAGCAAGTGCATGAAGATATTCATCAAAAGGGAATGGAAACCCTGAAGTGGATTGAGGAGCACGGAGTTCACGGTATTGTTCTTGCAGGCCGTCCTTATCATGGAGATCCTGAAATTAACCATGCTATTCCTGAACTTCTTACAAGCTTTGGTTTGGCAGTATTTACTGAAGATTCTGTTGCTCATATGGGTCAGGTCGAGCGTCCTTTGCGTGCTGTTGACCAATGGATGTATCACACTCGTCTGTATCGTGCCGCTAAGGTGGTTACGCAGCGTGACGACCTTGACTTAATCCAGCTTAATTCCTTTGGTTGTGGTTTGGATGCTATTACCACAGATCAGGTTCAGGAAATTCTTGAAGGATCAGGCAAGATTTATACCGTCTTGAAGATCGACGAAGTATCTAACTTGGGTGCTGCCCGTATTCGTGTACGCTCTTTGCTTGCAGCATTGAAAGATCAGGCTGAAGAACGTGCTGAAAAGAATGCTTTGGAAGGCGGATGTCCCGTTTGTGGTATTGATGGCGATCAGCTTGAAGCTGATGTTAAAGCTCGTGAAGCTCTTATTGAAGCAAAGAGTGGTAAGCGCGAGGCTGAAGCTGGTGCTGCCGTTGCTGCGGAAATTGCTCGTGAAAGTGCCGAGGAGGTACAAAGCGAACATCGTATTATGACCTCTGAAGAAGAAGCAGCGCTTGCAGAGGCGCTAAAGGGAAGTCATGAGCTAAAGGCTGAATCAACTGCGTTCCCGAAAGTCCAGTTCACAAAAGAAATGAAGGAAGCGGGTTATACCATTTTGTGTCCTCAAATGGCCCCGATTCATTTCGATTTGTTGTTGCCAATCTTTAATGCCAATGGTTACAACATGGAACTGTTGCCTGCAGTTGACCACGGTGCGGTGGATGCTGGTCTGAAATACGTTAACAACGACATTTGCTATCCTTCCATTTTGGTAACTGGCCAAATTATGGAAGCGGTTACTTCTGGTCGTTATGATACCGATAAGCTAGCAGTTATCATCACCCAAACAGGTGGTGGTTGTCGCGCTACGAACTATATTTCTCTAATTCGTAAAGCACTTAAAGCTGCTGGATTGGGTCATATCCCTGTTATCTCTTTGGCATTCAAGAAACTTGATGAATCTAACCCTGGTTTCAAGCTTTCTGCAACGATGCTTTATAACGCAGTATTTGCTCTGTTCTATGGCGACTTGCTTATGCAATGCTTGTATCGCACGCGTCCTTACGAAATTGAACCGAATGCCGCTCAGAATCTGTTTGATTACTGGATGGCAAAATGTAAGCAACAGGTCTATGAGGGCGAAAAGTTTGGTCGCTACAAGAAGACTGTTCGCGCCATTGTTGACGACTTTGATAACTTGCCTTTGCAGGGCGAAGGCACTAAGCCCCGTGTTGGTGTTGTAGGCGAAATTCTGGTTAAGTTCCATCCTACGGCTAATAATCAGGTTGTTGATGTTATTGAGGCTGAAGGCTGCGAAGCGGTTGTTCCTGGCTTAGTCGACTTCTTCTTGTTTGGTATTGCTGGCTCTATCTTCCAGCAGGAAGGGGTAGGCAAGTCAAAGAAGGGTGCAACAGGTGCTCGTGCAGCATTGAAGGCAATTGCGAAACTTCGCAAGCCTATGAACGATGCTCTTGAACAATCAAATCGTTTTGAACCACCAACTGATATCTTTACTCTTGCAAGTTATGCAGAAGAAATCTTGTCCCTGTGTAATTCAATGGGTGAAGGTTGGTTGTTAACGGCAGAAATGGTAGAGCTCATTCGCAGTGGCGCGCCAAATATTGTTTGCGCTCAGCCTTTTGCTTGCTTGCCTAACCACGTGGTAGGTAAAGCAGTTATTAAGGAACTGCGTCGTCGTTATAAGGGAACTAACATTGTTGCTGTTGACTACGACCCAGGTGCTTCTGAGGTTAACCAGCTTAACCGAATTAAGTTGATGATTTCAGTGGCAAAGGCAAACTTAGAAGAAGATTTAGCGCAGCGCCAGCCTCATGATTTGCCTTCTCGTTCGCAGGCAACTGAGGAATTTGATGTGTTTAGTACCGAAGACGAAGTTGTGCAAAAGCAGGTATAACGAGGAATCTTCTATCCTTATTAGGATTACGTGAAAGGGGAGCTGGAAAGCTCCCTTTTTCTTTGGTGTACAATTTGCACGTTTTAATTTATCCGAAAGACCAAGGAAGTTGATTTAAGTAAATAAATGGAATGGTTAGTTCAAGGCATACATGAGGTATTTGGGATCGCTCCTTGGGGATTATTGGTTGTTTGCTCATTGGTGTTTATTGCAGGCTATGTTGACTCTATTGCGGGCGGTGGAGGGCTTATATCTCTTCCTGCCTACATGATTGTTGGACTTCCTACTCATGCTTCTATTGCAACCAATAAGCTGGCTTCTGCGATGGGTACTACTGTTGCTACGTGGCACTATGCGAAATCTGGATTTATCCAGGTGAAACTTGCAATCCCCTCTATTATTTGTGCTTTCATAGGTTCATTTTTTGGTTCGAATCTTGTTTTGTTGGTAAGCGATTATGCCCTAAAAATTATTCTGCTTTTTGTTTTGCCACTAACAGCGCTTTATGTTATGAAAACCAAGCAGTTAGGAAACAATAAAACATCTACGCTTACTTTTCGTCAAACAGCGCTTATTTGTTGTTGTGTTGCGATGATTGTAGGTGCCTATGATGGTTTTTATGGTCCTGGCACGGGTACATTTTTAATGCTGCTTTTAAGTGGCGCCGCTCAACTTCGCCTCGACGCTTCCGCAGGTATTACTAAAGCAATCAATTTAAGTACTAACATTGCTGCTTTGGCGGTATTCCTCTTCCATGGTGAAGTTCTTATTCCGCTTGGGTTGCTAGCTGGAGTTTTTAGTATCGCAGGTAATTATGTTGGTTCTCATAAATTTACCTCGCAAGGTGGATCGATTGCTAAACCAATTACAATAATTGTTCTTGTTATTTTTCTTATCAAGATCATCTATGATCTATCAACGGGTGCATAAAAAACTACCTACGACTTCGTAGGTAGTTTCAAAAATTAAGCTTCGATTGAGTGATTCTTGCAGCAGTTTTAGCTGCGCTTGAGCTGAAGCGAAGGTTTATAGATGAACTTGAATAAGCTTTGGACGGAAGCCTTTTTCTTCTAGAGCATGTACAATCTTATTCTTGTGATCAGTACCAAAGGCTTCAATAGTTACGCGCAATTCCACTGCTGCATTTCTGTTTGCAGTTACGAATTGGTTATGATCTAAGCGCACGACGTTGCCATTGCAGTCTGCTATTGTTTGTGCAACACGAACCAATTCGCCAGGGCGATCGGGGAGTAGTACTGATACCGTAAAGATTCGATCACGCTGAATAAGACCATGCTGAACAACAGAAGACATCGTGATCACGTCCATGTTGCCGCCTGAAAGAATGGAAACGATCTTCTTTCCTTCAACGTTAAGGTGCTTTAATGCCGCAACTGTTAGAAGACCTGAATTTTCGACGATCATTTTATGGCTTTCGACCATGTCTAAAAAGGCAACGATTAGTTCATCATCTTCAACGGTGATAATGTCATCGATGTTTTCTTGGATGTAAGGGAAAATTTGATCGCCTGGTTCGAGTACGGCGGTACCATCAGCGATAGTATTAACACTTGGCAGTTTTACAACATGACCAGCTTCAAGTGATGCTTTCATGCAGGCAGCACCTGCTGGTTCAACGCCTATTACGCTGATACGTGGATTGAGCATTTTTGCAAGCGTGGAAACACCTGTTGCAAGTCCGCCACCCCCAATAGGTACAAGAATGATATCGACGAGAGGCAGCTCCTGAACAATTTCCATTGCGATTGATCCTTGGCCAGCTGCAAGAATAGGATCATTAAAGGGATGGATAAAGGTTAAAGAGCGCTCTTCTGCTAATTTCAGTGCATGTTCGTAGGCTTCATCGTAAACGTCGCCTGCCAACACCACTTCGGCCCCTTGTTCCTTGGTACGTTCGACCTTAATGAGTGGGGTAGTTGTAGGCATAACAATAGTGGCAGGAACACCATACTTTCGCGCTGCATAGGCTACGCCTTGTGCATGATTGCCAGCAGAAGCAGTGATTAATCCATGAGAACGCTCTTCGTCGGTCAGTGTACTGATTTTATAATAAGCACCACGTACCTTATAAGCGCCAGTACGCTGCATGTTTTCTGGCTTTAGGTAAACCTCATTACCCGTTTCTTTACTGAAATGATGGCTATAGATCAGTTTTGTCTCTTGGGTAACTTCTTTTACTTTTTTTGCAGCTTCTTCAAATGTAGCGAGCGTTAACATGGAGGTCCTTTACTCTTATAGTATGAATTGTTTGTTTTGAAATGTTATCTTAACAGCGTTACGTTATCACTATTTATAGTACAAAGTTGCGAAAAGGGAGAAAGAATGCACGCTATCAGCACTGAAAAAGCACCTGCTGCTATTGGACCCTATTCTCAGGGTGTTGTGGTCAACGGTATTTTCTTTGCCTCTGGTCAAATTGCGCTTGATCCAAAAACAGGCGAGATGGTTGGTTCTGCGATTGAAGAGCAGGCTGCGCAAGTTATGAAAAACATTGCAGGTCTTCTTGAAGCTGCGGGCAGTGATTTTGATCACGTTATTAAAACAACGTGTTTCTTGGATGATATATCTGACTTTGCTGCATTTAATGAAGTCTACGCTCAGTCGTTTGGAAAGCACCTTCCTGCTCGTTCTGCTGTTGGTGTTGATGCGTTGCCTAAGGGTGCTTTGATCGAGGTAGAAGTTATTGCCTCGGTAGAGTAGTGATAAATTAGTAGTATGGCGAAAATGCGCAATATGAATGCTTCATCCAACAATGGAAAACTGGTCATTTGTCCAACCCCTTTAGGGAATTTAGGCGATGTAACCCAGCGCAGTTTAGATGCTTTTGCGTCCTGTGATGTGGTGTGTTGCGAAGACACGCGCGTTACGGGTAAGTTGCTTAGCGCACTTGGCTTACGTAAACCTCTTGAGCGACTCGACGAAGCAACTATTTCTCACAAAGCAGAAGTTATTGCACAGCGCGTATTGTCGGGTGAAGTTATTGCATATGCTTCTGATGCGGGAATGCCTGGTGTTTCGGATCCTGGTTTAAGACTTGTTGATGCTGCTCACAAGGCGGGAGCTACAGTAGAAGTCTTACCAGGACCTACTGCGGTTACAACAGCTTATGTTGCCAGTGGTTTTACTGCTCAGTCGTTTTATTTCGGTGCGTTCTTTCCCCGAAAATCGGGAGAGCGTCAAAAACTACTTACTTCGCTCAAGTCTCTTGATGCGGTATTGGTGTTTTACGAAAGCCCCTTACGCATTGTTTCTTCATTAAGGGCAGTTCAAGAGATATTTCCTTTGAGGCGTGTTGCGGTCTGTCGTGAACTTACTAAACTTCATGAAGAAGTTGTTCGTGGCAGGGTAGCTGAAGTAGTGCAAATTTTTGAACAAAGGCAAGAAGAGGGCTCTATAAAAGGAGAAATTGCACTTGTTATTGACGCTCCTAATGAAGAAGAATCGCAGGCTGGCGTAGAGGACGCTCTTGTTTCTGCTGAAAATCGCGCATCTGAGCTGCTTAAGGATTCTACCTATTCAAAGAAAGATATTGTGAAAATTCTTAAAGAAGAATTTGGTCTATCGCGCAACGATGCTTACGAGCTTGTGCATAGTTCTAAATCTGAATAATGTAATTCCTGCGATATCTTTTGCATGGTATTCTTTCACTGTTTGGGGAATTTATCGTGCGAAATGAGTTCTTTTATGAATAAGCAGCGTGTAAAAACACCGTTGTCAGCGCGTCATATTATGGTTATTGCAGCTGGTATTCTGCTGTGTTTAGGACCCTGTGCTTTGGTGTACAATACCTGGTCAATTTTTGTTGTTCCCGTATCCACTGCGCTTGGGGCAAGCTCTTCTCAATTTACGCTTTATATTACTTTGGTTTACTTAATAGGTGGTTTAGCTTCACCTGTTGCAGGCAACTTAATGGAACGTTTTGATTTGCGTATCGTCCTTTCTGTTTCAGTCTTGTTTGTGACGGTCGGTATGGGGTTGTGTGCGTTCTGGAATCATATTTGGCAATTTTACATTTCTGGAATTCTGATTGGTTTTGGTATCGTATCGTTAATGTTTCTTGCTGTTCCAACCCTTATTAATCGTTGGTTTGTAGAGCGTACAGGATTTTTCATCGGTCTCTGTTTTTCCATGTCTGGTGTTGGTGGAGCGCTTTGGAGTATGGTTGGCGGTATCGTTTTTTCTGTTGCAGATTGGCGTAGTGCGTACCTTCTGTTTGCCGTATTAGTTCTCGCTACTGGTCTTATTGCAAGTCTTGTACTGATAAGAAGTTATCCTTCCGAGATTGGATTATTGCCTTACGGCGCTTCGGCAGATTATAAGACAAAAGATGATGATGTATCTCAGGCGAAAGGCAAGCAATGGGGAGTGCCTGCTCGTACAATGTTTAGGTCTCCTGTGTTTTATACCTTGATGATTACTATGGGTATTTTTAATGCGTTAACGGTCGTAGGTAATCTCTTTGCAACCTATATTTATTACTTAGGAGACATTGGAAGCGCTGGAGTAACAGCACAAAGCGCTATTATGCTTGCATCAGCAGTTGCTGCTTGCATTATGGTACTTTCTGCAGTTGGTAAGGTGTTGTTGGGGGCCGTCTCGGATAAGAGTTTGTTTGTTGCGCTATGCATCCCTTGCGTATGCGGTTCACTCAGCATTTTATTTATGTGGTTTGGTGCTCCAATTTCACCTTTATTTATCTATGCTGGTGGTTTGCTCTGTGGAGTACTTTATGCTGCTGTTGACGCGCTTGGTGCATCGTTTACGCGTCAGATTGCAGGCCCACGAGATTACACGCTTATCTATTCGCGTGTGGCAATTATTGTCAATTTGGCAGGAGCAGTATCGGCTACTTTGTTTGCTGCAGTCGCAGAAATTAGCTGGGAAGCGGAATGGATAATGGCTCTATCGCTTATAGCGCTGGCTTTCGTGCTTGGACTTGCAACAATTGTTAAAGGTACAAAGTTAGAGCAAACGTACGAATAAAAAATTATTTCTACAAAGTATGACTTACTATTTCTCTTGAACTAACTTCGCTTATTTCATATTTCAACCAAAGCAACGAACACGGCGTGAATGATTCGACGATTGATTATTCTATCCCTAAACAATTGATCGAAAACATGAGGCCGTGTTTTTTAGAGCTTTGGTTGAAATATGCGGTCCGAATAGTTCAATCGAAACAGTAAGTCATACTTTTTAAATCATTAGTCGAGGTTTGCTATCGCTTCACGAGCTTTATCCATTTGAGCTTCAATATCCATGCCAATAATATCGAGTCCTTCTGCGCTTACAAAACGCGTTTCTCCCAGGTCAAACATTTCTGCAATACCGCAGATATAGTCATAGCCATAATTCTTGTTAGCAATGAAGCCACCGCTCGTTGTGATGTAGGTAAGCTTTTGTGATTTACATAACCCTTCAGGGCGTCCTTCGGGAGTGTAGTGAAAAGTAATATCGCAAATGCAGCAGTGCTCAATATAGGTCTTAAGCGCTGCAGGGAACGAAAGATCCCAGTAAGGAGCACCTATTACTACTTCGTCTGCTTTGGCCATCTGGTGTGCTAAGTCAAAAATAGGATCTTCCCATGCACCTTCCGATTGCTTTTGCATACGGTAAGCTGCTTTTTCTCCCGTAAAAGGCGAAAGCTGAATTTCGTTAAGGTTTACTTCTTCTATAGTGTCATTTGATTTTTTACTGAGATATTCGCGACATAGAGTAAGAGTGCGAGATTCTCCGCCTCGCATACATGCGTTTACAAATAAGATAGTTGCCATATAAAGCTCCTTGTTTGTAATAGAATTCAACTGATTTAAATTGTAAGCATTTTGATTGAGTAATGTAGATTGTTATAAGAGATTGAGCATGGTTTCTTTGCAGGATAAGGAATTGCGTTTACGAACGCTATTACGTTCATATAGTAAGCTCGCCATAGCCTTTTCGGGTGGAGTGGATTCAACGTTATTGTTGTCACTTGCTGCTGAAGAGCTTCCAGGTAGCGTTATTGCGGTTACATCACGTGTTCCAATGACCCCGGCAAAAGAATTCGAGGAAGCAAAACTATTTTGTGAAGAACAAGAGGTTAACCAACTTATCTGTACGCCTGATGTACTATCTCTTGATCAAGTTAAAATGAACAGTCCAAAGCGTTGCTATTATTGCAAAACCATGCTGTTTTTCTCTATGAAGGAAGCTGCTGCTGAAAACGGCTATTCCATTATTGCTGATGGAACTAATGTCGATGATTTAGCGGATTATCGTCCTGGTATGAAAGCAATTAAAGAACTGGGTGTCGTGAGTCCTTTTTTGGAAGCAGGTTTTACTAAAAAAGATATTCGCGATCTTTCACTGCAACGTTCACTTTCAACTTGGAATAAACAATCTAATGCCTGTTTGGCAACACGTATTCCTTACGGGCAGGAATTGTCCTACGATTTACTCTCAAGAATCGATCAGGCAGAAGAATTGTTACATATCTTAGGTTTTACGAATGTTCGCTTGCGTGTTCATAATGATGTTGCGCGTATAGAGATAGGGCTCGATCAATTCACAAAGCTACTCGACGATAGTGTGCGTGAATCGATAATCGAGCAGGTAAAGGATCTTGGTTTTAGTTATATTACGCTTGACTTAGAAGGATTTAGAACAGGCAGCATGAATACTGAAGTTTTAGGAGCTCTTAGTGAAAAATAAAGAGCGGGTACTTTGCGCAATGAGTGGGGGAGTTGATAGCTCTGTAGCAGCACGACTTCTTTTGGATGCAGGCTATGAAGTGATTGGCGTTACGATGGTTCTTTATGATGAGAACTATCGCGAAGATACACTTAAGGAAAATGATCTCCTTGCGTTGTTTCCTGAAGCACGAGATGCGCGTAGTGTTGCGAATACCCTTGGCATAGATCACGTCATTGTAGATTATCGAGAACTGTTTAGTAACAAAGTAATTAATCCGTTTTGCCAAGCATACCTAGGAGGTTTTACTCCTAATCCGTGTGTTGAATGCAATAAGTATTTGAAATTTGGAGCGCTCCATGATCTGCGTCGTAAATTAGATTGTGATTATTTGGCCACGGGGCATTATGCCCAGATTCGCTTCAATAAAACCACTCGAACTTACGAGCTCTGTAAGGGCTTGGATCCTCGCAAAGATCAAAGCTATGTTCTGTATCATTTACAACAAGATGATCTTGCTCATACTTTGTTGCCTCTCGGTGGATTATCTAAAAATGAAACTCGTGTTATAGCCGAACAAGCTGGATTTACGAATGCTCAGAAGGAAGAAAGCCAAGATATCTGTTTTATTCCCGATGGAGACTATGCCTCTTTCATAGAAAGCTATTCAAAATGTAATCCTGCGTCAGGTCCAATTGTTGATAAGCAAGGAATTGTTCTTGGTAGCCATAAGGGCTTGATGCATTACACCATTGGTCAGCGAAAGGGTTTAGGTGTTGCAGTAGGCGAACCCTTATTTGTTATCAGGAAAGAGTGCGAATCAAACACGCTTGTGGTTGGCAGGGAATCGGAAACAGGTGTTTGTCGTATTGTGGCAGATAAGGTATCGATTCCTTCAAATGATGATTTTTCGAAAGCGATATCGGTCGAAATTAAGATAAATTATCGTGCTCGGTTGCGCCAGGGTAGTGCACAGATAAATGGCAGCACTTTGGAAATCGTATTTAATGAACCTATTCGTGGTGCTGCGCCTGGACAAGCGGTGGTTTTATACCAGGGAGATCGCGTTGTCGCGGGCGGAACGATTGTTTCTTACGAATAACTAAGAATGCCCCGAGTGAAAATTCGAGGCATTCTTTTAAAAACATGATGCAATTAATGTTCGTAGAAATTAATTACTTTTAAGTACTACTGAGTCGAATCATCTTTTCGCATATTGAGGTATTCCAAAAGTTCACTTCGTTTATGGATTCCTACCTTGTCATAAATATGGCGTATGTGGGTGTTGACCGTATGGGGTGATATGAAAAGTTTATTGGCGAGGCCATTAGCGGTGTTGCCTTTAGCAATAAGTTTACGAATTTCTGCTTCACGTTCAGATAATACAAATTCACTTGCTACTTCATTACATATTTCATCTATTTCTGAAGGCTTAACAGGGGCGCTGGTAAGATCGATAATACTTTGTTCTCGTTTGGTGATAGGAATCAACAAGAAGGCTAGTAAACAGATACTAAGTACTGCAAGCGGATCCGTAGCAACTTGTGCCAGTGAAGGTGTCATCTCGAAAATTAACGCAATACCATTACCAATAACTATGCCGAATCGAGCCGATACTACCGATAAGGTAAAAGCGGTAGCGGGGGAGAAGAATCCTTTTTGCATGAGGATTCCGAAATACATAATTAGTGATATTTCGATAAGCGATGAGATGCACAACGCTCCAATAAAGGAAACGATATACAGGTCTGATGTCAGAATAAAAGCAGCTAAACAGGCTATTCCGACGAGCAAATTAAGGAACTTCTTGCTGCTGGCGTAGTTAAAGAAAGCTAATCATTTTCGTAAGCCCTCAAACGTTGTTCCCCCTCCCGCGTATGATGGGCTGGTTTCATCCCCCTCTGGCTCCCTTTCCAGAGGGGGAATATAGGGGGTAAAGGGAAATTAATGTGAGTTGTGACTTATTTCATTGGTGAAATTCAACGAAATTTTCATTCGGTTGGTGTCGCTTTGGTTTCACATCTGCTTGTAGCTTCGTTTTCTTTGATAAAAACCCACATAGTCTCTCTCCTCTTCTTTTTCGGACTTCTTTGGTTGCATTCCTATGTGGGTTTCTATCAGGGATAACAAAAGGGGATCGTTCAACTTTTTGCAAAAGGGGATTTCAGCAAAGTTGAACTACCTATTCTTCGGAGGAGGAAACGAAGATGACTGATATCGTAGGCAATGAAACGCTTCGTGATTTATGGCAAAGCGTCGTCAGCCGCAGGGGTGATCGTTCGTTTTTAATATTTCATAATCGTATTGGGGATATTTTTGATTATACCTATTCAGAGTTCGATCAAGATGTAAATCGCATTGCAAACGTGTTCTTGTCGCTTGATATCAAGAAGGGCGATCATGTTGCTTTGCAGCTTCATAGTTCACCTGAATTCTTGATGTGCTTATTTGGTCTGGCAAAGATTGGCGCTATTGTCGTTCCTGTTAACGAGCAGTATTTAGCTGATGAGGCTGAATATATCTTACGTACTTCTGGTGCGGTATGCGCGGTTACTGAACCTTTGTTCTTTGAAACTTACGAAGAATTATTACAGCATGGTTTGTATTTTCCAAAGGGCTTATTGGTTGCTCGTGCAGGAAGCGATTCTCCCGAGTCGGATATTGATTTTTCTCAGTTCTATACAAAACCAGGAGAAGAAAAAGATGGCGTTCAATCCATTTATGACTTCTGGGGTATGCGTTGTGAAGAATCCACTAAACTTCGTGAATATGTTGAACTAAATTCAATGGATCCTTGCCAGATCATTTATACCTCTGGCACAACATCTCGTCCAAAGGGTGTCGTAGTTACTCATGCCAACATGGTCTTTTCTGGTCTATATGGCGACTGGGAAGTTTCGCTGCGCGGTTCCGATTGCGTGCTCAGTTCTATGCCCGCATGTCATTCTAACTTCCAGCTAGCGGCGCTTATGCCCGTAATTACTGCTGGTGCCACCATAATTATTGTTGAGAAGTATTCAGCCCGTCGTTTTTGGAGGCAGGTGCAACACTATCGGGCTACGGTTATCCAGTGTGTTGTAATGATGCTGCGTACGTTGATGCTTCAGCCAGTTTCTGACCATGAACAAAAGCATCACGTTCGTGAAGTGCTCTACTTTATTTCCGTTACCGATGCGGAGAAAGCGGCATTTGAAAAACGTTTCAACGTAAAAATTATGAATACCTATGGTTCTACCGAATCCATTGGTTGGGCACTTACTGATCCTCCCGTTGGAAAACGAAATTGGCCTTCAGTTGGACGCGCGGGGCTTGGATATGAAGTACGTATCGCTGATGTGAATGACAAAGAGCTTCCTCCTGGTGAAGTAGACGAAATTCAAATTAAGGGTGTTCGTGGATGCTCGATAATGTTGGAGTATTTCAACAATCCTGAAGCAACCAAAGATACCTTTAGTACTGATGGGTGGCTTAAAACAGGGGATCAGGGTTATCAGGACGATAACGGTTGGTTATTCTTTGTCGATCGCAAATCGAACATGGTTAAGCGTGCGGGAGAAAACATATCTACAACTGAAATCGAAGAGATACTTGAAGAGCATCCCTATATTTCTGAAGCCGCTGTTATCGGCGTCGATGATCCTATTCGAGATCAAGCAATAAAGGCATTTGTGTTGCCTTTAGATAAGAGCAAGGTAACGGTTGAGGAACTAAAGACGTACTGTGAAAGTAAGATGGCTAAATTTAAAGTACCGTCTTATTTCGAGATCGTTGATGAATTCCCCCGTACTTGCAGTCTCAAGATTGAAAAGAAGTTACTTAAGTAAGTTTACGTGCCTTTTTTGTAACTCTTTTTATCTTTTTGAGAACGCATCCGCTGAGGAAAGGTTACCTAATGACGATCAAAACAGATATTGTGGGCAAAGAATTTGGTCCGTTTGTGCGCGATTATACCTTTAAGGATTTAGAGATTTGTGCACTTGGCTGCAATGCTGGCTATGACGGTAAAACTGATTTGGAATACATCAATGAAGGCGATGCCAAAGATCCACAGCTTAAAGTGCTGCCGATTTTTGGCGTTCCCCTAACAGTTAATGAAGAAATGACTCGTACCTTGGACTATGGATACGACTATTCAGGTTCTCTTCACTATGGCTTTGAAATTCGCCTTCATGCACCCTTTAAGATGAACGATCATATTGAGACATTTGTAACTCAAGATGCGCTCTACGATCGCGGTGAAGGTCGCGGATGTCTTTCAAAACAGACAGCTAGAAGCTATAGCGCAGATGGTACGCATCTTTGTACCGTTGAGACATGGGATGTGAGTATCTACGATGGTGGTTGGGGAGGACCAAAACCTCCACGTGATATAGTAGAGATACCTGATCGTGCACCAGATAAGCTAGTTACGGAAACTATGCCGTACAACATGCCATTAATCTATCGTTTGATGGGTGACTGGCATCAGCAGCATATCGATTGGTCTTATACTGAGCAAACAGGTCTTGATCGACCCATTGCAGATGGGGTTAGTCTTGGCGGATTTACTATGCGCCATATCATTTCTAGCTGGTTCCCAGGCGAACCTGAGCGCATGACTCGCTTTAAAACGCGTATCACTTCTCCAGTGATACCTGGACAAACGTTGACCACTCGTATGTGGCAAGTAGGCGAAAAAGAAATCCGTTTTCAGCTGGTTGATTCTAATGCCGATCAAACAGGAGCAAAACCACATTTGAATTACGGCATATGCGAATGGGACTAGGACTAGGTGAGATTTATGAGGCAGCATCTTAAAACATTAGCAAAGACGGTTACTACTCCTAAGGTTGTTGTAGAAGCTGTTGGCGATGGGAGTGTTACTCGTTCCATTAAGCATGTTGCCCGTAAAACTATTGACGATGTTGCAATGACGCCGTTTCTTCGTAAGATCACGTTCTTTTCCAGTGGGGGTGCCTTTTTAGAGGGGTATGCTCTATCGTTAATTGGTGTTGCACTTACTCAAATTACTCCATTATTTGAATTAGATTCATTCTGGAGTGCTGCTATTGGCGCTTCAGTTTTTCTCGGTATTTTAGTCGGCGCTATTTTAGGCGGTTATCTTACTGACTTAATTGGACGTCGTAAGATGTTCATTATCGACATGATTGCTATCGGCGTCGTGTCAATTCTTTCGATGTTTTCTACCGAGCCTTTGCATCTAGTTTTGGCGCGTTTCCTTATTGGCTTTTTCGTTGGCGCTGATTATCCTATCTCAACCGCTATGATCACCGAATTTACTTCTAAACGTTATCGTGCCATTGCAATGGGTATGGTTTCTGCTTCATGGTACTTCGGTGCAACTGCTGCTGCCTTTGTAGGGTTTGCCTTATTCCCGATGGATGATGGCTGGAAGTGGATGCTTGGAAGCGCTGCTATTCCTTGTTTAATATTGCTTATCGGTCGTCATGATATTCCTGAGTCTCCCTTATGGCTTCGTGCTAAAGGAAGGTTAAAGGAAGCTCGTGCTGTTATGGATCGCGTCTATGGCGAAGATGTTGACTTCAATGATGAAGAGCAGGTCGGACGCACCAGCATGGCTCAAATTTTCAAGGGTGGTTATTTTAAACGAGTTGTCTTTGTAGGATTGCTGATTCTTTGTCAGGTTGTTCCAATGTATGCAATTTACACCTTTGGTCCTGACATCATGACTGCATTTGGTTTGGGCGAGGGTCGTGACTCAATCTTGGGAGAAGCAGCGGTTAGTTTATTCTTCCTAATTGGCACATTTCCTGCAATGTTTTGGCTGAACTCTATCGGACGTCGTCCTTTATTGATTGGCTCGCTTGCTTTTATGGCGATTGGTTTAATTATTCTTGGTGTATTCCCTGCAGCTCCCGTAATCGTCATTATTCTTGCTTTTGGTCTGTATGCATTCTTTAGTGGTGGACCTGGCATTTTGCAGTGGTTGTATCCTAACGAGCTTTTCCCAACAGCGGTTCGCGCTTCAGCGGTAGGAATTGCTATTTCTATTTCACGCGTGGGTACTATTGTTTCAACTTACGGAACACCGCTTATGCTTGAACAGTTTGGCGTCGGTCCAACGATGCTTGTTGCTGCAGGTCTTGTTGTGCTTGGTCTTGCGCTTTCTATCTTTATGGCTCCTGAAACAAGGGGTAAGTCTTTAGCGGAAACAAGCAAAATCCGCTAACTAGTAGGATCATACTTTTACAATTAGATAGGTACGATTAAATCGTTTTCTTGCGCTCTTCGAGGACGGGATTTTACGCTTAGACATTTCTTTACCGTTTATTCCTACATTATTGGCTTTGATGTTAGTGAATATGAAGATCTGGCAAAAGCTAGATCTTTATATAGGGACTTTTGTGAGAACTTGTTTAAACCTGCTTTTGTTTAACTTTCAAAGGGTAGGTCACTTCAAAACAGCATTACTATTTTATAAAAATCGTACCACCCCTGTAGATTTACCAAGAAATGTATACTTTGCTAGGAAACTTATTATTTAGCCGCATTCTGCGAAGTAATTAACTATGCATAAATTGTAATTATCTAAATTTGTCGTATCTTCAACGGTTATATCAAAGTAGTCCAAGGACAAATGAATATACATTTCTTGCATTATCTGCAGGGGTAGGCTTCAAATCGCGAAAAACTAAAAGACGCCTAAGCTATGTAAGCTTAGGCGTCGTATTTTAGAGAGGAGTGGATTATGAATCGATGCTGCCCTTTACTTGAAGAAAGGATTTGTGTGTTGAGGGTTAGTAAAGGGCAGCGGTAGGTGAGGGCTTGTGTTCATGAAATCAACTTTGTTGTAGAAGTGAACTTCCTTCTACAAAGATTTACGATGAAGCTGCGTTTTTAGCGACCTTTCCAAACTGGTTCGCGCTTCTCTACAAATGCTGCAGGGCCTTCAATACCGTCTTCAGTCTTTTCCAAGAAGCGATAAGCTGCATCGCAATACTTCATAGCATCTTCTTCAGACATCTGGTCTGCAGCATGAACAAGGTACTTGGTCCACTTAAGAGCTAAAGGAGCGTTCTTTAAGCACTGCTCTGCAAGTTCAATTGCTTTATCCATAACTTCTTCATCAGGAACTAGATAGTTAATATGGCCAAGCTTCTGTGCTTCTTCTGCTTTAATCTTTTTACCAGTAAGAAGAAGTTCCATGCAGTCTTTGCGGTTGATGTCGCGAGCAAGACGAACGATGCCGCCCGTAGAAGCGATAATGCCCAAGCCTACTTCGGTGCAACCAAATTTAGCGCGATCGGATGCTACAACCATGTCGCAGGAAAGTGCGATTTCCATACCACCGCCAGCAGCAGAGCCATTGCAAGCAGCAATTACGGGCTTAGAGCACGTGCGAGCAGTTAAACCACCGAAACCATGTTCGGTTACTGTCTGGCATTCTCCGCCTTCAGAAAGCTCGGAGAGGTCTTCGCCAGCGCAGAATACTTTGCCCGTGCCTGTAATGATAATTGCGCGAACAGCAGGATCGGTTTCTGCATTGTTCATGATGTTTTCCATGGCTTTTGAAGTTGCACCGTTGAGTGCATTTGCCATGTCAGGACGATTGATGCGGATAATCAGAAGTCCGTCTTCACGAAGCTCTGATACGACCGTATCGGTTCCATAATAATCTGTCATTGTTTCCTCCTTGTACTACCTCGTATAGGTAAATAGGTGCATTAAGATTTTTAAACTCCCCATTTGTGTTTGTAGGAACAACACATGTTCTTAATGCACTTTAGATGGTATGAATTTTGTTGTTTTGCAGCATCGCGAGCTATTGCGTATAGGCTAATTACTTAAAAAAGACCACTCACTACTTTTTAAGTATTGTGTTGATTAGGGGTTTGTACCACTAGGGGTAGTACTTGATATACACGCGAAAAGGAAACAGATAATTCCATTTACCGAGCAATCAAGCGTTCCCCGCGAACACAGGGCAGCATATCTTGGCATTACTACTAGAGTAAATACATCGCCTTTAGGGCGATTTTGTCTATCAGTTGCAGAAGAGGTGGATGCCCATGGAAATGATTGGATTCCTTATCCTGTTTCCGCTCATTGTTGCGGGCTTGCTTTTGGTCTTTCGTAAGACGAAGCCCCGCAATGTAATTGTATGTATTGGATCGGCAGCAATTGCTATCGTTTCAATTGTCCTCGTTGTTACTTATATGGGTACAACAGGCACGTACTTTACGTTTGAATCGGTGTATGTTGATTACATTTGCCTTGCGGTTGACGTAATTATTGCAATTACCATCATTGCTTTTGGTGTTAAGTATCGCAACGCACCTGCAATCATCCTTGCAATCATTCAAATTGCGGGTACGTTAGTGTATGAATTCATGTTTGCACATGGTCTAGAGTGCTCACGTAGTTTATATATCGATTCTTTGTCGTTAATTATGGCGCTTATTATCGGTATTGTGGGTACGGGTATTTGCGTGTACTCCATTGGCTATATGCACGACTTCTACTTTGGTATTCATCACCCTGAAACTGAAATGCCTGATCGACGTCCAACGTTCTTTGCGTTGATGTTTGTCTTCCTCTCTGCAATGTATGGCATCATTTTCTTTAACAATATGATTTGGCTCTTCACTGCATGGGAAGTAACCACGCTGTGTTCGTTCTTGCTTATTGGCTTTACGAAAACCGATGAGGCAATCCATAATGCCTTCCGCCAGATTATTATGAACCTGGTTGGTGGTATCGCTTTCTTGGCGGCGCTGTATTACCTCGCAATTCAGTTCAGCTGCATTGACTTTATGGACTTCATTGTATTTGGCACTATTGCACCAACCTATGTCGTCTTACCTCTTACGTGCTTAAGCTTGGCCGGTATGACAAAAGCTGCTCAAATGCCATTCCATACCTGGCTTTTGGGAGCAATGGTTGCACCCACGCCAACTTCTGCGCTTCTGCATTCTTCTACGATGGTAAAGGCTGGCGTATTTATGCTTATTAAATGCGCACCTATTTATGCGGTTTCCTTTGCACCATCTATTTTGGTTATTCTTGTTGGTGGAATCACCTTCTTGTTGTGTTCGATGATGGCTATTTCACAGTCAAATGGTAAGCGCGTTTTGGCATATTCCACAATTGCTAACCTTGGTTTGATTACTGCCTGTGCTGGCGTTGGTACTGCTGAGGCTATTTGGGCAGCTATTTTGTTAGTTATTTTCCATGCTGTTGCAAAAAGCCTTTTGTTCCTTTGTGTTGGTACCGCAGAACACCATATCGGTTCGCGTGACATTGAAGATATGGATTTGCTCTTTGAGCGTATGCCGCGTCTGTCTCGTATGATGATCGTCGGTATCATGATTATGTTCTTGGCTCCCTTTGGTATGTTGGTTGCTAAATGGGCAACGTTGGTATCGTTTGTCGATACTCGCCAGTTTGCGCTTTTGTTAATGCTTGCATTCGGTTCTGCTGCAACCTTTATGTTCTGGGGTAAATGGCTTGGAAAGCTTGCAGGCATTACGGGTACTCCTGAAAGTATCGAGAAAACAGTTCATTGGAGTGAATGGGTAGCTACCATGACCTTTACTATTCTTGCATTGGTTAGCTGCGCAACTATTCCACTTATGTCTGATTACTTAATTGAGCCTTATATTGCTTCTGTTCTTGGTATTGCCATCCAGCCTATTCTTGATGACGATCTCTATATTGCGGGAATTTGTTGTTTGGTTATGGCTGTGGTCCTTTTGGGTGGCATGCGCAAGTACAAGAAGGGTGTACGTAAGACTGACGCATATCTTTCTGGTATTTCGGTTAATAATGCTGACCGTACCTTTGTTAATGCGCTCTCTCAGCCCATGCAGGCAACCGCTCGAAACTGGTATTTAGAGCCAGTATTTGGCGAAGCAAAGATTAAACCTATCGGTACTATTGCTTGCTATGTATTGCTTGCTGCTGCATTTGTTTGGGCAATTTATTTAACCGTTGCAATGGGAATTCTTTAAGGCGAAGGAGATACTGAATGGATACTTTAATTTCAATCCTCATTACACTTCTTGCCTCTGTAGTATTTGCTATTGTTGCAACAGTATTAGGTTGCTTGCTTTCGGGTCTTGACCGTAAGGTAACGGCACGTATGCAAGGTCGTGTTGGTCCTCCTTTGCTTCAGCCTTATTACGATGTGCGTAAGTTGTTCGCCAAGGAAAACGCGAGCGTAAATACCGCTATCGGTACGTACGTATTTTGGGCTCTCATCTTTACCTTTATTGCAGGTGGCATCTTTATTTCTGGTGGCAATATCTTGCTTTGCGTATTTATTGTTACGCTTTCAGAAATGCTTTTTATTATGGCTGCTTATGCTGCTCGTTCGCCTTTCGCTGAAGTTGGAGCGCATCGCGAAACGCTGCAGGTTATGGCGTATGAACCTATGGTCTTGCTTCTTGCGGTTGGATTCTTTTTAGCAACAGGAAGCTTTAATGTTTCAACGGTTTTGCACCTTGATTATCCGATCATTGGCTCTATTGTTGGTGTGTTTATTGGTTTGCTCTTTATCCTTACCATTAAACTTCGCAAATCACCATTCGACCTTTCTTATTCGCATCACGCTCACCAAGATTTGGTCAAAGGTGTAACTACCGAAATGTCTGGAAAGGTATTAGGCCAAGTAGAAATAATGCATTGGTGCGAGAACATTTTGTTCTTAGCATGGGTTGCCCTGTTCTTCATTTGGGAAAGCCCTCTATGCATACCCGTTGTTATCATTGCCTTAGTTTTGATTTATCTCTTAGAAATTTGGATTGATAACAATTTTGCTCGCGTTAAATGGCAGCTCCTACTTAAGTCCGCTTGGATTGTTACGCTGGTATTTGCGGGTATTAACATTGGATTATTGATTTATCTGTAAGGAGAAGATATGTCTGCTATTTCTAAATCTCCTTGGATTATTCACTATGATGGCTCTAGCTGTAATGGCTGTGATATCGAGGTATTAGCTGCTTTAACGCCCCTTTATGATGCAGAGCGTTTTGGTGTTATCAATACTGGTAACCCAAAGCATGCCGATATCTTTTTGGTAACAGGAAGCGTAAATCAGCGCAATATTAGCGTTATTCAAGAGATTTACAACCAGATGGTTGAACCTAAAGTAGTGGTAGCTTGTGGAGTTTGCGCATGTTCGGGCGGTATTTTCCATGACTGCTATAACGTTATTGGTGGTGTTGATCAGGCAATTCCTGTCGATGTGTATGCACCAGGTTGTGCCGTTCGTCCTGAAGCGATTATTGATGCAGTAGTACAGGGTGTTGCTGTACTAGAAGAAAAAGCAAAAAAGATTGCTGAGCAGAAGAAAGGTGCCTAACAATGTCGGTTAAACAAGACTTTCGACCCTTGGCACTCGATCAGCTAATTGACACGTGCAAGGAATATAAAGAAAAAGGATATCGCTTAGATCAGCTGCTTCCTAAGCTTGAGCGCGATGATACCATAACGCTGATTTATACTTTTGTTATGGGTGAAGAGATTGTCAATTTCAAAATTGGCGGAATTATTAAAAATGAAACTGTTGTTCCTTCGGTTACGGAATTATTTATTGCAGCATTTGTTTTTGAAAATGAAGCTCATGAGCTCTATGGCGTAAACATTGAAGGCAATGTTTTGGACTTTAAGGGTAACTTCTATAAGTTCCCTGAAGGCGTAGAAGCTCCTATGACTATTATTTCGCCAGAACAGCTTGCTGCTCGTGAAAAAGCTGTGAAGATTGCCGCTGCTAAAGCTGCGCGTGAAGCAAAAGCAAAAGCAGCAAAAGAAGGTCAGGACACTGCATCTTCTGAAGCCTTAAATGAATCATCACAAGCTCAAAAAGAAGCAGAACTTGAAGCGAAGCTTGCTGGAATGGATCCTGAAAAGGCTGCAAAGGTTCGTGCTGCTATGGAAGCAAAAGCTAAACGTGCTGCGAAAGCACAAACCACAACCGAGACTTCAAAGGAAGGGGAGTAATAATGGGAAAAGCTCAAGTTATACCCTTCGGCCCTCAGCATCCAGTTTTACCAGAACCAGTTCATTTGGATCTGGTTGTTCAGGATGAAACAGTTGTTGATGTACTTCCGCAGATTGGTTTTATTCATCGCGGCTTAGAAAAGCTCGTGGAAACACGTGATATTCATCAATATATCTATGTAGCTGAACGTATTTGTGGTATTTGCGCGTTTGGCCATAGTTATGGTTATGCCCAAGCGGTTGAAACGCTTATGGGTGCCGAAGTTCCTATGAGAGCTGAATATTTGCGTACGATTATGCACGAGCTTTCTCGTATCCATTCTCATCTTTTGTGGATGGGATTAGCAGCTGACGCTTTTGGTTATGAAAGCTTATTTATGCATACCTGGCGACTGCGTGAGCGCATCCTAGATATTTTTGAAGCAGTAGCAGGTGGTCGAGTAATTCTTTCTTATACACTCTTGGGCGGTGTTACTAAAGATATTGATGCACCAATGCTTGCATCTATTAAAGATACTCTTAAAGGTATCGGCAAAGAATATGGCGAAATCTGCAATGCTTTTTTGAAGGACTCTTCCGTTAAGAATCGTACGGTTGGTGTAGGTTTTGTTGATGAAGAGCATGCCTACGAATACGGTATGGTTGGTCCTTTTGCTCGAGCAAGCAACGTTAACAACGATGTTCGTTGTTTGGGAATTGGCGGATACGGTGAATTGTCTTCCTTCGAGCCCATTTTAGATACTGCTGGTGACTGCTATGCGCGTGTTAAGGTTCGCGCTTTAGAGGTGCTACAGTCTATTGATATTATCAACGAATTGATTGATAAAATTCCCGATGGTCCTGTCCATATTCCTGTTAAGGGCGCTCCTGCAGATGGATCTGAAGCCTGCAATATTTTAGAGCAGCCTCGTGGTGAGGTGTTCTATTATTGCAGTGGTAATGGTACTAAGAATCTTGAGCGTATGCGAATTCGCACCCCAACTTCACAGAACCTTGCAGGCATGACCATGGCACTTAAAGGTTGCGAAATTGCTGATGTGAATATGATCGTACTTTCAATTGACCCTTGCATTAGTTGTACGGAAAGGTAGGAGCGTGATGGGTGGTTTTAAATTAGGAAAGATGACCCTTCGCTCGCTTTTTTCAAAACCCGAAACCATTCGGTATCCTTTTGAAGAGCCTGAGCATCCTGCTTGTATGAAGGGCCTTGTAGAATTTGATTACACAAATTGCATCTATTGCGGCATTTGTGAAAAGTGTTGTCCTACCAATGCTATTTCGGTTAATAAAGATGATCAAACATGGACTATTGATCACTTTTCCTGCATTCAATGCGGATCTTGTATTCGTGAATGTCCGAAATCTTGCTTGACTATGGATCCTGTATTAGTTCATCCTAGTACCGAGAAGACTAAGGTAACAGTTTCAAAACCTGAGCCAACCGAAGAGGAAAAGGCTGAGCTTGCACGCAAAGAAGCTGAAAAAGCTGCTAGAATCAAGGCTGCGAAGGAAGCAAAAGCAGCACGCGAGAAAGCAGTCGCAGAGCAATAGTGTTACAGTAGTGCTTTGCAGGTTTTTGCGTATACTTTTGGTTTTAAGAACCGGGCCTTCAAGCCCGGTTCTTTTGTGAAGGATGGGATAATGGCAGAACATAAAAAGACAGAAGAATACGAGGTCAGCAATAAAATATGTACGCTGCCGAATCTTCTTTCTTTTATTCGGCTTTGCATGATTCCAGCATTTTTAATCTTGCTTCTAAATGGATATAACCTCATCGCTACTCTTATTTTTGCTATTGCAGCTTCTACAGACTGGATCGATGGTCAGGTTGCTCGTCGAACAAATTCTGTGTCGAAGTTGGGTCAATTACTCGATCCTTTTGTTGATCGTTTTTTGATGATTTCTGGTGTAGTTGGTTTGTTGCTGGTTGGCAGGTTGCCAATTTGGATCGTTTTAGTGGTAGTTCTTCGCGATGTTTTTATGCTTGCTGGTGGTTCGTATCTGCTTACCCGTTGGAAAGTCCGCGTACCCGTTATTTATGCTGGTAAAGTAGCTACCACTTTCTTATATATAGGATTTGCGGGAGTTTTGCTTAATATGCCTCTCCTTGAAGGTCTGGGTTGGGTCAATGTTTCGTGGTTGCCTGCTTTTTCCTATGATTGGTATTCTTGGGGTTTTTGGTTTGTGTATGCAGGCCTTATTATGCTTGTTGGTACTACAACCTATTACATTATTAAGGGAGTACAAGGGATGAGGAATGCTCAGCGCTTAGAGCACGAGGTAGCAGGGGAGACTAAGTAGAAATGCCTACTAAACGTCCTCGTAGCTCGCAGTTTAATTTTAGAGGTGAAGGAAAAAAGCGTGTTACTCAGCCACGAGCTGATCATGCTTCATTTTCTCGTGACCCTCGGTCTTCGCATTTTTCTCAAACTTGTGAAAACCTCTCAGCAGCACGTGAACAGGAAAAGCCACTGTTGCGTTCATCTGCTCGCATTAATGAAATACGTGCGCGCAATAAATCAGCTGATGCTGCAGCGCCACTTACCAACGCTTCTGCTTCTAAGGCGCGCCCCGTGCGTCGCCAGACAGCACCACAAGGCCAAAGAAAACCGCAGCGACCTTCTGTTGTTCAGCGAGGTTTGAAACCGAATAATAACCCATCTCAGCCCGCATCTCCTTCTTTGCCCAACTCTTCATTGAAGCGCTCAAGAGTGGTTCGCGACTCAGCGTCGCGACAGCGCTCTAATACGGCTGCAATTGCTGAACAAAATATAAGTGGTCATATTTGGAACCAGGCTAATCAAGCTCCTAAAAAAGCTGGTCGTTTAAAGGCAGGTTCGAGCGCTAAACACTCCAATGCTCGTTCTCCTTTTGCGGGATCTCGGTCTTCATCGGGTAGTAACTTTACTTCACCAAAAGGGCCTTCAGCTCTTCATAGCGTTAAGGTAAAGCGACATTTCCCAACACGAATTGTGCTAGGTGTATTGGTGGTTATTCTGCTTTTTGCAGGCGCTACTGGCATTGATTCGTTGCTTAATGGCAATAAGATTTATCAGGGCGTATCTATTGGTGATGTTAATGTTTCTGGTTTAACCAAAGATGAGGCTATCCAAGCTGTGTCTGGATATTATTCTCCTCGTGTTTCTGATAATGTGGCGACGTTCTATACCACCCAAGAAGCGCAAGATAATCCCACGACTGCTGAAAATTCTGAAAGTATTGAAGAGCAAATCTCCTACGAAGAATCCCTGGATTCTCGAACTCAGTGGACTATTTCTTCTTCCTACTTAGATACCACCTTTAATGTTGAAGATGTTGTAGAAAAAGCCTACCAGGTGGGTCGTTCGAATGGCAATATTATTGCGCGCATACAGGCTTCTCTTAATGGCTGGAATATTCAGCCTGAATGCACTTTTAATGAAACTACCTTATCTGAGATCCTTAAAGAAATGACCTCCGCAGTAGGATCGGAACGGGTAAATTTCAACATCGAAATGAACGATGAAGGTATTGCTTCGGTTACTTCTGGTCATGATGGCAATGAAGTAGTGCGCGATTGGCTTGTTGGTCATTTAAATGAAACGTACTTTGGCGGACAAACCGAAACAAAATATGTGCTTGAAACTCAATATATGCCTTTACAAATAGCTGAAGAGATAGCTACTAAATGCGCCGATAAAGTGAATGCTTCTTTATCTGCTGGCGCGGTATTTTCTTACGAAGGGCAATCTTGGAATGCTTCGCGTACCGATCTTGCGCCTTGGATTAAGACCGATGTGGTTCAAACAGGTAATACCTGGGATTTGAAACCGCTCTTTGATGAAGGCGTAGCTAAAAAGAGCCTTCTTCATTCTTTGCAGTCAAATATTCATCAGGGTGACTTACAGGTAACGTTTAGTAAAGACGATCAAGGTGCTATTTCGGTATCGAGTAATGCTACTGGTACGGTACCGTTAGTTTCCGATGCAATTAACCAGATGAATGATACATTCTTTGTGAATGATTCACGTACTGAAGCACCTACTATCGAGCTTTCTTCGACTGATTTACCCTCAACTATGTCTTTTAATGATGCTATAGATTTTGGCTTAATTTCTGAAGTCTCTTCCTTTACTACGCAGTATTCTTCGGGTGCTGAAGCACGAACTAATAATATTCATACCGCTGCAAATCTTTTAAACAATTCAATTATTACTGCTAATGGAGGATCGTGGTCCTTTAACGATACTGCTGGTGAAGCCACTGAAGATAAGGGTTACCAAAATGCTGGCGCCATTATTGGAGGCGATTATTCTGACGCTATTGGTGGCGGTATTTGCCAAGTAGCCACGACGGTATTCAATGCAATTTATGATGCGGGTTATCCTGTAACTGAGCGTCATAATCATACGTTGCACATTGAGAGCTATCCTGAAGGTAGAGATGCTGCAATTGCCTATCCTTACATGGACTTGGTATGGGAAAACGATTCTTCTTCTGATGTATTGCTTGTTATGAGCTACACCAATTCTTCTGTTACCTGTACGCTTTGGGGTGTTGATCCTGGATACGAAGTTTCTACCGATTATGGCGATTGGCAGGAAGGTGAACCCTATTCTGTTCAATACCGCACCGATGATACGGTAGCTTCTGGTACGGAATATGTTGAAACTACAGGAGTGAATGGAAGCAGCATTTCTATTACGCGAATCGTTAAAGATTCCGATGGTAAAGTGCTTCATGAGGATCTGTTTGAATCAAACTATTCGCCGAAGAATCAAGTTATTGTTCGAGGTACCGCTTAAGGAAACCTATTCTTCCGTTTCTGCTAATAATGCCATAATACTTATTAGCTTTTTGTATAGAACTTTCGCTTATCAATCAGCGTGAGCTCTTGTGTGCGGGTGAGAGGAGATGTAGGTGTTATATCAACCCGAAATCGAAACGATGGGTCGAGATGAATTAGAACAACTTCAGCTCGAACGTCTTAAGGCTTTAGTTAAGCGTGTATCGGAAACAATCCCATTTTATAAAGAATCATTCGCTAAAGCGGGTTTAAGCGCCGATGATATTACCTGCTTGGATGATCTTGCTAAATTTCCTTTCACCACTAAACAAGATATGCGTGATGCGTATCCTTTTGAAATGTTTGCAGTGCCTAAAAGTGAAGTCGCGCGCATTCATTGTTCATCCGGCACTACGGGTACCGCAACGGTAGTTGGCTACACCCAAGCTGATCTTGATCGTTGGGGCGATTGTTTTGCACGCTTTTTGTATGCTGCTAATTGCGGAAAAGAAGCAACTATTCAAGTTGCTTACGGCTACGGTTTGTTTACTGGTGGTTTAGGCGCTCACTATGGCGGTGAACGTGCTGGTTGTACGGTACTGCCTATGTCTACTGGCAATACGAAGCGTCAAGTTCGCCTTATGCATGATTTTGAAGTGGATGCTTTGTGTTGTACTCCTTCTTATGCGCTCAATATTGCCGATGTTGCTATAGAAGAAGGTTTTAATCCCGCTAAAGATTTCCATATTCATGCAGCTGTCTTGGGTGCTGAGCCCTGTTCTGAATCTATGCGTAAAGAAATTCAGGATAAATTAGGCGTTCAGGTGTATGACATCTACGGTCTTTCTGAAATTATGGGACCTGGTGTGGCTTGTGAATGCGAAATGCAGCATGGTCTGCATGTATGCGAAGATCAGTTCATTATTGAAATTGTTGATCCAAAAACTCTTCAACCTGTTCCTGATGGTGAATGGGGGGAAGTGGTGTTCACAACACTTTGCAAGGATTGTTCGCCGTTAGTCCGTTATCGCACCCGTGATATTTCTCGCATCTTGCCAGGTGAGTGTTCTTGCGGTCGTACGTTCCGCCGAATGGATCGTATTGCTGGTCGAACTGACGACATGATGATCCTTCGTGGCGTAAATGTTTTCCCATCGCAGATTGAAGAAGAAATCGTTTCCTTCCCAGAAATTACTGCTCAGTATCAGCTTATTCTTACCACTAAAGGTACGCTCGATCATGTTCAATTATTGGTTGAAACTGTTCCTGATTTCCCCTTCGATGAAATTCGCCGCTTAGAAAAATTAAAGCGAGATCTTGAAAAAGCTTTGAAGGATAACCTCCAAATCGCAGTAGACGTTAAAATTGTTGAGCCGAAAACTTTAGAACGAAGCGAAGGAAAAGCTAAACGCATCGTGGATCTTCGAGAGGGGTTGCACTAATGATTTCTCAGTTAACTGTTTTCCTGGAAAATGAAGAAGGTCGTTTAGCAAGTGCAGTTCGCACCATTGCTGATGCCAATATTAATATGCAGGCATTATTTCTAGCTGATACTGCTGATTTTGGTATTCTGCGTATATTTTGCGATACGCCTCAAAAGGCGTGCGATGCGCTTACTGATGCAGGGTATCGCGCTCGATTAATTGATGTTGTTGCGGTTCGTGTTGCAAACAAACCAGGTGAACTTGCGAATTTGATGGACTACTTGGATGAAAATAACATCAATGTGGAATATGCCCATTGTTTTATTGTGGGAGATTTTGCTTATGATGTGCTTAAGGTAAACGATCCTTCGTTAGATGTTAAACTTTCGGCAGCAGGATTTAATGTATGCAAACCGGAAGATATTTATGTTGTTGATTAACGATAAACCTCAGACAACTATTCGTATGAGAGTAGGCGCTGCTGTTAGCGCCTTTCTCCTTTGTGCCTTTATTGGGTTTTCAGCTATTCCCACCACAGGATATGCTGATGTTCGTCAATCGGATGTTGTTGCTGGATTGAGTGTCGAACAGCGTGGTCTTAATTCAGCTACCTGTCCAAGCATTGTTGCTGAATATGCTTATGTTGTGGATGATTCGGGCAAAGTATATTTTGAGCGCGACCCTGATGCGCAAACTCATATTGCTTCTATTACCAAAGTTATGACAGCTCTTGTGGCTCTTGAATACGGTGATCCTCAATCAACTACGGTTACCGTAAGTGAAACTGCTTCAAAAATTGGAGAATCTTCCGCCATGCTTCAAAATGGCGATTCCATGACATTAGAAGCGGCGCTTAAAGCACTCATGCTACCTTCAGGTAACGATGCTGCTCAGGCTATAGCTGAATCGTTAGGCGATAGCGTAAAACAACAGTTGCAGGAATCTGGCGATACCAATGTTCCTGATTCTGCTTATGATGCTTTCGTATATGCTATGAATAAAAAAGCGCAAGAATTGGGAATGACTAATTCTTTGTTTGCTAACCCTCATGGCCTTGATATTGATCAGCATGATGCAGAAATGTATTCTTCTGCTCGCGATGTTGCCACTATGGTTTCGGAAGTAATGAAGAATGATTTGTTCCGCTCTATTGTTTCACAAGACAAAGCCACTATTCAGGTAACCCGCAATAATGCAACCGTTGATGTTCCACTGGAATCTACTGACGTATTGATTGGTTCATATGAGGGAGCATGTGGCGTTAAGACGGGTTACACCGAAAAAGCGGGGCAGTGTTTTGCTGGAGCGGTAGAACGTGATGGGCAGAGGCTCTATGCTGTTGTACTGAATTCTAATTCTGAACAGCAACGCTTTACCGACGCTACAACGCTTGATGATTGGGTTTTTGACAATACTATCGATTATGCTCTTGCGCATAGCTCAGAAACTGTTTCCTATACCTCGTCGGATGGTCAAACTTTCAATGCGCCTGTTGTGGCTTACGTAAGTCATTCGGGATGGATTGATAAAACCTTTAAGGCAACCTTTGCAGATCCTAATGCTACGGTAAAAGTTTTTGCGCTTGAGGGCAATGTGAGCCAAGAGCTTGAGTTCGATACGGTATCGGGTGATGTTAAACCAGGTCAAAAAGTAGGTACCGCTAAGTTTTATCAACACAACGAAGAAATTGCTTCCTGTGATATTGTTGCAGCAGAATCTTGCGCTGCACCTAACTTTATTGAAGGTATTGGAATTTGGTGGGATCGTTTGATTCGAGGATTTAATGGTGATCAAACTTCCGCTGAAAGTGTAGTTGTTAATAAGACTCCACTCATTTATGGCAGTAATGCCACTTTGAATCAAACGAACTAAATAGGAGGAATTATGGATAAGTGCCCTGTATGCAATAGTCCGCTTAATCCTCAAGATGAAGCGTGTGCCGCTTGTGGGTATCGTCTTCAGGATGCAACTGAGGAATTTAAGGTAGTATCGTTAGAGCCCGAAAATACAGATATCCCAAATACGAGTGCTTCAACTCCGACACTTACGGTGTTGTATGGCAAGCAAGAAGGTTTGGTGTATCAGCTTACGGGAGATAGAGCCACTATTGGTCGTTCTCCACAGTGCGATGTTTTCTTGAATGATATGACGGTTTCGCGTGAGCATGCTCTTCTTGAAAGGGTAGGCAATGATTGGTCTATTCGTGATACCGAATCATTTAACGGGGTTTGGGTTAACAATACTAATGTTGATCACGTTATGTTGCATGATAGAGACATTATTCAAATCGGGTGTTTTGTACTGCGTTACGCTGAGTAATAGGAGAGAAACATATGAAGCTTCTATCAGGAAATGAAGCAATAGCGCAAGGCGCGTGGGAAGCTGGTTGTCATATTGGTACTGCGTATCCTGGTACCCCATCTACTGAAACAATGGAAGCTTTTGCTGAACTTCCTGGTGTTTACGCTGAATGGTGCCCCAATGAAAAAGTGGCATTAGAAGTTGCGGTAGGCGCTTCTGCAGCTGGTGCGCGAACGCTTGTCACTATGAAGCATGTCGGTGTTAATGTGTGTGCCGATCCTTTGTTTACTGCAGCTTACACGGGCGTCAATGGCGGGCTTCTTTTGCTTGCAGCTGATGATCCTGGAATGTTTTCTTCGCAAAACGAACAGGATTCTCGCTATTATGCAATGGCATCTATGATTCCAGTATTTGAGCCTTCTGATTCTCGTGAAGCTCATCGATTTGCTAAAGAAGCGTACGATCTTTCTGAGCAGTTTGATACGCCTGTTATGATGCGTTCTACGGTGCGCATATCTCATACTAAAACTCCCGTCGAAACGGGAGACAGGGTAGAAGTTTCTAAGAAGCCTTATGAAAAGGATGCTTCAAAGTGGGTTATGATGCCTGCGTTCGCTAAACCTCGCAGAAAGGTGTTGGTAGATCGTATTGCATCATTGCGTTCTTGGGTTGAAACATGTCGCTATAATGTTATTGAACGTCCTGAGCAGTCAAATGAAGGGCGGGCTTCAGTTGGAATTATCTGTGCTGGTTCGGTATATCAGCACGTAAAAGAAGCTTGTCCCGATGCTCATATATTTAAGCTTGGAATAACCTGGCCTTTGCCAAAACATTCTCTTGAAGAATTCGCGCAGAGTGTTGATGAAGTGTATGTTGTAGAAGAAGCTTCCACGTATTTGTCTGACGCAGTTAAATCATGTGGAATTGTTCTTAATTCATTTATTAATCCGCTTCCTCCTGATGGGGAACTTACTCCTAGCGCAATTCGTCATTCATTTGGATTGAGTCTGCCAGAGCACAAGCCTGCCGAAACAGATATCCCTAATCGGCCTCCTGCACTGTGCCCAGGGTGCCCTCATCGAATCATCTTTAAAGAGCTTTCTCGTTTACGCGCAATCGTAACGGGAGACATTGGATGCTATACCCTAGGTGCTCTTCCGCCGCTTTCTGCAATGGATACCACACTCGATATGGGTGCGTCGGTTTCTATGGCTCATGGATTTGAACTTGCCCTTGATGGAGAGCATCGTCCTGTAGTTGCGGTAATTGGTGATTCAACCTTTGCTCATTCTGGTCTTACTTCTTTGATGAATACTATCTACAACAAAGGAGCGGGCACGGTTTGTATTCTCGATAACAGAACAACCGCTATGACTGGACAGCAGGGTAATCCATTTAATGGGGTTACTCTTCAGCATCGACCAAGCCGTGAATTGAATTTACCTGCTATTTTAGAAGCCCTTGGAGTTGATCACGTTCAATGCGTAGATGCTTTCGACATGAAAGCGGTTCGTAGTGCTCTGAAAGAAGCTACTCAAAGAAACGAACTTGATGTCATCGTATTCCAAGGTTCTTGTGTTCTTTTGGATAAGAGTCCTAAGTCTTCATATGTGGTAACTCCAGATTGTACTGGGTGCGGTATTTGTAAAACTTTAGGATGTCCTGCTATTGCGTCTGATCCTGAAACAGGTATTTCTTCAATTGACCCTGATTTATGTATTGGCTGCGATCAGTGTCGTCAGTATTGTAATTTCGGTGCTATCGTTCCTCGTGAAGGGAGCTGTTAATGAATAGTTCTGATGTATACACCATTTTGCTTTGTGGTGTTGGTGGGCAAGGTACTATTACGGCGGCCGATCTTCTTGCTCGCGTTGCTACCGCGGCAGGTCTTGATTGCAAAGTTTCAGAGATTCATGGTATGGCGCAGCGTGGTGGCGCAGTTACCACGGTTGTTCGTTTTGGCAAACAAGTGTCTACTATGGTTTGTGACGAGGGCTGTGCTGATAGCGTTGTTTCATTTGAGGTGGTCGAAGCACTTCGAAATATTTCTTATCTAAAGACCGATGGTGCTTTGGTAGTTAATGACGAATCCATTAAACCTTTACCCGTATTAACAGGAAAGGCTTCAATGCCGAATCAGGCGCGTAAGCGTTTGCAGGAATATGGTGCAACGCTTATCCCTGCTAGTGATATTGCTCGCAGTGCTGGTACTGCAAAATGTGCAAATGTTGTATTGCTTGGTGCACTTTCGGTATCACTTCCATTTGATGCAGCCATCTGGGAAGAGGTTATTCGTAGTAAAGTTCCACCAAAGACTATTGATATTAATATTGAAGCATTTCGCAGTGGTGCTGCTTATGCGCGAGGGGAGCAGTAATGAGCATTAAACAGATTAGTGTTTTTGTGCAGAGTAAGCCTGGTCATTTAAAGCAGAATTTAGATATCTTTCAAGAAGTTGGAATCAGCGTTCGTGGTTTTAGCTGTTCCGATACGGGCGATTACGGTATTGCGCGTTTTATTGTGGATGATCCCGAGCGTGGTTTAGCGGTTTTGAAAGATCGTGGAGCTGCGGTAACGCTTACTGATGTGGTATGTGTTGAGCTAGTAGATAAACCAGGTGAATTAGCTCGTGTTTTTGGTGTTCTTGCTGATGCTGGTATCAATATTACGTATAGCTATTCTCTTATTGCTACTTATATTGCTTTTAGGGTTGATGACCCTGCATCTGCAGAAGAGCTTCTTCGTAAAGAAGGCGTTCGTATTATCACTCAGGAAGAATTACGTTAATAACTATGGTATGGCTTGCTAGGCCAGTGAAAGGATAAATAGTCTTATGACCGCGTCAAACACAAGGTTATATCAGCCTGAAATTGAAACTATGAGCCGCGAGGATATTCGTGCTCTTCAGCTAGAAAAACTTCAAAAGCAAGTTGCCTATGTGTATGAGCGTGTTGAGTGGTATCGCAACAAAATGGATGAAATGGGTGTGAGTCCTCAAGATATTCAAACACTTGATGATGTTCGTAAGCTTCCTTTCACTGATAAGTCGGTCTTACGCGATACGTTTCCTTATGGATTATTCGCGGTACCTTTGGATGAAGTTACAGAATTGCACGCTTCATCTGGGACTACGGGTAAACCTATTGTAGTGGGCTATAACACTCACGATATGGCTGTGTGGAGCGAATGTATTGCTCGTCTTGCTTGTATGGCTGGTGTTGTACCTGGTGATCGTGCTCAGATGGCTTTTGGTTATGGCATGTTTACGGGTGGTTTTGGTCTGCATTACGGTTTGCAGAAGCTCGGTTGTATGTTGATTCCTGCAGGATCTGGTAATACCGATCGTCATTTGCAGATGATTGAAGACTATGGTTCAACGGTATTGATAGCAACACCTTCTTACGCTTTGCACATGTGTGAAGTTGGAGAAAAGTCTGGGTTTGACTGGGCGAATTCTTCACTTCGTGTTGGTTTATTTGGTGGGGAACCCTGTCCTCCAAAAATGAAAGAAGAAATTGAAAAGCGTATGCATATTACCTGCACGGATAATTATGGTCTGACAGAAGTTATGGGACCTGGTGTTGCTGGTGAATGTTTGTCAGTTCGTGATATGCAGCATATCGCAGAAGATCATTTCTTGTGGGAAGTTGTTGATCCTGAAACAGGCGAGCCTGTTCCTGAGGGTGTTGAAGGCGAGCTCGTTTTAACGCCACTCGATAAGCAGGCTATTCCTGTTTTGCGTTATCGTACTCACGATTTAACCTATGTGGTTACTGAGCCTTGCGAGTGTGGACGTACTCATGCGCGTATGAAAAAAGTTCGTAAGCGCAGCGACGATATGCTTATTATTCGTGGTACTAACGTATTCCCATCTCAGGTGGAAGATATCTTGTCGGGAATTAAGGGCGTTACACCGTTCTATCGTATTGAGGTCGACAATGATACTGGCCTTGATCGCATGAAGATTCTTGTAGAACTTGAGCCGTCTGCATTCACTGACTCTTATGAAGAGATGAATGCCTTTAGAAAGCATATTGCTCAAACTCTTAAAGAAACCATGCTTGTTTCTTCCGAGGTTCAGCTTATTGAGCCTGGTGGGATCGAACGTTCTACAGGCAAAACAAAGCATGTAATCGATCGTCGTAAATAACGATTACGATAAAGGGGCTGGTGGAACTTTGATAGTTCTACCAGCTTTTCCTTTGCCTAAGAGGTACAAGGTTGATGTATGACTGATTGCAGTGATGTGGTAGGAAGGTTTGCTCCTACACCTTCAGGGAAACTTCATATCGGAAATGCGTTTTCATTTCTCATAGCCTACTTGGTGGTAAAACAACAAGGTGGGATTATGCGTATGCGCGTTGAAGATATAGATACCGCACGTTGTAAAACTTCCTTTATCGATGGGATGTTTCGTGATTTTGAATGGCTTGGTTTTGATTGGAAAGGTCCTGCTGTTTATCAGAGTAAACGTACTGATGCCTACGAAGAAGCTTTTCAGGAATTATTATCTAAAAAATTAGTGTATCCTTGTTTTTGTTCACGTGCTGATCTTCATGCGGCTTCAGCTCCTCATCAGGGAGAAGAAATTATCTATCCTGGTACTTGTCGAAATTTATCACTCGATGAACAGCGAAAACGTTTCGAAACTAAAGACCCTTCTTATCGTATTAAAGTTCCTTCCACACTATTTTCTTTTGAAGATTTGTTTCAGCGTCACTGCGAATTCAATTTAAGTACTATGTCTGGTGATTTTGTCATCCGCAGAAGCGATGGAGTGTTTGCCTACCAGCTTGCAGTTGTTGTTGATGATGCGTATATGGGTGTGAATTCTGTGGTAAGGGGAGTGGATTTGCTTACTTCAGTTCCTCGACAACAATTTATTCAAGAGTGTTTAGGATTACCTTCGGTGACGTATGGCCATGTTCCGCTTATTCTAGATGAGCAGGGTAGACGTTTAGCAAAACGTTCAGGAGATATTAGTATTGAATTCTTCAGAACTAAAAGGGGAATAACCAGTAAAGATTTCTGGGGAAAGCTGGCTTATTCCTGCGGGATTGTTCAAGATAATCAGCCATATTCATTGGATGAACTGGTAAAATGCGCAGATATTTCCAATCTTATTGGCGCATCATCAATTCAATTACATCCATACAATGAAGGTGCTTGCTGCGAGTGCTAAGCAATAAAATGCGCTAAACACTACATTTAAGGTAATTACTTGAGCCATAGCGCCATCTCGTGATTTTTGGTTCAGTGGATTTGCGAAGATAGCGCGTAATGTGGGAAATGCGGCTAGGACAAGCAGGAGGACAAAAGGCATTCCAGGTGCATAGAAAATACCTACGATAGCTATGATAATGAGTAACCATACCACTATGGTTGCTTTGTAAGTTTTCATAGCTTTTTCTCTACCGAGAAGCGCAGAAAGTGTTTTTCTGCGAGCTTGAATGTCTTTTTCAATATCACAGGTGTTGTTAGTAAAGAGGATCATTCCAATTCCAACAATGCAGGGTAGAGATATAACTAAGACACGAAGGTCGAGTATTCCTGATAAGGTATAGCAGCTTGCTAAAGTGATTAATCCACCCATTACAATACCACTTACAAATTCACCGATCGGAAGATAAGAAATAGGTGTTTTACCTGCTGAATAAAGAACTACGGCAAGAGCTCCGATAAGGCCTATTACTAAAAGCGGCCAGCCAGTGATGACTACTAAATAAATTCCTAAGGCGCCTGCTACTACAAGAATTGCTATCGCATAGAATAAAACAGACCGAGGATTTATATGGTTATAAACTAACACCGCATCAAAGGCATCTTCGGATGAATTATCTAAAGAATCAGTACCCTTTTTGTAGTCAAAATAATCGTTGAGAACATTAACGGCTGACTGCATACATACGCTAATAATAAGAAGAATAAGCGCTAAAAAGAAGTTAATGTTTCCTGAATAAGTAATGCCAGTATAGGTATAGGCTAGAAGGATAGGTGTCACTGCTGCAACCCAGGTATGGGGCCCTGCAAGCTGGAAAGCTAAAGAAGGACTAAGTGAGGTGTATTCATTCTTTTGCTTTTTAACAGAAGGGCGTTGCTGGGGGGTTGGCATAACACCTATCCTTTCAGAGGTAAATAGTATCTAGTTCCAGGTTTCTTTGCGATAGCCTGTGCAGCGCATTACGCAAAGCAATTTGCCGTTTTGGTCATGCATTTCGATAACATTGCGAACAATCTTGCGAGCGCGGGATACTTCTGTGCAGGTAGCAGTAACCGTGTCACCGAGTTTTGCTGATGCAATAAAGTCGATAGAAGCATCTAAGGTAACAACGCCATTGGTGATGTATTGGTTGCAAGCACCAAAGGTAAAATCACCCAATGTGAAGTAAACGCCACCCATAGGGATGTCAAGGCCATTAAGGAATGACTCTTCAATGGTCATCTGTGCTTTAGCATAATTTTCGCCTAATTCAGTAACGACCATTCCGTTTTTAGCGGCAAAGCGATCACCTTTGCAATACGGATCTGGTTCGGTCTTAATCATGAGGACTCCTTGTCTTAGTTAAAACTAAAGTTGCATACACACAAGAGAAGATGTTAGCACCTAAATCGAAAAAACGGGAAAGTAATTTCCAGGTTTACATAACATATATTATCAACACTTACTTAAAGAGAAATTAGCCTTTGAATGGTGAAAGATAAGCAAATGCAGCTAAAATTCAAACGAGGCTCTGAGAGCCGTTCTAAGGCCCGATCTTACAGTAAGACAACTACTTATACGTCGATTTAGCTGTTTTTAGCAACACCACTAGAGCCAAAACCGCCTATTCCTCGATCTGAATCATTAAGCTGAGCAACTTCTGTAAAGTTAAGTGATTCGACTTTCATAATAACGAGCTGAGCAATGCGATCTCCAACGTGGATTGATATTGGAGTTTTAGGATCAAGGTTAATTGCTATAACTTTAAGTTCGCCACGATAATTACTATCAATTAAACCTGGCGCATTAACAATAGATAATCCTTGTTTGATGGCAAGGCCACTTCGTGGTACTACAAAGCCAGCATATCCGAGTGGAATTTCAATTGCTAAACCAGTTGGAATAAGAGCACGTTCAAATGGTTGTAAAGTAAGCTCTTCGGTGGCACATAGGTCATATCCCGCATCACCTATATAAGCATTTTTTGGAATAATGGCGTTATCGCTTAGTCGTTTAGTTGGAATGGTATGAACTTCAGGATTACTGGTCATAGATTAAAACCCTTTCAAAGCTTCTTTAAATTCGTCAATATTTTTGAAGTCTTTATAGACGCTCGCAAATCTAATATAGGCAACTTCATCAACATCTGCGAGACGTTCTAATGCCATATCTCCAAGTGCTTTTGAGGTGATTTCGCGTGTAGATTCACTGCGTAAATCGGCTTCGATATTATCGATGAGTTGATAGATTTGCTCAGGTGAAACAGGTCGTTTTGCACAAGCAATAAGTAAACCACGGAATAATTTATCCCTATTGTAGGCCTCAGACGAGCCGTCAGATTTGATAATTAATAAAGGACTGTTTTCTGTTCTTTCATAGGTGGTAAAACGAGCACCACAAGAGAGGCATTCTCTTCTGCGTCGAATTGAAGATCCTTCTTCGACAGGACGCGAATCAACTACTTTTGATTCCTGGTAGCCACAAGATGGACAACGCATAAGTACTCCTTATAAAGTGTTTCTTATGCAAGTATACAAGATATTGTGGTTAATTCCTTATGCGCCAATAAGAATAACTGTTAATGCAAATAATGTGCAAGCAAAGAAACTCTTTAAGAAAATGCGCTGATCGGTCTTGGAAAGACTTGCATGACGCTTTGTTGCGTATGGAATGGATCCAAGCAAAGGATCATTCTTGATACGAGTATATAAATCCGATTTTGGTTGACGTGTAGTCTTATTATAATTTGTCGTATGAGTACGATATGCGCCTTGAGAATCAGAAATTAAATCCTCGATGGAAATGATAGGTGTCTTCTGAGGTGCGAGTTGATCTGGCTGCAGTGCCGCACTGCCTTCTACGCGATATTGCATATATTCTTTTCCCATGACAGTCCTCCTTGTTGGCATGGAACTTTTGTTCGTGTATACTGTAATTCGAACATATGTTCTTGTCAATAAATAAGCGAACAAAAGTTCGTATAAGGAAAGGATTTATCATGGCGGCACCTTTAACTAAACGCCAACGTTCTGTTTATGACTTCATTGAATCGTATATCCATGAAAAGGGTTTTGGACCTACTGTTCGTGAAATTGCAGAAGCAGTAAACCTTTCCTCCCCTTCCACCGTTCATGTACATTTAAAAACGCTTGAAGAAAAGGGTTACATTGTTCGCGACCCATTAAAATCGCGCTCTATCGCACTCCCTCATAGCGAGGAGTCAGATATGTCGTATGGCTCTGAAGCTTTTGATAACACGCTTTCATTGCCCTTGGTTGGTAATGTTGCTGCAGGTGAACCAATTCTTGCTGAACAAAACATTGAAACTACTATGACCTTACCTACCGAATTGGTAGGAGATGCAGCTTCGTTCATTTTGGCTGTTCATGGCGATTCTATGATTGAAATCGGCATAAATGATGGCGATTATGTCGTGGTAAAACAACAAAACGTAGCTAACAATGGTGAAATTGTTGTTGCTCTTATTGAAGATGGTGCTACGGTTAAGCGTTTTTACAAGGAAGCAGATCACATTCGATTGCAGCCAGAAAATTCTTCAATGGAGCCTATTATTACGCGTGATTGCGCAATTGTTGGCAAGGTTGTAGCAGTATTGCGTAAGGTGTATTAGTACATTCATCAAGTGAGTTTTAATAGCTCTTAATGAACGCAACTGAAGCAGTGTTTATTCTGATGTAATCCGATATTCATTAAGGCGTGATAGGGCTTGTTTTCCTGCGCGTAGAACAAGTCTTGTCCCCTGCTCTTCATAGCTTTCGTTCAAGATGGTGCATCGCTGATGCGCAAACGAGACAATATCGCCTTTTTGATAAGGGATTAGAACTTCTATGAGTTCGTCTTGGGCAGAAGCGACTAACCCAATTCGATGAATAAGCTCATCAAGACCTTCTCCTGTTTTTGTTGAGGTAAATACCGCATGAGGAAAACGAGTTGCAAGAGCGCTATATTGCAACTCCCCTAGTAAATCCTTTTTATTGAATACTTCAATTCTTCCTATTTCATGCGCGCCAATTTGCTCTAAAACCATATTTACGGTATCGATCTGACGTGAATGTTGAGGGTCTGATGCGTCAACTACATGTAAAATTAAATCGGCACCATTAATTTCATCAAGAGTGGATTTAAAAGCCTCAACCAAGGTGGTAGGAAGCTTCTGAATAAATCCAACCGTATCGGTTAAGGTAATTTCTCTACCTTCAGGTAATACTAACTGCCTGGTAGTTGAATCGAGCGTGGCGAATAATTTGTCGTAGCTTAAAACATCCGATCCCGTAATTGCATTAAGAAGGCTAGACTTTCCTGCATTGGTATAGCCTGCAAGCGCAACTTTAAAGACGCCTGATTCTTTACGACGTTTTCTTTGAAGGTCACGTTTTTTAGATACGTTTGCTAATTCGCGTTTAATTGAGGTAATACGATTTCTAATTAACCTTCGGTCAACTTCGAGCTGACTTTCACCTTCGCCGAAACGCGAACCAACGCCACCACCCATACGATTAGAAGCTAAATGGGCCCACATTCCTCGTAATCGTGGATAAAGATACTGGTTTTGAGCCAGTTTGACCTGAAGGCGACCTTCTTTGCTGGTTGCGTGAAGTGCAAAAATGTCCAAGATAAGGGCTGTGCGATCGATTACTTTAACGTCTTTTCCTACCACTTTTTCTAAGTTGGATTGCTGCGAAGGCGTTAGTTCGTCATCAAAAATAACGACATCTGCGGCATACGTACGACAAAGCGAAGCAATTTCTTCTGCCTTACCACTACCCACAAAGGTTCTTGGGTTTGGTGATTCAAGTTTTTGCGAGGTCTTAGCAACCATATCAGCACCAGCAGTCCAGGCAAGACGTTCTAGCTCTGCGAGTGACGATTCAAGGCTCCATTCTTGATTTGGACGATCGACACCAACCAAAATTGCACGTTCTCGTGGTTTTTCAATGATAGTCGATGGGCCATGTTGCTTAACTTCATCGAAAACGTATTCAGCCATACATACACTACTTTCGAAGATTAATGCATTGATTGTTGTAGTTATCAATGATAATCGAAACTATTTGTTCCCTAGATAAGGTATCAGCATCAAGCATTGTAAGTCGAGAATCTCTTCTAAGCCAGGTTCTTTGTCGTTTTGCGTAACGACGAGTAGCAGTTTTAATTTGTTCAATTGCTTCATCTTGGGTAATGTCCCCATCAAGATAAGAAACTATCTCTTTATATCCAATTGCTTGCGGTGCGGTTAGAGCGCTTCTGAACCCGCTGTTAAGTAAGGTTTGCACCTCTTCTATTAACCCTTGCTCAACCATCTTGTCGACACGTTCATTGATGCGATCCGCAAGTATTTTTGGATCTCGCTTAAGGCCAAAACGCAGTGATGGAACAACCTCTGGCAACTTTTTTATATTTTTAACTTGGTCGGCATACGAAATCCCTTGTGCATGCATTTCAAGTGCACGAATAACACGCCGAGTGTTGTTGACATGGAGGATTTCAGCTGACTTGGGGTCTATATTGTGAAGTATGTCCCAAACCGCTTGATTTCCTTCGTTTTGTGCTATTTGCTCGTATTTAGCTCTTACAGGATTATCAATTTGGTCGCCCTTTGGAAAGCGCATATCTTCTAATGCTGCTTGAACATACAGTCCTGTTCCGCCGCATAAAAGAGCCACTTTTCCCTGCGCGCTAATGAATGAAAAGCATTCACGAGCCATTTTCTGGAACACTTGAGCAGAAAAAGGTTCACCAGGATCAAGGATATCGATTAAATGATGTGGAACAAGACGCTCAGTTATAGGTACTTTAGCGGTACCTATATCCATACCTCTGTAGACTTGCATGGAATCAGCCGATACCACTTCCCCATTCAAGGCAAGTGCCACTTCTTGGGCAATTTCTGATTTACCCGATGCAGTAGGTCCAAGAATTGCTATAACGAAAGCATTATCCACTAAAGAACCTTGCCTCGTAGGTACCAAGCACGAGCCTGCTCAATTTGGATGGGGATAATAGTTCCTTTAAGTTGGTCTATACTGCAACCTTCAGGTATAGGCGCATGGACAGTCTGATTCTTAGGACTGCGACCGGTTAATATATCGTTCTTGCGTTTTGAACAGCCCTCAACAAGGACAGGAACAACCTCATTCACATCTGTCTGATTTACTTCAAAAGCTCTCTCTTGGACAAGATCAACCAATCGATCAAATCGATTTTGAATGACCTCATGAGGTGTTGAATCTTTCATGCGTGCCGCAGGAGTACCTTCTCTTTTAGAGTAAAGGAAGGTAAAGACCTGATGATACCCTACCTGATTAATGAGATCGTAGGTTTGCTCAAAGTCTTCTTCAGTTTCGCCCGGGAAACCTACAATGACATCAGTAGACAGAGCGATGTCAGGACGAACGGAGCGAAGTTTATCGATAATAGATAAATAATGTTCGCGCGTGTAGCGTCTGTTCATTGCTTTTAAGATTCGATTAGAACCTGATTGTACGGGCAGATGAAGTGCAGGCATAAGGTTATCTAATTCACCAAATGCTTTGATTACTTCATCGTTGAGGTCTTTAGGATGAGATGTCGCAAAGCGGATTCGTTCAATTCCTGTGTCCGCGACCGCATAAAGCAATTTTGCGAAGGTGGGTTCGCCATATAAATCACGGCCATATGAATTTACGTTTTGCCCCAATAAGGTAATTTCCTTAACTCCATCGGCGCAAAGAGATTTTGCATCGGTAACAATATCTTCCAGAGTGCGTGATTTTTCTCTTCCTCGTACATAAGGAACAATACAGTAGGTGCAGAAATTATTGCAGCCTATAGAAATAGGAAGCCAAGCAGACCATTGTGACTCACGCTGGCTAGGAAGATCAGTTGGAAATGTGGATGCTTCATCAAGTACTTCAACATGATGTCCGCCTGAGGTAAGAGTTTCATGAATTAACTTGGGAAGACTTCCAAGGTTAAAGGTGCCAAAAACTACGTCAACATGCGGCAACTTATGAGTAAGTTCTTCGCGATCACGTTGTCCAATACACCCGCCAATAACAACAACACGTTTAGAAACAGGAGCATTGTCTCTAAGTGGAATATTCTTCAAGGAAGCTACTTGTCCCATAAGTCGAATATCTGCAGCTTCTCGTACACAACAAGTAACGAAAATTACGATGTCCGATTCCTCGACTGTTTGTACTTGACTAGAGCCAAGAGCACTTAGCATGCCTACGATTCGTTCAGAGTCATGCTTATTCATTTGACAGCCAAATGTTACGACATGGAAAGTAGTTCCTTTTAGCGAGGTATAAGGAGAGTCTTCCCAGTCCAAAATAGTGGAAAGCGGAGATTGTTGAGATGGGTTAGACGAAGATTGATTCGCAGGCAATTAAAACTCTTTTCTTTAGTGATATCGGCAAGACAACAATCGTACGGAATGAGATTTTAAATAACAACCGAACAAAAGATCAAGGAAAGAAAATGCTAACTGTGATTTGATACTCGAGGTTCTACGGAAAATCTTATAGCAGTTCTGTATTCCCCATCGATAACAATATCGGCAAAGGATGGTACGCATACAATTTCAATACCGATAGGCGAAAGAAATCCACGTGATATAGCAATAGCTTTAACGGCTTGATTTACCGCTCCAGCACCAACCGATTGAATTTCAACATGAACACCATCTTTTATCATGCCCGCAATAGCACCAGCTACCGAAGCGGGAGACGATTTAGAGGAAACTTTTAAGCATCCAATTTGTGGTGTTTCGTTTGTTGCGGGGCCTGTAGTATTGCTCATAAGTAGTTCTTTCGAGGTACGATAGTTATTGCGTCTATTGTTTATTTTTGTAAGTAATTTCAGTTGTTTCTGATCGATTTATTTTACTCACTCTATATCATTCTCGCAAACTAAGTGTTCTAATTTAGCGGTTAGAGTCATCGGGTTGTATGGGTATAGAGATAATAAGTTCAGTTGGTTTTGCTTTGAATGATATTTCAACCGAATCACTAAGGTAATAGGCCTCCGCAAGAGCAGAATATGCCCTTCGGATCTCTTGGGTAAATCCATCAATGTCCTCTTTTGCGAATTTGAGTCGTTTAGACGTGTTGATGGTTTGTCTCTTGCTGGGTAGTGGTATTCCCTCTTGGCCTAACTTTACCTGTGAATCTGCATTACTACTCACTGATTCGGAAGAAGTTTTAGAGGGGCTTGAGAGTAACTCTATGTGAAGTGGTAGCGGTTCTATTTCTCCACCGATGATTCTATGAGCTGTTCTTGTAGATATAGGAAAACCAAGTTCTGTTGCTAAGGTTGCAAGTGAATCAGCGTCGAGAGCATAGGCAAAACGCTCGAAATAAGGCGTAGTTTCGTTATAGGAATCAAATACTTTCGTTAATTGTGCTGCAGCATTAGTACCGAGATTATATAAAGTAGCAACAATAGATGCGCAACTTCCGAAATATACTGAAATCCGATTGCGCTCTTCTATTGCAAATTCTAAAACGGTTCTAATTATGTTGTGTGGACCGCGAAGGACGGATTTACCTTGTGAATCCTGAATAATATGGGGAACGGTGGATTGGTCCTTTTTTTCAGGAAGGCTTGTAAGATCTGTTTCGATATGAAAGACCGATCCTAATCCAGGCCGAGAAGCAATAATGGAAGCTAATTCGGTATTCTGTTTAATCGAATAAAGGGCCATGCCTCTTCCATGAACCCCCCATTTATCATCCCTAAATGAATCCAACTTGGAAGTAACAAAAGGTTCGAATACTACTTCATGCATTGAAGCAGGAATTCCATCTCCGTCATCAAGAATTGTGATAAAGCGTTTAGATTCTTCAGTCCAGGTTGCTACAAATAAAGCATGGGCATGAGCATCTCGCGAATTTCTCAGAAGTTCGATAATGATATCTTCGGTTGAGCGTATATCTTGTTTTGCCTGGCGACGTTGAGCCTCAGCAGCACGAAGACGAACGTATCCGTTTCCCAAATCATCTTGAACGCGAAGGTACTGTTCTCCCGATATGTTTTCAATAAAGTTTTCGAGCGAGGAATCCATGTCATATTCCTAAAAAAGAAGCGCCTTTGCCAAATGCAAAGGCGCAAATAAATGCATAGAACTTACTTTGCGTAATCAACAGATCTTGTTTCGCGAATAACAACAACCTTAACCTGACCAGGATATTTAGTTTCATCTTCGATCTGTTTAGCGATATCATGCGCCAAGACAGTAGCATGCGCTTCGTCGACTTCTTCAGGAGTTACAATTACGCGCACTTCACGACCTGCCTGGATAGCATGAGTGCGTTCAACACCGGGATAGGAATTTGCAATTTCTTCAAGCTTTTCGAGGCGCTTAATGTAGGATTCAATATTTTCCTTACGAGCGCCAGGACGAGCAGCAGAAACAGCATCAGCAGCCTGTACAAGAACGTCAACAACAGAATGTGGTTCAACATCATTGTGGTGAGCTTCAATAGCATGAACGATTAAAGGTTCTTCGCCGTAGCGTCGTGCCAAATCAGCACCAATTACCGCATGAGATCCTTCGATTTCATGATCTACCGCTTTACCGATGTCGTGAAGAAGACCAGCGCGCTTTGCAGGAATTGGGTCGAGTCCAAGTTCAGATGCCATCATTGAACAAAGATAAGCAACCTCTAAAGAATGGTTTAATACATTTTGCCCATAAGAGGTTCGATAACGTAATCTGCCCAGAATCTTTTCGAGTTCTGGATGAAGATCATGAATGCCGGTGTCAAAAGTAGCTTGTGCAGCGGCATCTTTAATCTGTTGATTAACGTACTTTTCTGCTTTATGGAACATCTCTTCAATACGAGCAGGATGAATTCGCCCATCACTGATGAGGTTCTGCATGGTAACACTTGCAATCTCACGACGAACAGGATCATGCGAAGAAACCGTAACGCATTCGGGAGTGTCGTCAATAATCAAATTGGTGCCCGTAATTTGTTCGAAGGATCGAATATTACGGCCCTCGCGACCAATAATGCGTCCCTTAAGATCATCAGATGGAATATGAATCGTAGAAACGGTAATTTGTGAAGTATAGTCAGCTGCAAGACGCTGAATAGCAACACTTAAAATCTCACGAGCCTTTTTATCAGCTTCAGCTTTTGTGCGTGTTTCAGCGTCTCTAATGATGGCTGCAGATTCATGAACTACGTCTTCTTTTAAACCATCAAGCAATTCAGTCTTTGCTTCTTCAGAAGTAAGCCCAGCAACACGCTCCAAACGCTCTGATACTTCGATCTCAGCGCGTTCAACATCTTTAATGCGACGATCCACCTGTCCCTGTAAAGAGGAAATTTGATGCTCGCGATGATCAAGAGATTCGATTCGTTTATCAAGGCTTTGTTCACGTTGGTTAAGACGATTCTCAGCAGTGCGAACTTCGCGCATACGTTCATTGCTTTCACGTTCAGCATCTTGTTTCATTTTCAAAGCTTGGTCTTTCGCTTCAACAAGAGCTTCTCGTTTTAAATTTTCAGCTTCACGTTTTGCATCAGCCAAAGTGGTTTCTGCTTCACGTGTTGCTTCGTCATTACGTTGTTTTAGCATTTTCTGCATAAGAAAATAGCCAATAAGAAAACCTATTACGATGGCTACAAGAGCAGCCACAATAATTTCAACCATTGAACTCCCTTTCGTTCAAACAGCGATTTAGTACGAGAGCCAAGGACACAAAAGATGCCCTGGTACACCGGGGCAAGAGCACACGCCAAAATGAAGCGACACTATTCACTTGTAATAAATATATTAAGTACCGTTTCTGGTACGTAAGCTCAAGCATATTGATCATAGCCAAAAATTTGATATTTGACTAGATATATTGCTCTTGAACCACAAGATAGCAATATCGAACTCAATATATAGATTTACGAAACCGCTACCCTTGCATTCGATACCATTCACGTGCTGCTTCAGAAGCAAGAGATGATGGATATCCTGAGCGAATGAGTTTTGCATAAGCAGCTTGAAGTTTATTTTTTGCCCGAGGAGGTTTTTTGCATAACAGGGCGATGGCTGAATCTTTTTGATTAGGAAACAAAGCCAGATAAGCGTCTGGGAAGTTATCTAAATCGTATTCCGGGTTTATTCCGTTACGTTTCAATTCCGCAACAATGCCCGTTAACCCTTTTCCCGCTCTGAGGCGACTACGTATAAGAACATCAGCAAATCGACCGTCGTCTAAGTAGCCACATCGAAGCGCTTTGTCTATTGCGTTAGAAATAGCGCCTTGTTCATAATTGTCTTTAAGTAATCGCTGAATTACTTCGTGGGTTGAACGATCGCGTACTTTCACTAAGCGCTCAATCTTTTTGAATGCTGCATGCTCATCGTGTGCCCTATCGGAATCGGAAGGGTCATTTTCATTACTTGGTGTTTTTGATGGACTATTCGTATCCGTTGATCTGTATCGAGTCTCATTCAATAAAGAGTTATGTGACTCAGAAGACGTTTCCTTAATGCCAAACATAGATTCAAGGGTCTCTTTATCTACGTAAACCATATGATTATTCTCCCAGTAAAGGCAATACATTACAAAGCCCTGTAGAAGACAAGGCCTTGTAAACCTGTTTTATTTTGAAGTAGTAAAACTGCGTAGTAAGAAATTAAGCTTGCTGCTCGCTTACTAGCGGTGCTTCGCCAATTAGAGGAAGATCGTATTCCGCACGTATTTTGTTTTCGATTTCATCACGTACATCTGGATTTTCTTTGAGTGTACGCTTTGCAGCTTCTCTTCCCTGTCCTAAACGCTCTTCACCGTAATTAAACCAAGAACCACTTTTCTTTACGATACCAGCTTCAACACCCATATCGAGAATGCAGCCTTCTTTAGAAATTCCTTCACCATACATGATGTCAAATTCTGCTTGGCGGAATGGAGGTGCAACTTTGTTTTTAACTACCTTGGCACGAACGCGATTACCTACAAATTCTCCGTCTTTCTTTACTGAGTCAAAACGACGTACATCGATGCGGACACTCGAGTAAAACTTCAGTGCACGACCACCTGTTGTTGTTTCAGGATTGCCGAACATAACGCCAATTTTTTCACGGAGCTGATTGATGAATATGCAAGTAGTATTTGAACGAGAAAGAGAACCAGCAAGTTTTCTTAAAGCTTGACTCATAAGGCGAGCTTGAAGACCAACAGTGGTATCCCCAATTTCACCTTCAATTTCAGCACGAGGAACTAGAGCGGCAACTGAGTCAATAACTACACAATCAATTGCACCAGAACGAACTAACATGTCACAAATTTCTAGCGCTTGTTCTCCCGTATCAGGTTGAGAAATAAGCATTTCATCAACATCGACACCAAGCTTGGCTGCATATACAGGATCAAGAGCATGCTCAGCATCAATAAAAGCTACAACACCACCTGCTGCCTGAGCTTCTGCAATGATATGGAGAGCAATGGTTGTTTTACCACTTGATTCAGGACCATATATTTCTACGATACGCCCACGAGGAACACCACCAATGCCTAGAGCGATATCTAAGGGAAGAGCTCCGGTTGGAATAACACCAATTTGGAGTTCGGTAGAATCCCCCAGTTTCATAATGGCACCCTTACCAAACTTCTGTTCAATTTGATCAGTGGTGATCTTTAATGCTTTTTCTTTGTCCTGGCTCATTTTGCTCCTCCAAAAAGGTGTAGTGCATTTGACGAATATGAGGATACACGAACAGGTGTTCGCATGCAATACTCATCTTTTCTAATAAAAATAGTAGAGAAGTTTTTTCATAAAAAGAGAAACTTTTCATGAAACTTTGTGCACAAAATTTCACTATCACTCTTAAAGGTATTTCATATTGTTCTCACATGAATTACGAATAAGATCATACTTTTGAGATGGATATAAATCATATATGCAAAACTTGTAAGTAACGAAATTTAAGAGTTCTGTGATTCTTTATCGGATACCTCAGGAAAGCGTTTATCAGTGCTGAGTGCACATAAAAGTAAATCAAGTGCGAAGTGTACCGTCTGAGAGCGAACCTCGTCTCTGGTACCTCTAAAGTGACGAACAAAAGTTTTAGTTTTATGCGTATGCTCATCAGTAGGATATGTGATACCAAACCATACGGTACCAACTGGTTTTCCAGGAACGGCACCACCAGGGCCTGCGATTCCGGTAACAGACACAGCAATATCGGTGTTGCATGTCGTTTTTGAACCATCAGCCATTGATGCAGCTACTTCGCTGCTGACCGCCCCTACTGTTGTCAGATCTGATTCTTTTACCTGTAGCACGTTTTTCTTAACATCATTGGAATAACTAATAATGCCACCTTCAACTACTTCAGAGCTTCCTGAAACTGCGGTAAGGGTTCCGGCGATAAGTCCTCCAGTGCAGCTTTCAGCGGTAGAAATGAGTTTGTTTTGATTTCGTGCTTGGTCAATTACTAGTTTCGCCTTTTCCTTCAGATCGTCTTTAATAATTACTTCATCAGCCTCTTTAGGAAGTGGCGTTGCGTTTTTTATTCCTTCTGGAGAAAAATTGGAAAAGGAATCGTCGGGATTAAACTTAAAAATCGGGGCGCATTTAATAAAGTAATCACACATCGAAACTATAGTTAAAATCACGGCAATTATCATAAAGAACCATGACACAACATACATTATGAAGCCCATAGATGTATGAAGATCAAGCAGAACTGGAGAGCCTTTAATAATAAAAAGGATAATTGCAATAATTTGAAATACGGTTTTTGCTTTGCCATACCAACTCGCAGCAATAACAATGCCGTGAGTAGCGACTAACATTCGCAACCCAGAAACAATGAATTCCCTACCCAAAATAACCAGGGCTACCCAAGAAGGAAGAAGTTGCAATTCCACTAACGCAAGCAAAGCGGCTGCGACAAGGATTTTATCAGCAAGAGGATCGATAAATTTCCCAAAGTTTGTTACTTCTCCCCTGCTTCGAGCTAGGTAACCATCTACAGCATCCGTACATGAAAGCACCGTAAAAATAAAAGCAGCGATCCAAGGTTTCCATAAATCTGCATCAGGCCATGAAGGAATATAGCTAGGCCAAGGTGAAATGATGGCTACAACAAATACGGGAACTAAGAGAATACGTATTATCGTAACCACATTTGCTGGTGTTAATATGGCATTTTCTGATCGAGTTTGATCAGTCACAAGTTGCCTCCATCTCATACAAAAGCGTATCGGTAATAGTGGCAGAAACAAAGTGTCCTACAGCAGCATTTTCGATATAGGTCACTCCATCAACCTCGGGCGCTTGCGACTGACATCGGCCATATAGTTGGCCATCTTCCTCGGCGCCAAGTACAAGTACGTTTACTTTTTCGCCAATTCGCTGTGCGATTTTTTGTGCAGAAACTGCATCTGCAAGATCGCGAATGGTTTGAAGGCGTTCTTGTTTGGTGTCTTCATCAATTTGATTAGGAAGCAAGGCGGCTTTCGTTCCCTCTTCGCGGGAATAAGCGAATACGCCCACATAATCTAGCTGAGCTTCCGAAATGAAATCACAAAGATCTTCAAATTGCTCGTCTGTTTCTCCAGGATAGCCAACAATAAGGGTCGTTCGAAGGGTGATATCAGGAATGTTTTGACGAATACGCGTAATTAATTGTTCAAACTCTTTGCGGGAACCCGTTCGATTCATAGATTTTAATATTGTAGGATCGCAATGCTGAAAAGGAATGTCCAAATAGTTGCAGATATTGTCATATTTAGACATTACCGAAATCAGTTCATCAGTTACTCCGACAGGCTCTAGATAGAGCACTCTAAACCAAGTAGTAGGAAAAGATGAAGCAAGTCGTTCTAGCAGCGAAGCAAGAGATTCACGAGGCTCTAAATCAAGCCCCCACATACCTGAGTCCTGAGCAATTAAAACTATTTCTTTTGCGCCACCTTTTATTTTGCACTCAATATCAGAATAAATCGCATTAAAAGAGAAACTGTGATAAGGACCTCTGATAGATGGGATGGTGCAAAAAGCACAATGTCTGCTACAGCCATCTGAAATTTTTACATATTCACTTGGGTTGTAACTAAACTCCACCGTTCTTGGTTCTACGCTAGGGCTTTGAAGTGCTTGTGAAACCACATCCACGAGTGAGTCTTCGTTAGCACAAGGAATAAAATTACTTACTTCTGGAAATTCGGGAATAAGATCGTCGCCGAAACGAGAAGGCATGCAACCGACAACAATAAGCTTTGTTGCACCCGAGGCGACTTCATCAAGTCCAGCAATTTCAAGGATAGTATCAATACTTTCTTCAATTGCAGGCCGAATAAAGGCGCACGTGTTTATTACAATTGCGTCAGCGGAATCATTGATATCTACAATATCGAAGCCGGCGCAAACTAAAGCTTCTTGCATATCGGCGGTATCGACTTCGTTTTTTGCGCAACCTAAAGTAAGAAAAGCAACGGTGTTAGGCATAGTGCACAACAGGCTTTCTAGCGATAGTTTACAAACTGTAAAGGCTGTCCGTAATCTTGTTCCTTAAGAAAAGCGATAACCTCTTGTAAGGTATCAATCTTAGGACCAGATACGCGTAGTTTATCGCCTTCAATGGTCACCTTAACTTTAAGCTTGGTAGCTTTAATGTCCTTATTTATTTTGCCCGCCGTGTCACGATCGATACCTTCAAGAATTTGAGCAGTTTGACGAACCGTACCACCACTAGCAGATTCAAGCTTGCCCCACTTGAGTGCATTAAGCTCAATGCCGCGTTTAATAAGTTTAGAGGTTAAAACATCGATTACTTGTTTGCATACAAAATCACTTGGCGCAGTTACGGTAATGGTTTTAGCGCCTTTGTCGAGAGAAATGTCAGATCCTGAATCTTTAAGATCATAACGCTGGGCGATTTCTTTTTTTGCCTGTCCGTATGCATTATCAACTTCTTGTATATCAATCTGAGAAACAACATCAAAACTTGAATCTTTAGCCATGGGAAATTCCTTTCAATATAACGCAATAAGCCATAAGGGAATATCTTGTATTTCAATACACCAGTGTAACAGTATTTTGATGTACTAACCTATTATTCAGCGGTGCTCGAAGAATCACTGCTAGAGGTTTCGTCTTCTGTAGTGGAGCTATCGGAACTATTTTCAGTTGAATCTTGTGTGGTGTCAGAATTAGAAGTTGAAGATGATGAGCCTGAAGAGCTCGAAGTCGAAGTAGTTCTCTTTGCACCAGGATGATCTTCGTACCACTGGTCAAGGATGTCATCGAACGTATATTCAGTATTAACAACGCCCGAATCATTGGTAGTCAATTCAACTTCTTCATCGTTGATATAAACCGTTACCCCACTTGTTTCGGTGGACACGAAGCGTATGGAATCCGATGAGGTAAACGTATTTTCTGCAGGACCAGTAATAGTGTCTGCTTCTTCTATTTCACCATCAACATATATTTCTAAGTATGTTTCACTACCATCTGCAATTTCATAGCGTAAGGTAAATTCTGATGGCGGAGTTTCCGTTACCGTTGGTTGTTCTTCTTGTGTTTCGCTTGGTTGCTGCTGAGCAGTAACATCTACACCGGTAACAGGAATATTAGTCTGTGGTTCAGAGCGATGAGTTAAAAACAGCGCCACAATAAGGATAATCAACAATACAATTGCAACTACAGCACCAAGAATTATCGTCTTGTTCCTATTGGGGTTAGGAATGTTTTTAGGCGCAGAATACAAATTTGTATATCGACCATCGGTCATTGCAGATCTACGAGCACGATGAGCAACGGGAGCATTGTTACGAGGTGCATAAGGAGGCTCATCTGCATTTTGAGAATACATTCTTCTCCCAAAGCCGTTTGAACTTCCATCGTATAATTCACGTTGAGAATAGCGACTTGATGAACGAGGCTGGGCCATAGAAGAACCTCTGTTTGAGGCATCTTGCGGATTCGTTCGAGAAAATCTACCAGTTTGTCCGCTTCGAGGACCTGATGAAGAACGATAAGGCTCATTATGCATCTGTATAGTATCGCCCACGGATCGATGAGCTTGCTCTACTTGGTAGGCGTATTCTTGATCAAGATACATACGAGAAATATCTTGTGCATTGAGGCCTAAAAGGCGCGCATAAGCAATTATCATATTGCGAGCATAGCCACGTGAAGGCATACGAGAAAAGTCGCTATTTTCGATAGCAACTATGATATCTTGTCGTATTCGCAGTTCTCGGGATACAGTTGCCAGATCAAGACCTCTGGCCAAACGCGCTTCTTTTAGCACGTTACCGAAGCTGATTTGATGCATCTACTAACCCTCGCAATATCTAATCATCGTTTTCTTCAAACGCTTTAATCGTTTCTAGTTCCAAAGCGTCAACTAGTACTTCGCGCGGTTTGGAGCCATTTTGAGGTCCCACAATCCCCTTTGCCTCAAGTAAGTCCATAATACGACCAGCGCGTGAATAACCGACGCTTAATCTACGTTGTAAGTTAGAAGTAGAGCCTACCCCTGCTGATACAACAATCTCTGCAGCATCCCAAACTAATGGATCATCGGAGCCGTGAGCTGTACCTCCAGAACCATCAGGTGAAGAATCTCCCAGAGTAATTAAGTTAGTTTTAAGAATATCATTGTGATAGTCGGGCTCGCCTTGTGACTTCAATTTCTCCACGACAGCAGCAATTTCGTCCTCAGAAACATAGCAACCTTGAATACGCTGCGGTTTGGCCAGTTCAGGTTTAGATAACAAAAGATCGCCCAGGCCAATGAGGTTTTCTGCTCCAGGAGTATCTAAAATAACGCGAGAATCAATGCCTGAAGCTACGTTAAAGGCAATTCTATTAGTAATGTTAGCCTTGATAAGGCCAGTTACTACGTTGGTTGAAGGACGCTGAGTAGCTACAATAAGGTGAATACCCGCAGCACGAGCTAATTGAGCCAAGCGGGAAATTGAAAACTCAACTTCCTTGCCGACATTCATCATAAGATCGGCCAACTCGTCGATGATGATAACGATGTAAGGCATTTCTTTAGCGGGAGCATCGTTTAACTCAAGTCCTTGCTGAACTTTAGCGTTGTATTGCCCAATATTTCGAGCACCAATACCAGAAAATATTTTGAGTCTACGTTCCATTTCAGCAACAGCCCAGGACAGTGCACTGGCTGCTTCTTTAGCTTCCGTGACAACTGGTACATAGAGGTGAGGAATGCCATTGTAAGGTGTAAATTCTACTCGTTTTGGGTCGATCATAATCATGCGAACTTCAGAAGGGGTAGCACGCATAAGAATAGACATGATCATGCCGTTGATGGAAACTGATTTACCTGATCCTGTTGTACCGCCAATTAAAAGATGTGGCATAGTTGCCAGATTGCTTACAATACAATTGCCTTCAACGTCTTTGCCGATTGCTACTTGAAGAGGGCCTTTTGGTGCATCTTTGAGAACGTCCCCTAACAGGACGGTTTCGCGTTTTTTGTTAGGGACTTCAATACCAACATAATTAGTCCCTGGAATTGGCGCAAAAATACGAACACCTGGAGCTGCAAGTGCCAAAGCAATATCGTCTGTTAAGTTTGAAACACGATTAACACGAACACCACTGGGCAAATCTACCTTAAATAAGGTAACGGTTGGGCCATGTACCCATCCCACAACGTCAGCGTTAACCCCAAAATCAGCCAAGGTTTCTTGGAGAAGCATACCGGTAGATCTAAGAGAAGCTTCGCTTTCTTTGGTGATAGTGGTCTCTTTCGACGTGTTCAATAAAGACATATCAGGCAATTCAAAACCCTCTTGAGGATGAGGAGTTGCCGTATCCGAAGCTTTCTTTTTTGCAGGTTTTGGTGTTTCGTTTTTATTATCGAGCGTTAGTGCAGGCTGCGTATCCGATTTAGAACGAAGCTTACGAGTCATAGTAGTAGGTTTCGCGTCTTCGCCAGAAGATTTAGCGGTATCTGTAAGTAAAAGCGTATTTTGGTTATGTCGTTTTCCTGAGTTGTGTTTAATATCTTCGAGCGTCGAAGGATCGATTGGTTCAAGCAGTTGAGTTTGAGCCTGAGATGCAGATTTATGAGGCAACGTACGTGTCTGCTCTTGAGCAAGTAAGGCGCGATCATGGTGTTGATCAAGGGCATGATTATCTTGAGGTTGACCAGCCCTTCGAATTCGCGCAAACGAAGGTCGTGCATTTCTTCCATTCGGTGCACTGTAGAGAGGTTCATCGTCAAATGTTCCTTTATCTTCATAATGATGTTTTATACGCTCATAGAGCGAAGATAAGGAAAAACCAATGGTAATTAACGCAATGATAATAAGACCAACCATCAAAATAATTGAGACCGTTGATCCAAATAATCTCAGCCCTGCCCATGCTATTCCAGCACCTAAATAACCGCCATGAGAGACTAAATAAACTTGCGCAAACAATACATTAGGATCAGATTCAGAGCCAGGAGTAAACAGAGCAACGATAGTTAAGAATGCGATAAAGAGTAATGCAAAGCCAATTCCTACCCGTGCAGGAACCATTTCGTTTTGAAAACGGATAAGAAACGTTACTCCCAAAATAATGAGGAGAACAGGTAACACGTACATGCCTACCCCAAGGCTGAACCTTAGTGCGAGTGCTAAAGCACCTGTTACGACTCCGTCAGGAGATACCAGTACGGTAGCAAAAAGAGCTATACCAATGATGATTATGACAACAGAAACAATGTCGCGTTTTGTACGATCATCAAGAATAGTGGATTGAGGCACTTCAGGACGCGTTTGACGATAGCCTGGTTTTGCCTTGGCGTTAGACGTTCCGCGAGCTGCTTTTTGAGAGCCCACGGAACGTGAAGTTTGTTTATTTCTTTGAGCAGACTGCTTGCTTGCCATTAGCCTTCTTCCCTTTGGTGTGATTAAGGTGTGTTTAGGGTGTAAGGAATCTGGTTCGTAAATGTATATAGGATAGTGCCAAAATGACTAAATCTCAAGTATGTTAATTACTACCAAAGGTCGTTGATTGGTACGCTCCCACAAAATCGAAAGAAGTGCGCTTCGTGCAGATTTACGAACAGCTTTAAGATCTTCCTGCTTTCCAAGTGCACGTTTCAAGGCATTTGAAACCGATCCTGTGACTGTGTCAATGAAAGTTGGTTCATCTCCACCTGGAATACCGTGCATTTCAATATGAACTGGAGTAAGTAGTTCGTGAGTTTTCTTATTGATAGCGCATGCTATAACTGCGACACCTTGTGAACCTAGGTTAGTTCGTTCATTAAGAATAAACTCTGAAGTATCTCCAACACTTAAGCCATCAACAAGAATAATGCCGCTCGGTACAGGATTTCCAGGTTTAACGCCGCGTTGGGTCAATTCAAGAGATTCACCGTTTTCACAGATAAAAATATGATCTTTAGCAACTCCTGTTGCTTCAGCTAGACGAGCATGAGCACGTAAATGGGTTGCTTCACCATGAACAGGCATGAAATATTTTGGCTGAACAATGGAAAGAACCAACTTCAGTTCTTCAGCAGATGCGTGACCTGAAACATGAACCCGTGCACGAGATTTGTCGTAAACATCAGCTCCAATTTTTGCCAGATCATTAATGACTTTAGTTACCGCTTTTTCATTTCCAGGAACAGGACTTGCAGAAATGATTACGGTATCCCCTTCTTCGATGGAGATAGTTTTATGGTTACCATTCGCAATACGCGCAAGGGCACTTAAAGGCTCACCTTGAGAACCAGTGCACATTACGACATAAGAATTTGAAGGACAACCCTTTAAATCGTAGGCATCAATAAGATCTTTATCGGCTATATTGAGATATCCCAACCTGCGTGCGATATCGGTATTTTGAACCATCGAGCGTCCTGTGACGGCAACCTTACGACCATTTCGCACAGCGGCATCACAAATCTGTTGCATACGATGGATATGAGATGCAAACGAAGCAACAATAACGCTGCCGGATGCTTGCGAAATAATAGAATCGAGCGCTTTTCCAACTTCCGCTTCTGAAGGAGTAAATGTCGGGTTTAAAGCGTTAGTCGAGTCGGACATCATAAGATCAACACCGATTTTGCTAAAACGAGCGAGCGCACCAAAATCGGTATGAACACCATCAATAGGCGTTTGATCAAGTTTGTAGTCTCCCGTATGCAAAACATTTCCTGCAGGTGATGTGAAAAATACCCCAACTGCATCAGGAATAGAGTGATTTACCGAGAAAAATTCTGCCGTAATTGAACCGAGTTTTATTGACTGACCAGGTTTAATTTCGCACAGCTTTGCATTCTTAATTTTATGCTCAGCTAGTTTGCCCTCAATAAGACCGAGCGTTAATTTTGTAGCATAGATAGGTACTTTTCGATCCAGATCCTTTAATAGATAAGGTAAAGCACCAGTATGATCTTCGTGACCGTGTGTGATGATAATGCCCTTGAGTTTTTCTGCATTTTCTAGCACATAGGAATAATCCGGCAAAATAAGATCGATACCTGGATGATTATCATCAGGAAACATTAAGCCTGCGTCATCAAGGACCATGTCGTTACCGCATTCAAAGGCGGTCATATTTTTACCAATTGCATCTAAGCCGCCCAGTGGAATAATGCGCAGCTTAGCACGAGAATCCCTTCGTGCAGGATTGCCCGTTGCCCTCTTCCCACGAGCAGCGCTTTGGGCGCGGGTACGACGAGATTGAGCGTTTTTTGCTTTGCGTGCGTTATTTTGGTCGTCATATTTTGAGAGCTTAGGACGAGAGCGCTCTAAATGTACATGTTTTACAACCTCTTTATTTCTACGAGGCTTGTTTTGAGAATTATTCCCTTCTTGGGATTGTTCTGCCATATAAATCCTTTTATCTTCATTCCTATACGTCAAACACCCTTCGCATTCATAGAATGCGAAGGGTTCAGATCAAATCGTATAGACGAACGTATGATGTTGGCTAGCTAAGCAAGTAAGACAGCTTACAAAACGCCTACTTCTTTCATTACTTGAGCTAAATGAGCTGATTGCTCTGGGGTTGCATCTACCAAAGGTAAACGTACGCCACCAACAGGGAATCCAATTAAGTTAAGGGCTTCTTTAACCATAATTGGATTAGCGGTTACAAACAGTTCGTCCATCAAAGGCAAAAATGCATCGTGAGCTTCTTTTGCCTTTTCAAAATTGCCAGCTGCACATAAATCGGTGATTTCCTTCATACGCGCAGGAGCAACATTACCAGCAGTAGAGATAACCCCTGCTGCTCCTAACTTCATTAAATCATAGGTAAGAGAATCGTCGCCAGAATATACATCAAAACCATCAGGAGCATCTTTGATGATTGCAGCAACTTGTTCCAAATTACCCGAAGCTTCTTTAATAGCAACAATGTTTTCAACATCATGCGCTAAACGAAGTGTAGTTTCAGCCGTCATGTTGATAACACAACGACCTGGAATATTATAGAGAATGCAAGGAAGATCAACGGATTCGGCGATGGTTTTAAAGTGCTGGTAGAGACCTTCTTGCGGAGGTTTATTGTAATAAGGAACAACCAGCATAAAAGCATCTACGCCAAGCTTTTGCACGTCTTGCGCAAAGTCAACCGTATCTGCCGTGCAGTTATCACCAACATTGGCGATAATGGGCACTTCCCCACCAACTTCAGAAACTACTGCTTCAAAGAGCTTCATCTTTTGTGGGTAGAAAACCGTAGGGCTTTCACCGGTTGTACCGTTAATTACTAAGGCATCACTACCACCATCAACCAAACGACGAGCTAAAGCACGAGCCTGCTTCAAATCAAGTTCACGATTTTCATCGAATGGGGTTACCATTGCGGGAATCATGCGACCAAAGCGGGGCTCTGCTACCGTGTTCATGTCTTCTCCTTAGTATTCGAATTAAAACTGCGCTTTATTATGGCACGTAAATGAAGACTATGCCATGAAGTTCTCTAATCCAATCACTAGACCGTCGCATTTTTCTACTGAACGGATTCCAAGTAAAACACCAGGCATATATGATTCGCGATCCCAAGAGTCATGACGAATGGTAAGGGTTTGCCCCATTGAACCAAATATTACTTCTTGACTTGCAACATAGCCCATTGATCTTACTGAGTGAACGGGTACTCCTTCAATAAGCGCACCTCGAGCTCCTTGAGCGCCTTCGATTTCAGTCTCACTACCTGGTGCACTACTTTCGAAATCGCGTGATTGTGCAATAATCTGAGCGGTACGCACTGCTGTTCCACTGGGAGCGTCTTTTTTGTTGCAATGATGGAATTCCATAACTTCTGCTTCAGGAAAATATGGAGCAGCTGCTTTAGCAAATTGCATCATAAGCACCGCACCTGTCGTGAAGTTTGGCGCATAAAACAGTGCGGTTCCTGGCTTTGCGCTGTCAGCTAACGATTGAAGCGTTTCATCATTGAGTCCGGTTGTACCAACAACGCAATCAATTCCAGCAGGAAGAGCAATTGATAGCGTTTGTGCAACAACGTTTGGCTGAGTAAAGTCTACGAGTACATCAAATGTTTCATGGTCAAGCGCTTCTTGAATACCGGAATATACAGGATAAGAAACTTCACTTGCATAAGGATCAATACCACAAACTAGGGTTAAGTCTTCTGCATTTTGAACAGCGTTTACTACGCTTGAACCCATGCGACCACAACAACCAGCGACAGCAACTTTAATCATTAGATTTCCTTCCTCTAGTGAAGTCTTTTGTTGAATAAGGTATCGCCTACCTCTACGTTATTTATTATGAGAGAGCAGTGATTCAATTTCTTGCTGATCACTCGATGAAACAACGGCAATACCAGGACTACAGGTCAAAAATTCCTGAGCTACGCGAAGAACTTGATCTGCAGTAACTCTGCGATACGATTCTACTTGTTGTTCAGGAGATATTTGTTCAAGACCCAAAACTTCTCGTTTACCTAAACGTCCCATGTGGGAATTGGTAGTTTCTAGACCCAGCAATAGTTGACCACAAATAAAATCAATAGTGCGTTCTAACTCGTCTTGAGGTACTAAGGTAGTGGTGAGTCCTTCAATTTCTTGTTGGATGACCTGAACAACTTCACCCATATTAGCCAAGCGCGTTCCTGCATATACACACCATTGACCCGCACCTTGATACGTGGCTTGCGTTGCGTATATCGAATAAGCTAAACCTCGTTTTTCTCTAACTTCTTGAAAAAGACGTGACGACATTGATCCACCAAGAAGCGTTGTGAGTATGGATCCTGCATATCGTCTTTCATCTCCAACTCCATACCATGGAAAACCATAAATAAGATGTGCTTGCTCGGTATCTCGCTTGGCACAATATAAACCGGATCTAAATAGTGGTACTTCAAGAATACGTTTTGTTCTGCAACCTGGTTTTATACTTGCAAATAAAGATTGAGCAAGGTTAACAAGATGGTCGTGATCTAAATTACCCGCTGCTGCAAGGACTAAATTACCCGCGTGATAATGTTCGTTATGGAAATCACAGCAATCATCATGAGTATAAGAACCTACTCGCTCTCGAGTACCCAATACAGGTAAACCTAGAGAATGCGCAGAAAACGTCGACGAATTATACAGTTCAAATACATAATCATCAGGGGTATCTTCGCTACGCGCAATTTCTTCTATTACCACTTCACGTTCTGTATTGATGGCATCTTGCTTGAATTGCGAATCAATTACCATCTCAGCTAAAACGGAAAGAGCATCTTCGAGTTTGTCATCAACAAAGCGAGCATAGTAGCACGTATATTCTTTTGAGGTGAAAGCGTTAAATTCTGCACCTAATTTATCGAAATGCATAGAAATTTCTAAAGGTCCTTTTGTGGAGGTTCCCTTAAACATCATGTGTTCCATGAAATGAGTAAGTCCAGCTTGATCAGGTCTTTCATCTCGAGAACCAACATTAAACCACAAACCTAAAGAAATCGATCGAACCTGTGGCATAGCATATGAAACGATAGTTAAACCATTGCTTAGTGTTGTTTTGGAAACACTCATTCCATGCCTTTCAAAATAATACGTAATCTAACCTGTCCTAAAAGTGTTTAATAACTTCTATTGCTGATCGAGATAGGATTCCAACGCGCGAGCAAGTTGGTCAGGGCAGCTTGTTGGACGAGGACCACAGGTAATTCCCTTCAGGCGATTGATAACTTCTCCAACTGATTGACCTTCCACTAAGGCAGAAATTCCTTTTTGATTACCGTTACAGCCACCCATAAATACAACGTTTTTGATCTTTCCATCAACAACATCAAAAGAAATTTTACGTGAACAAGTACCTTGTGTGGTATATGCGAAAGCCATTGATAATCCTTTCAAATCTTAATAGTAAAACCCTCTGCTCCCAGCCAGGAACAGAGGGTTTCTGTACACGAGAACGTTATAGAAGACAGTATAACGATACTATCGTAATTAGTTATCGTTGTGTCGGCGACGTGGTTTACGTCCGTTGTTAGAGTTGTGGTGGTTATGATTGCCGCCATCATGATGGTGCTTAGCAGATCCTGCTACATCGGGCTTGTCAACACGGTCAAGGTTAATCTTACCGTTATTATCTACCTCGATAACTTCAACTTTAACAATGTCGCCAATAGAAAGTACATCTTCAACCTTGCCAACACGACCATTAGCCATGCGAGAGATATGAAGAAGACCATCTTTACCAGGAGTGAGGCGAATAAAAGCACCGAAATCTTTAATGCCAACTACTTCACCGTCGTAGATTTCTCCAACTTCAGGAACTTTTACAATTCCTAAGATTGCTGCCTTAGCCGCAGCACCTGAAGCTGCTTCAACGGATGCGATACGTACTGTACCATCTTCTTCAATTTCGATGGTTGCACCAGTTTCATCCTGAAGGCCGCGAATAACCTTACCGCCCGAACCGATAACGTCACGAATTTTATCTACAGGGATATGGATGGTTTCGATGTGCGGTGCATAAGGGCTGATTTCTTCACGAGGAGCGGCAATTGCTTCAAGCATATTCTTCATAATGAAGGCACGACCCTCTTTTGCTTGAGCAAGTGCTCGAGCCAAAATATCAACTGAGAGACCCTTTGCTTTGTTGTCCATCTGAAGTGCCGTAATACCATGTTCGGTACCGCAAACCTTAAAGTCCATATCGCCCAGGAAGTCTTCAAGACCTTGAATATCAGAAAGAATGACGATGTCGTCGCCTTCCTTGATAAGGCCCATAGCGATACCAGCTACAGGTGCTTTAATAGGCACACCAGCATCCATCAAAGCAAGCGTAGAGCCGCAAGTGGAAGCCATAGAAGATGAGCCATTAGATTCGAGGATTTCAGAAACAACGCGAATTGCGTAAGGGAATTCCTCTTCGTTAGGCAAAACAGGAATCAAAGCACGTTCAGCTAAAGCACCATGACCAATTTCACGACGCTTAGGAGCACCCATACGTCCTACTTCACCTGTGCAATAAGGTGGGAAGTTGTACTGGTGCATGTAGCGCTTGCCTTCTATAGGATCGATAGAGTCAAGACGCTGCCATTCACTGAGCATACCTAAGGTGCATACCGAAAGCGCCTGAGTTTGACCACGTTGGAATAAGCCAGAGCCATGTACGCGTGGAAGATATCCAGCCTTGTTATACAGAGGACGAATTTCTGTGCTGGTACGACCATCAGCACGTTCGCCCGTTTCGATTACCATTGCACGCATTGCATGCTTTTCCAAAGCCTTAAGAGCAGCGGCGATATCGCTCGCCCATGCTTCCTGTTCTTCTTCAGTAAAATCTGATTCTTTAATAGAAGCCTTAAGTTCTTCTACTTTACCGATTCGAGCCTGCTTATCAGCGTCTTTCAATGCTGCAGACATTTCATCGAAATGCTTATCTACGCGTTCTGCAATCGAAGGATCGGCTACATGAATAGGCCATTCTTTTGGCTGAGGATTTACCTTGTTTAAGAAAGCAGTTTGCTTTTCACAAAAAGCAGCAATAGCTTCCTGACCAAAGGTCATAGCAGCAAGCATGTCCTCTTCGGTAATTTCTTCAGCGCCAGCTTCAACCATTGAAATATAGTCAGCAGTACCAGCAATCGTTAATTCAAGATCGGAATTTTCCTGCTCTTGATAGGTTGGATTTACGATAAATTCACGTGTGTCCTTATCGCGACCAATGCGTACGCATGCAGCAGGACCATCGAAAGGTGCACTTGCGCACATAAGTGCTGCACTTGCGCCCATAACGCTCATGCAATCAGGTGGATTTTCACCATCTACAACAAATGTTGTTGCAACGATGTGTACCTCTTGCTTAAAACCATCTACAAAACCTGGACGGATAGGACGGTCAATCATGCGAGCTGTCAGAGTTGCCTTATCAGTTGGCTTAGCTTCACGCTTTAGGTAGCCACCAGGAATACGACCTACGGCATACATCTTTTCCATGAAGTCGACAGTCAGTGGGAAAAAGTCGTAATCTTTTTCCTGTTCAGAGATAACCGCAGTAACCAATACCGTAGTATCGCCTTGGGTTACCTTTACTGCTCCGCTTGCCTGTTTGGCAAGTTCACCCGTTGAAAGCGTGTACTGCTTTCCATAGAGCTCGAATGATTCTGTAATTTGTTCCATAAAACTATTCTTTCCTCTTCCCTTGCGCCCTATTGCGCAAAGCCTCTTTGCATCAACCTTTTTGACGCGCGAGCAACATATTTCCCTAATATGTCGACCGCTTTATATGCAAAAGCCCGCGAATTGCGGGCTACATGCGTACTAGATATTGTCGCGAATACCAAGCTTTTTGATAAGTTCACGATACTCAAGAATGTCGCGTTCTTTGATGTAAACCAAAAGACGACGACGCTTACCAACGAGCATCAACAAACCACGACGAGTGTGATGATCCTTTGGATGAGTCTTCAAATGCTCGGTAAGGTTGCGAATACGCTCAGACAAAATTGCTACCTGAACCTCAGCGCTACCAGAGTCCTGTGCATTCTTGCCGAATTCAGCAATAAGTTCTGCGGTGCGCTCTTTGGAAATGCTATCTTTGTTAGCCATGTTCCACCTTTCATGAAGTGTTCGTTTATCGCTGAGCAAGTAAGCGGTGGTGCATACAAGCTAAGCAATAAGTCTTAACGCTGCATTTTTGCAGCCGATTCAGTATAGGGCTTTTTACAGTTGCTCACAAGAACAAAATGCAGATAACTTCGCATAGCCACAGTTTCACCATTATTGTTTTAACAAGGCTTATTCTTGCATGCCATAAGAAAAGATATACGTTAATGATTTAAGCGTATAACCTATATGGGTTTTAACCCATGTTTGTATAAAGCGTAATAATTCAATTTGTATGTCTGGGCTAAGAGTGTAGCTTTCAATTTGTTCAAAAGTTGAATACAGCAATATATGTGCCCATTGAAGAATGGCAGAATCAAGCCATTGTGTCTCATAGAGCGATGAGCACTGTGAGCAAAGTAAACCGCCCTCAATATAAGAAAATGCCACACACCGACCTAGCTGTTGCGCATGAGGTAATTCGTCTGTAGCGCCGCATCCAATGCAAGCCTGCAACTCTGGTTTAAAACCCGAAATACTAACGGCTTTCAACAGTTGGGCCGCGCAAATGGTAAGAAAAGCCGATGGATTATTCCTCTTGGAACAAAGAGTACTCAATGCTTTGGTGGTAAGAGAATACAATTTGGGATTATCAAGCGAATCAAGGGTTACTCGCTCTAGTAGTTCGACCATCGGGCTTGCAGCTTCAGTAAGTCTCAAATCAAGACGAAGTGCGGCATTACCTTCGACAAGACGCGCTTCTTTGATAATGTCGAGCGACTTGCCTTTTACGACAAGCAAATCGCAGAGAGAAAATAATTCCACGCGCGAAGACAGTGATGAGGAAGGTTTGCGAGCACCTTTTGCTACGGCTCGTATTTGCGAACCATTTTCAGCAAGAATGGTGCAGATAACATCACTTTCACCAAGCTTCGTTCGTTTTAAGATTAAACCTCGTATGCGGTACGTCGGAGAACCCATAGGGTAATTAAGCGCCTTCTCCGTAGCCAAAGCGTCGAATTTGATTCAAGTCACGACGCCAATTTTTACGAACTTTAACTTGCAAGTCCAAAAATACTTTTTTACCCAATAAAACTTCAAGGTCTTTTCTTGCTTGAGTACCAACTTCTTTGATAGCAGTACCGCCCTTGCCAATAATAATTCCCTTTTGGCTATCGCGTTCTACATATACTGAAGCATAGATACGCTCCATATTTTTGCGGCGGTTATATTCCATATCTTCAACCACGACACCTACTGCATGGGGCACTTCATCGTGAGCAGTAAGAAGGATTTTTTCGCGAATAAATTCTGCAATTAAGACTTCTATAGGTTGATCAGTTTCCATATCGGCAGGAAACCACAAAGGACCATAAGGTAAATACTTTTCTACAGTGTTGCTAAACGCTTCAATATTTTCACCGGTAAGTGAAGATAATTCCACCACGTCGTCCCAGGTTCCCGAAGCTAGGGCAATCGACCGCTGCTCTTGTAATTCTTTTGGATCTACCAGATCAATCTTGGTTAATACCAGGATTTTTGGAATATTGATAGAAGAAAGCTCGGAAATGACCCATTCATCTCCCCTACCAAAAGGTGCTGATGCGTCTAAAACAAAAGCAACCACATCAATACCGTCAAGCGATTTAAGGGCAGTTGTGTTTAATTCTTCACCAAGCACATCATGCGGTTTATGAACACCGGGCGTATCTACAATAATCATTTGATGAGTATCCGTGGTATGTATCGCACGAAAACGATGACGTGTTGTCTGGGCGGTGGGTGAAGCAATGGCAAGTTTTTTTCCCATTAATGCATTTAATAAACTCGATTTGCCAGCGCTCGGTCTTCCGATTAAGGTTACAAAACCGGATTTAAATGAATCAGAATTAGTGTTAGATCCTTCAGTATAAGTAGAAACGTCAGCCACTAGGGTTCCTTTCAAATCTACAAAGTAATTAATTGAAGAATTCGGGGAAGAAAAATAATAACGCCAATTACAAATGACGCTATAGAAAAGAGAAAAACGCCACCCGCTGCGGCATCTTTGGCGATGCGTGCAAGTTCATGATATTGAGGACTCGCAAGATCGACTACGGCCTCAAGAGCAGTATTGAAACACTCTCCTCCCAGTACTAAACCAAAGCAAAGTATGACAACAATCCACTCACCAGAAGAAATACCGAACACAAAGCCAAGCACGATACAAAGAATCATGAAACATAGTTCAATGCGGAAATTTCTTTCTTTAGCACTATCGGCTATTCCCTGCCATGCACAGCTAAACGCTTGTTGAAGACTAAAATGGTTTTGTGCTTGTTTATTTGGAGAGGGCGGTTTCATGAGCGTTTCTCGTTCCATGCACTAAGAAGCTTTTGTTCAAGTGCTTCCATAATTTCTGCTTCTTCGTCTTCAATGTGATCATATCCACAAAGATGCAAAAGACCGTGTACTACCAAAAGAGAAACTTCTTCCTCGAAAGTGGTACCAAATTCTTCTGTTTGAGCTAGTGCAACATCGGTTGCTATGATTACATCTCCTAGTTCATATTCAACGACATCGTTAATATCCTCATCTTCAAAAGGAATATTGTCGCACTCAAACGATAAAACATCGGTGGGCTTATCCATGTTGCGATAGTCACGATTGAGTTCATGGATACGTTCATTAGCAACAAAAGAAATAGAAACATCCGTTGATTGAGGACATTTCATTTCAGTGAGAACAAATGAAGCTAAGCCCTCAATATTAAGAGGTTCAACAAGGTCTTTGCCATGTTCAATTAAGACATTTATCTGCATAACCAATCCTTCAATAGATAGCTAAGCTCATTATAGGCGCATGTTCATTTTGTCCGCACGAGCATAAGCAGCAACAATCTTTGCAACCAAAGAGTGGCGAACAACGTCAACATTCTTAAATTCACAAAACGCAATATCTTCCAAACCATCAAGAACTTGTCGAACCGTTTTTAAGCCAGATATTCCTTTCGGTAAGTCTGTCTGCGTAATATCACCTGTTACCACCATCTTAGAACCGAGGCCTAAACGAGTTAGAAACATCTTCATCTGCTGTGGAGTGGTGTTTTGCGCTTCATCCAAAATAATGAAGGCATCATTTAAGGTGCGACCACGCATAAAAGCAAGAGGCGCAATTTCTATGGTGTTATCGCTGATGTATCGATTAGCTCGAGCAGAATCCATAAGCTCATAGAGCGCATCGTATAAAGGGCGAATATAGGGATCAATCTTTTCAGTAAGAGTGCCTGGCAAAAATCCCAAATTCTCGCCTGCTTCAACAACAGGGCGCGTTAACACGATTCGGCTTACTTGCTTGTCGTTAAGAGCAGATACTGCCATTGCCATTGCAAGGTAGGTTTTTCCCGTTCCAGCTGGTCCAATTCCAAAAGTAATGGTATTAGAACGTATAGCATCAACATATTCTTTTTGAGCGGGAGTTTTTGGACGAACACTACGGCCCCTAAACGATAAAATTACATCATTTTTCATAGGAGCAGGAGCGAATTCTCCCGTTTTTAGCAACGCCAAAGAACGCTTAACATCATCACGGGTAATGGGATGGCCCGATTCTAAGGTTTTAATAAGATCAGAAAACAACGTAGTAAGCCACTGTACTTCTAAAGGCTGACCATGAAGAAGAATGCTGTCACCCCGCACCGTAATTCGCGCATTAAAGGCATCTTCAATGAGATGAAGATATTCATCTTGAGGACCGACTAGCATTGCAGGTGAAATATCAGCTGGAATAGGAAGCGTTATCTCGATTGCTTCACTCATGTTGACTCCAATCTTTATTCTGCACAGTGCCTAAGAGGAAGATCCACTACCCTTCCAGCAGGAATTGAGGGATCTATATGCATCTTATAATATGACTCGCTCATTCCCCATCCAAGTTGCTCAACAACTACGCGCTCTAAACGATTTTTATTCTTACGTAGATAATCGTTACGCATCTGGTCAGATAATGCTATGAGCGCATGGGCGCGCTCTTCTTTTACCTGCGCGTCAATTTGATCGGATCGGAGCGCTGCTGGCGTTCCTTTACGTTTTGAGTACCGAAAAACATGAATTTTTGTAAAACCTATTTTTTGGGCGAGGTTATAGGTTTGTTGAAAATCTTCATCGGTTTCTCCAGGAAAGCCAACAATGATGTCAGTTGTTAGGGAAATTGATTCGACTACATCATGCAGCTTAGTCGTAAGCTCAAGATAATCTTGCGCCGTATAGGGACGATTCATTTCTTTTAATACCCGAGTTGAACCAGACTGAAGCGGGAGATGAAGATGGCGGCAAATCCGACCATGTGATTGAGCTAAAAGACATATTACTTCATCACTTAGTGACCTTGGCTCAATTGAAGATATTCGCAGTCGCGTCTCAGTTAGGTTTGCCTTATCAAGATCTTCTAGAATACTTTTCAATAAAGTAGCAAGCGATATTCTATTGGGGCTGCCATTGTTTTGCTCTTTATAGGAATATGACCCTAAATCAATTCCAGACAATACAATCTCTTTAACTCCCTGCCGAGCAAGAAGAAAAATTTCGTTACGGATAAGCTCGGGCGAACGGGACCATGCTTTTCCTCGTGCAACATGAACAATGCAATACGTGCACGAATGATTACAACCATCTTGGACCTTTACTCCTACCCGTGTTGGGAAGTGGTTACCAACACGCAAAAGAGGGTGATCTTTTAGGTTTTCTATGCCGTGAGTGCTTTGTTCAAGTAAATCGTGCTTATCGACAACAGTAATTCGTGAATCGAGGGATTCATAAAAGTCTGGCTCAATCACTGCAGCGCAACCTGTTACTAAAATCCGCGCATGTGGATTGTCGCGTAAAACACGACGAATAGTTTTTCGCGTTTTTTTGTCTGCTTCTTCGGTCACGGTACACGTATTCACAATAATGAGGTCCGCCTGCGACGTATCACAAAGCGTAGACCCATTCTGTAGATAAGCTGCAGCAATAGTATCGGACTCTACCCTGTTAACCTTACATCCAAGATTAACAACCGAAACCTTCATTAGACACGCTCCAATTCATACAGCACTAAAGCAGGAGCAACAATACCTGCCGTTTCGGTTCGAAGAATAGTAGGACCAAGCGTAATGGGAAAACACTGAGGATGAAGTTGCTGCAAGGTTTGAACTTCCTGCTCAGACAAACCACCTTCAGGACCTACCACTACAACAACTCGTGCATCAGCATAGGGCTGTTTAAGAGAGATACATGCGGATTCCAAAGCAGACGATAATGTTTGGGTACCAGCAGCTTCTTCCCAACAAACAAGGACGGCTGTTGCGCCTTGCACCTGTTCCATTAGTCCATTAATTGTTTGAGGTTCGCAGATCTCAGGTATAGCCGCTTGTCCACTTTGCATGGCAGCACTTTTAGCGAGTGCATTCCATCTTTGCATCCGGTTAGCAATTTTCTTTTGATCAAGCTTCACAATACTACGTTCACAGAGAAGCGGAATAAAAGCAGATACCCCCAATTCGGTCGCATGACGAATGATGGTGTCCATCTTGTCACCTTTTGCGAGCCCCTGAGCAAGCACAACCGTAGGTCGCCTTGGTACTTCAAGATGCTGTGCAATGTGTACGCATAGTGATTGTTTGTCAAAAGAATCGACACAACACTCAAAATAATCGTTTGACGCATCAAGTACCGCAATATGCTCTCCTGATTTGAGCCGAAGAGCACGTGCATGCTTTAGATCATCTGAAGAAAGCCTTAATTCAAAGCTTTGAATTATCTCTTGAGATAAGACTTGATCTTCTAAGTAAAAGTGAGGTAGCGACATGGAAACCCACTTAGCCATTAAATGCATCGCGAAGCTTTTGTAGTGGGCTTCGTGCTTCAGAGAAGTCTTCTCCCATTTCATCAGCAAGTTTTTCTAAAATTGCTCGTTCAGCCTTAGAAAGACGCGATGGAATACGAACTTCAACATGGACATGAAGATCACCACGTGCTTCACTGCGGAACTTAGGCATACCATAGCCCTTAACATGAACAACCTGTCCATATTGGCAGCCCTCTGGAATAGTGACCGAAACTTTTTCGTTTTCGAATATCCCATCAATTTCGATTTTGGCACCAAGTGCCGCTTGAACCATGCTGATAGCAGTTGAGCAATGAAGATCGCTGCCTTGACGCTCAAAGAAGTCATGTTCTTCGATACGTACGGTAACAATAAGATCGCCCGCTGCTGCACCTCTAATACCCGCTTCTCCATAGCCAGACAAGCGCAACTGCTGACCATCCTGAATACCAACAGGAATATCAACCGAAATTCTCTGACGATCAGGAACACGACCTTGGCCTTCGCATTCAGGGCAAGGATTATCAATAATTTTGCCAGAACCCTGGCAACGAGAACACGTTGAAGCTGATTGCATATCACCCAAAATAGTATGCTGCACCGTTACAACACGACCTTGGCCATTGCAATCAGGACAGGTAATTTCACTACCACCTTCTGCTAAACCACTACCCTTACAATCAGGACAAGGAGCCAGACGGTCATACACGATTTCTTTGTGCACTCCCGCAGCGGCTTCTTCTAAGGTAATACGAAGGCCAACACCCATATCGCGGCCTTCGCGTCGCATGGAGGCACGAGCAGCTCCTCCGCCAAAGAAGGAACTGAAGATATCGCCCATCCCAAAGCCGCCAAACAAGTCTTCTAAATCTACTGCTTGTGGACCGCCGCCACCAGCAGCACCTGGAATGGTTCCGAAACGATCATATTGAGCTCGCTTTGCAGGATCGCTTAGTACATCATATGCTTCATTGAGTTCTTTAAAGCGATCTTCAGCATCAGGAGCTTTATTAACGTCTGGATGAAGCTTACGAGCCTTTTGGCGAAAAGCCTTTTTAATTTCGTCATCAGTCGCTGTTTTGCTTACACCGAGAATCTCATATAGATCGTTGGCCATAAGAAGTTAATCTTCCCTTTCAGTTCCTTATAAATCTTTAAGTATGTTTTGTGCGGCACGAACCGCAGTAATAACATTCGAGTAATTCATGCGAGTTGGTCCAACTATAACGATAAGACCACGGTGTGTATCTTGACCAAAACGATTAGCAATTACCGAAACGCTCGAAAGCGCCTCTGAATCATTTTCATGGCCAATGCGAACAACAGGCTTATCTGACTGAACCGCATCGTCAAAAACACGAAGAAGTAGTGTATCACCTTCCAGCTCTTCGATGATAGGCATCAAGCAAGCAGGATCACTAAATTCCGGTTTACACAACAAATGAGACATGCCGAGAGGATGAGCTTTGATGGCATTTTTATCACGAAGGCATACCATTATTTCAGCGACGACCATTCTAAAAAGATCGTCGTGAATTTCGTTTAAATCAAACGGTAAAGTGTCCTTTTCAAAAGATAAGTTATGACCCACTAACACCTTATTAACTAAATCTTGGGTTTTAAGAATAGCCTCATCACTGCAATCACAAGGAAGGTCCATCTGGCGATCGAATACTTGACCGTCTTCGGTAACGATAACAATTAACAGTCGGTGATTGGGCAGAGACACCAGATTAATAAGGCGAATATCAACTGAGAGAAGACGTGGAGGCACCAGCATAGTCATACAATCGGTTAATCGTGCAAGCGCCTGTGATGTTTTATCAAGAAGATCATCTAGGTCGCCTGCACAATCACGCAGCTCCGAAAGCGTGTCCTCATCAGCTGAAATGTCATTTTCCTGAAGCAGGTCATCAACAAAGGCACGATAACCATAGTCAGTAGGAATTCTGCCTGCAGAGGTGTGAGGTTGAGTTAAATAACCCATGTCTTCGAGAAACGATAATTCACTACGAACGGTAGCTGAACTAATTCCTAGATTGTAACGTTCAACAAGCGTACGGGAACCAACAGGAAGTGCTCGAGCAATATATTCTTCAATAAGGGCTCGCAAAACCAGTCGTCTTCTGTCTGAGAGCATTGTCACACCTCCTTACCAGTATCACAATATAAATGAATACACTGCGCATTTTAGCAGTGTATAAATAAGAGTGCTAATACCCTTACCTCAATGTTACTAATTTGGCGATAAAAATACGTACTAGGGAGCTAAATCTAAAAGCTCACCATAAAGCTGATTGCCGAACAACCATCCTTTATGCGTAGGTTTCCAACGACTATTTTCATGAACTATATAACCTTGATGTAATAATGCTTGAAGAGTTGATGGTAATTCAGGCAAAAGAAGAGAAGAAATTTCTATATCTTCATCACTTACACCTTTACTCATACGCATACCAAGCATAAGGTCCTCTGCTGCCATTTGAAACACGTCGAGTTCTTCTATGATGCCCTCGGAAGAAAATCGTTGGCGACATAAATCATTTTGCCGCATACTAACTGCACCTTTGCCTAAACCTAAATACGGTATTCCCTTCCAATAAGCACTATTATGCTGTGACTCAAAGCCAGGAAAAGCATAGCTTGCAACTTCGTAGTGAACTAATCCTTGAGAAGTTAAAAACTCGGAGGCTTGATCCATTAATTGAGCTCCAAGGTCCTCATCGTATGAAAGCTGTCCTGATCGATAAAGAATATCAAAAGGAGTTCCCTCTTCGATGGTAAGAGGATAAACGCTAACATGCTTTACACCGAGCGCAATCGCTTCTTCAAGGTCTTGCTGAAAACTTTCTTGTGTTTGATCGGGTAATCCACACATCAAATCAATGCTTATATTTTCAAAGCGCTCCTGAGCACACTGTATCGCGCAACGAGCCTGATCGGCGTTGTGTACGCGTCCCAATACACGTAAAAGTTTGTTATCGAAACTTTGAACACCAAGCGATATCCTTGTTACCCCTAGAGCAAAAAGATCTTTTACCATTGGCAAACTTAGGCTGTCAGGATTTGCCTCTAAGGTGCATTCAACTTCTGGGGTTAAATGCAGAGAAATTGAAAGAGCATACAGGAGTGATGAAAGACGCTTGTTACCAAGATAAGAAGGCGTTCCTCCCCCAAGGTAGACCGTTTTAATATTGCCTAAAAGGTCTTGATTTGAATACGATCTAACTTGAGCAATGAGATTATCAACATAGGTATCTATAGCCTCATTATCTTGATCGATAGCTTGGGTTTCAAAATCACAGTAATTACAGCGTTGTTTACAAAATGGTATATGGAGATAAAGCGCTTGATATGGATCCCAGGTTTCCATGATGTATATATCCCTTGAAATAGCTACAGGTTGTTTTTAGTTTAGCTGTGCCTGTTCAGTTAGAAAGCAAGCTTGCTCGAAGAGTAATGCGAAGTCATCAAAAGTAACCGCATCATTAATTTTTCTTCTGGTAGCTGCAGCATCTTTAGTACCTGCTACATACCACATAGCATGTTTACGCATTCGTACAATGTTTCTTCCGTCGCGTTCAGATAGCATTTTTGCATGACGCGTAGCAAGTTCCATCTTCTCTCTTACTGAAGGACCGACATATCCTGGGCCCCCTGAAAGCCTGGAGGCAATATCTTTGAAAACCCAAGGATTTCCCTGAGCTCCTCTGCCAACCATAATTGCATCACAGTTAGTGAATTCAAGCATAGCAAGAGCGCTTTTACCGTCAACAACATCACCATTTCCTATAACAGGAATAGAAAGTTTCTCTTTCAACGTTTTAATGATGTTCCAATCTGCCTTACCGCGATAGAATTGCTGGGCATATCGACCATGAATAGCCACGGCGCTGGCACCTGAATCTTCCATACGTTTACCAAAGTCTAAAGCCGTTTCGTTATCCAGTTCGTATCCTCGTCTGAATTTAACGGTAACGGGACAACTGACAGTTTTATAGAGTGCTTTTACGATAGAACTTGCAAGGTCGGGATCGCGCATAAGAGCCGAACCATCACCTTTGCCAGCAATTTTTCGTGCTGGACAACCCATATTAATATCGATTGCGAAAAGTCTCTCACCCAAGGAATCTTCAACCCAAGCAGCCTGTTCAGCCATAGTACTAGGTTCATGCCCGAATAGTTGAACACTTACCTTATCTTCTAAATCAGACAAGGTAAGTAAATTCGCCGTCTTTTGGTTGGCATAACTTAAAGCTTTAGCGGAAACCATTTCGGTATACGTAAGTTGAGCACCTTGTTCGCGACAAAGCTCACGAAATACTTCATCTCCTACTCCTGCCATAGGAGCAAGAATAATCTGCCTATTTTCAAACAACGACGAAGTCATATCACGAAGCCTTATGCATTAAAATGACGTACTTAGGCCTGCAACTGAAAAGGCAAAATAAACAGCTATACCGATTGCGATTAATAACGCGATAAAGCAGCCACATCCAATGCCAACTTTTCCACCTGTTGACATACGAGACTCTTCGCGTTCTTTGGCAAGTTTTTTGTCATCGAATGGATCATTGAGCCAATCGTATTCTTCTTTTGGATGCTTCGCCATAAGGATTTCCTATTCGTCAACCTTCAAGATAGCCATAAATGCCTCTTGAGGAACCTCAACATTACCAATACTCTTCATTCGTTTCTTGCCCTTTTTCTGCTTCTCTAAAAGCTTACGCTTTCGTGAAATGTCACCACCATAACACTTAGCTAAAACGTCTTTACGAAGGGCTCGAACGGTTTGTCTTGATAAAACACGAGATCCAACCGCTGCCTGAATAGGAACTTCAAACATTTGACGAGGAATAATTTCCTTTAGTTTTTCTGTCAAAACACGACCACGATCATATGCTTTATCACTATGAACAATAAACGATAATGCATCGATTGGTTTACCTGCTAACAAAATGTCAAGTTTAACCAGTTTGGATGGCTTATATTCATCGAAATCATAATCAAGAGAAGCGTATCCCTTTGTTCTGCTTTTAAGCTGATCAAAGTAATCCATAATGAGCTCAGAGAGAGGAATCTCCCAGAGCATTTCAACCGTCGTAGTGTTTAAGTAATTCATGGTCTTAAATTCACCGCGTCGAGAGACGGTAAGTTCCATTACGGCACCAACATAATCAGGCGGAATGAGAATTTTTGCCTTGAGATACGGCTCTTCTATGTGTTCGATCTCGCTAGCATCGGGCATATCCTGTGGTGAATGAAGAGAAATCATAGATCCATCGGTTTTAAAAACATGGTATTCAACTGATGGAGCCGTAGCTAAAAGATCTAGACCGAATTCGCGTTCAAGACGTTCTTTAATTACTTCCATATGTAGAAGGCCCAAGAAACCAACACGGAAACCAAAGCCAAGTGCATGACTATTTTCCGCTTCATAGATTAAGGCAGGATCGTTAAGAGCAAGCTTTTCAAGCGCATCTTTAAGGTCTTCGTATTGGTCGCCCTCAATTGGGAAAAGACCGGTATATACCATAGGTTTTACATCACGATATCCTGGGAGCGGCTCTGAGCAGCCTCCCTTAGCAAGAGTGATGGTGTCGCCTACCTTTACTTGAGAAGGATCCTTTAGACCAGTTACTAAATATCCAACTTCACCAACACCTAGTTCTTCAGCAGGAACTTCAGTTGGACGACGAACACCAACTTCTTCTACCAGAGCGGTGGTATCGGTAGCCATCATACGTATGGATTGCCCTTTGCGCATGCACCCATTAACTATACGCACGAGTGCGACAACACCGCGATAAGCATCAAAATACGAGTCGAAAATAAGAGCGGAAAGCGGAGCGTCAGGATCGCCTTCAGGATGTGGAATGTTGTACACAATCGACTCCAGTAAATCATGCACCCCAACACCTGTTTTACCACTGGCCAAAATCGCATCATCAGCCGGAATAGCAAGACCCTCTTCTATCTCTTCACGTACACGCTCAGGTTCAGCTGCAGGAAGATCAATCTTGTTGATGAGGGGAACAATTTCTAAGTTTGCGTTCATTGCCATCATGGCATTAGCGACCGTTTGTGCTTCAATGCCTTGAGTAGCATCAACTACTAAAACAGCCCCTTCACAAGCAGCTAAAGAACGGGAAACCTCGTAGGTAAAGTCAACATGGCCGGGCGTATCAATCAAGTTGAAATGATAAAGCTGGCCGTCATCGGCTCGATAGTCAACACGTACTGCCTGACTTTTAATTGTGATGCCACGCTCGCGTTCGATATCCATTGAATCAAGAACTTGATCTTTCATATCGCGCTTAGAAACGGTTTCTGTCATTTCCAAGATGCGATCTGAAAGCGTCGATTTCCCATGGTCAATGTGGGCAATGATAGAAAAATTTCTTATGTATCGAGGATCGAGTGCCATAACATCCTATTCACTGGTTAACGGTTAAACTTTACTTGTATGAGTAAACGCATAAATGTATATAATACGGTTTTAGAACAAAGTTTGGGTAGATTCTACCCTACTTGTGCGAAAGCTCTGCTAATTTGCGCATAATTTATGATATGCGACTGTGCACAACACCTATATTGTGATACGATTCTAAGGCTTTCGTCTACAGAAAAGTAATTATATGGAGGATAAAACGTGGCGAACATTAAAAGTCAAAAGAAGCGAATTATTACCAACGAAAAAGCACGCATGCGTAATCGTGCTGTCCGTTCTGAACTGAAAACCGCAGTTCGTGTTGTACGTGAAGCTGTAGAAGCACAGGATGGAACCAAAGCTTACGCTGCTGCACTTGATGCTTGCCGCCTGCTTGACCGTGCAGCCTCCAAGGGCGTCATCCATAAGCGTCAGGCCGCTAATCGCAAGAGTGGCGTAATGAAGCTTGCTAATACGATTGTCACCCCTGAGATTGTTGCTGCTTACACTCCTGCACCAAAGAAGGAACAAGCAGCTACCGGTAACAAGAAAGCTGCAGCTAAGGCTGCTCGCAAGGAAGCAATGGCAAAAGCTTCCGAGGAAAAGGCAGCACGTCGTGCTGAAACCGAAAAGCTCCAGGCAGCAGCTGCAAAGCGTAAGGCTGAAGAAGAAGCCGCAGCAGCAGCTGAAGAAGCTGAAGAAGAGGCTGCTGAATAAGCTTTTTGGCGACGTAAGGCATCCTGCTCGGATCCCATTCGCATATCAAGAAAAGATAGGACCCAAAATGGGTCCTATCTTTTTGTGTATAAATCGCTTAGATATGTATATAGGAAGTTATCCCCTCTTACACACTGAAAGAACCCACTTAAGGAACTCTTCTTCTTTATCTGAGCCGCTTTTCATAGCTTGTTCAGCATTGCGAGCTCTACGAAGAGCTTCAATAAGCTCTTGTAAGGAATAGTTTTTTACCCACGTTTGGTAAAACCTAACTTTCCAACTAGGAAGCTTAAGCACTTTAGCAATTTGAGCTTCATCACCACGACGTATTAAAGCTTTTACGCTAATAAGTTCCCTAATGCGCGTTGTGCACATAGTTAAAAGACCAAACACCGAAGTGCTTTCAATGCGATGAAGTAAGTAGATACAACGTTCGGCATTTCTTGCTGCAAACGCATCAACAAATTCCCATGGTTTTATATCTTTAGTAAAAGAGACCATGGAAAGAACTTCATTTTCGTTAACGGGATCAGATCCGCGATGCGACAAAGCGAGCTTTTTAATTTCGGCATCAAGGGCAACGGTATTGGTGCCAACAAGATCAAGCAAAGCAGACGCAGCACCTTCCGTAAAGGTAATACCATGACCTACCGCCATAGAGCGCACAACCTTGCCCATATCTTTTCGTTCGAAAGGCGTGCAATCAATTATCGCAGTTGGACCAAAGGCTGAAACAGCCTTATATAAGCGCGTATTCTTAGCAACTTTTTGTCCCACCATGCAAAGAACCGTTGTTTTGCAGGGCTCTTTTAGATAATCAATAACGATCTCAGAGTCAGCCTTTTTCAACTTATCTACATCGTGAACTTCAACAAGACGCACCTCACTTGCAAAAGGCAAGGTATTAGCAGCAGTAACTATATCCTCGCCGGTACAAGAAGTTCCAGAAAAAGTCTCTGAATTAAACGATAAATCACCCATTTTTTCAAGTCGCGCATGAAGACGCTTTAAGACCGTCTGACGTTTTAATTCGTCTTCACCCGCAACAAGATACACAGGAAGTAATGCGTTGTTCTTATTATTAGCCATAATCAAATCTTATCGTAGCGAATGAATATTTATCTGATCTGAAGTAAAACTACATACGACATCTCCGTTTGTATCACTTCTCAGGATGGTTGACTCTACTGCTTCTAATCGATCAATAGTTTCTTCAGATGGATGTCCATACCTGTTATCTTGTCCAACGCTAATAAGAGCGATTTTAGGGCGAAGTTTTTCAATCAAAGAGTCGGTTAAAGAGGCTTTAGCACCGTGATGAGAAACTTTTAAAATATCAATGTGCTCAATCTGATACTTATTAACAAGAGGCTCTAGCGTTTGAGCCTCTGCGTCCCCACAAAACAAGCCCGTCCAATCAACTATTGAATCCTGATTAGAATCAATACGTAAAAGACAACAGATACTGTCCTGGTTTCCTCCAGCATCATTTAGGTTTTCTGGTGAAAGGACCGTGAAGCTAACCGTATCAAGTGAAATGGTATCTTTCGCTTTAATGTAGGTAACGTTTGAAGCACCTACGAGATAGATAGCATCATCAATAAGTTCACGAGCATTATCATCATTAACATTCTGCATTCCTTCGGCTAGAATCACCCGATCGCACCTTACAATTCCTTTTAAATCGCGCAAAGCACCGCAGTGATCGCTATCTGCATGAGTAATGAGAATGGCATCAAGATGCGTTATGCCACTTCGTGCCAATCCAGAATACAGCTTTTTAGATTGATAACCTGTGTCTATAAGGAGGGTTTGATTATTGCTTTTAACAAGAAAAGCATCTCCTTGACCAACATCAATCATAGTTATAGACGTGCCAAACCAAGGAGCGAAGCTTATAGCAACGAATAAACAAAAAAGACTAACTATTCCCGCGATTAATTTTCGCGTTATTTTTAAAGGCCAAATAATCCAAAGTGCACATCCAAAGCCCATTGAAAGAGCAACTAAAAGCGGCAGAGAAGAATCCATTGGTACTGCAGCAAAAGGCACCCAAGATAACGCATGTATAAACATACAAAACACCTGCGTTACCCCTATAGCAAATGTTAGCAATACCAAGCAGAGAGGCTCTAGTGGCAAAGCAACAAATGCAATAAGACCAACAATGCATATTATGCTTACTAACAGCGATGCAACACAATTAGCAAGTGGTGCAATTATTGAAAACATAGCAAAAGAAGCAATACTAAGCGGAAAAGTTAAAACTAGTGATGCTAATGTCATCGCAATAGGATCAATAAGAAACGTTTGAACAAAGCGGTTTTTCACCCTCATCCAAGAACTGATTAGTGGCATAAAGAGAACTATCCCTAAGGTAGATAGCGCCGATAAAGCGAAAGATAAGGAAAACGCTGTTGAGGGATTACTTACCATCAATATAACAATTACAATACCTAAACCTGAAAGCGCATGTGATCGACGTGACATAGTAAAGGAAAGAATGGAAACCCCAGTCATTAAAGCAGCACGAATACATGAAATAGGAAAACCAACCATGCAAACATAGATCCCAAGTAAAGAAATTTGTATTCCTATTGCTATCGCTTTGGAAATCCTTAGTCCTTTCAATACCAAAGAAACAAAACCCATAACTATTACTAAATGAGATCCAGACACTGCAACTAAATGAGCCAACCCTAGTATTTTTACTTCCTGATATAGCGACAGTTCAAAAAGTTCTGTCCTATCCCCTAGTACCAATCCCTTTAAAAGCGCGATTGATTCGGTATTGATGTTCTCCTCTGAGGTGGGAGTTGAAGTATGTTTTTGCTGATCTATTCGTTGGGTAAAAGCATTTCGAATCTGTATAACCGACCCCATTATAGAAGCCGTGCTGATCTCATACGATTCAATCGTAGCGGTTGCAAGGATCCCTTCTCTGTTGTATCTCTTAATTTGAGAATCAGTTGGCAAAGAATAGTTTGCCTGTGCACTAAATTCATCACCATATTTAAGTTGAGAATTCGGTAAATATAGTGTGACCAATCCTATTTCCTTAGAGTGATGAGAAACCTCAGCTACAACAGAACTACCATAAAACCCTTGTGTTGGGTCTTCGGTAATCCTAAACAAACAGGTAGTTCCACTGACTTTAAGCAGTTCCGTACGTTGAAGGTCTAAGGCAATTACCTGATTAGTCCATAGCAATGATCCAAGTATGAAAAAGATCGAGATTACACAAAGAAAAATTGAAATATTATTTCTTAAGCACACCAATAGGACAATCGAAATGGTTACTAAAGCTATCATGCAGCATGTCAGGAATGTATAAACATCAATATAGTCGGTAATTACAGAAGAGGTATAGCAACCCAGCCATAGCACCAAACCACACCAAAGCAAGGCAGGAATAGAGGGGCGTTTAGCATAATGCTCTGGTAGTGGCACTCTCATACGGTAATAGCGTCTTTCATCGCTTCAAACTTTTTTTCGCCAATACCCGATACTTCTTTAATCTCTTCAATTGAAGAAAATGAGCCATGCTCTTGACGATAGGCAATGATTTTATCGGCAGTAGCTTCTCCTACCCCATCAAGGTTCATAAGCTCTTCAGCTGATGCTGTATTGATATTAATCTTGCCCTGTGTTGCTCCTTCGGCTGAATTAGGTGAAGGAGATGATCCGTTTTCTGATGTAATCTGGGTGTCTTCAGTGCTGCTAACAATTATTTGTTCTCCATCGGTTAACTGACGTGCTAAATTAACGCTGCTGGTATTGGCATCTTTCGACATGCCACCTGCTGCAGTTACCGCATCAGAGACTCTAGAACCCTGTGGTAATTCATAGAGACCTGGATTGTTTACGCTACCTGCAATATGAACAAATAACGTTGAAGATTGTCCCTCATTAGTATCGGTATGCTCATTATTTTCACTTTGAGAAACTACAATATCGCCAGAATCATTATTTACAGATGAAGGATCTTTGTGAGCTGTTGTAACTACGTTCCAGAATGTTCCAAGCACTACCAAAGCCATAACTATAAGTACTGCCCCTAATAAAACAATTATTGGTAATTTGGGGTTTGCAATACCCGCTTTTTGCTTTAAGGAATCTACCTCATCAAGAAACGACATGAGAATCCTTTCTCGTATTCTGGCTTTAAGAATAGAAAAGAAAACTCACATAAAAACGAACTTTAGAGCACAGATAGTGCATAAATAAGAAACATCAAGTGCACTTAGATCTCATACCAGATACATGTATTGTGCATCTATCACTCACACACATCACAAGATATCGATCGAGATATGAAAATAAAATAAACCCGTATGATCCTTGGGAATCATACGGGTTCGTTATTATACGAAAAAGTATTAGAGCCCTATACCCTTCACAACACCACAAATGGTTATCCTTCTTTGGCAGCCTTTCGTTCCACGCGAGGAATCTTATAAGAAGGACAGGTATAGGTATGAATTTCAACATTATCGAGAGCCTCTTGCGCCCAATCATCCATAGGAAGCGATTCTTCTGCAGCTAACACCTTAGGAAGCTTTGCATGTGTCTCAGGGTTTCGAGGCATAAAAAGCGTACAACAATCAGGAGCATCTTGAGAGGAAATTTCAAAGGTTCCTAACTTTTGTGCTTCGTTGATTATTTCAATCTTGTCAAAACCAACCAAAGGCCTGTAAATCGGAATTGAAACCGATTGATTTACCACAAGCATATTGTCCATAGTTTGCGAAGCTACTTGCCCAAGACTTTCGCCCGTTACCAGAGCTTTAGCTCCTTCTCGATTGGCAATGCGGTCAGCGATTCTAAACATCAAACGTCGATACAAAATAACGCGAAGTTCTGGTGGAGCTAATGCAGAAATTTCACGTTGATAAGTACCAATAGGAACAATATACAAACGAGCAAAGCATCCTGTTCGTTCAAGAACCTCCGCAATGTCCTGAACGAGGTATTCACTTGTCGCTGAAGTTTCTGGCCTACCAGAAAAATGAACTCCGATACACGTTGCACCTCTGCGCGCAATACGCCAGGTTGCTACAGGAGAATCTATGCCCGATGAAAGCAAACAAATTGCTTTACCTGCACTACCAACAGGCAATCCGCCAATACCCTGAATACTACGACCGTAGATATAAGTAGATCCTTGAATAACCTCTACACGTACTTCTACATCAGGATTTTTCATAGCAACTTTTTTATCAGGAAATGCACGGCAAAGAGCGGCACCAACCAATTGGTTGAGTTGCATAGAATCGATAGCAAAATCGGTATGGTTTCTACGGGCTTGGACTTTAAACGTTTGGAACTCGCCCACATCATTAAGTGCCATGCAAGCAGTTTCATACATTTCATCGAGTTCTTGAGCACAGCGATAGCCACTCGAAACACGAGCAATACCAGGAACGCCTGCAATTTGATCTGCGAGCGAACAAGCATCCTCAAAGGAACTGCCATCTTCCATAAATAAGCAAATTCGTCCAGAAATACGACGAATACGCACGGTGCTGTCTTGAATAAGAGCTTCGATATTAGAAATGAGCTGCTGTTCAAATTTTTTACGATTATGGCCTTTAAGGCCAATTTCATGATAATGAACAAGGCAGACACGATGACGCGTCTGCCTTTCTTCGAAATTACTATTATAGGTCATTGATAACAAAAATCCTTAAAGATTTAGTGATTGTGAACATCAATCGTAGATGGATCATAAGATACATCGCCACGAGCAATTTCATCAAAAGCAATAGAAAGAGGACGGCGATTGTTAGCTTTTGCAATATCAACAGCAGTCTGAAGCTGGATAGCACGATTGCGCTGACCACGCATCATTTCATTGATGTCGTGAGCGCGCTTAGAAGCAAGTGCACAAAGCAAAAAGCGGTCATCGTCAGTTTGATCTAACAATACGTCAATCTTTGGTTCGATAATGCTCATCTTGACTAGATCCCTTTCGTATCATTTGCAAACGAATTTATAACAGCAGTAAGTTCGTTTACCGCTTGTTCAAGGTCATCATTGACAACCTGAATATCATACTCCATTTTTTGAGCTAACTCTACCTCTGCTGTTTTCATTCGCGAAGAAATTACATCATCAGATTCAGTGCCACGACTGCGAAGACGTCGTTCCAATTCTTCAAGAGAAGGTGGCTCTATGAAAACAAGATGAGCCTCAGGGATAACATTACGTACCTGAAGCGCTCCTTGGACATCAATTTCAAGAATTACTTGTTCTCCCGCTTTCATGTGTTCTAGAACGCTTTCCTTAAGTGTTCCATAGTAATTGTCATGAACTTTAGCCCACTCAAGAAAACCGTCATGATTCACAAGTTCAAGAAAATGATCTTTATCAAGAAAATAGTAATGAACACCCTCTTCTTCCCCAGGACGAGGATTGCGGGTAGTAGCAGAAACGGATACCCAAGCATCGGGTATCCGTTCAATAACCTTTGATAATAATGTACCTTTTCCTGCTCCAGAGGGACCAGAGATTACAAATAAATTACCGAGGCGGCTATTATTTTCCAAGACGATCAAGCAACGCTTTCTGTTGACGCTCGCCCAATCCCTTCAAACGACGAGATTCAGCGATATCCAATTCTTTCATGATCTTTTCAGCTTTTGCCTTACCATAACCTGGAAGGGTTTCAATCAAGGTAGAAGCCTTCATACGACCAACAATAGGATCATCCTTCATTGCGAGAACATCTGCAAGACTTAACTTCCCATTTTTCAAATCTTCACGAACCTGAGCTCGTTTAATACGTGCAGCCTTTGCCTTTTCAAGTGCTTGCTGCCTTTCTTCAGGGGTAAGTTGTGGAACCGGCATGGTTGCTCCTTTTCTTTAGCGATGCTCTCCCTGCATCGATTACGGGCTATTTGGTCTTTTCCTATAGTATACATAAATTGTATTTACACAATCCCTTAAAACTGTCCACTGAATAAAATTTTAAGCGATTATGTTTTTGAGCAGGATATTTGTACCAATAATTTAGGCAAATTTCACTATTTTCTTTAAAGTTTTCCGAATTTTTCCATAGCCTATGGATAAAAAAGGCGCTTTCTCGTTAAAAGAAAGCGCCTAAATAATCACTATTTTGCCAAAAATTAAGGATTGCGCGCCTAACTGCGCAAACGTCTAAATAAGACAATGACACGGAATTTTATCTATAGAGGTATCAGAACCTACCAAAGAAAGAACAGCGACTACCTTTGCGTTTTTTGATTCGACAAACGAAATAATCTTTTGTGCGATTGCTTCATTGTAGGTATCAAGAACTATAACTACTTTTTCGTTTTTCTTTATAGAAAGAGATGCGCTAACTTCCTGACCAAGAGTCTCGCAAATACCAAAACGCATCCAAGCAGAAAGCGCAACATTATAAGCGAAATAAGAATCTATTCCTGGAAGAGATAATACCAGTTCAGGCTTTGATTCGCGATCAAGCTTCCGAAGCAATTCAACCGCTAATTTATTTGAAACAATGGGATCAGCCATTAACGCTTGCGCATTGACGGAAAGATCGGAATCACTAGATCCAAGTGCTCCCATTTTATCTAACAGGTCACGTACTTCTTGTTTATCCATGTACTTACAGCTCCTTCACGATAGCATCAAACGCAGCGCCTGGATCAGCCTGTCCTGTAATAGGACGACCAATAACAATATGTGAAGCTCCATTATCAAATGCTTCTTTTGGCGTTGCAACACGGCTTTGGTCCCCAAGATCTGAACCTGCTGGGCGCACGCCAGGGGTAACTATATACGCATTTGGACCAAGAATTTCACGCAGCATAGCAGCTTCTTGAGGAGAAGCAACAACACCAGATAAACCAGCTTCTTTTGCTTGCTTTGCTAGGGTTAATACTTGATCAGTTACCGAACGAGTAACCCCTGTTTTTGATAAGTCTTCAGCACTCATACTGGTAAGAACCGTAATCGCAAGCGAAATGGGCTCCGATTCAACCCAACGAGCTTGCGCTAGACCTTCTTTTGCAGCTTTCATCATGGCGCTGCCACCAATTGCATGCATAGTAAGCATGTCTGCACCTGCTTCTGCAGCTGCCTGAGCGGCACCTTTTACCTGATGAGGAATATCATGAAACTTTAAATCAAGGAATACTTTAAAGCCACGTTTTTGCAGAGCTGTTACAAAATAAGGACCTTCTTGATAGAACAAGGTCATACCAATTTTTAACCATGTTGCTTTTCCTGCAAGAGAATCTGCTAACTCTAATGCGCGAGAGCGATCACAATCTAGCGCAACTATTACACGATCTTTACGTGGGATGGAATCAAAATCTAACATTGAAGAGCTCCAATCAACTGATTAACGTCATCGATGCGCGCTTCTTCGCAATAGTTGCGAATACCTTCAATAACTTCGATAGTTGCGCGAGGATTAGCAAAGTTTGCCGTGCCTACCGCAACAGCACTAGCACCAGCTAACATAAACTCTACAGCATCGGTTCCATTCGTAATACCACCCATACCTAAAATAGGTACCGAAACCGCTTGATGAACCTGCCATACCATACGAAGCGCAACGGGTTTGACGGCAGGACCAGAAAGACCCCCTACTACACGAGCAAGAATGGGTTTGCGAGTTTTAACATCGATAGCCATTCCCAGTAGCGTATTAATAAGCGAAATTGCATCAGCGCCAGCAGATTCAACCGCACGGGCTACCTCGGTTATATCGGTAACATTTGGTGTCAATTTTACAATCATTGGACGCTTTGTGCGTTTGCGACATTCACTTACCACTGAAGCAGCCATAGAAGGATCAGTGCCAAAGGTCATGCCACCACAATCGACGTTAGGACACGAGATATTAAGCTCATAAGCATCAACATCATTTGATGCTTCGAGTGCTTCTACTACCGCTGCATATTCATCCAAACTATGCCCTGAAACATTAACAACGGTAGTTGCATTTTGTTCACGCAACCAAGGCAAGTCACGTTCGATCAAAGTCTTAACACCAGGATTTTGTAGACCAATTGAATTCAACATACCGCTTGGCGTTTCGGCAATGCGAGGTGCATCATTTCCCGCCCAACCATGAAGCGAAACACCTTTCGTAGTTACTGCTCCAAGAGCACCAACATCAATAAAATCGCCATATTCGCGCCCAGAAGCAAACGTACCTGAAGCCGTCGTTACGGGGTTTTTCATGGATAAACCACCCAAATTTACGCTCATCTGAACAGTCATTACCAAATCACCTCCGCAGCGTTAAAAACAGGACCATCGATGCAAGAACGCTTACGACCATTAGTGGTCTCAACAATACAAGACAGACATGCACCTATACCACAAGCCATGCGCTTTTCTAAAGATACAAATGTCTTGATACCTGCCTGTAAAGCAATATCGGAAACAATATGCATCATAGGTTCAGGACCACAGCATGCAACAAAATCATAGGCGTTATCAGCTATATGCTTGCTTACCAGATCAGTGCAAAAGCCATGATGACCTTTAGAGCCGTCATCAGTAGCGACAGATACTTCTTTACCTAAGAGGTTTTCATAGCGCTCTTCTACAACTAAGGATTGAGCCGTTTGCGCTCCTAGAACCACCTCTACTTCAATACCTGACTTCACAAGAGATTCAGCAAATAAGTACAGAGGTGCACCTCCAACTCCACCTGCAACTAACAAAGCACGTGAAGCAGACTCAGGGGCAATCCAACCATGTCCTATAGGGCCCATAACACTGACAAGATCGCCCTTGCCAAGGGTAGTCATATGAGCGCTACCAAAACCGACAACCTGATACAAGATAACTAAAGTCTCCTTGTCGTTTTCCGTATAGTAAACAGAAAAGGGTCTGCGAAGAATGTGGCCTTCCATACCAGGAAGCTGAATATGAACAAATTGACCAGGTTCGAGGTTTTCACCAATATCGTCAACATCGATTTTAATTAACCAGAGCGTATCAGTAAGAGGTTGATTATCTCTAACAGTACCCTCGCGTTCTAAAACGATACCCATTACTCCCTCACCTCTCTTCCCATTGATCTAAATCCTGAAGTGCAATAATTGACAGATTGTCATCGCGTAGATTATCAATAGCCGAAACAAATGCCTGAGCGCCAGCTAACGTGGTTACATAGCAAAGATTCTGACGTACCGCCATAGTACGTAATACATATCCATCCGAGCGGGTATCCTGACCAAAGGGAGTGTTGATCATTAAATCAATTTTTCCATCGCGAATCATTGTTAAGATATTTGGCTCAGGATCACTAACACGACCAATTTCTTCACAAGGAATATTTGCGGATTCTAATGCTCGTGCAGTACCAGAGGTACAAATAAGCTTAAAGCTCATGCGAGCCAGATCTCGCGCAAGAGGCAAAATCGCACGTTTATCACGATCGCATACTGAAACAAAGCAGGTACCGCTTTTGGGAAGTTCCATTGAAACCGCAGCTTGAGTTTTTGCATACGCAGCAGGGAAATTATTAGCAATGCCCATAACTTCGCCAGTGGACTTCATTTCAGGACCTAAAACCACATCAGCACCAGGGAATCGTCCAAACGGCATAACTGCTTCCTTTACGCAAAAATGCGATTGGCGACGTTCATCACTGGGAAGATTAAACGATTTAAGTTTTTCACCCGCCATAATACGAGCAGCAAGTTTAGCTAAAGGTACGCCAGTTGCTTTAGAAACAAAAGGAACCGTACGCGAAGCACGAGGATTAGCTTCGATTACATAAACCGTTCCATCTTTAATGGCAAACTGGACATTAATTAAGCCCACTACCCCTAAACGCAATGCCAATTGACGCGTAATGGAGCGAAGCTGAGATACTTGAGACTCAGACAGAGTGAAAGGAGGAATACAGCAAGCAGAGTCACCGGAATGAACACCTGCTTCTTCAATATGTTCTAGTACGCCACCAATATATACCTGTTCTCCGTCGCATAAAGCATCAACATCACATTCGATCGCACCTTCAAGGAATCGATCGAGATACACCGGATGGTCAGGCGTAATGCGCGCTGCTTCTGCCATATATTTTTCAAGATATTTAGCATCGTAGGCAATGACCATACCTCTGCCACCTAAAACATATGAGGGGCGCACCAAAAGAGGGAAGCCAATCTTATCAGCTACACGACAAGCCTCTTCGAACGAAGAAGCCATTCCTGCAGCCGGATACGTGATATGAAGTTCGTCTAAGATTTCTGAGAATCGATCACGATCTTCAGCTAAGTCAATTGCTTCAGGCTTAGTACCCATAACAACCATACCTGAATTTTCCAAATCACGAGCTAGCTTAAGTGGTGTTTGGCCACCAAGGGTTACTACTACCCCATCTGGCTGTTCAACATCAACAATGTCCATTACATCTTCATAGGTAAGAGGTTCAAAATACAGACGATCTGACGTGTCATAGTCAGTAGAAACGGTTTCTGGGTTGCAGTTAACCATAATGGTTTCGTATCCCGCATCATGAAGAGCGTAGCTAGCATGGACGCAACAATAATCAAATTCAATACCCTGGCCAATTCGATTAGGACCAGCACCTAGAATCATTGCGCGCTTTTTAGATACAGGACGAATTTCAGTTTCGCCTAATTCATACGTTTTATAGTGATATTCCGTACGACTTTCAAATTCGGCTGCACACGTATCGACGGTCTTGAATACAGGAACTACTCCAAGTTCTTTGCGACGCGCACGAACAGTATGTTCATCACTGTTGGTCAAATAAGCAATTTGGACATCCGACAATCCGAAACGCTTTGCCTGAAGCAAATCCTCAGCACTTAATTCATCAAGTGAATAAGAACCGACAGCTTGTTCAACTTGAATAATGTCATAAATGCGAGATAAGAACCAACGATCGATTTTAGAAGCATTAAACACGTCATCTATTGACCAGCCTCGACGAAATGCTTCTGCGATATAAAAGATGCGATCTTCAGTGGGTTTTCCTACCAGCTCATCAAAGTTTTCTTCATCGAAATCATCTTTTCCATCGGCGCCTAAACCTGCTCGCCCGTTTTCCAAAGAGCGCATAGCTTTACCGAAAGCTTCTTCGAAATTACGACCTATAGCCATAATCTCTCCAACCGCTTTCATACGCGTAGAAAGAGTTGTGTCGGTACCCTTGAATTTCTCAAAAGCAAAACGAGGCACCTTTACCACACAATAGTCGATAGAAGGTTCAAAACAGGCTGGAGTTGCCTTGGTAATGTCGTTAGTAATTTCATCTAAGGTATACCCTACTGCTAATTTAGCTGCCGCTTTAGCAATAGGAAAACCAGTAGCCTTAGAAGCAAGCGCAGAAGATCGAGAAACACGTGGATTCATTTCAATAACAATCAATCTGCCATTTTGAGGGTTAATAGCAAACTGAACGTTAGATCCACCCGTTTCAACACCAATCTTTTCAAGAATAGCAAGAGATGCTACACGCATACGTTGATATTCAACGTCGGATAACGTTTGTGCAGGAGCTACCGTAATGGAGTCACCGGTATGAACGCCCATAGGATCAAAGTTTTCGATGGAGCAAATAATAATGCCGTTACCCGCTTTATCGCGCATAACTTCCATCTCATATTCTTTCCAGCCTTCAATACTCTCTTCAACCAAGACTTCAGTTACCGGAGATAAATCGAGACCCTGAGAAACGATGAGCTTAAGTTCGTCTTGATCATGAGCAATACCACCACCAGCTCCGCCAAGGGTAAAGGAAGGGCGAATTACCAAAGGATATCCAAGCTTATCTGCTAGTGAAAGTGCATCTTCTACCGAATATGCATAACCACTGCGTGCAACCTCTAACCCAATTTCCGCCATTGCCTCATTGAATTGCTTACGATCTTCGCCTCGCTCGATAGCTTCAAGATCACAACCAATCATTTCAACGTTGTACTTGTCTAAAACTCCAGCTTTGGCTAACTCGACAGCAGCATTAAGGGCGGTCTGTCCACCAAGTGTTGGAAGCAAAGCATCAGGACGTTCTTTTTCAATTATTTTTTCGATAAATTCTTTCGTAATTGGCTCAACATAAGTTCGATCAACCAACTGTGGGTCGGTCATGATGGTCGCCGGATTGGAATTAACCAACACTACTTCATAACCATCTTCTTTGAGGACCTTACATGCTTGTGCTCCAGAATAGTCGAACTCGCATGCTTGCCCAATAACAATAGGGCCAGAACCAATAACAAGAATACGTTTAATATCGGTTCGTTTAGGCATGAGTTTCTCCTTCCGCTGCACCAAATACCCAACCAGCAAGTCGATCTTGAGCAATATCAATATCTAAATACTGTTCATCGCCGTCCATAAGACGCGAAAATGCACTAAAGAGATAGTGTGCATCAGTAGGTCCTGGACTTGCTTCAGGATGGTACTGAACAGAAAATACTGGTTTATCAAGAAAAGCAATGCCCTCAGCAGTACCGTCATTGAGATTAATGTGAGTAAGCTGAATACGACCGAATTTCTCGTTTTGTACTACAGGAGCTATGTGGTGCTCACTCCAGAAACGTAAATCATTTACATGATCAGAATAGCCACCAGAAAGCTCGGGAATAAGAGCACCTAGCGATCTAAACACTAATCCAAAACCATGATTCTGTGCGGTAATTTCAACTCGGCCAGTCCGTAAATTCATAACAGGTTGGTTTCCACCACGATGACCAAACTTAAGCTTTTCCATTTCGGCACCGCTTGCCAAGCAGATCATCTGATGCCCAAGACAAATTCCAAACAGCGGAACCGCACCGATAAGTTTTTCTACCTGCACATACGTTTCCCGAACCGCTTCGGGATCTCCTGGACCATTACTCAGAAAGACACCATCAGGATTCATCGCAAGTACGGTTTCAGCTGGAGTATCCCAAGGAACTACAGTCAGCTTACAACCTACACGGATCAGTCCCTGCAGGATTGATTTCTTAACTCCGCAGTCATACGCAACAACGTTATACTGACCCTCTTTACCCGGAGCAAGCGCAAATGAGTGGCTTTCAGGTAATTCATCAAAAGGAGTTATTTCAGTACGACTTACGGTTTTTGCTAAATTAACCCCAACAATGCTTTCAGAGGCACGGACCTTTGCCAACAAGCTATCAGTATCCAAATCGATAGTCGACAAGACACCTCGCTGAGCGCCATGATCGCGTAAGTGAGCGACAAGGGATCGCGTATCAATGCCGCTAATTGCAACTACCCCTTGTTGGGTAAGAAAATCAGGCAAACTTATCGTACTTCTCCAATTAGAAGGAGTCGAACAAATATCATGAACGACCAGACCTCTTAAAGCTAAAGAATCTGCCTGAAGATCATCGGTATTAACACCATAATTTCCAATTTGGGGATAGGTCATAGTAATAATCTGACCCGCATAAGAAGGATCAGAGATAACCTCTAAATACCCTTCAAGAGAAGTGTTGAAACAAACTTCGCCAAACACTTCACCAGGTGCTGCACAGGAAAAACCCTCAAAAACCGATCCGTCTTCTAAAACAAGCTTGGCTCGATCACGTAACCCATAACTGGTTTTTTCTAGAAGCTTACTCAACTACGACACCATCCTTACAGGTTAGCGAACCTCCAACAAACACGTCAGTAGCACGCCCTACCAACTCATAGCCGAGAAAACCTGAATTTTTAGATTTTGAATACATATCATCTTCACTTACTGTCCAGGTAATATCAGGATTGAAAATGGTAATGTCTGCACAACTACCCTTTTCAAGGCGTACTTGATCAACGCGAAGAATTTCACGAGGTTTAATTGCCATTAGCTCAACCATCTTGTTGTAATCAATCAAGCCAGGCTTTACGAGATAGGTAAGAATGACTCCAAGAGAAGTTTCAAGACCAGTCATACCAAAAGGTGCTAATTCGAATTCGCGAGCCTTTTCATGGCTAGCATGAGGTGCATGATCGGTAACGATGCAATCGACCGTTCCATCTTGAATGCCAGCAATAATAGCTTCGTTGTCTTCTTTGGTACGAAGAGGAGGATTCATCTTCAAATTTGTATTGTAAGTAGACGTTAAGTTATCTTCATTTAAGACAATATGATGAGGTGTTGCTTCGCACGTAACCGCAATGCCGCGAGCCTTACCTTCACGGACAAGTTCTATGCCTCGTGCCGTCGTTATATGCTGAATATGAATAGGGCATCCTGTAAGCTCGGATAATGCAATATCGCGTTGAATCTGCAGCTCTTCACCAGCTGCAGGCCATCCAGCCATGCCCAAGCGAGTAGAAACTACCCCTTCATTAACCTGTCCTGGACCTACCAAATCTTCATCCTGGCAGTGACTCATCACAACTTTATCGAACATTTTGGCGTAATCCATCACACGGCGCATCATGCCAGCGTGCTGAATTCCTCGCCCATCATCAGTAAAAGCAACAGCACCATGGGAAACCATATCACCAATTTCTGCAAGGGATTCGCCTTTGAGACCCTTTGTGCAAGCTCCAGAGGGATAAACGCGGCAATGATGAGCCTGTTTTGCTTTATCGAGAACATAATCAATTGTTGCAGCATCGTCTGTGGTAGGTGAAGTATTTGGCATAGAACAAATACCGGTAAAACCACCATGAGCTGCAGCAGCGGTTCCCGTTTCAATAGTCTCTTTGTATTCTTGACCTGGGTCACGTAAATGAACATGAATATCGACAAGACCAGGAACCGCAATACATCCGCTACGATCTAAAACTTGGGCATCACTGCATTCAATATTCTTACCAACTTCAGCGATTACTTCCCCATCAATTAAGATGTCAGATACTTCATCTATACCAACGGAAGGGTCAATAACGCGAACATTTTTAATGAGCGATTTCATCGGCAGCTCCCCCTAACAACAAATAAATGAGTGCCATTCGAACACAAACACCCGAAAATACCTGTTCGACAATGACAGACTTATTACCATCCGCCATATAGCTATCTAATTCAACACCTCGATTAATAGGACCAGGATGACAAATAATGGCATCGTCCTTCATAAGATGAGAGCGTTGTTCATTAAGTCCATAGAGCAAGTGATATTCACGCAAACTTGGAAATGGTGCATTTTCAAGACGCTCCATTTGAATACGAAGCATGTAGACAACATCTAAGCTCGGAAGAACAGAATCAAGATGAGGGGTAACTTCGTCTACCCCTAATACATCTGGTCTTGCGGGAAGAAGCGTTGCAGGAGCAATGAGCGTAACATGAGCGCCCATTTTCTTAAGTGCTGGAATCAATGAGCCACAGACACGAGAGTGAGCAATATCGCCAACAATACCAACTTTTAGTCCTTCAAAATCTCCCTTTTCTTTCCAGATAGTATAAAGATCAAGAAGCGCTTGGGTGGGATGCTGATGTTTTCCATCACCAGCATCGATAACACAAGCATTGGTGTTTTGAGAAACCATATAAGGAGCACCTGCGCATTTATGGCGAACGATAAACATATCAATTTTCATTGCGTCTAAGGTGCGAACCGTATCAACAAGGCTTTCACCTTTAACGGTTGATGATGCGCTACCACCTGCATTTAGTGAATCACAAGAAAGACGCTTTTCTGCTAATTCAAACGAACCGCGTGTTCTGGTAGAAGGCTCGAAAAATAAGTTACAGACAGTTTTGCCACGAAGAGCAGGGACTTTCTTGATAGGGCGTTCATTGACTTCTTCAAACGTAGCAGCCTGTTTAAGTACTGTCATGATATCTTCACGTGACAGGTCGTCAATAGAAAGCAAATGCTTATGATTAAACATACTTAGACTCCCTTCACTGGTGCTGATCCAACATGCTGACCAGGCTGGAGACGTTTAATACGCACGCACGATTCTCCGTCAACTTCTTTGATATACAAACGAACGCTTTCATTAGAAGCAGAAGGAACGTTCTTGCCTACAAAATCTGCTCTGATAGGCAATTCTCTATGTCCACGGTCAATTAAAGTAGCAAGCTGTATGCGATCAGGACGTCCAAGGTCCATAAGTGCATCAAGTGCCGCACGAATAGTTCGTCCAGTGTAGAGAACATCATCAACAAGAACAATTGTTTTACCGTCTATGGAAAACAGAATGTCAGTACCTTGAACCAAAGGAGAGAGGCTCATGATGGAATCATCACGATAGAAGCTAATATCGAGGGAACCTACGGGAAGCTTGGTTCCTTCAATATCTTCAATGAGGTGAGCAATACGTTTAGCAAGTACATCACCTCGCGTTACGATGCCAACAATAGCAAGATTGCTGCATCCTTTGTTTTGTTCGAGAATCTGGTGTGCCATTCTGACAAGAGTTCTATCAATTTCAGACTCTTCCATGACAACAGATTCTTCAAATTCGTTTTCTTGCATGCACGCTCCTTTCATAAGTGAAGTGCGTACAGACAAAGCCGCATATCAGAAGAACTCCGAACGGACTGAACAAATATTCATGTTTGTGGCACCTACCGCTCATAAATTCTGCTGATATCTCAATCCTGGTAATAAAAAAGCCCCAGGACAGAGAGGGGCAATCAGTCTGGCTTATTTACTACTACTTGTGTAACAAAGCATCACATAAGCAACAATAAATAAACAATATGTTTGCACCTTATCGGTCTCTCTGTACCGCCATTAAAGGTTATAAAACGATTATAGAACTCGGAGAATACAGGGTCTAGTCAAAGTTCATAATTGAACGTTCACGAAACACACTTGTTAAAAACGCAAACATAGTGACTGTCAAATAATGGTCCTGATGATTCCTCAGAGAAAAGATCAGCGCATATTTGTCGTTTAACTACACGAAATGATGCACCTTCTTCGCTTTCCAAAAATGCATCAATTGCCTGATCATTTTCCTGAGGAGTGACCGTACACGTGGCATAGGTGAGCTGTCCTCCAGCTTTCACTAAACGTGCCGCCTGTTTAAGCATTTCTCTATCGTTGTGAGCAAAGTCCTCAATATCTTTAGATGCAATACGCCAACGAATATCTGCATGACGACGAAGTGTTCCCAGACCTGAACAAGGAGCATCAATAAATACCGCATCGTACGATTCAGATTCAATATTAGAAAGATCGCATGCAGATTGGCAGTACACCTGACCTTGCTCAATTTTAGCTTGTTTCAAACGAGCAATACGTTCTTTAGTCCGATGAGCATCAAGATCAAGCGTATCAAGATTCATTTGCTTGCCAAATCGTACCAAAGATACATTTTGCATAAGAACCGATTTAGTGCCTCTACCCGCACCAATTTCAAGCATATGGTCAGGAAAAGTAAGTGGCACAGCCATTGCAGCAATGCTTTGTGCTGCCCCATCGCTAATAATCAACGTACCTTTTTTAAGTAATTCAACAACGAAAGGATGTCCCACATCGCTTCGTTTTGCAAAAACAAAACAAGATAGCCCCTGTTTGTTTTGCTGAATTCGCGTTATGGGAGCTACTTTAATCCCCTGATTTACCAACGCCTTAAGCGTTTGCGGTCCGTTAGCATGAGCTTGGTTTATCACAAAAAAGAACGGAGCGGGGTCATTACAGTTTTGCAAGAAACGGTTTGTCGGATCAATTCCGTAGCTATCTCTCAAGCTTGAAATCAGCCATGAAGGATAGCCGAACGCTAAGCTTGCAGCTTTTAGTTCAGTTTTGGGATCCCCAAAAGGAAAGGATGGTTTGAGTTCGCATGCGCGTCTAAGAACAAAATTCGCCACTCCACTTGCTTTAGGAGCAACAGATCGAACAAGCTCCACGCCTTCATTAACCACAACGTGATCTTGCTTACCTAAATAAAACAACTCGGAAAACGATATACGAAGTGCATCACGAACATTGCTCTGAATATCATCGGGACTTTTCAGTATCGAATTAATTAATTCATCTAAGCTTCCCCTGTGAGAGACCACTTGGGTTGCCAAAAGCCTTGCAAATGCAATTTCTGCAGGAGGAAGGTTATAATTTCGAACCAGTTTATTCCAGGCTTGCTCAAGAAATACCTTATAAACGCGAATTTCTGTTAATACATCATAGGCAAGTTTTCTTGCAGGAGTAACTTTACTGTTATAGGTATTATTTGGTTTTCTTACCCTACCCATTTATGGAACTCCAACAAATACCGCCCTGTTTAATGCCATGAATGCCAGCAGCAAAAGCCTTTGCATCCATATTCTTTTTGCCCGCAGGCTTAACCGTGCGTAATTCCAGTACACCATCTTCAAAACCGATATATAAGCGTTTCGCTAGAAATGCAACCTGTCCCATATCAACGGTAACATCAGAATCTGCTAAAGAGGCGGATACAACCGTCAGTTCTTTACCAGCTACTACACAACGGCTCGGGTGATGTTCGCTTGATGCCTGCACGCAGCGCTTAGCTTCTAAACTAGGCATATCAGGAGAAAGATCGAGTTCGCCTTTGGTAAGCTTTTCAGCATACGTTACGCCATCATTTGGCTGCGGACACCATTCAAGAAGTTCTCCCGATTCAAGCACATCAAGAACCTGAACAAGAGCACTGCCACCCTGAAGAGCAAGAATATGAGATAGTTCTGTTGCTGGAATATTATCAATATCTACCGTGCACGTTTTTGCCACGGCACCAGTATCTAAGCCTTCTTCCATACGCATGATTCCAATACCAGTTTGTTCATCACCTGCAAGTATGGCACGCTCAATTGGCGCTGCACCACGCCAGCGCGGTAAAAGAGAGCCATGAACATTAAGGCAGCCAAAATGCGGCATTTCCAAAATACGCTTTGGGAGAATTGCGCCATAAGCGGCAACGCAAAACACATCTGCATTCAAAGCAGCTAAAGCCTCATAGGCTTCGTCTGATCTCAAAGAAGAATATTCCAATACCGAAATATCGTGATCAAGTGCACATTGTTTCACAGGGGAACTGATGAGTTTTTTTCCTCGTGAACGAACCGCATCAGGACGGGTAACTACACCAACTATTTCATGATTTGAATCAATCAAAGCCTCCAGAATAGTTTGAGCAAATTCTGGTGTACCCATAAAAACAACGCGCATTGAAACCTATCCCATCTCTCCAGGTTTAGCTCCCTGTTCTATAGCTATATGGTAATCGTGCAAAGCCTTAATACGATCCATTGGCGAACAAGACTCAAACAGAGTTATACCATCTAGATGATCAATTTCATGTTGCAAGCACCTACCAAGTAAGCCACCACTTACAACTTTACATTCATTGCCATCAAGGTCATAGTAACGAACACGTACTTTAGAAGGACGTGAAATTGGAACAGAGATACCAGGTAAAGACAAGCAGCCTTCTTCTTCAGTTACAGCATCGCTGCTTGACCATTCAATAACAGGATTTACCAACACATACGGATCGGGTTTACCCTCGTCATCCAAACAATCAATAACAACAAAGCGCTTATTGATACCTACTTGAGGAGCAGCAAGACCACAACCATTGTTTTCATACATAGTCTTAAGCATTTGCTTACTTAATTTAACTAAAGATCTATCTCCTACCTTGCAGGGTTCACAAACACTACGAAGTCCAGGATCAGGAGACAAAACGATATCGAGAGTTTTCATGCATAAACCTTCCAAACATGCTTCATCAATCTTCGAACGTTAGTATACCAGCGAATAATGATACTTTTTATGTATCATTATCAAAATGAAAAGAAAGCACGTTAATTGGTTTTAACATGACGAGCACGAAGTTGATTGAGCTCGGACTGTAAAACATAAATCGATTGAAAGACCACTTCTTTTTCTTCCTGAGATGAAGCCGCATCCAGTTGAACACGCATAGCATTAATAGCGCTTTCCATGTCACCTATAGCGAGCTCGTCCGCCATGAACCGTAAAAGATCATGAGCAGAATTCGAAGAAGGTATTGTTGATGAAGTTAATATTTTTTCTGCATAGGAACACTGCTGCTGCACTTTTCTAATAAGATCTGCAGCACCGAGCGAATCATCTTGAGCAACAACTTCAATTAAAGCCAGCGCAAGCTCTCGATGCACTTTATCGTGCCATTCAGTTTGTCCCAATTCATTAAGAAAATCAGGAATCATCGCAGGATTGTGAGCACAGAGACTTAAGAATTCGCGTTCCGTACGGAGACGGTTTTTCTCTGAAGGCGTCAAAGAAATGGAACTCTGCTGCCTTTTAGTATCGTATGCACTAGAGTTCGATTCATAATCTCGAGTTGTAGGAGCCTTAAGAGAATCAAGACGTTCTAATAGGTCTTGTTCGCGAGCATGAACCCTACTTGCAATGTAAACAGCATAATCCTTTGCTAAAAGCGACGATTTAATTGGAGCTAAAACATTCAGGGCTTCGGTTGTAGCTCGGCTTTTCCCTTCTGGAGTTTGCAAGTCATAGCGACCAAGACGTCTATCAATACCAAATCGAATAAGGGGAACTGCGGTATTAAGCAGTTCAGAAAAGGGTTCTGCACCGTGCTTGGCAATAAAGTCAGCAGGATCAAGATTATCAGGCAAGGTGACCGCCAAAAGATCAACTTTAGAGCTTCCAGCTTCAGGCGTAACTGACGAATCAATAAACGTAAGCGCTCTATCTGCGGCACGCTGCCCTGCCTCATCGCCGTCGAAAAGATAAATAATCTTAGATTTAGCATGATGAGAAAGTATACGAATATGCTGACGCGTAAGCGATGTACCTAAAGTAGCTACTACATTGGTAAAACCAGCACCATGAAGCGCAATAACATCAGTATACCCTTCAACTACAATAGCAACGCCCGTACTTGCCATTGTGCTCTTAGCCTTGTCGAGCGCATAGAGCACTTCAGATTTGTGGAAAAGAGGTGTCTCTCCCGTGTTGAGATACTTCGGTTCACCAGAGCCTATAACACGACCACCAAAAGCAATGGTTTCGCCACGAATATCGCGGATAGGAAACATAACTCGATTAAAAAATCGATCCGATGTTCCCTGCGAACCCTTCACCGCAACATTTGCTTCGATCATTTCAGAATCACTAAAACCTAAAGATCGAAGATGGGTTACGAGATGACGTCTTCCTGGTGCATACCCTAAATTCCAGTCGTTAGGTACCTCTCCCCCCAAATTGCGAGAAGAAAGATACTGACGAGCCTGAGCAGCGCCCTCATCGGATGATCGCATTAAAAGCATATGGTAATACGAAGCAGCTTCGCTACAAATTGCTTTGAGACGAGCTTTTTTGCTTCGAGCTTTGTTTGCCTGCGGAGATTCCTGCAGCTCTATACCTGCTCTACGGGCTAAAAAACGTATCGCATCAACAAAATCGACACCATCGAGTTTTTGGACATAGGTAATAATATCGCCACCCTCGCCACAGCCAAAGCAATGCCATGTTTGCGAGGATGGGTCTACCTTACAGGAAGGAGTTTTCTCCTGATGAAAGGGACAACAGCACCAAAAATCACGCCCTCTTTGGCGCATAACTGAACGTTCGGAAAAAAGCTCGACTATATCATTGGCTTGTCGAACGCGTCGTATGTCTTCATCGCTAAATATAGTATCGCCTCTACATTAGATCGAACTTCTGACACGTACCTATACGTTACTACCTAACTTTACCGCTAAGCCATAAAAGTTATCTTACACGGCTCCAAAATAACTGTGATCGTTATAACGCTAAACTGTTACGACAATAGTCAATATTTCCCATAACCGTTTTAATGAGTTCTTCGGTTGATTCAAATTTGATCATCGGACGTAGATACTCAACGAATTCAACCTCGATATACTCACCATAAATATTCTGATCAAAATCCAAAATATGAACTTCGCAGGTAGAATCTGTTTTATCAGCAAATACCGGAGAAACGCCCATAGAAACAGCCGCACGATAGCGCTTGCCATCAACAATGGCATACGCCGAATATACGCCTTCAGCTAAAACACGACGGTTAGGCTCAATAAATAAGTTAGCCGTAGAAAAGCCCATATCGGCGCCTTCGCCTCTACCCTGACGAACTTTTTCAATCATAGAAAAACGACGACCAAGAAGTTTTTGAGCTTCATCAAGATCGTGCTCCATCAATAAAAGACGAATTCGCGTTGCGGTAATAGGTGAGCCTTCAGCACTTTGAAGATTGTGGGCATCAATATGAGTGCCAACAGCTGCGCCCCACTCAGCCAAATCTGCAACACTTCCTGCTGCTTTAGCACCGAAATGAAAATCGAGACCAACATGCAAGTTAGAGGGAGCAAATCCATTAAACGTTTGAAGCAAGAAATCCGCTGGAGACAAACTAGCAAATTCTCGCGTGAAAGGAAGCGCAACTACCGCATCAACGCCACTTTGCAATAGGGTTTCTAAACGTCTTTCATTACTCATAAGCTTACGAAGACGTTCAGGATGGAAAATCTCATCAGGGTCAATATCAAACGTTAACGCAATCGATTTCCCGCCATTGTATTGAGCGGTTTTCTGAGCACACTTCAACAAATACTGATGCCCTAGATGTACGCCATCAAATACGCCAAAAGCGCAGGAAGAATTCTTAAAAAGAGAATGATCGAATGACTCATCAGCCTTATACAGTTTTGCCACGTTCAACACCTATCGAAAACACGCATCGAGGTACATATCGATGCTCGGACTCTTGATATTCATACAATGCTTTAAGGCGATTATTAACTATAACACCTATAATCTCTTGCTGTGTAGGAGGTTTTAGCGAAGCTCTTATGTTAGTCGTACATGTACAAGGCGAATTCAGCACAGGCAACAGCGGTTCATTTAAAGAAAGATCAGCTTCTTTAAGCCAAGAACCATGTTCGACTTTCTCTGCAACCTTATCTCGCGCAAACGAGAACCTGACACCAAGAGCCTGTAGGGGATCTAGTGTTGCTGAATCGGGATCTTCTTCGAGTTGATCTAGAGTTACGCAATCATCAAGTGCAACCGTGCCAGACCTTAGACGCTCAAGCGAACTTACATAAGCTGCGGTATGGAGATCTCTACCCATATCACGGGCAATTGAACGCATATACGTACCACTCGATACGCTCATTTCGCAGAACCACTCAAATCCTTCTTCGCCATCTTTGCGAATTGATTCCTGCACGCCATCACACGTTGCATCAAAAATTTCAAAAGACCTTGGTGCCAGATCGATAATGGTTCCCTTTCGAGCCTGTTCATAGGATTTTTTGCCGTTAACTTTAATAGCAGAATATATGGGAGGAACTTGCTCACCGCTTCCTACCATGCTAGAAACATACGTTTTAGCAAACGATAAATCCCTACAGCTATCAGGTATCGGAAGGGTCTTTAAAATATCACCCTCAGAATCATCGGTGGTAGTTGAGATACCAAACATTACTCCCATACGATATCGTTTTCCATGACCAACCAAGAATGCATCTAGACGCGTAGCAGGACCTACGCAAACCAAAAGGACCCCTGAAGCAAGAGGATCTAATGTGCCTGCGTGACCAACGCGTCGCTCATTAAACACACGTCGAACTCGATTGACAACATCATGAGAAGACATACCTACAGGTTTATTAATAGCTAACAGCCGACATACACCAGATGATCCACGTTTAGCCATTCAGAGCAACCCCTTGCCTATTGTTGTCATCTGAAAAGCATTGACTAATAACTTGAAGCTTAGTTGCACTGAGAGCTTCATCCATTGAACCATAGAAGGTAAAACCAGCTGCTGCTTTATGGCCTCCGCCATCAAAGAAACGAGCAACCGCTGCCACGTCGGTATCATCATCTTTTGCACGTAAGCTGCCGCGAATTTGACCTTCTGAATTCTCTCGCAAAATAAGAGCTACTCGAACGCCACGGATTGAACGCAGTGAATCAATGAGCGGTTCAGCATCCGCCTTTATTGCATTACACGTTGCAAAGTCTTCTTTGGATAAATAAGAAACAACAAATGCGCCATGTTCATAAAACTCCATGCGTTCAAGAACCAGCTGCTCTAACTTAACTGATGCCAACGATCTATTTTGGAAAAATTCGCGATTAACAACAGCAGGACTCGCCCCTGCTTCCACCATTTCAGCAGCGCAGAAAAATGCCTCAGCGTTGGTATTCTGATACGCAAAACGACCAGTGTCAGTAATCAAACCAGTTAAACAGCATTGAGCAACTTCAAAGGAAATCGCATTGAGTTTCTTTGCAAGATTCCATACCAAGAGACTTGCTGCGGGAGCATCAGGATCAACATAGGTAAATTCCGCCATGGTGGTATCAACCGCATGATGATCAATGGTAAAACGTACCTTAGCAGCTGCTTGAATAGCATCGGCTTCACCAATGCGTTCGGTGGTAGGCACATCAACTGCAACAAATACCTTCGCAGAAGAAGAATATTGAGCAGCTGGAATAAGGGTTTCGACTCCAGGTAAGAACAGAAGCCCCGTGTCGATTGGATCATCTTTAGCGAGCAAACATACCACTTTTTTGCCTAAATTCTTCAAAGCGTGATACAAACCAAGCTGAGAGCCCAGGCAATCACCATCAGGATTAACATGACCGCAAATAGCAAAATCGTCGAGCGCACTTAAGCGCTCGGCGATTTCATCTAACGTAGTATTAGTTTGAGGAGTAACCAATATACTTCCTATTCAATCGAAGCAGAATTATTGCGCTCAGCATCTCGTGCAAGAGCTTGAGCAATTCTTTCAGCTTGATCAACGCTAGAATCAAGCATAAAACGCAGTTCAGGAGCAACCCTCCATGAAAGCTGTTTAGCCATCAAAGAACGAATACGTCCTGCAGCAGCCTGGAACGCCTCAGCAACCTCAACATAACGAGAAGGTTCAGTAGTGTAAAAAACGTTAGCTACACTGCGATCGAAGCTGACTTCACACGAGGTAATGGTAACCATAGAAAGCCTTGGGTCAGTCATCTCAAACAGAAGAATATTTGCAATAACCTCACGAGCTTGTTCGTTGACTTTACGGCTTGAAGAACCTTGTTTCATGGCTATTCAACCCTTTCCTTTTCAACGATACGATAGCCTTCAATGGTGTCGCCCACCTTAATATCCTGGTAACCATCAATGCCAATACCGCATTCATAACCACGTGCGACAGACTTAACGTCGTCTTTGAAACGACGCAGACTATCAATAGTACCCTCAAAGATAACCGTACCATCACGAACGATACGAACTTTATCGTCGCGTGAAATTTCGCCTTCAACGATGTAGCAACCAGCAATGGTACCAACCTTTGGTACCTTAAAGGTTTCACGAACTTCAGCGATACCAGTATCTTCTTCAACAATATCAGGTGAAAGAAGACCAACACGCGCTGCATTAATATCTTCAATAGCCTGATAAATAACACGATACAGACGAATATCAACTTTTTCGCGTTCTGCAACTTCGCGAGTCTTACCCGTAGGACGAACATTAAAGCCAATGATGATAGCATCGGAAGCCGCCGCTAAGGTAACGTCAGTTTCAGTAATGCCACCAACAGCAGCATGAATGATGTTGATCTTAACTTCAGACTGATCCATCTTAGAGAACGCATCGCGCAGAGCTTCAATTGAGCCCATGACGTCGGCTTTAACAACCAGGTTAAGATCGGTTGTTTCACCCTCTTCGATACGAGCAAACAGGTCATCCAAGTTCATATGAGAACGAGATTCTTGTTTAGCCAAGCGGGCGCGCAGTGCACGTTCCTCAGCTAAGCGACGAGCGTCACGCTCATCTTCAAATACGCGGAATTCATCACCAGCAGTGGGAACTGAATTCAAACCAAGAACCTCAACTGGATCAGCAGGAGCAGCATGATCAACATGTTCGCCACGAGGATTGATAAGAGCACGAACCTTACCATAGGAAGTACCCGCAACAACAACATCACCTGGATGTAGCGTGCCGCGTGCAATCAGCATAGTAGCAACAGAACCACGGCCCTTATCCAAATTTGCTTCAATAACATAACCAGAAGCAAGCGCATTTGGATTAGCCTTCAATTCAAGAACATCTGCCTGAAGCAAAATAGTTTCAAGTAGATCATCAATATGAAGGTGCTGCTTTGCCGAAACATCAACGAACATATTCTGTCCGCCCCATTCTTCAGGAATGATGCCATATTCGGTTAACTCCTGACGAACACGATCAGGCGTAGCACCTGGTTTATCAATCTTATTAACTGCAACCACAATTGGTACGTCAGCTGCTTTTGCATGGTTAATAGCTTCAACCGTCTGAGGCATAACGCCGTCGTCAGCTGCAACAACCAAAACAATAACGTCAGTCACCTGAGCACCACGAGCACGCATTGCGGTAAATGCTTCGTGACCAGGAGTATCGATGAAGGTAATCTGTCGACCATTGATGTTAACTACCGATGCACCAATGTGCTGGGTAATACCACCAGCTTCATGGCTTGCAACACCAGTTGATCGAATAGCGTCAAGTAAGGAAGTTTTACCATGGTCAACATGACCCATTACGGTAACTACAGGAGGGCGAGGTTTTAGATCCTCTTCAGAGTCATGATATACCACCGCAAACTCTTCTTCAGGTGAAACCACGCGTACCTTGCGACCCAGGTCGTCTGCGATTAATTCGATCAATTCATCGCTCATGGATTGCGTAAGAGTAAGAACCTGTCCAAGCATAAAGAGTCGCTTTACGACTTCGTTAGGAGATACGTCAACAAGTTCAGCGAACTGAGCAACGGTTGATCCCTGAGGAATTTCAACCACGGAATCATCCAAAACCAACGAAGGATCTAAGCCCTTTTCTAATGCTTCCATTTCCGCACGTTCACGTGCTTGAGCCTCACGCTTTTCCTTACGCTTTTTACGACGACCTTCACCGTCGTGGCTTGCAGCCTCTACCGCAGCGCGAGCCTCAGCTAAGACCTTATCACGCTGTAACTTTTCAGCCTGAACAGCCATTTGCGCATAACGATCTTCGCCCTTTTGACCATCTGATTGAGTTTCCAATTCAGGAACAGATGGCTCAAAACCTTTACGCTGCTTCTTGTTTTTCTTATTGCCGCGCTGATCATTAGGACGCTGATCTCCATTACCACCACGTCGATCATTGCGCTGGTTTTTCTTATGAGCAGCCTGTTCTTGCTTTTGATGCTCAAGGCGCTCACGTTCGTTGTTAATTTGATCGAGCAAGGAAGAGAAGTTTGACTTTGTCGTTACAGGAGCAGCTTTTGGAGCAGCCTTCTGCTGAGGAGCTTGGTGCTTGGTGGTTTTGCGACCACGATTATGCAAAGCCTCTTCAACAGCTTGCTTTTTAGCAACTTCAGCAGCACGAGCAGCAGCACGCTTGCGCTCTCGTTCTTCAGCAGCTTCACGCTCTACACGCTCACGCTCTCGTTCAATCTGAGAAGCAAGGCTCTCAAAAGGAGAATTGGAAATCTTTTTCTTGTCAGAATCCTCTTCTTTGTGTGCTTTTTCCTGTTTAGCAACCTGCTTCGCCTCACGACGAGCACGTTCAGCTTCACGAGCTTCGCGTTCAGCCTCCATAGCAGCTCGACGTTCTGCTTTTTCGTCAGCCTTACGCTGAGCTTCTTCTGCTTTCTTTTCAGCAAGCTTTTTAGCTTCTTCGTCTTCCAGTTCCCCTGCACGCTGTTTGATTTCAGGTTCTAAATTCTTTCGAACTTTCTGAACATAGGCGTCTTGGAGAATGCTGGCATGACTCTTAGCGGGAATTTTCATTTCCGCAAGACGATCGAGCAGCTCCTTGCTGGTCATATCAAATTCTTTTGCCAATTCATGTACGCGCATGCCAGGCATATAGTCTCCTCGTCTATTTATCGTAAGAAAGTGAAGCACGTACTTCTTCAGCAATGCGTTCACGATCTTCATCGGTCACTTTTATTCTAAGGGCAGATTCAAGCCGCTTAGAGGAAATTGCTTTTTCAAGGCAAGAAACGCTACAAACATACGCTCCACGACCATTCATTTTACCAGTTGGATCAAAGTGAATGGAACCTTCAGGAGTACGCACAATTCGCAAAAGGGAGCCTTTGGAATCGGTTTCCCTGCAAACGATGCACGTTCTCTGTCGCGTCTTACCAGACATGTAAAAGCTACTTACTCCTCGTCTTCAAATTCAGCATGAATACCACAGTAACGATAGCCATCACGCGCATGGTTGCGACAACGTGCTCCGTTTTCGTCAACGTAAGCACACAAGCCATCGTCTACAAAATCCTCGTCTTCATCATCAATAAGATCAGGCTCAGTAAACAAAGATTCTCCCGCAAACGAAGTTGACTTAATGTCAATATGCCAACCTGTTAAACGAGCAGCAAGACGTGCATTCTGACCTTCCTTGCCAATTGCCAAAGAAAGTTGGTCATCGGGAACAATAACCGTTGCGTAGTTGTTTTCTTCATCAATATCTACGCGTGTTACACGAGCAGGAGAAAGCGCATTCGCAACATATATAGCAGGATCTTCGTTCCACTGAATAACATCAACACGCTCGTTACGTAAACCTTCAACAACCATACGGACACGAGAGCCCTTAGGTCCAACACAAGCGCCTACAGGATCGAGATTAGGCTCACGTGAAGCAACGGCGATCTTTGAGCGCTCACCTGGTTCACGAGCAATAGATTTAATCTCTACCAAGCCATCATAAATTTCTGGTACTTCGATCTCGAACAAGCGACGAATGAGATCTGGATGCGTACGAGAAACCACAATGGAAGGACGCGCATGTTCGCCACGCATCTTAGGAGATTCAGCATTCGGATCACGAACCTCTACAATCAAGGTCTTCAAACGCTGGTTATGGCGATAGCGTTCATTGCGTGGACGTTCGTTGCGCTCATCGGGATAACGCTTTAAATCATAATGAGGCAATTCTGCTTCAACACCATCACGAATCTTGATGATGGTGAAATCAGGAGTACCCTGCAAAACCGTACCGGTTACCAAATCGCCCACACGGCTAGAAAACTCTTCATAGATAGACTGACGACCTGCGTCGCGAACAATAGAACCGATAACGTTCTTTGCATTCAACGCTGCGATACGACTTACGTCATCAGGCGTAACGTCGCGTTCTTCAAACTCACTGTATTCGCCTGTTTCTTCGTCAGGTTCTCCAACAGGAACTAATTCATATACATAGATCTTTCCCGTGTTGCGATCAATCGTAACACGAGCATCATATTCAAGATCGAGAATATGCTGATAGCTTTTAGCCAAAGACGCTTCAAGACGATCGATAAGATAAAATTCATCAATTTTGCGTTCGTGTGCTAAAGCCTGAAGAGCTTCTATTAGTTCAGAGGCTGCCATGGAAAAGTCCTTTCTACCCGCTGAAATCTATTCTGCCAATGATGTGAGCTTTCTTAATATCGTTATAAGGAAGGTGTTCAACAATACCGTCGACATCAAGCAAAACCGTATCGTTTTCTACACCTGCCAAAAGGCCTACCCATTTTGCTCGCCCTTGATGAGCTTCCTTTAAGGTAATTTGTGCCTTTTCCCCTTCAAAACGAGCAAAGTGTTCAAGAGTGCGTAAGGGACGATCAATTCCAGGCGAGGAAACCTCTAGGGTATAGGCACCAGGAAACGGATCAAGTTCATCCATTACCGCATTAACCCATTCTTGAGCTGAAGAAAGCTCATCGAATCCAATACCACCTTCGCAGTCAAGATAAACACGAATGGTTGGAGCCTTACGAGAACCTACTAATTCAACTGTTACAACTTCCATATTATGCTCAGTCGCATGAGGCTCTAGTGCTTCAAGAAGCATACGAGCTTTACCAGTAAGCATCCGTTTCCCTCCTTCATCCCTTAACAAACAAAAGAAGCGGGAACAAAGCCCACTTCCTAAACAACAACGAAAGCTATCATGTTTTCACATGTAAACGTATTTATACCATACTTATATACGCTTACGCAAATGCGACCTAGATTATATTAAAAATGCGAAGCCACGTTGATCCGTTAACCCACATAAAGCAAAATGCCAAACCTAAACAAATAATAATTCCCACGACGCGATGCCAAATCTTAATTTCTGGCACATCCTGCAAATACGCTTTTGGATCATTGTCAACATCAGCCACTACTTTGCCTGAATCAGAGACAATCTTTTGCATAGGCTTAGTAACATAGGGGTCTTCGTCACCAATTTCAGGGATAGCACGAAGATCACTTTCATGAGCCGTAAGGTTTTTGACATCAATCTCTTTGGAAGGATCCAAGGGATTACCATCCTTATCTGTATAAGAACGCTCAGCAACTAAAGGAAGCTTTGTGGTTGCATCGTTCCCCACCGCATCGGTGTAAGTAACCATTTCTTTTGCTTTTGCAAAACGTTCCTTCATGGCAGCAACGGACGAGCCGCAGTTAGGACACTGCAGCTCGTCATCACTAATCTTTGTTCCGCAATCAAGACAGTACAATTACTTAGCCTTCTCTTGCCTATGTGAAATAAGGCGATTCAAAGCATTCAAATATGCCTTAGCAGAAGATACGATGATATCGCCGTCTGCACCGCGACCAGAGAACACCATGCCATCCGCATCGGTTACACGAATAGTAACCTCACCCAAGGCATCAATACCGCGAGTAACACTTTGAACCGCAAACTCGGTAAGGTCGTTTTCGATATCAACAATTTCGTTGACCGCCTTATACAATGCATCAACAGGACCGGTACCCGTTGCGCATGCAACAAATTCACGATCTTCAGAATCTGCCAGCGTAACCGTAGCCGTAGGAATAAGAGGCTGACCACAAGAAATCTGAACAGACTTCAAGGTGTAGGTTGCCGTCTGGTTACGATTATGCTCTCCAACCAGAGACTCAAGATCCTCGTCATATACTTCCTTTTTCTTGTCAGCCAAATCAAGGAAAGCATTGTAGAGATCTTCAAATGCCTGACCTTCAATATGGAAGCCAAGAGCTTCAAGGCGATGACGAAGAGCGGCACGACCAGAACGAGCAGAAAGAATAATAGCGCTCTGTCCTGCGCCAACCTCTGCAGGGTCAATAATTTCGTAGGTCGTACGAGATTTAATAACACCATCCTGGTGAATACCAGAAGAATGAGCAAAGGCGTTAGCACCAACAATAGCCTTGTTAGGCTGAACAACAAAACCAGTAATGGAAGAAACAAGACGTGATGCACGAATAAATTCACGCGTATTAATATCGGTATGACCATCAAGTTCATCACCGTGCATCTTCATAGCCATTACGACTTCTTCCATAGCGGTATTACCCGCACGTTCACCAAGACCATTGATAGTACATTCAACCTGAGTTGCACCATTTTGAACACCAGCCAAAGAAAGTGCGGTTGCCATACCTAAGTCATTGTGGCAATGAACAGAAATAGACGCCTTGTCAACGTTGGTAACGTTTTCCATAAGGAAGCGAATACGACGACCGAATTCATCTGGCATTGAATAACCAGTGGTATCAGGAATATTAACTACGGTTGCACCAGCTTCAATTACTGCTTGTACCACCTTAGCCAAGAATTCATAATCTGAACGGCCTGCATCCTCGGCATAGAACTCAACATCTTCAACGTATTTCTTTGCATACTTAACAGCGTTTACCGCGCGTTCAATGATCTTTTCAGGGGTGGTACGCAGCTTGTCATAAATGTGACTATGAGACACGCCAATACCGGTGTGGATACGAGGGCGTGCACAGTCTTTCAATGCATCAGCTGCTGAATCAATATCCTTTTCTACAGCACGCGTTAAAGCACAAACAACTGCTTTGTCCCCTACTTCTGCAGCAATTTGCTGTACTGATTTGAAGTCCCCTGGAGAAGAAACCGGGAAACCTGCCTCAATAACATCAACATTTAGACGTAGTAGCTGACGCGTGATTACCAATTTTTCTTCAGAATTCATTGAAGCGCCTGGCGACTGTTCACCGTCGCGCAAGGTGGTATCGAAGATAGCAATCTTACGTGTCATCTTAGCGATCCTTTCTCTACGTCTTTTTTGTAACTAAATGAATATAGCTCATTTTGAACTAATTATTATCGACTAGCAAACAAATGATGAAGATTTTTTAAGAGAAACGAAGGCTATACTGCATCTTGGTTTTCTTCTCCTGTGCGAACACGAATTACCCGTTCAATATCGGAAACAAATATTTTGCCATCACCCACTTCACCAGTTCGCGCAGTCTCAGCAATGAGTTTTACCAAAGAATCCACTTGGTCATCGGTAACGACGATTTCGAATTTCACTTTCGGGATCATGTTTAAGAATACTTCACTTCCACGAAAGTACTCTTTCCACCCATGCTGATTGCCGCAACCATGCACTTGATAAATTGTCATGCCGCAAATATTCGCATTAAAAAGCGCTTCTTTTAAAGGTTCAAGCTTTTCAGGTCGAACTACCGCTGCTATACGTTTCATAGATACTCCTATTCCGTTTAGGTTGGTAATAAGATTTAATCAAGGCCAATAAAGGCGGGGTAAGCAGATTCATTGTGAGCTGCAAGGTCCATACCATATGCCTCTTGCTCTTTAGAAACTCGCAGACCTCCAAAGAGTGCCTTTACTACAAGGCCTATTACTAAAGCTCCAATTGCAACAAACACAATCGTTACTAAAATGCCTAAAACCTGAGCACCCAAAAGCGTGAAATCACCGGTGTAGAGCAAGCCACCAAATTCAGTCCAAGATAAACTCGGCACACAAAATACGCCCGTCAAAATACCGCCCGTTATACCACCAACACAATGACAACCAAAGGCATCAAGAGCATCGTCGTAGCCAAGCTTAGCTTTAAGGTAAGAAATTGCAAAATAGCAAATTGGAGAAACGATCAAGCCCATCACAAGAGCTGCCCAAGGTTCAACAAAACCAGCAGCAGGGGTAATTACTACTAGACCCGCAACCAAACCAGTTGCAGCGCCAACTAAGGTTGGCTTTCCCGTTTTTACACTTTCAACTACCATCCAGGAAATCATTGCTGCACCAGAAGCAATAACGGAGTTCAACACTGCAAGAGCGGCAATACCATCTGCAGCAAATTCGGAGCCACCATTAAAGCCAAACCATCCAAACCAGAGAAGGGTTGCACCCAACACCACGAATGGAACGTTGTGGGGACGGTGAGCAATTGCGCCAAATCCTCGACGCTTACCAAGCAAAATACAAAGAACCAAACCCGTTAAACCAGAACTGATATGAACAACATCGCCACCAGCAAAGTCAAGCGCGCCAATCATATCGCCAATAAAACTTCCTTCGCCGCCCCAAACCATGTGAGCAAGAGGAGCATAAATTACTAATACCCAAACCGTAATAAAGGCGATAAAAGGCGCAAACTTCATTCGACCTGCTACTGCACCTCCAATAATAGCTGCGGTAATCATGGCAAAAGCAGCCTGGAACAAAATATCAATGATAGAAGGATAGCTTCCATCTTCTGGCGCTTGTGCTTCTGCAAGCATATCGGATACAGACGTCAGGCATCCAAACTGGTCAAATCCACCAAGAAATGGATTCGAACCATCGCCACCATAGGCAATACTCCATCCAGCGAGTATCCAAACAAGACCAACAACCCCAATAATTACAAAAGACATAAACATGGTATTGACTACATTTTTACGACGCGCCAATCCGCCGTAAAAAAATGCAACACCTGGGGTCATAAGTAGAACCAACATTGCACACACAAGCATGAATGCGGTTGCTCCAGTGTCATACATCGTGCATACCTCCTAATAATCCGTGGCACGTATTGACACTGTTATCCTGACACTCTTTACAATTCTATTTATCCAGGTAGATTCATGTTTACGCTCTTTAAAACTTCTCGAAATAATGAAGAAGCAAACAGGACATAACTTAGAAACAAGAGGGTCATTTACGTCATCTTGTCGAAACAATTCAAAGAAAACAAAGTGAAAGAGCATGCCAAATAGTCACTACACTTCGGTGATCGAAGAGCGTGCATAGCAACAAATCCCGCACTTAGGGATAGTCATTAATACTATGAAGCTAAGAGATTAAGAGCGAACAAGTTCACGAATTGCAGTTGCAATGCCCTGTGCATCAAGGCCAAGATCGGCAAACAGTTGGTCGACACTTCCCTGCTCAACAAAGGTATCGGGAATAGCAAGAACCTTACTTTTTGGATTCAAGCCAGCACACTGTAATACTTCCATTACCCCTTCGCCAGCACCACCCGTTGCAATACCGTCCTCAACAGTGAGAACAGCACCTGTTGCAGCAGCATCTTTAATGGCATCGATATCTAACGGTTTAACCCAACGCATATCTACCACACGAACAGAAATGCCCTCTTCAGAAAGAATATCGGCAGCAGAAAGCGCATAAGACGCCATTCGACCAAAAGCAAGAATTGCGGCATCACTGCCATCACGAATAACACGAGCACAACCTGGCTTCATATACAGGGCATCTTGAGGTAAAGGAACACCTTGAGCAGCACCACGGGGATAACGCAGTGCCACAGGACCCGAAATCATAAGTGCCGTATGAAGCGCATGAACCAATTCAGCTTCATTCGAAGGGGCAAGAATTTTCATATTAGGAACACTACGCAAAAGAGCCATATCGAACATGCCATGATGCGTTGGCCCATCATCCCCTACAAGACCAGCTCTATCAATTGCAAACACCACATCTAAATTGCTAAGAGCAACATTAATGATCACTTGATCTATGGCTCTTTGCAAAAACGTTGAATACAGGGCAACAACAGGCTTTTGGCCTCCCAAGGCAAGACCGCTGGCCATACCAACTGCATGACCTTCAGCAATACCTACATCAAAAACTCGTTCAGGATGCTCATTAGCAAAATGACGAAGTCCCGTACCATCAACCATAGCAGCAGAAATTGCGCAAACATGAGGATCACGAAGCGCCTCTTGTTCAAAGGCAGCACTAAAGGCCTGCGTGTAGGTAAGAACCGATGAAGCAGGTTTGGTCGATTTACCTGTTGCAATATCATAAGGTCCAACACCATGGAAACGAGATGGATCTTTTTCGGCGGGACCATATCCTGCGCCTTTTTTAGTAACAACATGTACTAATACAGGAACATCAGAAGAAAGCGCGCGACGCAAGGTGGACTTCAAAGCCGTTATATTGTGACCATCTACTGGTGGTGTACAAACAATACCAAGCTGTTCAAACAGCATTGTATCGGGAAGCACAAATTGCTTTAAAGAATCTTTTGCTGATTTTCCAAATTTAACAAACGCTTTTCCTGCAGGACCGAGCGAAGATTCCATAAAATCCTGCATAGAATCTCGGCTTTTACGGTAATTATTCGAGATGCGCAAGCCGCCCAAATGCTTAGCCATGGCTCCAACATTGCGAGAAATCGACATCTCATTGTCGTTCAAAATAATAACGAGTGGGGTTTGAGCTTGCCCTAAATCGTTAAGCGCTTCAAAGGCCATTCCACCTGCGAGCGAAGCATCACCAATAAGTGCAACAATTTTTTCGTGAGATCCACGCAAATCGCGAGCACGTGCCAAGCCACAAGCGACAGAAAGTGAATCTGATGCGTGACCAGAAGGATGAACATCATGAGGATTGCTTTGAGGTTTTGGGAAACCAGAAAGGCCTTTGTATTGACGAAGCGTTGAAAATTCACCAAGACGACCAGTAATAAGCATATGGGCATAGGATTGATGACCTACATCAAAAAGAAAACGATCTTTGGGAGAGTCAATCAAAGAATGTACTGCAAGAATAATCTCTACAGCACCTAAGCTAGAGGCAACATGGCCACCCGTTTTAGAGGTAACCTGAACAATTTCTTCTCGTATTTCACCAGCAAGGATAGAAAGTTCCTCGTCAGTCAATAGCTTCAATTTATCAGGTGCATCTATGGAGTCTAGAATGCGTGCCATGTGTGTACCTCCCTCCCCATAAACACTTCGCGTACTAAGAAAGCCTACTACTAATTGGAACCTGAATTATCTTCGATTGAAGAAGTATCGCTCAAAGAATCAGAATCGGTCTTAGTTTCACTAGGTATTGTATCTTGTAAGGCTTGCGCTGCTTGCTCAGCTTCTTTTTCGGCAATACCCTCTTCCATAATACGTGAAGCCTGAAGGCCTATACCCACTGCTTCCTCGTAAAGATCGAGCGCCTCGTCTAAAGGGAGCGAATCATCGCTGACCAGCGAGACAATTTCATCTAAACGAGTCTTAATATCCTCAAATGAGCGAGCATCGTCATGAGACATTTACGCTTGCTCCTCTTCAAGATGGATAGCAATTCTGCCTAAAATACCATTAACAAAGCGAGGAGAATTTTCTCCGCCAAATTCTTTGGCCAAGTTCACCGCTTCATTAATTGATACCGAAACGGGAACATCATCGACATAGCACATTTCGCTAGCGGCAAGGCGCAATAACGAACGATCGACTATAGGCATACGGTCCATAGTCCAATTCTCACTCGCTGAAACAATACGCTTGTCGATATCGTCTTGATGCTCCACGGCAAGACGGAGAAGCATAACTGCATAATCATCTAAACCTTGCGTTTCAGGAACTAAAAGACGCTCCTCTATCAAAGATTGAGGAGTGGTATTTAAAATTTCTGATTGATAGAGCAACTGCAACGCATTTTTGCGCGCAGTAACCCTCTCTTCATGCTGAATAGCTTTTGACATAGAAGCAAAACCTAATCTTGGAACAAAATGCCATCAACTTTAATATCTACACGAGACACCGTTAAACCAACTTGAGTTAACACTGCATCTGCAACAGCACTTCTAACCGAAGCAGCAACAGCTTCAAGCGAATGGCCCGAAAGTACACGAATAGTAACTTCAACTTGAACAGTGTCATCTTCGCTTACCTGAACAACAACACCTTGCGTAGATTGTTTAAAAGCAAGCAAAGAACGAATTCCTGATGGAGCAGCACCAACAGAAGCAACTCCTGGTACATCACGAACTGCTAAGGTAACAATGGTCTCCATTACGCCAGGAGCAATTGCCATACCCTCAGTATTAATATCAGACATCGTTACTCATCCCCCATTTCGGTTTCAATGAAGTCAGTATAAACCCTGCCTTCAACAAAAGCGTCCATATCGAGAACCTTTTGATGGAAAGGAATGGTGGTTTTAATTCCTTCAATACGAAATTCATCAAGCGCACGCTTACCACGAGCAATACACTCTTCGCGATCATTGCCCCAAACAATAAGCTTAGCTACCATGGAATCGTAATATGGTGAAATGCGCGAGCCTTCTTTGATGTAAGTTTCAACGCGTACACCAGGGCCAGAAGGAGTTTCGAAGCGCGTAATATTACCAGGACACGGACGGAAATCCATATCAGGATCTTCGGCATTAATTCGGAATTCCATAGCATGGCCATTTGGGCTAAAAGGTACCTTGTCCATACAAGAAATTGGCTCACCCGCCGCAATACGAAGCTGCTCTTTAATAATATCGGTGCCAGTAATCATCTCTGTTACAGGATGTTCAACCTGAACACGAGTGTTCATTTCCATGAAATAGAAATGGCCATCCTGGTCGAGCAAAAACTCAATAGTGCCAGCATTTTCGTATCCCGTTGCACGTACTGCTTTAACCGCAGCAACACCCATTGCGCGACGAATTTCATCAGTCAACGCAGGAGAAGGAGCCTCTTCGAGCAACTTCTGATGGCGACGCTGAAGCGAACAGTCACGTTCACACAAAGAAATACGATTACCATGCTTGTCCGCTAATACCTGAACTTCAACATGACGAGGACGCAAAACAAGCTTTTCCAGATATACGTCACCATTACCAAAAGCAGCCTGAGCTTCATTTTTAGCAGCCAAGAACTGTGATTCTAAATCAGCTGGATCATGAACTTCACGCATGCCTTTGCCGCCACCGCCAGCAGATGCTTTTACAAGGACAGGATAACCTGCTGCTTCCGCAAACGCACGAGCTTCTTCAACAGTTTCAACCACACCATCAGAACCTGGTACGGTAGGAACGCCACAAGCCTTCATGGTTTCACGAGCAGCAGCTTTATTGCCCATCGCATCAATGCACTCAGGAGAAGGACCAATAAAAACAATGTTATTGTCGGCACAAGCGCGAGCAAAATCAGAGTTTTCAGCCAAGAAGCCATATCCGGGATGAATTGCCTGTGCGCCTGTATTGATAGCAGCGGCAATAATCGAAGACATAACTAAATAACTTTTATTTGCTTGAGCAGGTCCAATACAGACCTTTTCATCAGCGTACTGCACAGGATAGGTATCAGCATCTTCCGTTGAATACACTGCAACAGTTTTAATACCTAATTCTTTGCAAGCACGCATGATACGCAAAGCGACTTCACCGCGATTTGCGATTAAAACTTTGTCAAACATTTATGCACTCTCCGGACCAATAGCATCATGATTTACATGAGGCTCGATATAGAACAATGGGGTGCCAAATTCTACAGGGGTTGCATCTTCGAGACATACCTCACGAATGGTACCCATTTCATCTGCAGTAATTTCGTTCATAAGCTTCATAGCTTCAACGATGCAAAGCGTCTGGTTAGCAGCAACCTCATCGCCAACCTGAACAAAAGGAGGCTCGCCAGGAGCTGGGGCAACATAGAACGTGCCAACCATTGGCGCAGTAACACAATGCCAACTTGCAGGACGAGAACCACTTTGTGCAGGTGCCGCAGCAGGAGCTGCAGCAGGGGTAGCCTCTGCAACAGGAGCAGCAGCAATAGCAGGAGCTGCAGGAGCAGGTGCAGCAGCTACTGCACTAGGCATACGAACCGCAATACGAGCGCCTTCTTCTTCTACTACAATTTCGCCAACGCCACTTTCTTCAGCAACGCGTACGAGTTCACGAATCTGATTAATATCCACGTAATCGTCCTCCTTGGTCATGCTCGATTCCTGCTCAAGAAGGAAATCGACCTTTTCAGATGTGCGATGTTTACTTAAGTAAGTACGCGCCTCATTCGGGAAGAGCGCGTACATTAATACGTCTTCTTCAGACTTGGCAAGATCGCCAATTTCTTCTTCCAATTCAGCAAAGGTGGTGGTTACCAAAGAACCAGGAGCAACATCGGGAGGAAGAATTTTATCCGTGTCGTCTCCAACAACCTTAGCAACAATTTCGGGGCTCATAGGGCCAGGTGCCTTGCCATAGTATCCACAGATATAATCTTTCATTTCCTTAGATACTACGCTCCAACGCTTACCAGTAAGTACGTTAAAGACCGCCTGAGTGCCAACAATCTGAGACAGAGGGGTTACCAAAGGAGGATAACCAACTTCAGCACGTACAACGGGGATTTCAGCCATTACTTCATCCAAGCGATCAAGCGCATTTTGGATCTCAAGCTGAGAAACCAAGTTTGACATCATGCCGCCAGGAACCTGGTGGGAGTAAACCTTCATATGAGTCAACGAAGAAACGCCACGCTTGTAATGACCACGTTTGCGTACTTCTTCCCAATACTCAGAAATTTCAAAGAGTAAGTTCAAATCAAGTTGCGTGTCGTAACGGCTTTCCTGCAAAGCTGCAACAATCATTTCAACAGCAGGATGAGAATTACCAAAAGCAAGCGGTGCACTAGCCGTATCAGCAATAGCCGCACCTGCTTCAGTCGCCTTAATGATGTTTGCAGGAGCCATACCGCCAACATAATGACAATGAATGTGAATTGGTAGACCAATTTCAGCATTGAAAGCTTTTACCATTCGCTCAGTGCGATAAGGCGTAAGCATACCTGCCATGTCTTTAATAGCAATAGAATCAGCACCCAGATCTTTTAGCTGCTGACCGTACTCCAAAAAGCTATCGAGCGTGTGAACGGGCGACATGGTATAGGAAATTGCGCCTTCAAAATGGCCGCCGCACTCTTTAATAGCTTCAGCATTGTCGACAACATTGCGAATATCATTCAATGCGTCAAATACGCGAAAAACATCAATACCGTTACGGTGAGCAGCCTCAATAAAACGATGTACGATTTCCTTGGAATAGTGCTTATAACCTACCAAGTTTTGGCCACGAGACAACATAGAAAGACGAGTATTGGGGGTTTTAGCCTTAATGGAACGGAGACGATCCCAAGGGTTTTCGTCCAAGAAGCGCAAGCACGTATCAAAGGTTGCACCGCCCCATGCTTCAATAGCCCAATAACCAACGCGATCCATCTTAGGCAAGATTGGAAGCATATCACCAATTGACATTCTGGTTGCCCATAAGCTCTGCTGACCATCACGAATGGTGGTGTCCATAATTTGAAGCTTTCCCAAGTGTTTCGCACCTCCTCTGCTGTCAACTGCACTATGCATAGTACATAAATTTTAAGTGTTTAGTATAAAACAGGAGGGCGCTCTCGCGCCCTACACCAAAAAAGTTTTGGTTAAGCGTTGATTAAAAGCAGATTTAAACACGCTTGATGAAGCGTCCGTCACGCGTATCCATCTGCAGTACGTCGCCAATTTCTACAAAAGTTGGAACCTGAACCGTAACACCTGTTTCCAAAGTTGCAGGCTTAGTAGTATTGGTAGCAGTATCGCCCTTAAAGCCAGGTTCAGTTTCAGTAACCTCAAGCTCTACAAACATCTGAGGCTCAACGCTGATAAGTTCTTCACCGGCATACATCAAAGTAGCCTCATCGTTTTCCTTGAGCCACTTTGCTACATCACCTACAACCTCAGCAGGAATAGCAAGCTGCTCATAGGTATTCATATCCATGAAATTAAAATCTGAACCATCGCTATAGAGGAACTGCATTTTCTTAGTTTCAAGACGAACTGAATCAAACTTAGTGCCAGAGTTGAAGGTGTAGTCAACTACACGACCAGTTTTGATGTCACGAAGTTTGGTGCGAACAAAAGCACCGCCCTTACCAGGCTTTACATGCTGAAACTCTACGATAGTGCAAAGCTTGCCATTGTATTCAATGCACATACCATTACGAAAATCTGCAGTAGAGATTGCCACGTTAACTCCTTTTGAACGAACTTCATTAAATTTAGTTTAGCTTTTCTATTATAAACATCTTATGCGAGCTTTTTGTAAAAACGTCGAAACCTTGGCTGGTAACCACACCAAAATCTTCTAAACGCATACCAAATTGACCTGGAATATATATACCAGGTTCAACCGTTACCACATTACCTTCGCATAAAGCATTGTGATTCGAAGGAGACAAAGCTGGACTTTCGTGAATGTCGATGCCTACGCTGTGACCTAATGAGTGCCCCATTTTGTCTTTGTAGCCTGCATCAGCAAGCATATCTTCAGCTAATTGGTGAATGCTCGAAGCTTCAATACCCGCCTTGAGCGCTTTCTCACACGTTTCATTGACCTGTTGCAAGGTGTGCCATGCTTGTTTCAAATCATCAGATGGCTCCCCTATAAAAACAGTGCGAGTCATATCGGAGCAATAGCCTCCATATTTTGCACCAAAATCCATTACCACCGCATCGCCTGAGCGTAAAACAGTATCGCCTGGAATAGCGTGAGGCGAAGAGGCATGGGATCCCGTAGCAACAATCGTGTCGAATGCGAGGCCTTCTGCTCCTTCTTCAAACATAAAGTTATCTAGCTGCAATTGGACCTGACGTTCAGTCATGCCCTCTTCCATATAGTCAACAATGCGACTAAAAGCACGATCAGTTATCTCTTGAGCTTTTTCCATATATGCAAGCTCTTGATCATCTTTAACTTCACGAAGTTTTTCGATAAAAGACGAAAGTTCAACAAATTCAAAATCATATGAGCTAAACGGAGAGGTTTTAGCTTGCTCTTGAGAGTCATAATCACTGCATTCAGCAGAACCTTCAAGATCTGAAGAGCGATTAGCCTGTTTAAATACCTTTTCTAAAAGGTGGAATTCAGCCAAGGTGAGCGAATCTTCAATACCAATACGAATTACCTCAGGGGTATTCTTGTTCATAGATTCCGTTGGCGCACATTCTTCAAGAGAGCCACTATCCGTAACAATTGAATCTAAATGAACAGAGTTTTGAACGGCAGCAAAATCACATGCGAAATCATAAAGCACTTGAGTATGGCTACTTTTACGAGCGTCAACCAAAATTTCGCTTGATGAAGCCTCGCGCTCTAATGCTTCAGAATAGCGAGAATCACTATGAATAAGCATCTTCTTAGGACTAACCAATACTGCATGGGCTTGCTCAGTATCGAAAACCTTATCAAAGCCAGTAATCCACGCAATATTCGAAAGGCTTCTTATATAGACGATATCAACTGGAATAGTTTGCATTGCTTGGCGCAAAGCGGAAATTCGTAACGGCTGATGCGACATTACTTTCGTCCTAACTGCACTATAAATTCACGAATACCTACGAGCGATTACTTGCAAGCCAAGCACTTACATATTGACTTACAACCTCGTCAGATATCTCTAAAACTTCCCATGATCCTATTGCGCAAGGCACAACAAAACGTAAGTTACCAAGGCGAACCTTCTTGTCATGCTTCATAATTTTCATGAGCTCTTCAACCGAAGCATCTAAAGATATCTCTGGAAAACCAAGCTGGTTTAATAGTTCATCTTGCTGCAGAACAAAATCTAAATCGGTCTTACCAAGACCAGCAGATAAGCGAGCAGCAAAACGCATTCCTTGAGCAACGGCATGCCCATGAGAATACACGCCATAGCCAGCATACGTTTCTATTGCATGAGCAAGGGTATGTCCGTAATTTAAACATTCGCGAATACCTGAAGTTTCATGCTTGTCCGCAATAACCACAGAAGACTTAAATCGAATACAGCGCTCAATAGCTTCTTCTACAACTACAGGAATACGAGCCTTCATTTCATCAGCATGATTATTGAGCCAATTAAAAAAATCTAGTGAATCAATAACAGCAGTTTTTGCTATCTCCCCACAACCGCAAAGCCATTCACGATCAGGAAGAGATGGTAAAAGAGCAACGTCAGCACACACAAACAATGGTTGATAAAAGCTACCAACTAAATTCTTGCCTGAGGGTAAATTGATAGCTGTTTTACCACCAACAGAAGAATCAACCATAGACAATAATGTGGTAGGAACCTGCACAAAGGGCACCCCACGCATAAACGTCGAAGCGCTAAACCCAGCTAAGTCTCCTACAACACCACCGCCCAGCGCGATTACAACACTATCGCGGGTTAAACCGCAATCAGCCATTGCTTGCCAAACTTCCGAGATACAAGCAAGAGATTTAGCTTCCTCACCTGATGGAATAGTTATCACATCCACCTGAAAAGATGCCTGCTCAAGCGAATACTTAACCTGAGGTAAATAACGACCAGATACCTCACTATCGGTGATAATAAGCGCGTGATTAGTCGAAAGACCAAGGTTGCGAAGCTCACTTCCTAAAGAAGAAAGCACGCCTTGCCCTATAAGGACATCATATGATTGTTCGCCTGGAATAGAAACTTCAAGTCGAGACATAAGAGCATTAGGCTTTCATCTGATCGGTCATAATGCCACGTTCAAGAAGAATAGCTACAACTTCTTCAGCAACATCGCGAATAGAGCGATTTTCGGTTTCAACTTCAACATCAGCTGCTGCTTCGTATTGAGGCTGACGTTCGATGATGGTTTTACGTGCGGTATTAAGATCTTTAAACATCGGACGAGATTCGGTGTTAGGAATACGTGCTGCTGCAGCGTCTGCAGAAACTTTCAGGTAAACCACAAAACCTGCGTCCTTCATGATTTCAGCATTTTCTGGACGCTTAGTAACAACTCCCCCGCCACAACCAATCAGACGAGGAGAACGGCGAGCCAAATCACGCAAAACATCAGTTTCAATATCACGAAAAGCTTCTTCACCATCTTCGGCAAAAATATCGGCAATAATACGATCTTCTCGTAATTCTAAATACTCATCAGCGTCAATTGATGCAACGCCGCACGTAACAGCGATCTGCTGAGAAACACTTGTTTTACCTGCTCCCATAAATCCAATAAAGAAAACAGGTTTATTCAAAACATAACGGCCAGCATGATGTTGGGTCATTAGAACTCCTCATTAGTTTCTATATTTAGCGTGACATTGTTTTAATACGGTCCTTAAAAGCAGCAATATTGGCTTTGATGTCGGTCATATTATCGCTACCGAACTTTTCTAGATATGCATTAGCTAATACCATAGCTACCTCAGATTCTCCCACTACCGCAGCAGCTGGCACGGCGCAGGTATCACTTCGTTCTTTTGAAGCCTTGGCAACTTCAAGCGTATCCAGATTTACCGTATCCAGCGGAATGGTAAGTGTAGGAATAGGCTTCATAGCAACGGTGATAATCAAAGGCATACCAGTTGTCATGCCACCTTCAAGACCACCAGCATTATTTGATGCACGAACAAAGCCCTTCTTTTCATCTAAGGTAATTTCATCATGCACCTGACTGCCACGAAGGTGAGCAGATTCAAAACCTAGACCAAACTCAACACCTTTCATTGCTGGAATTGAAAACAATGCAGCAGCTAGTCTAGAAGTTAAACGTTTCGACGGCGTTTCGTATCCACCTAAGGTAGGCAAAAGACCAGTAACGACAATTCTAAATGTGCCTCCTAATGAATCTCCAGCTTCCTTGGCGGCGTCAATTGCGTCCATCATCTTTTGAGAAGCTTCATCATCAGGACAGCGAACTTCACTCATCTCTATATCGAGTGGGCTGTAATAGAGCGCATCATTCATAGGGTCGTCTTCATCCATATGGGCCTCTCCAATAGAGGTTACATAGGAATAAATTTCAACCCCTAACTCGGCAAGCAATTCGCGAGCAATTCCAGCTGAAGCAACACGCATGGTAGTCTCACGAGCACTTGATCGCTCCAACACATTGCGGCAATCGTCAAAATCGTTTTTCAAAACGCCTAAAAGATCCGCATGACCAGGGCGAGGAGTTACTTCGCGAACTAAATCTTGGGGAGGCTCACCAAACACCGCCATGCGATCAGTCCAGTTTTGCCAATCGCGATTAGGAACACTTAATGTTATAGGGCTACCAAGGGTGTGACCAAAACGAACACCTGAAGTAATCTGGACCGTATCTTTTTCAATAGCTTGTCTACCACCGCGTCCATAACCGCTCTGTCTACGTTCAAGATCGGTGTTGATGCTTTTTTCCGATATCGCCAATCCTGCAGGAACACCAGTAACAATAGCACTAAGAACGGGTCCGTGACTTTCTCCAGCTGTGATGAATTCCATATAACTTACCTTAATCAAAGAGTTACAAAACGAAATAAATTGTAGCAAAGCATCGTATTGGTCGAAACATCAAGCAATACCAGCATTGCCAAATTCAATAAGCAATTTGGCGCATTCTCTACCCCAGTAATCCATGATCATCGAATAGGGAACAACATCACATTGCTTATTTTGAGCTTGCTGTAATAAGGCATCTGAACGCCCCCATGGATCACATACGATCTGCGCAGAGTGCAACACTTCAGAATAATCAGGAATTGAAACTGAGCCAGGCAAAAAAGAAATTACAATGTCAGCTTGATCTATTGAAGAAAACGCCTGAAGCGAGCCGAACTTAAAATCACAATGTTCATAGGCACGTGTAGCAGATAGATGTCCTGTTCGAGATTGTTCAGTGTCTAAAATTGACATCTTATTTTTAGCGTATGCAGCCAAAAAGGTGTCCAGATTTTCCTGAGCGCGATTTCGATCCGAATCAAGAAGGGTAATTAAATCCACCCCTGCACGCGAACACTCGTAGGCCATATCAAGAGCACAACTGCTCGATCCAAGAATAACAACATGGGCACCATAAAGAGGAATAAATGCTTCTTCAAGGCAATCAACAACACTTCGCGCAAGCTGAGAAACACTAACTGTATTTGAACCGCCACGATATCTAATATCGCTTCCCTGGGTAAGTTTGGTTGAAGCTCCTTTTGCCGTAGCTGTTTCAAACAATAAAGACCTGAAAGCAGGAGCAACTACAAAAGCATGCTCATTTCCCTCTAAAAGCAAACGAGCATCATCCTGTGTTTCACATTCGCGAATAGAAACACTCCAAACCGCAGTTTTTTCCATAAAAGCACGTCTAAAACGACTCGCCTGATTGCTTACATCGGGCGTTGCGATGAAGGTAAGGTTTCGCACGCTTGTGCCCCCTCAGGTTCTTGATCGGCAATAAATATACGTTCGATGTTACGAACAAAGACTGTATGTTTCAAATCTTCTTCCACGAGCGGACAAACTAAATACGCTTTCATACCCAAAAGGTGCGCACCAAGAATATCGGTGGAAAGTTGATCACCAATCATTACCGCATCTTTGTGAGAGACATTAAGCACGCGGCACGCTTTTAGATAGCCTTGAGGCAGCGGCTTGAGCGCTTTTGCGACTATAGGTAATTCCAGCTCACGAGCAAGAGAAAACACATGTTGATGAAAATTGTTTGAAAGTAGACACGCATCAACACTTGCATTCTTCAATTTAGCTAACCACTGCACAACATCAGGAGGCACCATATGATCGGCGCGCGACAAAATAGTATTGTCTACGTCTAGCAAAACCGCAGATATACCTTCTCCCAAGATATCAGCACGAATATCAATAGCACTGATGCGGGAAAAATATCTATCAGGATGAAGTAACGCCATACAACGACACTTCACCCATTAAGAATGTTCGGCAATAGTTTGCTGGTGCTCGTCGTAGGTTTTATCAAAGAAGTACTCGATAACACCTTGGTCATTCGGCCAGAACGAGAAGAAGTAATAATCCGAGAAATTTGGCTCAGGTGAACAAACTGCCTGCAAAGAACTTAAACTTGGACTACAAATTGGCGTAGGAGTAAGTCCCTTGGTTACACGCGTGTTGTAAGGACTATCGGTAGACCAATCATAGGAATCTAAGTTATCACCAACTTCATAGGCAGTTGTAGCATCGCTTCCCAACATGCCATAGGAAGGATCGCCCTCATTTGCTAATCGGTTATAGAAAACCGCAGCTACCTTGCTTCGCGTATCGTCGGTAGCTTCCTTTTCAACAATTGATGCCAAAATGAGCGCATCGTAATGAGAGAGGCCTTGGCTTTCAGGATACGAATAATCAAGCGAAGAAATCTCAGTTTGATACTGAGTGAGCATTTGACGAACTACGTCTTCTGGAGTTGCATCGATTAAGAGTTCATAGGTTTTCGGGAACAAAAATCCTTCCAAAGACCCCGTAGAAGATTCACTTAAAAACGAAAATTCATCGACATAAGGATCAATAGTACTCGTAGCTTCTTTGAACTGATCTGCTGTTATAGAGCCGCCATAGGCCTGTTCAACCAAAGTGGCAATGGTATCAAGCGTTGCTCCTTCAGGAATAGAAAGACCAGCTTGAGTTGAAGCAGGACCTGCAATTAAACTCTGAACAATTTCGTCGGTACTAGTACCACCACTGAATTGATAGATGCCAGACTTTAAGGATGTCCCTGCATTAGCCGCATTAACCGCAGATTCAAAATCACTCGTACGATTAATAAGGCCAGCATCATATAAGGTCTGTGAAATAGAAGTAACGGTTGAACCATCTGCGATTTCAACCGTTACCTGTTCGCCTTCTTCAACTAAATTAGGATTGGCTTGCGCACAACTTGCATTAATAAACAAGGTTATTGCTGCAACAACAATAATGAGTAAAACTACTACCGCAGCAATAATAGGAGCCTTGGATTTTTTAGGCCGAATAGCAGACGTGTCATACGTCCTAAAAGCCTTTTCGCCTCGAGCGTGAGCTGCACGCGCTGCATGATTAGGTCGTCGAGAATAAGTAACCTTACGAGGTGTCATCCCCTATTCCTTTCATCAGATTCAGTTTGTCGAGCATCAAGCCAAGATTGCAAGAATAACGACGCTGCAATCATATCAACTTTTCCTCGCATCTGTTTTTCCGAAAGTCCTTTTTCGCGCAAAATACGCTTCGCTTCAGAAGAACTTAGACGCTCATCGGAAAATTCAACTGGCAAATGAAGCGTATTAGCAACCTGCAGAGCAATCTCTCTACACGCTTCAGCTTGCTTTCCAATTTGCCCATTTAAAGATAACGGTAAGCCAGAAACAATCATTTCTGGCTCCCAATCTTGGCACACTCTTCGAAATGAAGCAGCATTTACCTTAACCTCGGCAGTTGGTAAAACGCATAGAGGAGAAGCTACACGCTCATCAGGATCGCTTATTGCTATACCGCAACGAACTTGCCCGATATCTAGCGCCATAATTCTCAATGCAAAACCCTTCTACCTAGTACTACATTTCTGAAGGTTAAGCCAAAAGCATTTCACGAGCCGCATCAAGTGCAGTATCAATACCCGAAGCGTCCTTACCACCAGCTTGAGCCATGGTAGGCTTACCGCCGCCACCGCCTTTAACACAAGGAGCAATTGCCTTAATGACCGCACCCGCATTAAATCCAGCAGCAACCGCCTCATCACTGCCCGCAGCAATCAATAAAGGTTTTCCGTCTTTTTCGCCAGCTGCTACTAAAGCACCAGGAGTAGTCATACGAGAACGGATTACGTCCCAGAGGTTTCGTAATTGGCCACCATCATGCACTTCAGTTCGCGCGATGATAACAGGATAGCCACCCTTTGCCTGAGCAGCACTATCAAGCAAAGCAGAAATGCCATCATCGGAAACAATTTCTTTAGCATGCTTGGCTTTATGTTGAATTTCTTTTAAGGTCTTCAGGTTAGAAGCAGCACGCTCATGTACCTCAAAAAGTGGAACTTTAAGCTCAGTTGCGGTCTGCTTAAGCTCAGCTTCAACGCTGTTGACATATTCAAGTGCGCCAAAGCTTGTCACTGCCTCAATACGACGCGTGTTAGAACCAATGCTTGATTCACCCAAGATTTTTAAGAAACCAATTTCTGCCGTATTGCCAACATGACAACCACCGCAAAGTTCACGAGAAAATTCTCCCGCCTCAACAACACGTACTTGTTCACCATACTTTTCACCAAAGAGCGCCATAACGCCAGCAGCACGAGCTTCATCTAGGGAAGTTTCATAAATATTCATAGAAACTGCCTTCATGATTTCCTCATTTGCAATGCGCTCGATTTCAGCAAGCTGTTCTGGGGTTACTGCTTCAAAATGAGTAAAGTCAAAACGCAAACGGTCAGGACCGACATAACTACCAGCCTGAGTTACATGATCGCCTAAAACCTTACGCAGCGAAGCATGCAAGATATGCGTAGCGGTATGATTGCGCGTAATTGCAGCACGGCGTTTAGCATCCACCGATGCAGTAACGTTATCACCAACAGAAATCGTGCCCTTCGAAACCAAAGCATAATGGCATACAAGACCTTTTTCGGGAGCCTTGGTGTCATTAACTTCTGCAACAAGGCCATCATTGGAGAAGATCGTGCCCGTATCTCCTACTTCGCCACCCATTTCTGCATAGAACGAAGTAGTGTCCAAAATAATTTCTACCGAATCGCCAGCTTGAGCCGTTTCAACTCGAGCGCCATCACGAATAAGAGCAACAACCTTAGCTTCAGTATTAAGCAGGTCATAACCTACAAAGCTTGTGGTGCCAACTTCCTTGAGAAGCTCAGCATGAACGCCTCCGTAGGTTGACCATGCAGCTTCAGCATCTTTTGCGCCAGCAGCACGTGCACGATCACGCTGCTCCTGCATACAACGTTCAAAACCTTCCATGTCAACACTAAAGCCGCGCTCTTCGCAAATTTCGCTGGTAATTTCTACTGGGAAACCGTAGGTATCATGAAGCGTAAAGGCCTGCTGGCCTGCAAGAACGGTTCCCTGTAAGTCTTGAAGTGCCTCATCCAAGAAAGCACGACCCTGACGAAGTGTAGAACCAAAACGCTCTTCCTCTGCACTAATTAGGCGACGCTCGAGTTCACGATTTTCTACAATTTCTGGATATACATGACCCATCAAACGCACGATTTCGTCGACATATTCGTTCAAGAAATGACCTTCGATACCAATAAGATGCGCCTTCATGATGGCACGTCGAAGTAAACGACGTAAAACATAGCCACGTCCTTCATTCGAGGGCAAAATGCCATCTGCAATCATGAAGGTAACCGCTCGGCTATGATCCGCAATAATGCGAAGTGACAAATCCACCTTGTCATCTTTACCGTACTCAAGACCGCTTAGACGCTCCCCTACCGCAACAAGCGAACGAAGAACATCGGTGTCATAGTTGTTAGTAACTCCCTGCATGATGCCAGCAATACGCTCTAATCCCATGCCAGTATCAATATTTTTAGTCTTTAAAGGAGCTAACGTTCCGTCTTCTTGTCCATCGAACTGAGTAAAAACTAAGTTCCAGTACTCTAAGAAACGATCACAATCGCAGCCCGGTTTGCAATCAGGACGACCGCAACCTACTTCAGGACCTTGATCGTAGTACAGCTCAGAACAAGGACCACAAGGACCCGTAGGACCTGCACGCCAGAAATTGTCATCTTCGCCAAGTTTGGAAATATGATCCTCTGGAACACCTAAGCTCTTCCAGATTTCAATAGTTTCATCATCATCTTCGAACACCGTGAAATAGAGTTTTTCAGCTGGCAATTCTAAAACTTCAGTCGAAAACTCATATGCCCAAGCACACATTTCTTTCTTGAAGTATTTACCGAAGCTGAAGTTGCCCAGCATTTCAAAGAAGCTCTGGTGCCTACCAGTGGTACCAATAATGTCAATGTCATTAGTGCGAACACACTTTTGAACCGTAGTAGTACCAATATAGGCAGGATCTAATTCCTTTTGATGAAGAAAATAAGGCTTAAACTGAACCATGCCTGCACTCGTAAGAAGAAGTGAAGGGTCATCAGGAATGAGCGAAGAAGAAGGCATACGCTTCATTCCCTTTTCCTCAAAAAACGACAAATACTTCTCGCGAATTTCGGCAGATGTCATATATTTCATGTGCAAAATCCTATTCGTTTCTAGCTCTTGCAAATAAATGCTTCATACACAAATGATCATCATATCATTTACGATGCTTACCCTGCGAAGGAGTTATTTCTGGTACATAAAATTCACCAGTTGCATCGGCGACAGGATTAGCTTCAGAGCCTGACGGTTCTCCCTTAAAGATAACGCCATCCTCAGAAACAATAATTCGACCCGTTTTCTTTTCGAAATAATAGACAAATAACGACTTCGCAGCAGCAACGGCAGGAATCGAAACCAACATACCAACGATGCTGCCCAAAAAACCACTTACCGCAAAACCTAACGCAGAGCCAGTCATCAAAGCAAGGATAACAAGGGCAGGATGGATATCTACTGAATTACCCATGATCTTAGGCGAAATGAAGGTATAGACCACTTGCTGAATAACGATGGTATAAATCAAAGAAATAAGCGCAATAAGAGGACTTACAAACAAGCTGATAAGCGCCGCCACAGCGCCACCAAGCCAAGGTCCAATAACAGGAATAATATTCAACAGGCCCGTAATTACCCCTAGGGCAGCAGCACTTGGAATACCCATTACTGCATATCCAATGCCGCAGCCAACGCCAATCAACAAGCATTGCAACAACGTGCCTTTAATATAACCGCCCATTACTCGAGTACCCGTTAAGTAGATAATGTTTAAATCATCATGATAGCGAGGACCAAACAAGCGCTTTATTTCTCGACCCAATGCAGGAAGCTCAATCAAAACCCAGAATGAAACAACTAAAGAAAAGCCCAATACCAGCGCAGTATTTGCGACGCTTGAGCCAGCAGACATTACCCCTTCTGCACTTACACTAGCAATAGAAGAAAACCAGCCTCCAATGGACTTCAACGTATCATTGATCCAAGAATTAACACGGTCATCTTGGAAAATGTAGGAATACTGGGAATACATCTGATTTAACCAATGAGTTAAATCATTGATTTGACCAGGGATGGTTTCTATCAGTGAAGCAAACTGACCACCCAAGCCAAGTGAGGGCGAAAATAAAAGCCAGAATAACAAGATAAGCGCCACGATTAATAGAAGAAACGAAACGCATGAGCCCCAAACACGAGAAATTCCTTTTTTCTCCAGTGCATTAACAGGGCCCTTAAGGCAAAACACAATAATGGTGGTCCATACCACGATCGCAATTGGATTTGCCAAAATATTAAGAACTTGTCCCGCTAAGTACAGCAGTACCGCCAGAACAATAATGAATACACCTGCATAAAGCCTTCGCCTGGACTTCAAAGTTTTTATTTCTTCTTCACGCAATAACGTGTCCTGATTATCTCGTTCGTTATAAGACATTAGCAAATGTATGCTCCTTGTCCATAAAGTTGGTAATCCTGTACGTTGGTAGTCCCGTATAACAATAAATCGTATAGGCAACTCACTAATAGTAAAGTTACCTATACGATACGTTACTTTTCGTTAACAAATAACTTAGTAGATCGTGTCTGTATCATTTGAAATGTGAGCAGAAAACGCATCTTTCAGGCTAGAAGACATACGATTGGAATGATCTTGCGCAGCGCTTCTACTTGCAACCGCCTCATCTCGTTCAGCACGCTTAATATCGGCACGAGCCTGAACATCTGCAACTCGATCTTCCACTGAATCAAGCTTCTGGTCTACCGTGTTTGCCACAGTCCCAACGCAATCTTCCTTCTGCATAAGAGGAGCAATCTTTTGACGAATCTTGCCCGTAACAGAAGAAATAGCATCAAGCGGAACCGAAGTAATAGTATCGATAGATTCAGTAGCCTTAGAAACATTCCCTGTGATAGTGTTCACATCTTCCAAAATTTGATCAACACGCATAATCTCAAGATTTGCTGCATCAACCGTTAACGTCAATCGCTCCATAAGAGGATCGATACGATCAAGTGCTGGCTTGGTTTTATCAAGCGCATCACGCACTTCGCTTAAAGTAACTTTGGCTTCGCCTAGAACCTCTTTGGTTTCATCCATCAAAGGGTCAACTTTAGTCATCGTAGCCTTTATGGTTTTAATAAGCGAAACAAGGAAATACGCAAGCGCAATCAGCGCAATAATTCCTGCCAAGCACAATAAAACAACCCCTACAGGCACCAATGATTCAAAGAACTCCATCGATCCTCCTTTTTGCTAGGAATCGAATATTTTCCTTACTCATCTATCCTATCACGCAAAGTGCTATCTATGCGATAACGCTCCCAACCTCGCTGCCCAGCTGTAAAAAATATTCCACGTTCGAGCCCATCTGGCAAATATTGTTGCTGAACATATCCAGCAGGAGAATCATGCGGATAAAGATAATCCCCATATTTCTCAGAGCCAGGACGGTGTCTATCCCGCAAATGAGAAGGGACTGCACGAAGTGGTCCTTTTTTAACTTCCTCCATTGCTTTTGCAAGTCCCATATAGGAAGCATTGGATTTTGGAGCCAGTGCCATATAGACCGCTGCCTGAGCTAGATTAATACGACATTCGGGATAGCCAATTACTTCAGCCGATCGAAATGCCGCTTCTCCAATAAGAACAGCTTGAGGATCAGCATTTCCAATATCTTCTGCAGCAAAAATGAAAATACGGCGCGCAATAAACTTAGGGTCTTCCCCACCGTCAATCATACGAGCAAGCCAATATAGAGCAGCATCGGGATCCGATCCACGCATCGACTTAATAAATGCCGAAATCACGTCATAGTGCATATCCTGATTTTTGTCATAGGGCAAAGCTCGCTGCGGTAGCGCGGTATGCACCATTTCATCAGTAATAACTGACTCATTCTGAGCTTTAGCAAAATCAGCACTAAGGGATAAGGTATTAAGAGCGTTTCGTGCATCACCACCTGCAAGAAGCAATAACGATTTACGCGCTTTATCTTCAAGGCTAAACTCACCATTCAAACCGCGTTCACTCATAAGAGCATGATCTACGATACGTGAAAGAGCATCATCGGTCAGTCGATGCAGTTCTACAATGCGAGAACGAGAAATCAAAGCGGAATTAACTTCAAAGAAAGGGTTTTCTGTCGTAGCACCAACAAGGACTACCACACCATCTTCAACCGCATGAAGTAAAGCATCCTGCTGAGCTCGATTAAAACGATGAATTTCATCAACGAACAAAATTGTTCGAATTCCCAAATTGATAAGACGTTTATCTGCTTCATTGATTTCTCTGCGTAAATCAGAAACGGTTCCTCCAATTGCAGATACCTCAACAAAATGAGCATGAGTACTTTCTGCAATTACATGCGCTAATGATGTTTTGCCCGTGCCTGCTGGACCATACAAAATAACAGAAGAAAGCGTATCGTTTAGAATTGCGCTACGAAGCCAGGTTCCTTCCCCTACCGCATCTTCTTGCCCAATCAAATCATCAAGTACTTGAGGACGCATACGAACTGCAAGAGGAGCATGAGCACTGCGTTTACTGTTCTCTATTTCACTAAATAACGTATCCATTACTTCCCTGCCGTCTTTTCTCTTAACAAATACCTTTGATAGATTGCTGATTCCAAAGACTGAAGATGACTCTGGTCGAAGTCATATTCTTGAATTTGCGGTTCATGCGAATTCAGTGGGTCTTCCTGCTCAACACGAACAAAACAAGCCCGAACTTTCGCAAAACCTTGGCTTAGCAAAGCATAGGCATAACATTGAGCCTGCAAAAGATGTTTTTGATAAATCTCCTGTGATGATTCCATAAGAGATCCACCTGTTTTGTAATCAATCAAAAAAGCGCAACGAGCTTCCTCTGGCTGATTTAAGACTTCCTCGTAAGGAAAAGAACAGGCAAGACCATCGATTTCGCCCTCTAGGAATTGCACTTTGTCAGTTCCAAACGCAATCATGAAAGGAACTTCAGCATAGCGATAAGGATAGGATGCAAACGCGTGCGCGCATTCACTTGTAAACCACAAATTGAGCGCTCGAGTGAGTCGCACTTGCTGCTCACGGGAAAGAGAATATATACGACATTGCCTTTGTACTGCATCCTGATCTGGCGCTAAAAGCTCTCCTTCAGGTGACAGATCAATAGATCTTTGTGCAAGTCTGTGAAATGCACTACCAAGAGCAGTCGCGTCATCATTTTGGCTCGTAATGCCATTGAACATATCGTTGCTCATTTGACTGAGCTGTTGCGTTTGAAGTTCATCAATTTCATCATCATAGGCTTCATACCCATCATATTCTTCGCCTGAAGCATCTTTTCCCAGAGATGAATATGAACACACTTCGCTATGGCTTCGCGAAAGTGGAGTAGCAAATAGTGCAGGTTGAGGTGGGAAACCAGGAACAAGAAATTCAGAAGCGGTACTACTTATGATTGATTCATAGGAGTGTTGTTCAGCGAAATTCTTATCAACAACGCTAAACTCCAAACGCATAGGAGCAGATCCCCCATAATCAATGGATTGTATGGGTGCCGTAGCGCTCGGTTGCCACTGGAGCGCCGTGAATAAATCTTCTAACACACCTTTATTGGTATAATCGGGTTCTTTTTTCCCACGATAAGAAATACCCAAAAACAGCGACTTACTCGCACGAGTAAGCGCCACATAAAGCAAACGACGAGCCTCAGATAGCTCTTGTGTTTCAATAAACGATTCCAAAGCACGTGATAAAAACCTAGGTGAAGATGAAACTACCTCCTGAAGAGTACCCTCCATAGGTTCAAGATAATCTTTCAGCGCCTTAATCTGAGTTCTAAAGGATTCGAGCGCTTTTGGTTTTACGTATACAAACGTTCTGCCATCAATATTTTCTACCAACAATAATTCAGCTCGAGAATCTAAACGAAGCTCAGATACCACAACATGAGGAAATTCCAAGCCCTTGCTTGAATGGATAGTCATTATCTTTATGAAATCGCCCGATTCGTTATATAAAGAACCAGGAGAAATCTTAAGTGTTTCGCAATCGTCTATAAACCGCTGAACACTTCGTTCTGTCCCTAACCCCAATTGCTCTATAGCTTCAATCATGCGAACAGCTTTATAGATATTTCCAACAATAGCCTGCGCTTCAGCATCGCCCTGAGTATCTAAGCGAATAAACCATCCGCTTGCCCTACATAGTTCAAGAACACCTGCGGCTAATCCCCTTCGAGAGACCATATCGCGGGCCGCTTTAAGTGTTCCAAACGCGAAGTCCACACAATCTATCTGTGCCTCAGGAAAATTTACAAGACCGCGCTCACGTTCCCATGAAACGAATCCTGCAGATATTGACCTACGATACGCTTTTCCTTCTCTGTCGTATTGGGTGGCTAAATGCAACAGAGCATCATCACTTATACAAAAGAGTGGTGAACTTAAAACCTGATAGAGCGAGGCATCATCAAGAGGATTTGCGAAATAGGACAATACCGCCTTAATAACGTGTACTTCATAAGCTTCCGAAAAGGTAGAACCTCCAGAAACTAAACACTGGAAACCAGCATCTCGCAAAGCTTGAGCATATATATCGACATTACTCATACTTCCAAGCAAAAGAGTCATATCCGATGGCGCGACACCCGCATTCTGCAATTCTGCAAAATGCTCAGCAATACGATGAGCACACGCTAAACGAGCACGTGAAATTCCTGGTCCTTCAGAGGGACAATCGTATAACGCAGCAGAAATACGAGGTCTGTCAGTAAAGATAGAGTCGTTCTCTTTATTTACCGAACCCTTAGGCTGCAGCGATAAAAACCGATCCCCGAAAACATCCTTTTGTGAAAATACCGTATCAACAAACGATAAAACATCGGCGTGACTTCTAAAATTATCTGGCAGATTAACGAATACTGGCTCAGAGGAACTCTGAGAAAGTTGATCTTGATATGCGTAGAAAACACTTACGTCAGCACCACGGAACCGATAAATACTCTGCTGGGCATCACCCACCGTACAAACATTAGTGAACCCTGGTTGCGCAATTTGAGAAAAAATAGCAACTTGCAACTCATCAGTATCTTGAAATTCGTCAATCATAATCAATCGGAATTGATTTCGATATAGCAAGGCAATATCAGGATGTTCAAGTAACGCTCGATACGTCATACGAAGCAAGTCAGTGTTATCAAGGCTACATGGACCCTTCAAACTTTGGAATTCTTCATATACCTTCTTTGCAATAGCAACTATACATCGCAATTCCTTTGCACTAAAGGCAGCTTCCACTTCACATGCTAATTCAGCATAAGTCTGTCTATAGTCAGCAAAGAAAGACGGATCTGAATCTTTTACCCTATACTTTGGACTCGTTTTGGGAAATGCAAAAAACGCTGAAGCAAAGGTATCGCTTGTAGATAATTCCTCAAATGATTCAGGAAGGCCCTGCTCTAACAGCTTCTGAGCACGAGCAACAGCAATTTCGCACGCCTCAAGATGTTTCGCATCAGTCTTAGTAGGTTTACTCAGCGAAGAAGACACCTCAATAAATTCTTGTCCGAGTTCTACCATTCGACGAAGAATCTGTGAAGGATTCCCTTCAATAGGGGGCATGAATAAAGAATCGAATCCGCAAGGCACCGCCAAAACTTTATCGGTAAGCGCAGTTACGTAATCTTGAATACTTGCACCATTACCGCCATATGATTTGACGCCAACTGAATGGATATAATCTTTTAACAGCGTATCCTCAGATTGATTTATCTCAAAAATAACGGTATCAAAAGCCTTAGCTCGTAAACGATTCGCTTGTGTTTCCGATAACACTTCAAAACGCGGATCAATACCAAGCTCCAAAGAGTGCTCACGCAAAATTCGAGAACACATGCCATGGATGGTAGAAATCCATGCATCATCAACCTTTAGAGCTTGTGACGCCAATCCAAGATCGAGTAGCTTTTGCTTAATACGCGATTTGAGTTCTGCTGCGGCCTTTTTAGTAAACGTGATAGCAAGGACTTGATCAATACTTTGTGCAAATGGTTCTTGAGAATCAGCAGCAAATGGCTCGGTTAAGGCGTACGCAATTCGCTGCGTCAAAGTAAAGGTTTTGCCACTGCCCGCGCCCGCAGAAACCATTAATGGTTTATCAAGCGTGGTAATAATACGACGCTGACCAGGTGTGCAGGTATCTAAATTCATGATAGCCTCCTTGGGCACGTCGCTACAGGGCAATACCTGCATGATTCCTTTACGAGTGGCTTCTGTTCGATATTGCCTGCCTGCATATCTTCTAATCGACGAGCTACCATATCTTCAATAAGAGAAAGGTACTGATCAAAATTACCCTTCACTGCTGAAGCACGTCGCGCAAAACCCGAAACATCAAGAAAAGCATCATCATAAGAACCCGCAATTGAGTTTCTTGATTCTTGCGCGCGATAGCTAAGGTATAACGCTCCAACTGGACGCTCAGGAATTAACTTACGCAGTACTTGCGCATAGATTAACGCTTGTATCTTATGAGGCATAATTCCATTTGACGCTTCATTTACCTCACAATTTTTCGTTGAGGCATCTAGGGCGTTATTGTCCTTATTTGATTCCGCCATTTCATCAGGGTCATACCCTGCATCATGACCTGCAATTCCACCCTTATAATCAAAAACCACATATTGACCAAGCTCTGCGTTAACATCAATGCGATCAACGCGTCCCCTAATAACAACCCCTGCGTATTCGCAGTCATCCTTAGGAGAAATAACAAATTCAGAATATGTTGGTGAAAATTCAGGCAATAATCTGCTTTGAACCGACAAATTCTTAAGTAATGTCTGTTTTAGCTTTTGAGCTTCAGCTTTTTCCATCGGCGTTAACGGGACATAGCGCGTAGATGGAGAATCACTTTGATTAACCAATTGGTTATCAAACACTTTAGACAAGTAAGCCTGCGCTTGTTTTAGATTTTCTTTCGTAACGCGAGCTTGTCCAAGAGCTGAAGGCAGTGTTTTATAAAAGTTATCGAAAACACCATGAACAAACGTACCTTGTTCTAGAGGTCCTAAATCTTCATCTGGCGATTCAGGACGAATTCTCTGAGATACAAACCAGCTATAAGGACAATTAACATAAGCTTCAATAGCTGAAGGTGACAGGATAAGTTTTTCCTGCGGGTAACTACCAATACGGGATAAGAATAAATTATGGCTCATACCATTAGATACCACACCTGATGCTTGCGGCTCTAAGATAAGGGGTTCTTTATGTTTTAAGAAGCTATTCGCATTCCAGTCATACGATAATTCACCTTCAGACATAACATTAGAAGCCCAAAAGGAAGGAAGCTTGCCAAAACTATCATCGTCTTCATTAGAATCGCGATAGCATTCAATGAATTCATCCCACAGAAACGAAGCGTATATATCTTCGTCTTCGCCTGAGCTTAGCACGCGCTCACAATAAAATGTGTTATTCGCAAGAGCCTTAACATACTCAAACCACGTACGCTTACTCTGCAGTTCGGATGACCAATTTGAAATCCCAAGCTTAGTTTCCAAAGTAGTCAGAGCATCATGGCGCTCATCTGCAGAATAATAACGTGAATCTAAATCGCAAAGATATACGTAATCAAAAAACTGACCAAAGAAATCTTTTGACTTCTCGGGACTTACTACTGCGACTTTAAGGGAGACATTTTCCTCAGACGAAGGAATAACGCAAGAACTATCTATTGATATTCCCTCTATTGCAAACTCAAATTCGCCTGGTTTTAAGTTCCATTTACGAGCTAATTCGTACACACTGCGCAAAGCGCTAATTGCACTACCCTGTTCACTTCTATAAAAGGCATCTTTACCAGGAATTTCTGCAGCAACATCGTAGAAATAATCTAGTACTAACGAGGCATCGCTATCCAAAAACAGTTCCTCAAACATATCAAAATGCGGTGATGTTAAATGAATCATCGCATGTGCCTCGTCATAAGAAAGAAGTCTATCGCCATGGACTGCAGATGCAATCTGAGCAGCCTGAATACTGTCGATTCCAGAAAATGGCGAATCTACATAGTCCAATAATGTTGTTATCTCATGAGAGTCATCTAAAAGAAATGCTCGAAGCGCATTAAATGCTCGACCGAAATCAGTTTCGATAAACGGTTTTTGAGCGTGGAGTTCAAAAGTGGGCGTTACGCAAGAATGATTATGGGTAAACGTATTAGTTAAATACGAAAACAGGTTATGAGCATCTGACGAAACGACAATTACTGAGTTAGCTTTATCGGAACCAGCTTCTAGACCCACTAAATCATTCGATTGCGAACGACACAATTGCAGCTTTTTACTGCAGATTTCTTCAAGGTCTGCCTGAATCGCACGAGCAATCAGCGCATTCTGAGCTGAGGGCCCTTCTGCAAGCAGAAGAAATGGCCGAACATGATCGAGGGTTTTAGTAATCTGAGTTGGAGTTTCTATCTGCTTGGAAATTGAAGGAGCAACTTTTGAAAAAAATCTTTGAAATGGCAACGACAATTCATCGATGGTGCCAAAAGTAAAATCAAAAGGTAAATCCAGCTCTGAGAGCAGCGCAAGTGCATCGCTTGGTTCAATATAGTCATTGTGACGTAATAGTTCTCTATAAGGAGACACCAACGATAAAATCAAACGTTCTACCTCAGATAGATCATATGCTTCAGGATTCGCTAAAGCATCTTCGAGTTCTGTTGCGCCTAATACCTCTGCAAAGAACCTACTCAGCAAGGAAATTGTTCCATCAGTAATCGGCAGAGAACCTAGTTGTTGAGAATAAGACGATAAGATTTCTTTTGTTGCAAACGTTCTTTCTAAGGAAGATAGCAATGTTCTTCCATCGCCAAAGCGCTCCCACGCATCAACAAGCCAGGTATAAGGAGTTTCAACACTAATGCCAAATAAACCATGAGGATTAGTGCGAGCAAGTCCCTTTCGATATGAAAGAGCCTGTTCGTAGGTAGAAAATAATATAACTTTTCTTTTCACTACGCAGTGCTCCTTTCGTATTTCATACTCCTTTTACGCTGCAAGAGTATGAGTAGCGTGTCAAGACTTTAATTTCAAAATTCGAAACGTATACTAAAAGTAAGCCACTTCCGCGTTTAGCGATGGACCGATGAATATAAATTGGGAGCCTCAGATTACGGGTGGAATGGAGATTCGTATCTGTTGATACGAAAGCCAGGAAGGTCGTTGCGGGCACCCACCTATTGTGAAGGTGGGTTCATCCAATTTAGCGGGGGTGGTTTTTCTATACTTCAGAACGATCCATTGTCAAAAATATCAATGCACCGCTCCGTATACATAACCCCACCCATGGGACGAAAGCGATGAATTTAATTGGGAACAAAGTTTTTCTCGTGTATATCGCGAAGGCGGCAAAAGAGAAATTACTTCCAACAAATCACTGTTCAAATCACATGCTTCTGCCTGAATAATTATTTCTAATCGAGACAGTTCTAATTCTTCATCATTGCCATACAGTCCCTCAACGAACGACTGTAACTCGCCGTAATCTTCACTCTTTTTTCGGGCTCCCACTACTGATCCACCTTTACATCATTACCAAGTACTGCCGCATTAAGAGCGCCCGTATAAGAAGGCGTTGCGTTTCCTGACGCACGTAAAAATTGAACCCCTTCTTGCTGGAGGGCACACGCGGCTGCAAAAAGAGAATCAGCTGTAGGGTAAGCATTTTCTTCAGTTGGCTCAAACTGACGGGAATCTATACGATTAATCTTGATGTCAAACAATAAGGGCTTTCTAGTAACCTTTTTCATAGTACGCGCATACGAAACAAGTACCGTAGGCAAAGCCCCAGACATAACACCAATCACATCTGCGCCTAATGAATCACAGATAGAAACTGCATCCTCAAGGGAAGTTCCATCCAAAAGACAACCGTGCGTATCAACCGCAAGAGAGATGAATACCACGCACTCATATACTTCTCGGGCTCCTTGCAAAGCACACTTGGCGTCTTCGATATCAGCAAAACCTGTAAAGTACAAAGCATCAAAAGGATACTGGGTCAAAGTCTCTGCTGCCTCTCGATACTGCGCTATAGACTGCTTTACCGAAGAGGTCATTGTAGGATCTAAAGGTAACCCAGTAGGGCCAATAGCGGCAATTAAATGCTGCGGAGAAAAAGAAGAACCTAATTCATAAGCGATACGAGCCATATCGCCCGCTTGTTTTTCAAAACGCGCATACGCTAATCGGGCACGCGTAATGCCCTCAGTTGCCGTAACCAAGCAGGGAGTTTCCATGATTTTTTCGAGCTTATACGTTTCCTCGATTAATTCGGGTTCACAAAGTGCGACATATTCGCGATCTCCTTGCTCAACAAAACCCTGAGCTTTAAGCTGATAATCAATCGGAGTAGAAAGAACAAGCATATCCTTGTTAAAACGGAGCTGAATATCAGGCATGAAAATCCCTTCGTAGTTCCTTCGTAAACAATTTCTAAGGAAATCCTCTTATGCCATAGTGCGATAGTTCCCTATGACGTAGTTCATTTTAGCGTGAATACACGATCATCCAAGCAATCTATCCAAAATCACTTTCTGCATCAGTATGTCTATTCAACAAAATCGAAAACTTCGAATTTCATGCAGAATAATTACCTTACTTAATTATTATGTTTTGTAATAAGGCAATACCTCTTATGAAAGTTTGAAGCAAAAATGGAGAAAATGCGAAGAGAAAAAGTGTGAACCCGTTCAACCCTATTTTTTTAGCCATTTGAACGTGTTATATGGCATTTCCTCTTGTATACACGCTCAGAGAATCGTATATTTCAGAACAGCAAATGTGGTCCCCTCCCAAATTTGCAACTGCTTTCCCCAAAAGCAGTCGGTGCCAGATCCCCAAACATAAAAGGCACCGGAACTCCCTCCTTGTGGGCCTGCAGAGATCCCCTCTCTCGGGCCCCTCCTCTTTTTAAGGTACTTTTTAACAGTATCCTTGAGACTCCATACCTAAAGACATAAAAATATTCCCGTCCCAGAGAAGAAACGGGAATATTCAATATCACCTGTAATGGTCAATTAAACAACAACACCATAAAGGCCAGCTATAAACTAAGCAGCCTACGTGTAGCAAATAGTACTTAGCCAAACATACGCTTATAAAGACGATTGTTAGTATCAAGCCAGCTTTCAATAGTGCCCGTATCAAAACCATCTTCAGGATCGATAACCAAGGCATACATCTCTTCTTCTTTTAAGAGCTCATCAAGAGCATCAGTTAACTGAATTTCTCCACCAGCTCCAGGTTTTACTTCAGCAAGCAAATCCATAACACGTGGAGTTAAAAGGTAACGGCCAAATACTGCCAAATTAGAAGGAGCTTCCTCCACTGCAGGTTTTTCGACCAAGGAATCAACCTTCCAAACACCTTCTTCTACTTCACTGCCAGCAATAACGCCGAAACGATCTACTTCTTCGCGAGCTACAGGAAGCACTGCAATAACACTTGCACCACCGTGCGCATCAGAAACTTCCTTCATGCGAATTAACATTTGATTATCGGGAACAAGCACATCGCCCAACAGAACAAAGAAAGGCTCGCCCTCAATACAATCAGCTGCACAATGAACTGCATGACCGAGACCTAATGGTTCTTCCTGGTACACATAGCTCACATTTAAATTTCCTGCATGAGCAACTTTATCGGCATACTTATCTTTGCCGCGACTACGAAGCTCAGCTTCAAGTGCAGGATTAGGGGTAAAGTGCTCTTCGATAGACTTTTTATCACGACTGTTGATGATAATTACTTCATCAGCTGCAGAAGCAAGACCTTCTTCGACAACATACTGAATTGCAGGACGATCAACAACTAAAAGCATTTCTTTAGGTTGAGCTTTAGTTGCTGGAAGAAAACGACTACCAAGACCAGCAGCAGGAATTAAAGCTTTCATTATGTTCCTTTCAAAACGAATAAAGCGCATTTATCTTAACAAATAGACGTACAAGAATCAGTGCCGTAGTTCAAAGAAACAAAAATCCGAAAAGACCTCCTAAGTAACCTCATAGAAGCCCTAGCCTAATCAAGCCTTGACATCCTGCCTATCTTGACAAGAAAAGTCGAAGTCGTAGAATAACTACGCACTGGGGATGTAGCTCAGTTGGGAGAGCGCAGCGTTCGCAATGCTGAGGTCGTGGGTTCGATCCCCATCATCTCCACCAGTAAACAACAACGGCAGGTATAACACCTGCCGTTTTTTATTCAAAGCACTAAGCCTGAATCAATAATCTATTTAAAACTAAACCAATAATGGCAATAACAAAGAATGGGCCGATTTTGTCTGGATTGTTTGCTCCACGTACACCAAGAATGCCAATAATAAGATCAATTACGCCACTAATAATAGAAATTACTGCAAGAATAAAAAGCAAACCTGCACCTAAAGCGTAATATTCCTGGTCACCAGCTGCTCCAGCATAACCTGCACCAGCAATTGCCATGCCACCTGCAAAAGCAACAAAGCCAGCAAGAATAGCCAAAATAGAAATAACGATTAATACAATACAGAGTACTTTTAGTGCTTTCTGAGAACCTGTCATATTTTTCCTTCTTTATATACGCACCAACAGCCAAAACAGTACTGACCGCAAGATGTGGGTTATACAACACATCTTCAAAGCTTGAGTTGTATACCGTAAAGTAATGCCAGGTAAAACGAGAAAATTGAATTAGTCCGTTTATTGAAATAACCTGCTCATATAACGGTTTTATTTTAATCGTTTTTAAATTCTTCAATCATGCTTGACAGACTAATCTGGCTCTTATCTAACCCATCCGCAAGCCTATGAGATACCACGAAATAACACGGATCACAGCTTTGCTTAGCAGCACCATGTTTTTCCGAACGCATTGAAGGAAGAAGAGACAACATATCCTTAGAAACAGTACGGTTTGCTTCAGAAACCGAACCCTCTAAATTGTTTTTCAGGAAAACATGCAAACACCGCATACTGCATGCAGCAACACAGGCAGGCTCAAGTCCAGCTTGCAGTCGGTCCTTGCATAAATCACATTTAAACGTTTTGCGAAGATCTTCACATACCACAGGAGCATCATAGGGACAGGCTTTAGCGCATTTACCGCAGCCGATACAAATATCCTCATCTATAGAAACAATTCCTGTTTGTGGATCTTTAGAAATTGCGCCGCGAGGGCAAGCTGCCAAGCAGGCTGGTTCATCACAATGATTACAGGATACTGAAAGCGCAAAACTAAATACACCCTTGTTTTCTACCGTGGAATCATCATGAATCTTTGAAGAGACCTCCCACTCTCCCGCTTCAAAGGCCAATACCTTTCGAAACTTTTTACCCGCAGGAAGATTATGAACATCTTTGCATGCCGCAACACATGCTTTACATCCAGAGCATTCATCAGCATTAAAGAAGAATGCAAGCTCAGCAGAGTCTTTGCTCAAGTTAGTAGTCTGACTTTCATGAGAGGACTTATTTTGGGCAAAATTATTTTGCAAGAGCTTCTCCTGCTTAAACGCGAGCATTTTCAACGAAGAAGAAATGTTCGTTTCCTGATTCGTAGAATCTTCAAGACGTTTATAGTCCAGCTGAAGAGGTTCCCCAGCCCAAGGTTCAACTCTCACCAGAGAGGTATTCCAAGTACAATGGCCCTCGCCCGTAAGCTTACTGCCTTGAAGAGTATTTGCGTTTCCACCTTCATCTATACCCTGTTTATTAATTGAGGCCCAACCGCCTTGTCCAATAATCACAACACCAGGCATTACCAATTTCGTTACCTTCGCACGACGAAGAATTTGGCCATAAGCACTAGAAACATGGACCGTTTCGCCATGCGTAATTCCAGAGTGCTTTGCATCTAGAGGATTAATCCAAACATCATGAGGGAAAAGCTCCCGCAATTGTGCAACGTTATCGAATAACTGATGCGATCTGCTTGGAACATGAACGCTTATACATTGAAGAGGATATTCGCTGTTTGCAGCTTCAAAACCATCACGCGCTGGCACATACTTTGCAAAAGGAGCAATATCCGACAAACCAAAATCCTTAAACCGCCGCACTAAGTTAGAGCAATATATTTCAAACTTTCCCGATGAAGTCTGAACAGGAAAGCGGGAAGGGTCCTTTGCGAAATCAACGTAGGCAACATGACCCAATCCATCATCTTCGTAACGAGGTACTTGATACACCCCTGTTTCTAAAAACTCTCGAAGAGGAATACGCCCCTCTTGGGGTACTCCTTCGATACCAAGCTCCTTTAAATCTTCGTTCGTAACCGAAACTAAAGGCTCCCATCCGCTCCCATCAGGAAGAATTACCTCAGCACCTAACAGTTCATTAAAAGCCATTTGTTTGGTAGATAAGGGCTGAACCAAGGAGGGATCTATGCCCCATCGCTTTGCTAGCTCAGCCTCAATCCATAAATCTTCTCTTGCCTCCCCTGGAGGATCACACACCTTTTGAGCAAAAATGAGTGTCTCTCTATTTATTTGAGTAAGAACTTGCGCATCACGTTCCCAAAAGGATGAGGCAGGTAAAACAATATCGGCATATTGAGCGTCATTTGTCATCCATAAATCACTCGCAACTACAAATTCAACGCTTTGATACGCCTTTACCGCTTGCATGAATTTAGGGTTCTGATTCATGCGTCCACCATCACCTATTTTCCAAAGCATACGAATATCAATCGGCTGTATGCCATGAACAAAATCGTGATATTTCCCCGAAACAACAGCGTCCCACACTTCAGGCATAGCTATCCCATAAAACAAATCAGGGTCATATTCACCACGAGCAAGCATGCCGCCACCACGAGGCGGCTGACACAGAGGATTTTCTGGCCACGTACATCCCTTAAAACCTGGTCGCACCAAAGGTTCGCCACCGAAAACCATGTTTCCTGCAGACCCGCCAGCAGATACTTCTGCACCAGGGAAACCAACATTACCTGTCATCCAACCAACGGTATAAAACGCCTGCACAAAGGTAGCTCCATTATCACTTCGAGCAGGCGCTTGACTTGCACGCATTGTCATTGGTTTTGTGTTTGCCATTTCCTTTGCAAGAGACACAATACGCTGTTCAGGTACCCCACATATCGAAGATGCCCATGCAGAATTTTTTAGTACACCGTCATAGGTTCCAAGCACATAGTCTTTAAAGTTATCTTTAGGATTAGCGTCCTTCGGCATATGATCTGCATCAAATCCTACACAATGACTATCAAGAAATTCTTGATCATACGAATCATGCGTGATCATCCAATGAGCAATGCCTAAAAGTAAGGCAGTATCGGTACCAGGACGAACAGCGATCCATTCATCTGCAAGAACCTGCATAGAAGGATTGAACCATGAATCAATAAAGACGAATCGCGCACCAGCCTTTTTAGCTTGTAAGTAGTGATATAAAGGATTGCCCGCTTGAGACCATGCAGGATTCTGACCCCACATAATAATAAGCTTGGCTTTACGAATCTCGTATCTATCAGAAAAATCGAGTGCTCCTAAATTGTAAGACCCCTTCATAGAGTTGGATACCAAGGGGAATGCTCCTTGAGATGCTTGTCCCCACGTAGTGGTACAACCACCATACGCATTTAAAGAAGGAGCAGTGTAAAGGCCAGGAATGACGTTTCGGTATTCGTATCCCAAAGCCAAAATAGACTTATTACCATAGGCTTCCTTGATACGCGTGACCTCAGAAGCAACGATACCTAACGCTTCATCCCAACTGATTTCTTCCCATTCATCACAGCCACGCAGTCCCTTATTTCCCCCACCTACGCTCCAGTGCTTGCGTTTTAAGGGGTGAGTAAGTCTATCTTTGCTAAAGATTGCATGACGAAGGGATCGTCCGCGCGCACAACCACGCTGCTGAGGATAATCAGGAGAATCAGCATGGAGCGAATCGGTATCTTGAAAAAGAACTTTTCCATCACAAACAAAAGAGCGATTAACACACCGCCCACCGCAAGCAAAAAAGCACGAATGAGTTACCCAGCGACCAGAGTTTTCCTGGTTCTCAGTTCCCTCCACAAACCGCTCCATGACTTCCCCCTAATACATCACAAAGCAAACATTAAACGCGTAAAACCAACAAAATTGATTGCCCGCATCTCCGATAAGAATACGTCGTAATAAAACTATTATCTCTGAATCTCTTATCCACGAAATGATAAATGACACACCTCGGATATTAAATTCAACCGTGCACACCAAATGTTGATGTAGCTAGGCGATATTTGAGCTACAAAGATAGTGACGAAAAAGAAGCTTCCCTTGCCCGAACACCAGAAGCTTCTACGCCGAGCTAACAATTCGGCTCGTCCGCACACCATGCGAACGACGCCTCTCCCCACACCGCACTTTACCAAGTGCAAAGCAGAGAGGAAGGAGTCTCATGAGAACGGTTAACCTCACTGAGACAACAGGCGAAGAGAGAAATTTCGTAAATGAAATTGCCCAAAACGCTGGGGTGAATCTTCGCGACTGTTATCAATGCGGAAAATGTTCTGCTGGCTGCCCTATGGCAGAAGCGATGGATCTTCCCCCACAGCAAATCATGCGCTTACTTCAAATGGGAAAAGTTGATCAGGTCTTAAAAGCCGAATCTCCTTGGATTTGTGCACAGTGCAACACCTGTTCTGCACGATGCCCCCAAAAAGTTGACACGGCAGCAGTAATGCGAGAAGTACGCAGAGCATCTCACGCAACAGGCCATCACAAACTCCACGATTCCAATGTATTTGAAACACTCTTCATAAAAGGAATCAAATCAAAAGGCAAATCGAACGAACAGTACCTTGCTGCTCAATACAACTTAGCATCAGGGCATTTTATGCAAGATGCTTTTGCTGCTCCTAAGATGTACCAAAAAAATATGATTGGCATTTCTATCCAACAGAGCCAAAACCCAGAAGCTATAAAAGCCATTGTTGAAAAATGCCAGCAACAAAACCCCTATGAACACCTGAACTTAACTGAAGGAGATGGGTGCAATGACTAAAGCATTTTCCTTCTTCCCTGGTTGTTCATTCCACTCGACGGGAATTTCTTATGCTGAATCCACTGCTTATGTTGCTGGATGCTTAGATATCACCTTATACGAAATCAATGACTGGAATTGCTGCGGAGCATCGGCAGCACCAACGGTTAATGATGATCTCATGCATTCGTTATCAGCGCGCAACTTAGCGCTTAGCGAAGATCAGCACCCGTATTTACCAATACTGACTCCCTGCACTGGCTGTTATGCAGCACTTAAACGCGCAGAAGTAAAAACCAATAGTGATGCCAGTTATCGTACGCGAATCAACAACATCATTGGTATGAACTACCGAGGAACCGTTGAAGTAACGAATTTACTTGACGCGCTCACTACTCCTGAAATGATTACAGCTATTACCGACCGCCTCAAGCTGCAACTTGGTGGTATGAAGGTTGCTTGTTATTACGGATGTGGTCAGGTTCGTCCTCAAGAAATAACCCAAGCAGCAAACACCGAAAACCCTCAAAACATGGAAGATCTACTTAATGCAGCTGGCGCGCAATGCATAGACTGGAGCTTCAAAACTGAATGCTGTGGTGCCTCCAATCATGTAATTCGCCCAAAAGCGGCACGCAATGCGGCTGAGCGCATATTCCACAATGCTTACCTCAATGAAGCAGAATGCATAGTAACTGCATGTCCCCTTTGTTGGATGAACCTCGACATGCGCGAAGAAAAGATTAATCAGGAACACAAAACTGACTACCATATGCCTGTTTATTTCTTTACCGAACTGATAGCTTTGGCATTAGGTGCAACTCCTGAACAAGCGGGCATCACGCGTCATTTTGTTCCAGCAATCGATTTGGTCAAACAAAAATTAGGCCCCATCGTCCCAGAAGAAGAACCAGAATCCCCTGAAGAAGAAAAAGCACGTCGCATTCGCGAAGCACTAGAGCGAAAAGCACTTCGTAATAAAGAAAAAGCGGCCCAAACTAAATCCGAGCAAGCGCTCGAAGATTCACAGGCAAACTAGAGGAGGTGGAATACATGAGCAGAATTGGCGTATTCGTTTGCCAATGCGGAACAAATATTGGCGGCGTAGTAAACACACAAGAAGTTGCAGAATATGCTTCCACCCTTCCTAATGTAGTACATGTTGAAAACAACAAATACACCTGTTCAGATCCTAATCAAAAGCAAATTAAAGAAGCTATTGAAGAAAACAGGCTTGATCGTATTGTTGTGGCGGCATGTTCTCCTGCCATGCACGAACTTACCTGGCAAAAACTATTAGCTCAAACTTCAGTAAATCCTTACATGCTTGAAGTAGCCAATATCCGAGAGCAATGTTCTTGGGTACATACCGACAAAGCAGAAGCAACCGCCAAAGCAAAAGACTTGCTTAAAATGGCAGTGGCTAAAGTTGAAAAAGCAAAACCACTCCATACGCAGCAAATCCCCATTACCAAACGCGCTCTAATTGTTGGTGGCGGAATTGCTGGTATGCAAGCGGCACTTGATATTGCAGATGCAGGGTATCAGGTAACTATAGTCGAGCGGAAGCCCACTATCGGTGGCAAAATGCCAAAGATTGACAAAACCTTCCCTACCCTAGACTGCGCAGCCTGTATTTGCACTCCGAAGATGTCAGAAGTTGGCAACCATCCCAACATCACGATAAAAATTCTTTCTGAAGTAGAAAAAGTAGATGGCTTCGTAGGGAATTTCCAAGTGACTATTCGCGAAAAGGCAAAGTACGTTGACCACAACCTTTGCACAGGGTGCGGCATGTGCACCACAAAATGTCCCGAGAAAAACATCCCAAACGAATTCAACGAAAACATGGGATGCCGTACGGCAATTTATAAAACCTTTGAGCAGGCCGTACCTTCAAAGCCCATCATCGATGCATCTCATTGCCGCAAGCTCACACAAGGAAAATGCGGCGTATGCGCAAAGATTTGTCCCACGGGAGCTATTGTTTACAACGATGAAGATAAGGTAACCACCGAAACTTACGGAGCTGTTATTTTAGCAACGGGATATGATCTCATTCGCTGGCAAGATATTTATCCTGAATATGGCGGCGGAGCATATCCTGATGTCATAGATGGATTAAGCTTCGAGCGCTTAGTGAACGCATCTGGCCCTACTGAAGGTCATATCTTAAGACCCTCTGATGGCAAAGAACCTAAAAACTTAGTAATCGTTAAGTGCGTCGGTAGCCGTGATCCACACAAAGGCAAGAGTTACTGCTCACGTGCCTGCTGTATGTATGGAGCTAAGCACGCACATCAATTCCTTGACAAAGTGCCTGATGGAAATTGTTACGTCTTCTATATGGATGTTCGAACGCCAGGACGACGCTATGACGAATTCTATATGCAAGCTAAAAACGATGGTGCTCTGTACATACGTGGCAGAGTAAGCAAAATCTACCAGGAAAATGACCACCTTGTGGTTATGGGCGCAGATACTCTATCAGGAGAAAATGTCGTTGTTGATGCCGATATGGTAGTTCTTGAAACCGCAATGGTTGCTTCGCCTGGTGCAAAAGAAACTGCCATGATGTTTGGGGTACAGTGCGATGAAGACAATTGGATCACTGAAGCCCATCCAAAACTTCGTCCTGTAGAAACAGCGTCTCGAGGCATTTTCCTTGCAGGTGTTGCTCAAGGGCCAAAAGATATCCCCGATACCGTCGCTCAAGCAGGTGCCGCAGCAGCCAAGGTAATTGTTATGTTCGCGCACGATTCACTTGAGTCAAATCCACAAGTCAGCCAAGTTGATATTTCTAAATGCTCAGGCTGTGGAACATGCATTAGTATCTGCCCCTATGGCGCATTAAGCCTGGTAGAAAAGAATTTACGCGAAAATTCTGTCAAAGTTACTCGTACAGTTTGCGAAGTTAATTCGGTGCTTTGTCAAGGATGTGGCGCATGTGCTGCAGCATGTCGCAGCGGCGCACTCGACTTACTCGGCTACACCGATAATGCAATTATGAAGGAGGTAGATGCACTATGTCAGTGGTAGAACAAACGACCCTTACTTCATCAACAGCGTTCGACACTGCAGCCCCTTCAACACCGCTCAATTCTGCCTATATGGCCAATACTGCAGGAGCGCAAGATGCTGAACCTTTCAAACCAAAGGTTCTTGCCTTCACCTGTAAATGGTGCACCTATGCAGGAGCAGACCTTGCTGGACTGAACCGCATGAAATATCCCGCTGATATTCGCCTGCTACGAGTTCCGTGTTCTGGCCGCGTTAACCCTCAATTTGTGCTCGAAGCACTTCAGCGCGGATGTGACGGGGTTATTGTATGCGGCTGTCATCCTGGTGACTGCCATTATTCAACAGGAAATTATTACGCGAAACGCCGCATGATGATTTACAAGAGACTACTCGAATATATCGGTCTAGAGCCTGATCGTTTTCAAATTCGTTGGATTTCTGGCGCTGAAGCGGGTAAATTCCGCGATGTTATCACGGAATTTTGCAACCGCATAACCGAACTTGGTCCCATTAAACAGGACTTTACCTTAAGTCCATCACTTGGATCAGACGTATTTGGTTCTCGTACTTCTTCCGTCAATGAAGGAGGCGAAATCTAATGGCTACTATTCAAGATGCCCTTCGCAGCCGCGCACGAACCTTGCTGGAAGAAGGAAGTGTTTATGCGGTTGTAGGATGGGAAGCGGGCCGCTTCGAAAAGCAAACAACTCCTCTGGTTTGTTTCAAACCCGAAGATACTGACCGCTTAGTGTTTAACGAATATTGCCACAACACGCTGGCAAAATATATGCAGGATTTAAAAGGAAAAGGGAAAGTTGCTCTTGCAGTTCGAGGATGCGATGGTCGTGGCGTCAATCGAATGATTCAAGACAATCAATTTAAACGCGAAGATGTGTATCTTCTTGGCATCCCTTGTCCTCGCATGAAAGACTCCGAAACAGGAATGATCCTAGATAAGTGCATGTATTGCGAATTCCAAAATCCTCCTGACTACGACGAACTTTTAGCAGATCCTGTCTTTGATCAACCACTTGAAAGCGGCGAAGAAATGGTTGTTGCCATTGCTTCTATGAGTCGCGAAGAACGTCAGAAATTTTTTGATGACATGTTTGAAAAGTGCATTCGCTGCTATGCGTGTCGTGATGTTTGCCCTGTTTGCACATGTCGTATCTGCTTTGTTGACGAAAGAAATACCGAATGGCTCGGCAAACAGAACAATTTAAATGAAAACCGCTTTTACGGCATTACTCGAGCGTTCCATGTTTCTGACAAATGCATAGGATGTGGTGAATGTGAACGAGTTTGCCCTATGGGACTTCCATTAATGACACTCAATCGCAAGCTCCATAACGACATGGAATTCCTCTTTGGAAAAACACAATCAGGTATGACCACTTCCAATACTGATGCGCTTAATCATTACAACCGAGACGATGTCGAAGAGTTTATGTGAAAGGAGGGCGTAGATGAAAACACTGCCAAAAAGCAATCTCGATGCTTTACTTACCCAGCTTTCACAGTCCGCACTAGTCTATGTACCAAAAGAGATATCAGGGGTTTTAAAGTTTGCGCCCTATGTCTCATCCGATCCTATGCGTCTTGATGCAACTAATACCCTTCTTCCACCAAAGGATTTACTCTTCCCGCAGTGTCAGAAGATGTATCACTACGGTGTAAATAATGACAATGAAATGTTCATTGACCCCATTATCGAATCATCGGAACAAATTCTTTTCGGAGTCAGGCCATGCGATATGCGCTCACTCGAGTGTTTGGACGATGTATTTCTAACTAAGGGGTTTGTCGATGAATACTACCAAGCAAAACGAGACAAGTTGCTTACCGTAGCTATTGGTTGTACTCATCCTGCAAAAACGTGCTTTTGTGAATCAATGGGGCTTGACCCTAACAATGCACCTACAGCAGATATCATGCTTCGTGAAGCTGATGATACCTACCAAGTAGAGGCATACACACCAAAAGGTGAAAAGGCGCTCGAAGTATGGGCTCCTCTTCTGAAAGAAGAGGAAGTGCAACCACAAGAAGTCCATTGCACCTTGCAAGTTGACAGCACAAACATTAAAGAAAAGCTTGATGCTTTAGGCGACAGCCCAGAGCTTTGGGATGCCCTCAGCATTAAATGTCTAAACTGTGGTACGTGCACCTATCTCTGTCCAACGTGTTACTGCTTTGATATTTCCCAGGAAAACAAATACAAAGAAGGCGTACGCTTTAGGTGTTGGGATAGCTGCATGTTTAGCGAATATACCGAGATGGCAGGCGGACATAATCCTCGACCCAACAAAAAAGATCGTGTTCGCAACCGCTTCATGCATAAGCTCAATTACTTCGAAGACCGCTACGGCAAAATGCTTTGCGTTGGTTGCGGAAGATGCATCGAAAAATGTCCTGTCAATTTAGATATTACGGTACTCATAGATAAGATTGGAGCGTTGTCGCATGAATAAAATCGAAATACAACACGACTGCGCCCATAGCGGAGAACCTTATATTCCTCTGATCTGCAAAATTGTCGACATAACAGAAGAAACGAAAGATGTTAAAACGTTTCGCGTACAAAAGCTCGATGGAACAAAGCCTTTTGACTCTAAACCAGGACAATTAGCCATGCTGTCCCCTATCCCTGAAGGCGAATCTATGTTCTGTATCTCAGGAACAGGCGAAGATTACCTTGAATTTACGGTAAAACGCGTAGGTCACAATACCGAGGTACTGCATAGCATGGAAGTGGGAGACCAAGTTGGTTTACGTGGACCCTATGGCAACTGGTTTCCTTACGAATCCTGCAAAGGACGTGATCTTATATTCATCGGAGGCGGCATTGGCATGCCACCTGTTCGTTCGTTTTTGCTCTATTGCATCAACCACCGAAAAGATTATGGTCATATAGATTTCGTATATTCTGCGAGTAACTATGATGATCTTGTTTGTAAAAAAGATCTCTTCGAAAATTGGCAAAACGTTCCCGATATGGATGTGCATGTAAGTGTTTATCACGGAAGCGATAACTGGGATGGCCCCGTCGCCTACACCGCACCATTTCTTGAAAGCCTAGAGTTGCCCGTTACTGACAATAGTGTAGCTGTCCTTTGCGGTGGTCCTTCTTTATACCGAACGTGTAGTGAATCGCTACAGAAAATGGGATTTGAACCAGGACAAATTGTTACCACTCTAGAAAAACGCATGAAATGCGGTGTTGGCAAATGTGGTCGTTGCAATATCGGAAGCCATTTTATTTGCCTTGAAGGTCCAGTTTTCACTAAAGAAGAAATCAACCAAATGGAAGGTTAAAAGCAACCAGAAAAGACAACAACACAAAAACTAAGCTTTAGCTAAAAGTCAACGTATTAACAACAAAAGAAAGAAGCGTTTCTAACCCATCGGTCAGAAACGCTTCTTTTACGATGCCAGAAATACTCTATCTCTATTTAAGCACCAAAGACTCTTAAGAAGTTTTCACTACTACTTCAAGCCCGTAGCCTCGCCGTCGATATCCATAGAATCCTGGAGATATTCCTTCATGGGTTCAGGACCAACATCTTCAAGCTGATCGCTTTCAACATGCCAGCATTCAGTACGAGGCATGCCCTCAATTCGGTCAGATACAAACACAGGATTCAAACCGCGATTGCGCTGCTTCGTGTAGTCATCCAGCGCCTTAAACGCCCATTTACCAAGCAAGAAGATAGCAACCAGGTTAACAATAGCCATAAATGCCATCGTAATATCGGCAAAGTTCCACGCAAGGGTGAAGTTATTCAGGCAGCCCACCATGATAGCGATCAAGCAGGTAAAACGGAAAACGTTCAAAACAACATTGCTCTTAGTAATAAAGCGAATGTTGCCTTCTGCGTAAAAGTAATTACCAATCAAGCTAGAGAACGCAAAACAGAAGATTGCAAACGTAACTACATGAATGCCAAATTCACCAATGGAAGAATTGATAGCCATCTGAACCAAAGGCATACCATTCAAATCACCAAAGGTACCACCCTGCTGAACAAAGAAGATAAGAACAATAAAAGCAGAGCAAGTGCAAACAAGCATGGTATCCAAATAAACAGACAAAGTCTGAACCAAACCCTGCTTACAAGGATGGGAAACGCTCGCCGTAGCTGCAGCATTAGGAGCAGAACCCATACCTGCTTCATTGGAGAACAGACCACGCTTAATACCAAGTACAATTACCGAACCTGCAAAACCACCAAAAATTGATTCAAAGTCAAAAGCAGATTGGAAAATGTAATAGAACGCATCTGGCAAAAGATACCAGTTGGTCACCGTAATGAAGAGGCCCATACCCAAATAGGCAATAGCCATTACGGGTACCAAAACAGAAGAAATAATACTAATACGCTTAGCGCCACCAAAGATTACAAAGCCTGTCATAACGCACAGTACAATGCCAAGAGCAACCGCAGTGCCGTTGGTTGCATAATCTGGAATGTAGTATTCAAGAGCACTAGCCATGTTATAGGCCTGCAACCCATTAAAACCGTAGGCGTAACAAATAATAAGCAGTACTGCAAAAACAATGCCCAGCCAACGCTGACCTAGGGCCTGTTCAATGTAATAAGCAGGACCACCACGGAATTCGCCATTTTTACCGCGAACTTTCCAAATCTGAGCCAACGTAGATTCAACGAATGCGGAGGCAGCACCGAAAAGCGCCATCAGCCACATCCAGAAAATTGCACCAGGACCGCCAAGTGCTACTGCTGTAGCAATACCAGCAATATTGCCCGTACCAACACGAGAAGCGGTAGAAACCATCATTGCCTGAAATGATGAAATTGATTTTTTGCCAGGAACATGTTTTTTCTCAAAGAGCTGAGTGAACATATCCTTGAAATAGCGAATCTGTACAAAACGCGTACGTACCGTAAAGTAAATCGCGACGAAGACTAACAAAAATACCAAGATATAGGTATATAAGAAGTCATCGAAAGCAGTCGTAACCGAAATTAGCCACGCATTAAAATCAGCATCCATGTAAACTCCCTTTATTTCATAAAACCCAAATCCAACAGTTTAATTGAATTTGTCTGTGAACCCAGAAATAAATATGCGATTAGATATATGGACTAATTATTCAGATAACTGGAAAGCCCTGTTTCTCTATATAAGCTAAGCGCAACCAATAAAGGTCTTATGCAGCAAAATGGACCGAACTAAACGTTCGATCCGTCACTACATGCTCTTACTTTGTCGATTCTAAAGACCTTAAGCTTTAAAGCAATTCGCTTTCATGTTGATGCCGTTGCACCCAATAAGAGCGAAACTAGACCAGAGCCTCTACTGGCTCCTTTTCAGTGCTAGCTTCTGTCGTAGCTTCTTCGTCTTCATCATCTTCGATGAACTTACCAAAAATTGGCTGACCGTCTTGGCTTAATTCAACCATGCCAGTCAGAATGTCAACATACTGATAAGACTGACGAGCAGATGCACCGCGCTTACGCTTTACTTCCATAATAAAGAGCTGAGGATGAACCTGCATAAGTACACCTTCGCTCTCTACAATTTTAGAGCGACCCATGTTAGCCTTAACGCGAAGTTTTTGACCAACAAAGTCGCTCAAAGTATCATGAATATTGGTAATAATTTGTGCTTGCTTAGCTAAATCCATAAGTGATGTTTCTCCAGTTTTGGGTACACTAAAACTTGTTTATAATACCATATTTGAAAAGCGAAGCAAAGATAGAGAATAGGAGCTGCTCCATGGCAGATATTTTGGAAAAAGAACAAAAATTGCTCCATACGCTCATGATGGAAATGATTTCTTTTGATACCGCTGAACCAAAGCGCATTCAGCATTTCATCGGAGTTCATAGTCTTGCCCGCACTATCGCCTATGCAGAAAACGCAAACAAAAAGGCGCAGATTATCATTGAAGCTGCTGCTATTCTTCACTCAATTGGCGCCCTTCCTGCCATGAGAAAGCATGGAAAATGCGACAAAAAGCTTGTCGATAAAGAAGGGGCAAAATACGCACGCGCTCTATTAAACGAAGTGGGTTTTTCCGATGATACAACCGAACGTGTTGTTTGGCTAATTGAGCATTTTCATGATACTGAACAAGCAAAAACATTCGACCATCAGGTACTTATTGAAGCGGAGATGCTTATTACCATGAGCGAACAAAACGCCAATGAAGAAAGTCTTCGCAAAGCCTTAAAAGAGATATTCAAAACCGAAACTGGTATTGAACTTCTCTACACTATGTTTGGACTGTAACAAAACCTACCGACTGAAATACAGCCTATTCCAAATAGGCACCAGTTTGTCTACTCCAAAGATGGGCATACTCGCCGCCTTGTTCAATAAGGGTAGCGTGTGGCCCATCTTCTACTATGGCACCATCAGAGAGAACCACTATCCTATCTAGACTTGCAACCGTAGATAGACGATGCGCCACCACAATAGAAGTTCGGCCGTGCATCAGCTTTTCTAATGCATCTTGTACAAGGTGTTCGCTTTCAGAATCAAGGGCACTCGTTGCCTCATCTAAAACCAGAACAGGGCAATCTGCCAACATCGCACGAGCTATAGCAATGCGCTGACGCTGACCACCCGATAGTTTCACACCACGCTCGCCTGTTATGGTATCGAAGCCTTGCGGAAGATTCTCAATGAATTCCAAAGCGTTGGCTTGACGCGCTGCTTCACGAATTTCATCCATGAAAGCATCAGGTTTTCCGTAAGAAATATTTTCTGCAATAGTCCTATGAAAGAGCAGCGCCTCTTGAGGAACGTAGGCAATTTGGCGACGAAGAGATTGCTGGGTAATATCAGCAACATTTTGACCATCGACCAAAATACGACCCTCTTGAATATCCGATAAACGCAGCAATAACTTAGTAAGGGTTGTTTTTCCTGCACCGCTCATTCCCACGAGTCCAACACGTTGACCAGCAGGAATATGTAAATCGAAGTCTTTAAATACTTGAGTTTTAGTATTTCCATCGGTATAAGAAAAACCAATGCCTTCAAAATCAATAGCACCCTTGGTAACCACAAGGGGTTTTGCATCTGGCTTATCGGCAACAAGTCGTGGCTCATCTAAAATAATCGTCATCCCACTTGCATCGCCAAAGGCTCGGTTAAAACGCTGAAGACCATTATTAATAAAATTAAACTGATTGGTAATGGTGTAGGTATAGGTAAACATTACCACTAACGTACCAGGAGTAATTCCATACCACGCATTACCTCCAGCAATAAATACGGTAACAACCGACATAATTACCACCGTAATACATGCCGTGATAATACCGCGCGTTAAAGATGCCCACATGCGCTTCGAATCACGAGCAACAACTTCTTTATTAGCTTTATCAAAAAGATTCCGCTCGTAGTCTTCCCTACCATAGGTTTTAACTGAAAGAATATTGGCAACAGAATCGGAAAGTTCACCTGAAAGCTGGTTTTGAGCACCTGCGGCTTTTTCATTTAAATGAAGAATACGCTTATACATGTAGTAAGAAACGCTGGCATACATTACCAATAGACACATCAGTATGACCACATAAAGCGGCACACGCGGAGCCAAAATACTGCAAGTGAAAATAACCGAACAGACAACTGGAAGGAAGGGAAACGTAATAGTTTCCAATAGCTGCTGATACGCACTCATAAATTTTGAAGTTTGACTGACTAGCGTGCCACCAAACCTGTTGGAATGAAATGACATAGATTGGTTGCAGAGCGCATCAAACGACATCGTTGCTAAATCATAGGCAGCAGCAATTTCAAGCTTATACATCGTGTAATCCTGAAGCTTGCTTGCTGCCTGTCCAAATACATTGATAGCAATCAGTGCGGCAATATAGGGAGCAAATACCTCAAACACTTTATCCGCTGGTACGGGATCTGCGCTAACCCGATCTACCACCAAACTCATCACATAGGGATTGCCATACGTTAACAGCGCAACAAAAGCAAAGGTTGCCGCCATAAGACCAAAGAAATACCCCTTATGGCGCTTAGTTACCAACCAGTAGTAATGAAGCGTACGCCTTGTAGTTGAAGGAACGCCCGTCTTTGCAGCCATTACCATACCTTCTCAAACGCTATACGAAGTTGACCATCTTCAACACCACCAACAAGAGCAATAGAGCCACACTGAGTAAATCCTGCTTTTTCCAAAGAGCGAATCATCGGTTTATTGTCGGGATGCGTGTCAATGCGCAGAGAAGCGATACCCTGTGCCTTTGCTAAATCAGACGCATACTGATACATACGTCCTACCACGCCTTGGCCTTTACACCTATCTGCCACACAAACACGGTGAAGCGAAGCATACCTTCCATCTTCAAAACAATCCCCCGTTAACCAAGACCCCTCAATTTCATCATAAGAGGCATCCCTCGTGGTGAAATAAGAAAAGGCACCCATCACCGCATCCGTTTCATCATCAAGAACAACGTAAGCATTCCCTTGTGCAATGTCTTGTTGCCAAACCTCTAAGGACGGGTACCCCTTTTGCCACTGATCGACACCCATGCGTTTTAATTGTGCTTTAGCCTCGTTAGTAATAGCCATTATTTGTTCTAAATGCTTTTCGCACGCTACTTGAAAACGCATGGTAACCTCTTCCATTAAAATACCTCGAAGAAATCCCTCGAGGTATTACCAGTTTACGTTGTATTACATTGTATGGTATTGAATCGTTCTAACTTAAGAAGTCATCTAGGATTTCAGCTTCTGCTTCCTCTTCGGTCAAACCAAGAGTCATAAGTTTTGTAATTTGATCCCCTGCAATTTTCCCAATAGCAGCTTCGTGTACAAGCTGCGCATCCTCGTGAGCCGCTTCAATACCAGGAATAGCTTTTACTACTGCATTTCCCATGATAATAGCATCGCACTGAACGTGACCATGACATGCTGCTTCGCCAGAAACCAAGGGGTTAAAGATCTGTACCGAATTATCCTGGGCAACACTACGAGAAATTACCTGAACATTAGAATCATCCCCGATAAGGCGAATATTCATGTTCGAAGTTGCCTTTTGGTCTCCGTCGGTAAGCAACTTTTCAGTAAGAATAAGCTTAGCTCCCGCTCCTAATTCAGCGTCGGTATCACGAACCGTAGAGGTAACACCGCGGATTTGAACCATTTCCATTTCGCAGAATGAGTTCTCATCCTGATACACCTTAGTTACTGGATTAAGAATGCGGGCACCATCGCCAGAACCTTCGCCATAGTGGTTTTCTACGTACTTAACACGAGAATTCTTACCAATATAGAAAGTGTGAATGCCGTCATGCTGAGAAGCCTTATGGCTATCGTTGTGAATACCACAACCAGCAATGATTACCACATCACAGTTATCACCGATATGGAAGGTGTTATAAACCACATCTTTTATGCCTGCTTTAGAAACAATTACAGGAATATAAACGCGCTCACCCTTCGTTCCTTCTTTAATGAAGATATCAATTCCGGGATGATCGGTCTTAGTGGCAATTTCAATATTTGCAGAGCTATGACGAGTAAGCAGTTCGCCATCTTTACGAATGTTATAAGCACCTTCAGGAATGCCGTGAACATTCGTCAACGTTTTAAGCAAATCTGCATCTATGGGAGAAAGATCTACAGCCATTATGATCTCCTAACACGTAACAGGAATCTCAGTAAGGTGAAGCTCAGGAGGCTCGGTAAAAGAGCAATAGCTGTTGTCTTTCTGAGAAAATCCGAGTTTTGGCATGATTTCGTCTACGGGACCTTGTGCTTCGATTTTGCCATTGCGCAAGCACACAATTTCGTCCGCCAAGGAAATGATTCGTTCCTGATGAGAAATGATGATGATGGAGTGACCATTACCCTGCTTATATATATCTTCAAATGTTTGGGTTAAGCGATCAAAGCTCCACAAATCAATGCCTGCTTCAGGCTCATCGTAAATAGCAAGTTTTGGATCCGATGCCAGAATCGTAGCAATTTCGATACGCTTCAATTCGCCACCAGAGAGGTTTTTGTCAACTTCACGAGTAAGATAATTCGCAGAGCAAAGACCAACTTTGCCCAAATACTCATTACAAGCAAGCATAGGAAGACGCTTGCCAGCTGCAATTTCTAAAAGCTTCTTTACTTTCATTCCCTTAAAACGAGAAGGCTGTTGAAAGCCATACCCAATACCAAGCTTTGCGCGCTCGGTAATAGACATAGTAGTAATATCGGTTCCGTCAAAAATAATGCTGCCCGAAGTTGGTTGTTCAATGCCCATAATGATTTTGGCAAGGGTAGATTTACCGCCACCATTAGGACCAGTAATAACAACAAACTTATTTTCATCAACGGTGAGCGAAATATCATCAATGATGCGTTTAGTTTTTGAAGAACCTTCTTCGACAGGCACGTCGAAAACAATGTTCTTAAGTTCTAACATACGTGCTCCTTTTCTTAAATGTCACCGCAATAATAGCATTTTAGAAATACCGATCAAAAACTTTCATTTAAACGGTAGTGTAATTGTCATTTTCGACTTGATGTTACTCAAACCTGGTGAATATATACCAAAAATCCGTGGTTTAACACCGACCAAACTAAAGCACCATGTCACAATGAGCCAATTTTATACTGATTTATAATTTCTTGTTACACATATGTAATAATCCAGAGGTGTAATAAAATTTGTGGCTCAAAACAACCGATAGTGTAACCACTATCACAAGACGATTAGTAAATACTAAACGAAAGGCATACGATGGGCGGATTTTTTGGTGCGGCATCGAAGCGTGATGTTGTCATTGATGTTTACTTTGGCGTTGATTATCACTCTCACCTTGGCACTCGCCGAGCAGGCATGATCATCCATGATGTTGAAGATGGTTTTCAGCGCGAAATTCATTCGATTGAAAACACTCCTTTCCGTACAAAATTCGAAGATGATCTTGATACCTTCCACGGTACCAGTGGTATTGGTTGCATTAGCGATACCGATCCTCAACCTCTTCTTGTACGCTCTCATTTAGGTACGTTTGCTCTTACTACGGTATGCGCTATTAACAACACCGACGAATTGGTTGATAAATTCCTTTCCGTTGGTGGTCGCCAATTTATGGCTATGAGTTCAGGTGCGGTTAATTCCACCGAACTTGTTGCTGCACTTATCAATCAAAAGGACGACTTTGTATCAGGCATTCAGTTTGCTCAAGAAGTAATTGATGGATCCCTCACCCTCCTTATTATGAAAGATGACGGATCGATCATTGCTGCACGAGACAAAATGGGACGTCTTCCTATTTTGATTGGCAAAGATGCTGATGGTCATTGCATTTCCTTTGAATCATTTGCCTATCATAAACTTGGCTACGACGATGAATACGAACTTGGCCCAGGCGAAATCGTTCAAGTAGATGCCGAAGGCTACAAAACCCTCGTTGAGCCTGGCACCGACATGAAGATTTGTGCATTCTTGTGGGTATATTACGGCTATCCAAATTCAAATTACGAAGGCGTAAACGTTGAAGTAATGCGCTATAACAATGGCGCAATCATGGCACGTGACGAAGCTGCTCGTGGCGTACTACCTGACGTTGACTATGTTGGCGGCATTCCTGATTCAGGTACTCCTCACGCAATTGGATATGCAACCCAGAGTGGCAAGCAATTTGCTCGTCCTTTCATTAAATACACTCCTACCTGGGCTCGATCCTTCATGCCAAGCAATCAAGAAGTGCGCAACCACGTTGCTAAAATGAAGCAAATTCACATTCCTGAATTGATTAAGGATAAGAAGCTTCTCTTCGTTGATGACTCCATTGTTCGCGGTACCCAATTGCGCGAAACCGTTGAATTCCTCTATGAAGCGGGCGCAAAAGAGGTCCATATGCGCTCAGCCTGCCCTCCTATTATGTTTAGCTGCAAATATCTCACCTTCTCGCGCGGAAAGTCTGACATGGACTTAATCGCTCGCCGTGTGGTACGAGAATTGGAAGGCGAAGAAGGCGACAAGTATCTAGAAGAATACGCTGATGCACATACTGAACGCGGCAAGTGCTTGCTGAAATCTATCTGCGAAAAGATGGGCTTCGATTCCCTCGAATTCCAATCCTTACCTGGCATGCTTGAAGCAATCGGTATTGATCCGACTAAGGTTTGCACGTACTGCTGGGATGGCAAAGAATAGTTTGTTACCTTATTTATCCTGTTTAACGAGTTGTTCTTATAACTAACCCGTATTCACGCTACAATGGCTCCTGACTCATTACGTTAGGAGCCATTTTTATCTTCTCACCTGCATCAACTTCGCAAGAAGGTCATCGTTGCACCATAAAGAATAAAATTCTTTCGGTCTTACTTGGAATTGCATTAGTCATTTCATTCACGCCTCTATCAGCTTCTCAACTTTACGCTGATGAACCAAAAGCTCCTTCAAAGGAATTGAATGAAAAGCAAACTGAAGAAACTTTGGTCAACCAAAATAGCGAGCACACTGCTGATTCAGGTTCATTACTACCTCAAGAGAAAAACAATGACTCGGATAATGCGGACAATCTTGCCCAAAGTGTATCAATCGTATTCACCAACGATGTGCACTGCAAAATCGATTTCGATGACAGCGATCGAGATTCACTCGGCTATGCAGGAGTGGCGGCCTATAGGGCTGCTACGGAAAGCACCTATGGCGAAAAGTATGTCACCCTTATCGACGCAGGTGATGCGGTACAAGGAGATGTTGCAGGTACAATTTCTAAGGGCAAAACAATAACCGATCTTATGAACTTCGTCGGTTACGACTACGCCATCCCTGGAAATCATGAATACGACTTTGGGATGGATCAATTCGGATGGTTTGTAGACAATTTTGAAGGCAGTTATCTCTCGTGCAATTTCACTGATGCTGATGGAAATCTTCTGTTGGCACCTTACGCCCTTGAAACCTACGAAAATATCGATGATGGTGAGCCTGCCGATAACGATGATTCGCTCACTATTGCCTACATCGGTATTACCACCCCCGAAACACTTACCTCTTCAAATCCAACAGTATTTCAGGACGGTTCAGGAAACTACCTGTATGACTTTTGCAACGACGAAACAGGACAAGCGCTTTATAGCGCTGTTCAAAACGCGGTAGATAACGCTACCAATGAAGGTGCCGATTATATAATTGCAGTAGGTCATTTAGGAGAAACGGGTGTCTCAGATAAATGGACCAGTGATGCGGTAATTAAAAATACCAAGGGCATCGATGCTTTCATTGACGGGCATTCTCATGAAACGTACAACAAAACCGCACTTAATAAAAACAATGAATCGGTACCGTTAATTCAGACAGGTACCAAACTAACCAACATTGGCGAATTGATTATTACGCCCTCTGCTGAAGAAGTAAATGACATTTCCACCAAGCTTTCCTCCTATAAAGAATTTACTGACATAGACGAAACTACCGCCAACAAAGTTGCTGAAGTTAATGCACAACTTGTAGAAATAGCGGGTGAAACTGTCGGTTATAGCGAGGCGGATCTTATATCAGAAGATGCTGAAACGTATACCTATGTCCGCTGGCAAGAAACTAACTTGGCAGACTTTATCACCGATGCTTACCGCTCTACCCTTGAAACCGATATAGCCTTCATTAACGGAGGAGGCGTGCGAGCCTCGCTGGATAAAGGAGATGTAACTCTTCTTGATTTAATTTCCGTTCAGCCATTCAGCAATAGCATTTCGAAGGCTGAAGTAAACGGACAGACACTTTTAGATGCCCTTGAAATGGGAGTGTCAGAATATCCTGAAGCATCTGGTGGATTTTTGCAGGTTTCAGGGCTGAGCTATTCTTTTGATAGTTCGATTGAATCACCTGTAGTACTTGATGCTTACGAGAACTTTGCTGATATACAGGGAGAAAGACGTGTATTTAACGTAAAGGTAAACGGAGAGCCGCTCGATCCCGATAAAACCTACACCGTAGCATCCATTAACTACCTGCTCTTCGATGGCGGTAGCGGCATGACAATGTTTAACGACAATACCGTCACGGTTCTAGCTAAAGATGTTACCGTTGATAATCAAGCAATCGTAGATTACCTGGAAACGCTTCCTAACCATACCATTACAGAAGAGAAATATGGCAATTCTGAAGGCGAAGGAAGAATAACCGAGAAAGCTAAGGAAGCAGAAACAACCCCAGAGCCTGAGACTTCTACAGAACAAACAACCCCTGAAGAAACACTCAATCAATCCGAAAGTAAATCAGAAGAATCCAAGCCTTCAAAACTGGCTAAAACAAACGACACTTCAGAAATACCTTTAGCAACTTTGATTGTTCTTGCAGCAATCAGCGCTCTATCTTTAACCCTCTCGGCAAACAGATGCAGACAAAAAGCTAAATAAGTGACAAGTAAGCTTTTCCAAGTTCAATAAATTGTTCTTGAGAAAGCGATTCACCGCGAGCATTCGAAGGAATTCCCGCTGTTTTCAGTAGCTCAGGAATGCGTTTTTTCGTTTCATCATTAGCAGTTTGCGGATTTTCAAAATACGTTTTCATGGAATTCGCAATAGTTTTGCGGCGTGTAGCAAATGCTGCATCAGCCATAACCATCGTTGCACAGCGAAGATCTTCAGCAAGGGGATTTTGCTTACGATTCAAACGAATAACGGAGCTTTTGACGCGCGGTGGAGGGAAAAAATTACCTTCAGAAACAGAAAAGCGTCCACCATAATCCGCAAAGAGCCCAAGTTTTACGGTATAAGCTCCATAGTTTTTGGTACCCACTTTAGCGCACATTCTGTCAGCTACTTCTGCCTGTACCATAATGGTCTGGCTTTCAATCGAATCGAATCGTTCAAAATAATCCAACACAATAGTTGCAGCAACAGCATACGGCAGATTAGCAACAAGTTTATTTGGCGCAAACGGCAAGTCTTCAGGATTGACCTCGAGCGCATCTGCACCGATAAGGGTAAAAGAATCTTCCCAGGGCTTGCACGTTTGAGCTAAAACATCGGGTAAATCAGCATCTCGCTCAATGGCAACAACAGCACCTGAGCGCTGCAACAAAGCTACAGAAAGAGTGCCAATTCCAGGACCAACTTCTACTACTCTATCTTCATCAGTTAGCTCTGCAAGATCACATATTCGCTGAACCACACCATCGTTGATGAGAAAATGCTGTCCCAAAGCCTTTTTAGTCATTAATCCGTGCTGCTCCAAAACCGCTCTCGTTTCTGAAACAGACGCTAAATAGGAAAGCTTTGTCATTGTGCTGCCCTTTCCAAATACGCTAAGTCAGCATCTTTTGCCGTAATGCGTTTCTTTCCAATAATCTCTACACAATGATCAATGGAAAAGCCAGCAAGTGCAAATGAAGATTTAACTGAAATATACAATGGCTCATAGCCATGAGGATCTCCACCATCACCAACCACGTAAAGCGTTAAAGGTCGTTTGGATGAAACATGAGCGGACGGAACTACGCCGTCTGTTTCTAAAGGCTGCGCATCTTCATCTTCGCCAGCAAATTCTTTGCCACTATTCTTTCGGCGAGCCACATAGTCCCAGAAGTACGGCTGCAAACGATCAATAACTGCTTTTGTTTGGGAAGGCAAACTAGCAAAGTAAATTGGTGTAACTAAAATAACCCTATCAGCACAATCAAGCTCTTCAATAAGGGTGTTCATATCGTCGTCAATTATGCAGGTATCATTGGTGCGGCAGTATTCACATCCGTTGCAACCCATAACATCCCTTTGAGCAACATCAAAGGTATAAAGTTCAACTTCAGGTGCAACCTTTGCTAAATACATCGAAATCATGCGGCAAATGCGCGCACTTTTGCCATTAACCCGAGGAGACCCCTGTATAAGAACCCATTTGCTCATTAGATGCGCTACCCCCAACGTTATTCTTGACTAGATTGATTATCACGCGTTACAGAATTTAACTGCCACGTTGTAGGTTTACGATCCAAAAGATTTCGCGCATTTACATACATCTGTTCAAGGAGCGCTTTTTTCTCTTCGTTTGTAGTACATCCTCGAACTTCGAGCATTTTATTTGCGGTGAAAATAGTGTGCTCTGGACCACACTCCATGCCACGCATAGGCTCAGGGGTCATGTAAGGACTATCGGTTTCAGTGAGCAGTCTATCAAGAGAAACATGGAGTGAACCTTCGCGAACTTCATCCGCTTTTTTAAACGTGAGAGGTCCACCATAGGCAATATAACAACCCGCATCCGCCCACGGCTTCAGCGCCTGTGCATCTAAGTTAAAGCAATGTAAAAGAACATCTCGTAAGGGCGAATCACCATCGAATACTCCTTCTTCAGAGAGTATTGCAAACCCTTCATCATGCGCTTCACGCATATGCAAAATAAGAGGAAGTCCTGCTGCTTTTGCTATTCGAATTTGCCGTCTAAAAACCTTGCGCTGAACTTCGCGCGGAGACAAATCATAGTGATAGTCCAGTCCTACTTCACCTAATGCGCAGGTGCGAGGATCGTGAAGACGACGGATTAGATTTTCCTCTAGGGCTTCATCGTAGTATTTAGCATTGTGTGGATGACAACCAATAGCAATGCGAATTTCAGGAATATGGTCAACATACCCTTCAAGACCAGCTTGCTGCAATAGTGAACGGGCTTCATCTTGCCATTGTTCAATCATGGTATAGGTGCGATCGGTGTCCTCAACAGGATCAGTCATAGCGCAAACAAATCGAACGCCATAGAGTGCACAACGTGCTAAACGTGCTGCAGGATTCTGAAGCATCTGCAAGTGAGCATGCGTATCCGCAACAGGCACACCTAACGAAACAACACTAGGCACTTCTACTTCACGAAACTTGCCCTTCTTACGACGCTGCAAAAACGCAGTAGTGAAAGCCCCCTCAGCAGAGGGGGCATCACTTGGCAGCAGATCAGAATCACCAGAAGTTTCTTGAACTGTAGATTCTTCACTCATAAAACTATCCTTAAGAAGCCCAACTAATCACGACTAATCAAGAGAAAGATCGATAGCATCTACATCCAAACGAGGGTACAGAGGATCACCTACGGTAACGGGAGAGCCTGCCTGTAACTGACCCCAAGCACTCGCTGCTTCGATATCGGTAATTGCAAAAATGTCGCCCAAACCAAGACGCTTATATACTTCAGCGGAAGTATTTGGCATAAAGGGAGCCATGTAGAGCGCAATAATACGAATGGCTTCGAGAGCGTTATAAATTACTGCGGCTAATTCATCGGCCGTTTCTTCGCTTTTAGCCAAGTTCCAGGGAGCAGAATCTTCAACATACAAATTAACGCGACTTGCCAACTTCTGAACCGCAGCAGCAGCACCAGTAAAGTCAACTTCGCTCATGCAGGCGTCATATTCCTTGTACAGCGTATCAGCAATTTCCTTCAAAGGATTATTTTCAGCACCAGCAGGAGCCTGCGGCACCGCACCTTCGAAATACTTCTTAGTCATGTTAAATACACGGCTGCACAGATTTCCCCAGGTATTAGCAAGATCAGCGTTATATACCTGAACCATGCGCTCTAAAGAAATAGAACCATCGTGACCAAACTGAACGTCAGACAAGAAGTAGTAACGATACGCATCAACGCCAAATACCTTAACCAAGTCTTCAGGCTTTACGCCGTTGCCCTTAGACTTAGACATCTTTTCACCCTTTACCAACAAAAAGCCGTGGCCAAATACGGTATGGGTAATAGGAAGACCAGCAGCCATAAGCATTGCAGGCCAAATAACACAATGGAAACGCGTAATGTCCTTGCCTACAAAGTGATACTGCATTGGCCAACGAGCTTCAAATTCACCTTCACGATTTTCATCGCCGTAGCCAATACCCGTAAGGTATGCCAGAAGAGCATCCGCCCAAACATAAGCTACATGACCTTCATCGAATGGCAGAGGAACACCCCAGTCAAACGTAGAACGTGAAATGGACAAATCCTTCAAACCGCTCTTCACGAATGAAACAACTTCATTGCGGCGTGTTTCAGGACGAATGAAATCAGGGTTTTCCTCATAGAACTTCAGCAAAGGTTCCTGGAAATCAGAAAGCTTAAAGAACCAGTTTTCTTCCCCACTGGCTTTTTGTACAGGACGCTTACAGTCGGGGCATACATATTCACCCTCGTCGTTTTTCAGCAAATCGCTTTCGTTGTAATACGTTTCTTCGTGAACGCAATACCAACCCTCGTAAGATCCCTTATAGCAGTAGCCCTTGTCGTAGAGCTTTTGCCAGAAGTCTTGAACCGTTTTTGCATGACGAGGTTCAGTAGTACGAACAAAATCGGTATACGTAATATTGAGCAAATCCCATACATCACGAAATGCTGGCTCCATAGAATCACACCAGTCCTGAGGCGTCATACCCTTTGAAGCAGCCGTATCAGCAACTTTCTGGCCGTGTTCATCCATACCAGTTACAAACGCTACATCATAACCGTTGAGACGCTGATAGCGAGCAACCGCATCAGCAGCAATGGTTGTGTAGGCTGTTCCCAAGTGCGGTGCAGCATTTACATAATAAATTGGGGTTGTGAACGAGTAAGTTCCTTTGCTCATATTCAAACTCTCTTTCTAGATGTCTTACGACCAATGATGCCGCGACAACAAGTAGGGTAAGCAGGCTAATGATGCCTAAAACTACGTGCATTTTTTTGTACGAGTTTACTTACCAAACGAATAATGGGTTGTACCTAATTAAACCTATAGTTCAACCACGTACAACCCAAGTAGTTTACCATGCTTTGGTTAGCTATATTGTATTAGGAACTTTACTTCTGAAACTTACTAACGTTCATACAACGCATTGCGTTCAGAATTGCAAGAACCGCAACTCCAACATCGGCAAATACCGCCAGCCACATGGTAGCAATACCCACTGCAGCAAGAATAAGTACAGCAAACTTAATTCCTAGAGCAAATATAATGTTTTGCCAAACTATACGCATTGTTTTACGGGAAATATGTATAGCCTTTGCAATACTGCGCGGATCATCATCCATCAAAACGACATCCGCTGCTTCAATAGCCGCATCTGAACCCATCGCACCCATAGCAATACCAATATCAGCACGAGTAAGAACAGGAGCGTCGTTGATACCATCACCCACAAAGGCAAGGTTTTCCTTCTCGTTCTTTTCTTTCAGCAAACGCTCAACTTCATTAACTTTATCTTGCGGTAGAAGCTGTGCATGTACTTCATCAATACCTATATCGTTCGCTACCGCGGCAGCAACTTCTTGCCTATCGCCAGTAAGCATTACGGTCTTGCGAATACCTGCGTTATGTAAATCTTTAATAGCTTCGCGCGATTCTGGTTTAATAACATCTGCAATAACAATGTGACCAACATATTCACCATCAAGCGCAACGTGCAAAATAGTTCCCACTAAATTGCAGTCATGATAAAGAATGTTTGCTTCGCTCATCAGCTTATCGTTACCAATAAGCACTACATGCTTATCAACTATTGCACGAATTCCATGGCCGCCTTCTTCTTCAACGTTTTCAATGCGATTTTGATCAATTTCACCGCTATACGCTTCTTTAATTGAAAGAGCAATGGGGTGATTCGAATATGCTTCGGCATGTGCCGCAATTGAAAGCATAAGATCTGCGTCAACTTTGCTAGCCGCCTCTGGATGAACAGCAACCACGTTAAATGAGCCATTTGTAAGCGTACCGGTTTTATCAAATACTACGGTATCTGCCTTAGCAAGAGCTTCTAAGTAATTGCCGCCTTTAACCAGAATACCAAGACGGGATGCACCCCCAATACCTCCAAAGAACGACAGAGGAACAGAAATAACCAACGCACAGGGGCACGATACAACAAGAAACGTTAAACCGCGTTCCACCCAGTCTGCCCACGCGAAGCCAAAGATAAGCGGAGGCAGAACTGCAATAGCTAAAGCGCCAAAGGTAACAATAGGCGTATAGTAGCGCGCAAAGCGAGTAATGAAATTTTCAGTACGGGCTTTCTTTTCGCTTGCTTCTTCAACTAGTTCTAAAATACGTGAAACGGTAGATTCTTCAAAAGGCTTACTAGCGCGAATAGTAAGTACGCCACTCATATTCACGCAACCTGAAATGACTTCGCCTCCCTCTTCAACATGACGCGGTACCGATTCGCCTGTAAGAGCTGAAGTGTCTAATTGAGAAGATCCTTTTACGATAACGCCATCAAGCGCAATGCGATCACCCGGCTTTACTACAAATTCATCACCTGGAGAAAGTTCATAAGGATCCACCTTAACCAGTTCCCCATCTTTTTGAACATAGGCAAAATCAGGTGCAATATCCATCATTTCAGCAATAGAAGCACGTGATTTATCAACGGCATAATCCTGGAAAAGTTCGCCCACTTGGTAGAAAAGCATTACTGCAGCACCTTCTGCCATATGCGGATCAGACCCAGGAAAAAGAACTAGAGCAAACGCACCAATGGTTGCTATGGACATTAAGAAGTTTTCATCAAATACTTGACCATGCCCAATGTTGCGAATTGCTTTGTACAATACATCGTATCCTGCAAGAAGATATGGGATTAAAAACAGCACAAACTCAAGATAGAGTGCATTTGTTTCTCCTCCTACATACCTTGCAACAGGAACAAATTCACAGAATGCAAACACGCAGGCAAAAATCACAAGAGCCAGAATAATTCTATTGCGTGTTTTAAGCTTTTTATCAGCCATAATTCTTCCAACACCTTAAAAATTGATATTAAAACCAATCAGATAAACAGAGTCCTAAACCCTAGCGAAGAATAGTCATATCTGGCTCAATCTTCTTGCAAACTTTTACTGCTTCATCCACAACCGCATCCATGTTTGCTTCGTCAGCTTCAATAACCAACTTCTGAGTCATGAAACGCATTGAGGCATCTTGAACACCATTGATTTTCTTAATAGCGTCTTCCATTTTTGCGGCGCAGTTAGCGCAATCCAAATTATCAAGCTTAAATACTTTACGCATTACAAATCTCCTATTCACAAATATGAGTCATACCCTGATCAAGCATTGAATGAACATGATCGTCCGACAATGAGTACATCACGTTTTTGCCATCACGTTTTGCGCGCACTAAACGTGACTGTTTTAACGTACGTAACTGATGCGATACCGCACTTTGAGTAGCGCCAATAGTTTCTGCAATATCAGCAACACAAAGCTCTTGTTCCATAAGAGCGTAAAGAATTTTGATACGTGTGGTGTCTCCGAATGTTTTAAATAGATCTGCCAAGTCGTAGAGCAATTCTTCATCTGGCATTGATTCTTTTAGAGAAGATTCATTTGCTCCGTCCATGTTTTAACCTTTCTTCATATGAACATCTGTTCACAGGTTAATAAGTAAAACACGCTTAGTCAACCCCAAAATAATTAGATGGACTGTAGCTTTAGTTAATCACTCCAGTTAAATAGAGTATTTTCTTCAATTCTTAATCAAGTAACTATAGAATAGGTAAGTAGGCATTTTGCTTACGCTATCTCCCCCATCGCAAATCTATTTCTTACGAAAGTACATACACACCCTTGTTCAACCAAGGCTCTTGAACCTTAGGCTGTGGTTAGACATCTATCTAATTCGATGGGCCGATGTCTAAAAATAGACTTACCAACCATAAGCGCTGGATACTTCCCAATTCAGAGGCATTTTCGTAAGCAACAGATAACGCAAACAGAGTAACCCCGACAGAAGGAGGTACTTATGGGAATGGATCCCTATGAAACTATTGGATAACAGGCGCTTCAGGAAGAATGGGGTGAACTCTTACATCGTTTCTGAGTCACAGAAAGTTCACGGTGTTTTCTACCGACCGCGAAATTAATATTGCCGAGCTAGACACGGTAACCGATTTCGCATCGCGTAATCGTCCTGTCATTGTTATCAATTGTGCTGGTATTTCTCGTAAAGACCAGGCAGAGGAAAACCCCATCGAGGCATACCAAGTAAACACGTTAGGTGCACGCAACTTAGCGATCGCAAGTGAATCTGTTGGCGCTACGATTGTTCACCTTTCAACAGACGATTTGTTTTTCTCGGGGGACAACAAACCTGTTAACGAATACGATGACACCAATCCTTTGTCCGTTTATGGTAAATCAAAACTGGCAGGTGAAAAGTTTGTCCGCGAATTAAACCCTCGCCACGTTATTGTACGATCCTTCTGGGTATATACCGACATCCCTGAAGATCCCATCATGCGCGCAATCGCAGATGCAAAACGAGGCATTCGTGTTCAAGCTGCTTCAAATCAGTTCTCTTCACCTACTTCAGCATGGTCACTCGTTCGTTTAATCGGTGTTATTTTGCGCCAGCACGAATATGGCGTTTTCCATGCCACAACTCAGGGAACCTGTAGTCGTGTTGAATTTTTAGAAAAAGTTTTCGAGAAATGCGACTTAGATACCAGCCTGATTGATCCTGTTGAATCCAATCATCCCTACCACATTGAATTGGACAATTTAATGTTGAAGATGACTGACATATTCACCTTTCCCAACTGGGAAGAAGATCTTCAGCAATTTATTGACATTAGCGGACTGAAGGCTTAAGGAGGATTATGTTTAACAAGAAAGATAAAGAAACAGCCTCGCACACAGAGCCAGAAAAGAATACTGATCTTTTAGCCAGCGATGACTTCTTCGAAGATGAAGAATCCAATGATGGCAAGAAAAAGAAATTGGGTTTAACCGCCCGTATCCTTATTGCGCTTGCGCTTGGTTTGATTGTTGGCGTTATCTTCCACTACACCGTTCCTGACGGATCCACTATTGATCAAACAGTAGTAGAGGGCGTTTTTACGTAATTGGCCAAGGATTCATTCGCCTTTTACAGATGCTTGTTGTTCCTCTGGTATTTTGTTCTATTGTTTGCGGCGCTGCTTCTATTGGCGACACAAAAACCTTAGGTACGGTCGGTGTTAAAACCCTTGCGTTTTATATTTGCACCACCGCACTGGCAGTCTGTGTTGCCTTGATTGTTGCGAATATTATCAACCCTGGTCTTGGCGTTGATATGTCTGCCATTATAGTGGGTGGCACCAGCAGCTTAAGTGATAGTGGACAAAGTTCAGATGTTTCAGTCATCGACACCCTGCTTGCTATCATTCCCGCTAATCCGGTAGAAGCACTTGCTAATGGCGATATGCTGGCAATCATTTTCTTTGCTTTGTTCGTAGGCATCATCATCGCCATCATGAGGCGCAAGATAGAAACGGTTCACAGCTTCTTCGAACAGTTCAATGACATCATGATGAAGATGACCTCTGCTATCATGATCGTTGCTCCTATCGGCGTGTTCTGCTTACTTGCTCGTACCTTTGCAAACGTCGGCTTCGAAGCATTCTTCCCAATGCTGAAGTATATGGGTTCGGCACTTCTGGGTCTGCTGGTTCATTGCTTGGTTATTAACATGATCTTGCTGTTCGTGTTTGCTCGCGTAAACCCCATTACCTTCTTGAAGAAGTTTGTTCCTGTAATGATGTTTGCCTTCTCGACTGCAACCAGTAATGCAACCATCCCTCTCAACATTGAAACTCTTACGAAAAAGATTGGTGTCGACCGTCGCATTTCTTCGTTCACTATTCCTTTGGGAGCAACCATCAACATGGACGGTACCTCCATCATGCAGGGTGTTGCTGTTGTATTTACCGCGCAGCTCTTCGGCGTAGAGCTTGGTCCTATGGAATACTTGACGGTAATCGCTACCGCAACGCTTGCCTCTATTGGTACGGCTGGTGTTCCATCGGTTGGCCTTATCACGCTTTCAATGGTATTCAATTCCGTTGGATTACCTCTTGAAGGTATCGCTCTTATTATGGGTATCGACCGTATTCTGGATATGGCTCGTACTGCAGTAAATATCACTGGTGATGCGGTATGCACCACGGTAGTTGCTCACCAAGAAAAACGACTCGATCTTGATATCTTCAACGATCCAAACGCTGGTGCTGAAGTAGGTATTGGCATGAAATAACACTCAAGGAAGGACGCAGAACCTATACTGCATACAAAAGTAAAGCTTCCTGTTTTAGGGTACCGACGCGAGTCGGTACCCTTTTTGCTTGCGAAATCTGCAAGGGTTAATCACCAAAATACGACGTGACACCTTCTGTAGAAGTGGCAAATCCGAAAAACTAAGCCGTTACATCGGCTTCTTGCACAGGGAAGGCAGCTTTAAGTGCATCTAAGCTTGTCTCAATCTGACAGCCAATTTTGCCGCCCGAGAAGAAAATTCGTTCATAGAGAGAAGCAGACTCATCGATGGTAGTTACAAAGCGTTTTTTCATACCCAACGGCGAACAACCACCGTGAACATACCCCGTCAAACCAAGAAGCTCTTTAGACTTCACCATAGCGATTGATTTTTCTCCAACCACCGAAGCGGCCTTTTTCAAATCAAGCTCAAGAGCAACGGGAATCATAAAAACATAATGTTCTCCGCTTTTGCCAACAGTGACCAAAGTCTTAAATACGCAATCGGGATCTTCATCAAGCATATGAGCTACTTCAACGCCCGACAATGCTTCAGGGCATTCAAACCAATGAGCCACGTAAGACTGCTCAACTCTATCAAGTTCGCGCATTGCATTAGTTTTTTTATCAGTATGTTTGCCAGCATGCTTGGTCATTACTTTCCTACCCCCACATCAGGAGATACCGTCATATTATGGAAGCGTTCTTGAAGCCATTCATCTGGGAAGACTTCGTCAAGAGCATGATCAATCGGAGAAGCAGCAGGAATTCCTTCGGAGCGCTGACCTTCTCGATGAAGCGCAAGCACCGTTACCACGGCATTAACCGACATAAACACAATAAGAATCCAAGTAATTACTTTATACGTCTGCGAATGAGGACGAGGAAATCTGCGCTGAATACGTTTGATAATAGGCAAAATCATGCGTACCCAAAACAGGCCTAAGGCACCCCACATTACCCCGAAGAAGAAATTCGTACGACCTGCAATAGATCCAAAAGTTCCCGTATAGTCCCACGCAATTGCATTCCAGAAATACTCCATCATCCAGCTTGCGCCAAATTCCAAGCAGGAACCGAGCACCATAGCAACTAAGAAAATAATGAGATCGTGCGTATAGTAAAACCTGTTCAGAAAGAGAGTAAGCACTATCGCACCTACACCATAAATAGGCGAAAACGGACCCCACACAAAACCCGCTCGGCTTTCCCAGCCACCATAAACCACTACATGGAAAATATCTTCTAATACAAGCCCCAAAATGGAAGCCGATACAAAGATCCAAAATAGGGTAAATAACGACAAATCCAAATACCGTGGCGCTAACTGAGCGCGGAAGCTTCGAACAAGCTTCGTATCTACTATGTAGTCACGAAGAGTAATCATAGTGCTTCACTATATCAGAATAGATATAACCCACACGTAATTAAGTCTACGGAAGTACCTACGAAATAGACCAAAGTGCGATAGACTAGCACGTATTAAAAAGTAGTAACACTTCTAGACAAAACCCGCGTGAAAGGATGGCACTTTATGCGCCTGCTTGAAGAACGTATCCAAAAAGATGGAAACGTAAAAAGCAAAGATGTATTAAAAGTTGATGCATTCCTCAATCATCAAATGGATATCAAACTTTTTACCGAAATGGCGCAAGAGTGGAAACGTCTTTTTGCGGATAAGCCCATCAACAAAATTTTGACCATTGAAGCTTCGGGTATCGGAATTGCAGCTATTGCGGGTTCGGTATTTGATGTACCTGTAGTGTTTGCCAAGAAAGCTCAGAGTATCAACTTGGACGGTACCCTTTACGCCACACGCGTAGAATCCTTCACTCATGGAAAAGTGTTCGATGTTATTGTTTCTAAGAAATTCGTAGGACCAGGTGATCATCTTTTACTCATTGATGACTTTATGGCTAACGGATGTGCTATGACTGGCCTTATTGAGATTTGCGAAGACGCAGGCGCCACCATTGAAGGCATCGGAATTGCTATCGAAAAAGGCTTCCAGGGCGGCGGACAGCGTTTGCGCGACAGAGGTTATCAGGTTGAATCTCTTGCTATTGTTGAATCCATGGACCCAGAAACGGGCGTGGTGTCTTTTCGATGAAAAAGAAAACTGAATTTAAAGCTCCCAGCTATCCTGAGCGCGACATTGCTGCGCAGCTCGCAAACTTTGACGGCAAAATTTCTATTACACGAGCTTTCCCCTATGGCATTCAGCACGTGCTTGCAATGTTTGTTGCCAACTTGGCTCCTATCGCCATTATTGCCGCTGCTGCAGGGTTCGACGATGTTACTACCTCTATTCTTATCCAAAACGCAATGATTATTGCTGGTATTGGCACGTTCATCCAGCTCTTCCCTGTGTGGCGCGTGGGTGCCCGTATGCCAATCGTTATGGGTGTAAGCTTCACTTTTGTAACCGTGCTTTGCGGTATTGCAGCGCAATATGGCTATGGCGCAGTCGTAGGAGCAGTTATCGTTGGCGGCATCTTTGAAGGAGTCCTTGGCTTATTTGCTAAGTACTGGCGAAAGTTCATTACCCCTATCGTATCTGCCGTTGTCGTTACTTCGATTGGCTTTTCACTACTTTCAGTCGGCGCCGAATCTTTTGGTGGTGGCAGCGGCGCTGCTGATTTTGGCTCTCCTGAAAACCTTATTCTTGGGTTTGTTTCTCTTATTGCCTGTTTGCTGTTTCAGGCTCTTGCAAAAGGAAGCGTAAAACAGCTTTCCGTATTATTTGGTCTTGCAGTTGGCTATATTCTTGCGCTGTTTATGGGTAAGGTAGATTTCAGTGTGTTTAACAACCTCGCCATCTTTTCTCTACCAACCGTTATGCCCTTCACACCAGAATTCCAGCCTGGAGCCATCATTGCCGTTTGCTTGCTGTATTTAGTAAGTGCCGCAGAAACTCTTGGCGACACTGCTGCACTTTCTAGCATCGGCTTCAAGCGCTACCCCACCGAACGCGAATTTTCGGGCGCAGTTGCTGCGGATGGTTTCGTAAGCTCTTTGGCTGGCGTGTTTGGATGTTCACCTCTTACCAGCTTTGCACAAAATATTGGCCTTATTGCCATGACAAAAGTAGTTAATCGTCGTGCTATTGCTTGCGGTGCAGCCATCCTTGTTCTTGCTGGTTTTATTCCCGCTATTAGCGCTGTATTCAGTTCGTTGCCTGATGCCGTATTGGGCGGTTGCACCATTATGATGTTTGGCAGCATTATCTTAAGTGGCTTCCAGATGATTGCGAGCGCTGGCTTTTCCCAGAGAAACATTACTATTGCAGCGGTTTCTCTTGCTATGGGCATTGGCTTTACCCAAGTAAGCGAAATCTTCGTTGCCTTCCCTGAGCTTCTTCAGAACATTTTCGTTGGAAATAGTGTTGCTCTTACCTTCTTGTCTGCTGTTATTCTTTCTGCTTGCTTGCCAAAAGACACCATCATCGATGGTCCTTTAGTTCATAAAGAACGCAGCGAACAAGAAGAATCTCAAGAACAAACAGAATCGCAAGATAATTCAAAACCGAGCGGAGAAGAACAAGAATCTTCGACTGTTTCAAAACAAAGCACAAAAGACCACCAAGAAGACTCAGATAACAAGCACTGACGATATCTGAACAGCTACAATATGCCTAACCATTGCGAATCTTATTTAAGGAGCTTTTCGCTATGAATTCTTCTGAACAGAAAACGGTACTCATTGGCGTAAGCGGCGGCGTTGCTGCATATAAATCATGCGAAGTACTACGTGGTTTGCAAAAAGCAGGTGTTCGCGTAAAAGTTGTCATGACTGAACATGCTACCCATTTTGTAGATCCTCTTACCTTCCGCGCACTCACCAATGAACCTGTAGCAATTGGGCTTTTCGATGATCCGCAAGATCCTATCCATCACATATCGCTTGCCCAAGAAGCTGATGTATTCCTTCTTGCTCCTTGCACGGCAAACGTAATGGCTAAAGCTGCCCATGGCATTGCGGATGATTTACTTTCAACCACCATTCTTGCCACTACCGCTCCAGTAATGGTAGCTCCTGCCATGAATGTTCATATGTATGAAAATGCTGCAACGCAAGAAAATATGGAAACACTGAAGCGTCGAGGTTTTACCTTTATTGAAGCTGATGAAGGCTATCTTGCCTGTGGCGATGTAGGTAAAGGACGCATGGCTGATCCCGATATTATTGTTGCTGCGGTTTTGAAAAAGCTTGAGGAGATATCCGACATTGAACCAGCAGATTTAGTTGGTAAGCACATTATGATTACCGCTGGTCCAACCGTAGAACCAATTGATCCTGTACGCTATTTAACTAACCGCTCTTCAGGAAAGTTTGGATATGCCATTGCTGAAGCTGCAGCTAAACGTGGCGCAAAGGTTACCTTAATTTCTGGTCCTGTAGCCCTACCTGCCCCTCAAAACGTTGAGGTAAGGTATATCGAAACTGCCAAAGATTTACTTGAAGCATGTGAATCACTATTTCCTCAGGTTGATGCTGCTCTCTTTGCTGCAGCAGTAGCCGATATGAGGCCAGCAAATGCCGCGGAGCAAAAGCTCAAAAAGGGCGTCAATGACAAAGAGCTTTCCAATATTGAGCTTGTCGAAAACCCTGATGTGCTTGCTACCCTGGGTCATGCAAAAACTGATCAAATAGTTGTAGGATTTGCAGCTGAAACCAATGATGTTATAGATTACGCCACCAAAAAGCTTGTCAAGAAAAATGCTGACATGATTGTTGCTAACGAAGTTGGTGCCAAGAAAACCTTTGGTGAAGATCACGATGAAATCTGGCTCGTAACCACTGAGGGCACTGAACACCACAATCGTGCAACCAAAGCCGAACTTGCTCACGTAATCCTTGATAAAGTTAAGGATATGATGAACTAGCTATATAAGACGCAATAATTTAAGCTGAGATGCACCTTGCAATCTTTGCTGGTTGCGGTATTATATTCGGGCTGCAAAAAGCAATCGGGACGTGGCGCAGTTTGGTAGCGCACTTGACTGGGGGTCAAGGGGTCGCAGGTTCAAATCCTGTCGTCCCGACCATTTAATAACACCAGGTCGCAGACGGTTTTCGTTTGCGGCCTTTTTTGATGGATAGTCATAATCAAGTACCTCTAGCGGCAAATAAGCGGTAAATTCAAAATCAAGCCGTTTTCGCGAACACGAATATCTTGACAAGGTCCTAATTTCTCTCTTTTATCAGGCAATTTTTCTTTCTTTTCTCAGCTTAACCGCTATGATGAAGATGATGATCTAAGCATTTTTTCAAAAGTAGTCGCTTAGATCTTGGGGGTCACATCATGAAAAAAGGAGGGGCATCATGAATCGTGAAAAAATTCGTGTTGTTCAGTATGGCTGCGGCAAAATGTCTAAGTACACGCTGCGCTATCTGTACGAAAACGGCGCTGAAATTGTAGGCGCTATTGACAACAATCCTGATCTGCAAGGTGTAGACGTTGGTCAGTATTGTGGCCTAGGTTTTGATCTTGGAGTCAAAATTACCGACGACGCAGACAAAGTGCTCGACACAACCGATCCACATATTGCAGTGCTGACGCTCTTTAGTTTTATGAGCGATATGCAACCACACATCATGAAGTGCGTTGAACGTGGCATCAATGTGGTTACCACCTGCGAAGAAGCCATTTACTCCTGGACCACCGCTCCAGAAATCACCAATGAAATTGATGCACTTGCCAAAGAAACAGGCTGTACCGTAGTAGGTGCTGGCATGCAGGATATTTACTGGATCAATATGATCGGCTGCATTGCTGGCGGCGTTCACCGCATCGACAAAATTGAAGGAGCGACCAGCTACAACGTTGAAGACTACGGCTTAGCTCTTGCTAAAGCACATGGTTGCGGCCTTACACCAGATGAATTCGAAGAGCAAATTGCACATCCAGAAACACTGGAACCATCCTATGTTTGGAACTCCAACGAAGCTCTGGTAAATCTTTTTGGTTGGTCCATTAAGTCACAGACGCAGAAATGCGTTCCTTACATTTCTGATCATGATGTTTATTCGGAAACCCTTGGCGAAACCATCCCAGCAGGCAACTGCATCGGCATGAGCGCTGTTGTAACAACCGAAACCTTCCAAGGACCTGTAATTGAGACGCGGTGCATTGGCAAGGTGTACGAACCAGAAGACGGCGATATGTGCGATTGGAAGATCATTGGCGAGCCTGACGTTGTCTTCGGTGTTGAAAAACCTGCTACGGTAGAACATACTTGCGCTGACATTGTTAACCGCATTCCTACCGTATTAGCAGCTGAGCCTGGTTACGTTACGGTAGAAAAGCTTGCTCCTGTTGAGTATCTTTCCTATCCAATGCATCTCTACACCAACGACGGCTGCGGTTGCGGCGGAGGCTGCCATTGCCACTAAAGCTTGCGAGTAATTCCCGCCACGCTTAAAACCGTCGAAGACGATGCGCATGCGGAAATTCATTCAGCCAAATATCAAAGTTACATTCTTTACGTGCCTCTAGCCAAAAGCTGGAGGCACTACTGTTAGCATAAACGCCACCAATAAAGGCACAATCACAAACGAAGCTATCGTGCTCAAAATTGTTCCTTTTGCTGGCAACACCGAATCTTTCCCATAACTTGCGCAAAACATAGGAGCCATAGATCCCACAGGCATTGCGAACATTACGGTAAAAATCCCCAGCAATACAGGGTCTTTCACAAAGAAGCTCAACAGAAAACAAGCTGCAGCAGAAGCAACCAACTGGCGAATTATAATGTAGGGATACAGACGCCATTCCTTAACAACGCGAGATATTTTTTCATTGGCAATTATTACCCCCACCAACATCATGGCAACAGGTGGCGTAATAGAACCAATCAATTCCATTGAGTCTTGAAGTATTAACGGCAGACGCAACCCAGAAAATACTAATGCGATTGCTAACAGGGCGGCAATAGTTAAAGGAGAAACAACGGCGCGAAGCACATTCTTTTTATTTGCAGCTCCCCCACCAAGCAATAAAGCTATCCCAACACTATACATAAGTGTGCTTGTTGCCATGATGAACACACTACATAACAGCGCAGCGCTTTCACCATAAAGCGCATCCGCAACAGGAATACCAATAAAACTCGTATTGGAACACACGCTCATAAAGTAATACAAAGGACGCTGTTCTTTTGGGACACGGAAAACAACATTAAACAAAAACGCTACTAAAACCCAAAGGAAAAACGCTAGAGCTCCCAACACCAAGCTTATGGGCACTTGAGTACCTAAGGTAGCTGCATCGAGATTACCCGCTGACGCAATAATCATGCAGGGTAGCGTAATATTCAGTAAAAGCGCAGTAATTTTGTCTTTTACGCGCATATCCAGATAGCCTAATTTAGCAGCAAGATAACCAACGGCAGTAACTATAAGCAAAATCGCCATCTGAAATACCGCACTAGAAATATCTCCCATGCTCCTGTCCTTGATATTTCCGTACTCGTATAATTCTGTATTGAGTGTATATCGTAGAAATCCCCATGACTAATACCTATGATTAATACTCTTCCATTCAGATCAGGCATAGTTGGAGTACCCCATGCGAACCTTTATTGCATTAGAGCTTCCGCAGGATTTTTGTGATGAAGTTGCTTCTTTAGCAAATACCCTCAAGCGCACAATTGAAGGCAGATTCATGAAGCGAGAAACCTATCACCTCACGCTTGCTTTTCTTGGAGACATCAATGAATCAACCGCATCTAAAGTAATTGAATCCATTGATGCAGTGCTTCCCTTAATTCAGCCTATTCGCCTGAACGCAATCGGCCTTGGCAAGTTTGGAAAACCTCACGATGCAACACTCCATCTGCAAATTCAACCAACCGATGAACTAATAAAACTTGCTGAACTACTCCGAGAAGAATTACGTAATCGCGGCATCTCTTTTGATGAAAAGAAGTTTCGTCCTCATATTACGCTCGCACGGCGAGCGCGTATCCCAAAAGGATCTCTACCCCAACTACAGTTCCCACAGCCTGCCTCTGCGCATACCGTAACGTTTTACAAAAGCACCTTAACGTCGGAAGGAGCCCTGTATAAACCCCTATATTCGGTTGAATTAGGGTTAAATCATGCAACCTTGAAAGATTGCGTATACGGCTTAGCCGTTGGTGATGCTCTTGGTGTTCCATTTGAATTTAAACAACGCGATACGTTTTCCTGTACCGATATGATTGGTTTCGGGACACACAATCAGCCCACTGGAACTTGGAGTGACGACACATCTATGACGCTTGCCTTATGTGATAGCATCCGTGAACAAGGCTGCGTTGATCCCTCCGATATCCAGTCGCGATTTATAAAATGGTGCCAGACAGGCGCCTACACTATTGATGGCTTATTCGATATTGGCATCGCAACACAAAAGGCGTTGTCACAAGGTTATGGATGTAGTGGCGAGTTCGACAATGGCAACGGATCATTGATGCGTACCGCTCCCTTAGCATTCTCGCACGCAACTGATGATGAAATACGAGCGGTGTCCGCCATTACTCACGCACATCAAATATCAACCGAAGCATGCGTTGAATTCGTGCATGTATGCCGAGCGTTGGCGTCTGGCATAGCCATCCAATCAGCACTTCCTCATTACGACACGCTTATTACTATCCCACGCACAGAAATTCGCTCGAGCGGTTTTGTTTTAGACACCCTTAAAGCAGCCTACTGGTGTTTGGCAACTACCACAACTTACAAAGATTGTGTTTTAAAAGCAGTTAATTTAGGAGACGACACCGATACCACCGCTGCTGTTGCTGGAGCCCTTGCAGGAATAGTTTACGGAATACAAGGTATCCCCGATGAATGGGTGAATAAGCTTCGCGGTAAAGAACTAATTGATGCTTGCTTGTTTTAGTTGAGACTAATCAATGCTTGCGTATTAAACAATGGTTGCCCACTAATAGAAACTCGCCTTATTTAATTTTAGCGTTTAGAAATCAAATACCTCGCCTACCTTTGTCGATATGCAAAGGTCTGCGTTTTTGTCAGCTGCCGTTGGCTGAAGATTCACTATAGTAAGATGCGATCCTTTGAAGTATTGAAGCAAGCCTGCTGCAGGATAAACCACCAAAGATGTGCCCGCCACTACCATTAAAGCAGCTTGGCTAATTGCCTTCATGGCTCCTACCAAAACATCTTCAGACAATCCTTCTTCATACAGCACCACATCGGGACGAACGATACCTCCACACTCAGAGCACCGTGGCACTCCATTCAGGGCGGAATTAGATGTGCTGTCGTTTGTTTCTCTGATGAGTGCTTGTTTTCTTAGAGCAACAAATTCTTCGAACGTAAACTGCTTTCTGCAGGAGCAACAGTAGTTCTTTAATGAACTGCCATGTAATTCAAATACGTTTTTGGAGCCTGCTTTTTGATGAAGACCATCAACATTTTGCGTAATTACAGCAGACAGAATTCCCTCCTGCTCAAGTTCCGCGAGTTTACGATGCGCTTGGTTAGGTTCTACATCAGGGAAGATCATATGATTAAAGTAGAAGTCATAAAAGTCTGCAGGATGAGCCTCGAAAAAAGAACGGGACACAATCTGCTCTGGAGGAATTTGATAATCCTGCATAAATAGACCATCAGAACTACGAAAATCAGGAATTCCGCTTTCTGTGGACACACCTGCACCGCCAAAAAACACCATGCCACCTTTTGGGCATTCTTTAATCCAGGTACGAAGCGTCTCAATATCATTCGTTATGCCCATCATGAACTCCTTCAACCATACAGACTAAAGATCGCAGATTAGAACTAGTTACACTTGTATGCTTTTCATCTCTCCAAACATAGTAGCGCAAAGAAAAGAAGCACCGCTTAAGCGATGCTTCTCCAAATTCAATGTTTATCTGTAACCAACTAGCTAAAGTGACCTATTCGCAAAATCGTTTTGCGAATATAAGGGCAACTTCACCTTACTGTTAGTCTTCTTGCTACTAGTCTTACAGCATATGAGCGCGAAGCTCTTCACCGCTCAAAGGAGAAAGATAAGCAGGGGCAATATCAAAGATAGTCTTGCAGCCAGTCATACCTTCCTGATTCATGCGATAGGCAGCACGAGCACATGCAGCCAAAACGCTACCCGTAAATTCAGGGTTAGAGTCAAGCTTCAAAGAAAACTCAATAACATGCTTATTCGTGCCGTCGCCCGTTACGCCAGTGCGAATTACAGAACCACCATGAGGAATACCCTTATGATCGCGATCGAGTTCTTCTTGAGAAATAAAGGTTACCGTAGTGTCGTAATCTGCAAAGTAGTTAGGCATTTCAATGATCTGCTTTTCGATTGCAGCCAAATCAGCGCCTTCTTCAGCTACAACGTAGCATTCACGAGTGTGCTTTTCACGAGTAGTAAGTTCTGGATTTTCACCAGCACGAACCGCATTCATTGCTGCTTCAACAGGAACCGTATACTGACGAGCATCCAAAACACCAGGAATACGACGAATAGCATCGGAATGGCCCTGAGAAACGCCACGACCCCAGAAAGTGTAATCGCTACCGTCCGGCAAAATGCAGTTGCTGTACAGACGAGCAACAGAGAACATACCTGGGTCCCAACCTACAGAAATAACGCCAATCTTGCCACTTTCCTTTGCCGCAGCATCAACTTCAGCAAAGTGAGTAGGAATGTTTGCGTGAGTATCGAAAGAATCAACAACATTGAAAAGCTTTACTGCTTCAGGAGTCTGCTTAGGCAGATCAGTTGCGCTACCGCCACAAAGAACGAGAACGTCAACATCGTCAACATACTGAGCCATATCTGCTGCAGCGTATACAGGAACGCCCGTAATCGTGGTGATTGTAGATGGATCACGACGAGTAAACAATGCAACCAGTTCCATGTCGTCGTTCTTCTGAACGGCAAGCTCAACGCCCTTGCCAAGGTTGCCATAACCTAAAATACCAATGCGGATGGACACAGTATTCCTCCTCGTACTATTAAATTCACTCAACACTAAATAAGTTTACTTCCTAATTGTTTCCAATAGGGAAACAATTATCCATAAAATGGTTTAAAGCAATACATAAAAGCGAAAGGATTCCCATGCGTTCTTTCTATCCTATGCGAAGACATAAACAGCAGCTATCCCAAAAAAAGTGCTTCGAAATATTAGAAAAGGGATCTTCTGGAACTCTGGCTTTACTAGACAAACAAGGGTTTCCCTATTCGGTACCCTTAAGCTATGTCTTTTTTCCTGGTAAGGCTACAGAAGCTCAAATCCCAGAAAGCCAGATCCTACATCCAAACGGAGAAAAGCCAGCAAGTGCTGAGACGCAAGACAATCTGGGTAGCATCTATTTCCACAGTGCTCTTGAAGGACACAAGATTGACGCTATCCGCAACTGTGCAAAGGCATCGTTTTGTGTGATTGCCGCTGATGACGTAATCCCAGAAAAATTTACGACGGCTTACCGTAGCGTCATAGTGTTTGGAGAAGTTCGTGTAGTTAAAGATGACACCAATCGAAAACTAGGGTTAGAACTTCTGGGACGCAAATACTCCCCTAACTTCGAAGAAGCAATGCAATCCGAAATCGCTAATGCTTTTGATAGAACCGCCATTATTGAATTGAAAATTGAAAAGATTACCGGTAAAGAAGGCCTCGAACTAACAAAAGCACGGAATCATTAATGAAGGTTAGTCTCCAAAATGGCTCCCAAATAACGTCTCCATATAGTCGCTTTTGGACTATCTAAATCAAATTCTATGTAGTCTAGAATTCCAGCTAAATCATCAATTGCTTTAGGAGACCAAGTTACTTTCATGACTTAGTCCTTGAAGCGACCTTGACTGTAAATTCACCAGTTAACTTATAGCTTAACGAGGTTTTCCAGATATTTACTTACGAATTGACTAAAATTTATTTACTAATAGAAGGAGCCCTTATGAACATCACCAAAGCTACCGTTGTATATTTCACAGGAACCAATACAACAAAGCGATACGCTGAAGCTTTTGCGCAAGCACTTCCCTACGAAACCACGCTTCACACCTTGCGCTACGACAATCCCATTAATACAACTTTTGGTCCAGACGAACTTCTTGTATTAGCAGGTCCTGTGTTTGGTGGCTACATGCCTCCCTTTGTGTGGGAACAACTAGAAAACATTAAAGGCTCGAACACGCCTGTAGTATTACTGGCGGTGTATGGCGCACGCGACTACGATCATGCGCTATTAGAAATGAACACCGAGCTTTCAGCAAAGGGCTTTATTACTATCGGTGCTGCAGCCCTTGTAGCCCGTCATTCAATTGCTACAAATATTGCACCTGATAGACCAAATGAAAAAGACCTTGAAGAAGTAGCTGACTTTGCAAAAACTATTGCAACACGTTTAGAAGAGATGAATTCGATTTCCGATGCTCCTGCTTTTGAATTCAAAGGAGTACTTGACGGAAAACGACCACATAATCCTGCGCCTGTAGTAACTGACGAATGTACAGAATGCGGAATTTGTGCGATGGAGTGCCCCGTAGGCGCAATCCCTGAAGAGGCATCAAATACTACCGATGATTCAAAATGCATAGCTTGTATGCGCTGTATCGAGATGTGCCCCTTTGAAGCGCGCCAAACCCCTGAAGAAGTATTGACGCGCGTTCAAGGTTTCTTGAAAGATAAGGCTGATCCAACCAAACCTAACGAGTTCTTTTAAGTAGAACGCTTTGATACTTAAAGCGCTTCAATCGTATACGTATAAGGATAATCCCCCATTACTTGGCTATTCAGTCCATACAGAAGCTCGGTTAAAATGCATAGCTTCTGGTAAGGATCAAACGCATCAAAGCGGAATTCACTCTGATCTTCACCTGAACACATTGCAATAAGAAGCGCGATTTTCCCCACAATAGGCAAATTGAAATAAACGGAAGATTGCTCAGCGTTAACTGCACGCCCTAAAGTAATGCTTAAGTCCTCAATAAACTTAAGATAGGTACTGCACCAAGGTTTATCCTTCTTGAACAGCGCAACATCTTCAGCTATTTCTTGGTAGTAAGGAAGAAACGCATCAACTAATTCTTTTTGAAGGTCTTCGTCAATTTCAGCAGTGCACATATTCGCAGCAGTTTCTGGAGCATATACCTGTTTTATGCATTCATCTTCGCGCTTGCAGAAAAGATTATGAAGATGATGAGCATAGTTCGAGAAATGAGCCAATTCGATATAGCCAGGATACTTATCAATTGATAGGGAAATATCCAACCATAGATCCAGAGCTTTTTCTAAAAGGCTGAGCAAAGTACCAAATTGATTAGGGAACCAATCTGTACCGTAATACTTTGCACCATCAATAGACAAATACCAACTAATATCACCAAGCTCGTTATCGAACCAAGAATGGTACCAAGATGAAAAATCAATTGTTTCAAGACCAGAATTAAGCTCTGCGATTACTTCTTCTGGAACGGGATTTTCCTGAAGACCTTTATCAGGATCTTCAACGGTTGAATAATACTTATCGCCAACAGAATAAATTTGTATAGCCGTACTTTGAGTTGGACCTAACGTTATTTGAAACGATAACTCTTTAAACATACTTCCCTCCTAGTTGCGAACTCCACGTATTTCAGTTTCATATTTTATACGAAAGAAAGATCCCGGGTGTCCTTAGTCTGGTACAGAGATATAGATCTTATATTCCATAGTATTTTTCATATCAAACCTTCCTTAGTTAACAGTTCAACTATTTGTTTGACTTGATATGCTTTCAGCAAGTTATCTGGATGAGGTTGCCTCTTTCCTTAGAATAATAACTCGTTTTAAAAGTGTGACTATATTTAGTTGCAGATAGGTACACTTTTATTTAAGAATAGGAGCAAGAATTCACACGAAAGAGAAAAAATAGAACAATTTATCTAACATAAACCCATCATGAATCTCATACGGAACTCATACGTGACTCACATTTCGAATAAAGAAACTCGCTTTGTTGGCTTGAAGATGCAATTACAAAATGGATGCTAAGTTATTAACCAAAAAATCTCTTAAATTTAAAAGCTGACTCCATGAACCAAAAATATGCGTTCATTCTTTCAGCTTCATCATTAATATCGAAATACTTATGAACGTAAGGCATCCTTGAATTTTTAGCCGCTGATGGATCCTCCCAAAACCAATTTACTGAATCATTCTTAAATAGTGCCTCAATGTCATTCTTGCGATTATAAAAATCTCGATATTCAGCTATATCAGTAAACCACTCTCCACAACGAACGCCAAGCTTCTTTTTGTTAGTTAAAACCTGTAAAGATATATGCCTACCCGCAATACTGCTAGGTAAATCACAGTAGTATCCGCGATTAGGCTTTCTTGTCGATAAGTCAGCAAACGCTTCACAAAACTTAGGAGAATCTGATGCTACTTCATAAAATCCATCCCAAAACGCTATATGCCAAGAATTCCAATCATCTTCGCCTATTGCATATCCTTTATCAATTCGATACCTCTTACGAACATCATCTAACAACTCATTAGAGGCATTATCAATACGCCAATACGACCAACCATTTTGTGATCTTTGAATGCCAGTCTTTAATGAAATATCACGAATTGCAGCCATAGACGGACTGTTAAAAGTTATTCCATTACTAAGTTGAATCTTTCCTTCATCTGTAATAAAAGCAAACGAAGAACCACTCTCTCCACGATGAATAAGCTTTGTTCCTGCAGAAATATAACCTTCATCAAATAGAGTTTTAATATCCACCTTTTCTCCAATAGCAACAAACCTCTTAGGTTTCTTGCTAAAGGTTTCTATTAAATCAATATCTGCCTCTACATAAGGCCAGACCTTTAAAGCCTGATTTGAAAGTCTATTTGCTCGGGCTAAGATGGTATCTTTGTTCCATATTTCTATATTTTTACAGTCCTCTGAAAGCGAAATAATATCGTGATCAAAACCACCTTCCATTCGCTTCTTCTTTTCAACAAAAGTACCATCGGAAAGTTCGGAATTATACGCAGTAACTGTCAGATTTCCTAATGTATGAAGAAGCTCACCATAAACTTCTTCTGCAATATCATCCCCGCCTAACATTTGGATCCACTCATCATGCGCTAAAGCATTCTGGGGCATAATATGCTCGATACTGTATTGTCCAGTTGAAAAATCAATTGGATTGTTCTTATTATGGAAAGAATTCTCCAACCTGTTAAGTAGATACAATACTTTTCGAAAACCGTACATGTTACGAGTAATCATTGCATGATTGAACTCATTATCTCCAGGGAAACGTCTGGCTGTGTTTTTCTCCAATGCCAACAATGCTATAAATGACTTGCAATAATTATAATCAGTACTCAAATTTCGCATTTTAGAAATAATAGATGGGAAAAAGCGATTCAAGGAATTAGTGGCACAATCACAAACAGCACGTCTTACGAGGTAGCTCTCAACTAGAGATAGAAGATCTTCGAAATCACTTTTCAAAATCCTATTACGAGGAGAATCAAAAGCGTCACAGAATTCCATAAGAAGCGGATTAACAACAGTAATATTTAATCGACGCAAATTTAAAAACAAAGACTTTAATTGCTTATCCGATTCGCCTTCTAAGGTAATTCGGTTGTAGTAGGACGCATAGCGCTTTATCTCAGCAAGCAAATCTTCGATTTCATCAACACTACGCCAGTTATTCTTAACAACAATTCTTTTAAAAGTTGAGTAGATATTTTTATAGTTAATAGGTTCAGGAGCGCAAATTACCGTTAAATAATCTTTTAGAAATTCATCGAATCCCTCATCTCTATTATCACTCCCGATATAACACTCAATTGGTCGCCAATAATTTTTGTATAGACGGGTCTGATCCTTTACAGGTAATCCCATGAGAACATAATTTCGTACAAGATCCGCTGCAGACAAGTCCTTGCCAGTAGAATTCATTGATTCAAAAATAGCCTGAGGATTATCAACGCCTTGCTCAAGAGAGACGCTAATAATTTGAAGTTTACGAATGCCCCGCCAAATAATATTCGGATCAGTAAACACCTCGAGCATTGACTTCAATAACTCATAGTTTTCAACTAATTTTTCGGATGATCTAACCTTTTCAATAGAATCATCTTCGAGTTCATCAATTAAGGAATGAAAAGTTAGATTGTCTTCATCAGAAAGAGTTAATTTATAACGATTTTCTGAACCAGGCTCCAAGTCTTCATCGTGGAGTAAATAGTTATTAAGAATTCTTTTCCATTTAAACTCAAGCGGACTACCATCTGGCCCAATACCATTATGCACTTTTCCATAATCTGCAAGCGCTATCAGCAAAAGAGATAATGTGGTCATTCTTTGCTGGCCATCAATCAACAAAGCAGTGATCTCACCCATCCCAGAAATAGCGCCATCCTGCACCCATACTATAGAGCCAGTAAAGTGCCTACCACCTTCAGACTCACCTACAGCAATAATGTCTTTCCAGAGCTGTTCGCAATTTTCTCGATCCCATGAATACATTCGTTGATATACAGGGATGACAAAGCGAATAGAATCTGCTTGTAATGTATCGAGAAAGATAGAATCTGAAGGATGCATGCGAAGCCTTTCATGAAGCAATTGATATTTATATTTTACATACTCTTTGTAGGCTACGATTTATTTTGCTAAATGATTATTTACTTGAGCTGCTAAAGGCATCCGCTAAGAATTTCTATGCAGATTACGAACGCAATGAAGACCTCGAATTGCCGGAAGGCTGGCGTTGGGTCGAGATAGACGAGATTGCTGAAATGGTGTGCCGCGGTATTACGCCAAAATACAATCCCGATTCTGACGAAACGGTCTTGGGCCAGACTTGCGTGCGTAATAATCTCGTGCTCCTGGAAAACGGCAGGCTTCACATGCCCAAGAAGGTGACCGAGAAATGGTTACAGAAGTACGACCTGCTCATCAACTCCACTGGCGTTGGTTCTCTTGGTAGAACAGCGCAAGTATGGTTTGAACCCTCTAAACTCGTTGTTGATTCGCATGTCACAATCGTTCGTTGCGAGAATGCCAAGCATGCTCTCTATCTTGGTTTCTGGGCTTTCGAGCACGAAAAGTACATCGAGTCGCTGCATACCGGAAGCACGGGTCAGACAGAGCTTCCTCGCGATCACGTAAAGGCTATACGCTTTGTGCTTCCGAGCGAAGAGGAGCTCGAAAAGTTCAATGCAATAGCTGTTCCCGCTGTTGAACTTATCGTTGCAAACCAGCGAGAAAGCAAACGCTTGGCTGAGCTTCGCGATGCATTGCTGCCCAAGCTCATGTCCGGCGAAATCGACGTATCGAAGGTTGATCTTACGCAGCTAAATAATCATTTCCTCTTGCAGTCCTCCAAACTGGAGTTTAAATGCATAATCCAATACCCTTTTTCAAAGCAAACACTCCCTAATCGCAGCATGCTTCAACCTTGCGACTTAGGAGAAAAAATGAATGAAACATTAGCTAATCAAATTGCAAACAAAATGTCGATTTACCTTAATAGTGTCCAGATGAAAGCCCTTCAAAATGTCCTTGCCGAGACATTTAAACTAACGTCATCAAATGCCATTCATGATGATAGAAACATTCTCGATCTATTTCTGCAAGCCAAAAAGGTAGAGGGGTGCTCTCCGCAAACAATTAAGTATTACCAATCAGTCATCCAAAAAATATCAGACCAAATTCAGAAACCATTCCCTCAAATAACAACAGAGGATCTCAGAAACTATTTAGACTCTTATCAAGAGCGCAAAAGTCCAAGTAGAGTAACCCTAGATAACATACGAAGAATAATGTCTACCTTTTTCTCCTGGCTTGAAGATGAAGAATATATAGTCAAAAGCCCTGTTCGCAGAATCAAACGAGTTAAAACCATTTCAGTCATAAAAGAAACTTTCACTGATGAACAAATTGAAATTATTCGTGATGGCTGCCCAACATTAAGAGATAGAGCCATTATTGAGCTTCTATCCTCAACGGGTATACGCATTGGTGAACTCGTCAGATTAAATAAAACTGATATCAATTTTCTTGAACGCGAATGCATTGTTCTTGGTAAAGGCAACAAGGAACGCAGGGCATACTTCGATGCAAAAACTAAAATATATTTAGAGCGATACCTAAAATCAAGAAACGACAATAACCCAGCCCTTTTTGTAGGATTCAATACTTCACATAAACGCTTAACGATCGGAGCAATAGAAGACAGATTGCGCTCCATCGGAAAACGCCTTGGTGTTAATAAGGTTTATCCTCATAAATTCCGACGAACCCTTGCCACTAATGCCATCGATAGAGGTATGCCAATCGAACAAGTTCAAAAATTACTTGGGCACTCCCGCATTGATACCACAATGCATTATGCCTTGGTAAACGAAAGCAACGTAAAAGCATCGCATCGTAGGTATCTAACATAAACAATCAGGCGTTACCAAATGCACTCTCCTTTCTCCTTGTTATAATCTAAACAAACAAGGAGGTGTACCCATGCCCACGCAAGATACAATCAAGAAGGTAGTTTGCGATGTCGTGAAAAACTACGACGTTAAAGAAGCATACCTGTTTGGCTCATATGCGCGCGGCGAAGAAACACCTCACAGCGATATAGACATTCGCCTCCTTTGTGGGAAAAGCATGTGTATCCAAGATCTATACCATATAGAGAAAGAGCTTGAAGAACGACTTTCATCTTCAATAGAGATAGTCTCGGCTCCCCCAAAGGAACTGCGCCCTCGCTTTTACAATCGCATTAAGCAGGACGAAGTGATGCTCTATGCTTCCTAAAGAGCGCGATAAAGATCTCATTCTAAATATCCTTGATGATGCTGAAACTCTCGAAAAAAGAATCGGACATTTTAACGTAACGGAGGAAAGCTTCATTAATGACTTATCCTTTGAAGGAGCCATTGTTTACGACAGTCTACTTATGCCTGTTTATACCCTTGTTGAAGATGCGCTTCATTTATCCGATGAAGTAATGGACTTCTTTCCCGATTATCCATGGAGCGATGTAAGGGCTTTTCGAAACATAGCTGCGCATGGATATAGACGAGTTAGTAAAGAAATTGCTTGGAAAGTTATTTCCGAAGACATCCCAAAATTAGCAGCTCTGCTAAAAGAATACGCAGAAGAAAATGGATTTTGTTAATCCCCTTAAGAACGGTAGCAGTAAAGTACTTATCTGAAAGAACTCACCATGAAAGTAACCCTATCAGAAGTTACAACACTTACCCCAGGCTTTGCATTTAAATCAAAAGACTTTAAAAATGGAAATATGCCTGTTCTTAAAATTGCGGATATCCAAGGCCAAGTAAGGTGCAGTAATGTTTCAAAGGTTAATACTGATGCTTATACACACGCCAAGCTTGAAAAATACCTAGTAAAACCTGGTGACTGCCTTGTAGCAATGACCGGAAATACGATCGGTAAAATCGGCAGAGTCTCAGAGGGTACGGGGCTTATCAACCAACGTGTGCTCAAGGTAAATCCAGCCGACAATAAAATATTAGACTCTGAATATTTATGGGGACTTTTACAACTCAACTCCTTTCATCGCCATATTATTAATCATATTGATAGTCACTCTGCCCAACCAAACATTAGCGCATCATCAATCGGTAAATTTTCTTTTGATTTACCCGATTTGAACACCCAGATAAAAATATCTAAAATACTTGCATCTATTAGAAAAAAGGCAGAGCTGAACAATCGCATAAATGATTATTTAGCTGCGTAGCGTCAACCCTAGAAACATCAATCTCTCCGGACATTAGTTTTGGTAACAGAGCATCCCTAAGATTTCCCAGTTGTCGGCTTTCCTCTTCAAGGCAACGCTGTTGTTCAAGCAGCGGAGTGGCATACCCCTCAAACTCTGCGCATAGATTTACGTCGGGTAGCGTCAGCTCAGCGCTCGCCATCGTCTTTCCAGAGACCTCTGGGAAAGTAGTTCCAGAACCGGCATCAGCGATTCTATCCTTGTTGCGAACGAGGAAACAGTAGACGAATGCCGTTCCAATTTCCTTATGTGGAACGACGGATTTGAAGCCTTGGTTCGTGGTTACGTTATCGGTGGCGATAGCGATATAGCCGATTGGTGCTCTAGAACTGAACAGCACGGTGCCTGCAGGCAGCTTTTTTACGCTGCACGAGTCAAACCCAGCTTGAGTGATATCATCGGCACCATGAGCAATAAATTTGTCACTTGTATTCGATAAGTCTCTTGGCGTTATCCATCCGATGCCATCGTGACAGTAATACTCAGGCTTCTTCTTGGAAGGCGTAGCTCCGCCGACCACATCGCCTATATCAGCGATTGTACCGTTGTGGGCGCTTTTGCTGCTGAACAAATAGTCATAGCGGGCAAGCAAAAGCTGCTCTAAATTAATCATTTATTCGATTGTTGATCTCAATCTTAGTATCAAGGCTAGAAAGAACGGAAACAATTCTCTCGCGAACTCCCCTCGAAGGAAAATAAACTGGCATAGACTTAATGTTTTTTATCGGCAGCTTAGCTTGAACTGCTCCGACTGTTCTGTTTGATATTTCGCGCTGACCATATGAAGAAACTAGATAGTAATAAAGAAATTTAGAATCAACGGAATCAAGACCAAAAATCTTTACACAATTTTCAGTTAAATTGGCCTGATCTAAACTCCGACCCACAATTCCTACTAATCCAATTGTCCCAACAATAGATAAAAGCACGTCTCCTTCGTTTACGGTATATTGAGAAATTAACTTTTGGGTTACTGAATCTACATATTCAAACGAATCATCTAGCTCGAGTGTTCGGGGACCAAAATCCTTAACGCGAATATAAGGGTGAGAGTTTCTCTCTTTTTGTAGACGTACCCCTTTCGGAAGTCGCTTCCCTCCTTTGACCTTTGCGATGTCAGAAATCAATAATATTTTATTTCCCATATCCAATCGCCTCCAAGTTCTTCTTGATTTGCTCTTGCAAACGATCGGATTCTTTAAATAACTCGCTTAATTCACCCGTAAGACGCTTCATTTTTTCATCGAATGGTTCGTCGTCTTCCTCTACATCCGCAATGCCTACATAACGACCAGGTGTAAGAATGTAATCCTGTTTTGCAATATCTTCTGTAGATGCAGCAGCACAAAAACCCTTTATAGGTTCCAATTTACCCTCACGGAAATCAGTAAACGCTTGAGCGACTTTAGCAATATCATCATCGGTAAATTCACGCAATTTTCGAGTAACCATCGTACCCATTTCGCGTGCATCAACAAAAAGAGTCTGCCGATTTTGAGTTTTAGCTTTATTGATTATCCAAAGCGAAACGGGAATTTGCGTGCTGTAGAAAAGCTGACCAGGCATAGCAATAATACCCTCAACCAGATCTGCTTCTACAATATTCTTTCGAATATCACCCTCACCCGATGTTTGAGATGACAGAGAGCCATTGGCAAGCACCATACCAATACGACCATTGCGAGAAAGATGATGAATCATATGCTGCAACCAAGCAAAGTTTGCATTTCCCTCAGGCGGAATACCATAATCCCATCGAGGGTCATCTTTTAATTTGTCTCCACCCCAATCCTTCAAATTAAAGGGAGGATTAGCGAGAATAAAATCAAAGCGTTCATTCTTGTGACAATCGTTGAAGAAGGTATCAGCGTTAAACTTGCCAAGATCAGCTGGAATGCCACGAATAGCCAAATTCATCGTAGCCATTTTCCAGGTTGTTGGATTACTTTCTTGTCCGAAAACAGAAATGTCGCTGATTTTTCCTGAATGCCTTTTAATAAATTCAGCAGATTGAACAAACATTCCACCCGAACCACAGCAGGGATCATACACGCGACCATGAAGCGGTTGAATAACCTCAACAAGAGTCTTAACAACACAAGCTGGCGTATAGAACTCGCCAGCATTTTTTCCTTCTTTTTCAGCAAATTTCGCTAAGCAATATTCGTAAGTTCTTCCTAAAATGTCACGAGTATCGCCTTTTTCCGCCATCCTAACATTAGTGAAAAGGTCAACTACTTCGCCTAAACGTCTTTTATCTAATTCTTGACGCGCAAAATTCTTTGGTAGAACGCCTTTTAATGTGTCGTTTTCTGACTCAATAAGACGCATTGCATTGTCAATAACTTTACCTATTTCTGGAGTATGAGCAGCTGTAGCGATTGTTTCCCACCGAGCTTCTTGAGGAACAAAGAAGATGTTTTGATAGGTATATTCATCACGGTCTTCTTCAAAGCCCTCACCCTCTTCTATGAGCTCTTGATAACGCTGTTCGAACTTATCAGAAATATACTTCAAAAAAATTAAGCCAAGTACAACATTTTTATATTCCGATGCATCAATGTTGCCACGGAGCTTATCTGCTGCTTTCCAAATCTGCTCCTCAAAGCCAATTTCTGCAGTGTTTTCAGTCTTCTTTGCTTTAGCCATTGCAATTCCTAATTAAGCAATCTTTGTATCTGCCCAGAGTTCACATTGTGCCATAACTGTCTCCATGGCATCTTCCATCCCCTCTGGAGGATATTTATGATATCTAAGCAAACGCTTTATTGCACGCCTCATACCCGCTCGTGCACTTTCTTTACGCTGCCAATCAATAGTTGCATTTTTTCTCATAGCCTCAGTTAATTCTCGAGTAATCGCAATCAACTCTTCATTATCGTAAAAATCTTTCACAGCCTGGGGTTTTGTTAAAGCATCATAAAACGCCAGCTCTTCCGTTGAAAGACCAAGCTCCTTGCCTTCTTGCCGTTCTGCCATCATTTCTTTTGCCATATTTAAAAGTTCTTCTATAACTTCAGCATTACTAAGCATCCCATTAAGATAACCATTAACTGACTGCTGCAGCATTTCAGAGAACTTTTTAGCTTTAACAACACTTGTTCTTTGATAATTCTTGACCTGCTCTTTTATAAGCCGTTTCAGTGTTTCAAGAGCTATATTCTTCTCCTTCATATGAGATAGCTCTTCTAAGAAGCTTTCATCAAAAATAGAAATTTCAACTGAATCCTTCTCAAAAAGATTGATTGTTCCATCAGCGGTAACTGTCTGCTCAAGTATTTCACTGATATGTTTATTAAACTCAGCAAAGGTCATTACCTTGCCATTACCACTAGCAGTTCTACCCAAAATACGTAGCACCTGCACACGTAACACAGATAAAAACGCTGCTTCGTGACTATCTTTTTCAGAAACCAAACTCTTGCAAAGACTCAAAGCTTGATTCATCAGCTGCGCCTGCTTGATGAAATCTTCCATATCTTCTTTATGCGCTGGATCAAGCAGCCAATCTGTTCCAGCAGAAATAGCTTCAACTAACTGAACTCTATTATCAGTAAAAATATTATCTTGATAATTAAATCCATAAAGCAAATCTCGACATACATCTAATTTATCGAGGAATTTGGGATAAGCAGTTGAAGCAATATCCATATCGCCATAATTACTGCGATCACGCTGTGTGTAATCTTTCATTGCGCGCTTTAGCGCATTTGCAATACCTATATAATCAACAACTAGACCGCCTTCTTTGCCTTTATAAACACGGTTAACACGAGCGATTGCTTGCATTAAGTTGTGACCCTTCATAGGCTTGAAAACATACATTGTTGCAAGTGACGGAACATCAAATCCCGTCAACCACATATCAACAACAATTGCAATCTTCAGCGGATCGTCATCATCCTTGAAGCGTCGCTCCATTTCCTTCTTGTGTTTTTTACCACCACACACATCAAACCATTCTTCGGAATCTTGATTTCCCATGGTCATCACAACACCCAACTTTTCTTTCCATTGAGGGCGTAATTCCATCATGCGGTAATAAATTTTCATTGCCACTTCACGCGAATAAGCAACTATAAGCGCTTTGCCTGTAAGCACATCACTACGGTAATTTTCATAGTGATCAATAATGTCCTTGCAAAGAGAATCGATTACCTGAGGTGTAGCAAAAATTGCGTCAAGACCACCAAGATCTCGTTTACTTTTTTCCACGCTGATTTCGTTAACTTGATCAGCAAAATCTGCGTATTCTTTATCCAATTGAGCTAACGTATTTTCATTGAGCCCGAGAGCAACTACTCTGCTCTCGTAATAAACTGGTCGCGTTGCATCGTCTTCGACAGCCTGAGTCATATCGTAGACGTCAATGTAGTCACCAAAAATCTCACGTGTATTTTTATCTTCTGTAGAAATAGGTGTACCAGTAAAACCAATATAAGAAGCGTTAGGCAAAGCTTTTCTTACAAGTCGTGCAGCACCAATAGAAATATGACCATCAGCAGTCATTTTTTCTGTAAGTCCATACTGACCTCGATGAGCTTCATCCACCATTACTACAACATTACTTCTTTCGCAAAGAGACTCATCACTCTCCATAAACTTTTGCATGGTAGTAAATATGATTCCATTTGCTTCTCGATCAAGAAGAAGCTCTTGAAGATGCTTACGGTTTTTAGCTCGTTCTGGTTTTTGACGCAAAAAGTCAGAACAGCGACTAAACTGTCCGAAAAGCTGATCATCCAAATCATTGCGGTCGGTAATCACAACAATAGTAGGACTAGAAATTTTTTCTTGAAGCATATGAGCCAAAAAGACCATAGAAAGGGACTTCCCTGATCCTTGCGTATGCCAAAATACGCCAATTTTTCCATCACCCGCAACGGCTTCAACGGCTCTCTCTGCAGCTTTATGAACAGCAAAATATTGGTGATAACCAGCAAGAATTTTGATTACTTTATCTGAAGTATCATTAAAGCAGATAAAGTTCTTAATAATGTCGACCAGACGTTCCTTGCGGAACATTCCTTCAAGCATAGTCTTCCACGTAGCATTTTGCGTTTCGGAATAATCACCATCAATCGATTTCCATTTAACGAAACGATCTTCGGGCGCCGTAATGGTGCCGACACGAGTGTCGGATAAATCGCTCATTACGCAAAATGCATTTGGAACAAATAAAGAAGGAATTTGCTTCATGTAGTTTCTTAATTGTAGATATGCATGCGAAGAGTCTGTTTCTTCACGAGACGGAGATTTTAGTTCAAAAATAACGAGCGGCATCCCGTTAACAAACACAATAAGATCGGGCCTTTTGTTTGAATATTCAACATAAGTCCATTGATTAACAATGTGAAACTCGTTGTTATTAGGATTATCAAAATCGATTAAATATACAATGTCATCTTTGTCTTCTTTGCCATCAAAATAGCGAACCTCAACACCCGATTGCAGGCATTCGTTAAATACCTCGTTTCGCTGAGGCAACGATCCAGTATCAATGTCACCTAATTTGATAATAGCTTCATCTATTGCAGCTTTAGGCAAAGAAGGATTTATATGGGCTAACGCCTTGGGAAGAACATCGGGAAGAAACACGTCGTGATATTCAGTACTTGTACGCGGAACATCGGGACCGTATAAATATGCATATCCAAGATATTCTTGAAAGTAATCTATGAGTGCTTGCTCATAAAAATCTTCATTAAGGTTTAATCCAGCATACTCATATTTGCCCATAGTGAAAACCTCTTTGTGCTTAGTCATAAGTAATAAAGAGCATAATTTATAAACTAGCAGCTATTATACCTATCACATGCCAAAGAATCCTTTAGCTACCAGCTAATCTTCGATGAGAAAGACAGAGTGATCCTTTGCTTCCCTAAACATATCTCACCTGATCTATTCTCATATGTATTCTTGAAATAATTCCAACGCAGTTGCTAAGGCTCCTTCGGTCAGAGGCTCACGCTCATGCGGTTTACGACGGGCAAAGATAACTTCTATGTAATTTAGCAGACTAGTTAGTGAATTTATTCAAATCAAATCCAACATAGGAACTTGTTCCAAACTGGAACAAGTTCCTATGTTCTTTATTGTTTCATTCACTCAGCTATAGTTACTTCACTTAAAATACCTGATGTAAATATACTTTTAATTGCATACAGTTTTAGTTAAATGAAACGGAGATGCATTGAAATACACAGTAAGCCTTACAGATGCTCGAACAAATTTTACCCAACTGACTGATCTAGTCATGAAAGAGCACGTTACCGTTACGGTATTTAAACGGAACAAACCTGCGTTCAAAATTGTTCCTATCGAAAATGAGCCTCCACAAGGTATGGAAAACTACCTAGCTGCCGCTGACGATCTTATAGACGAATATGTTGATGTTTTTGAGGCGTTAGCGAAATGATTGTCGAGGTTTAATTCCGCTTTACGCCTACCCGCATACGGCGGCTCTGTACAGCAGCAACAATTGTACCCATAGCGCCTACTAACACCAAAGCGGCCAGCGCTTTGGTATAGTCACGCAGCGGATCCGATGTTTGCGGCAGTGCGTCTTTTTCACCAGTATCGGAAGATGGATTTCCATCAGATGTTACTCCCTCAGCTGAACCAGCGCCATTCGGGTTTTCAGGTTCTTCCTCTTTAGGTTCATCAGATTCTTCTGGGTCCTTCGGGTTGTCAGGATCTTCGGATGATTCAAATAAATCGCTCACTTTGCAACGCTTTACAGTCAACAGCGAACCAGTGTCCTGAACATCTGTACCCAGCACATAGAAATACCCGTCATCAGCAGCCACACCTTGAGCTTCCGTTATTTTATGAGGGGCAAGCTGCTTTTCCGCAATAGACCACGAATTACTTGCCGTGTCATAAATATACGTATCAGGCACTACTCCACTGCCTTGAGGATCGTTAGCCCGTAAGCCAAAAATTATTATCTTGCCATCCGAAGCAGCACTGGCTGCAATATATTCTTGATTTTCATCAAGCGCAACAGGCAATTCTGCCACCAAAGTCCATTCAGTAGCACCCTTCCCTAACGCCTCCATGGCAACATACTCTTGAAATGCAAAATCGCTATCGAAAGCACCACCAGGAGTTAAATACATGACACCATCAACGTTAAGTAGCGATGATCCCGCACGACCTGCTTTAACAGAACTCATAACCTTAGCGTCAGCCGAAGGATTGCTCAGATCGAATACTAGAACAGAGTTTAAGAATTCGTAGCTTTCCGCATCGCCATCCTTCGTCAATTTATTAACGCACGTTATCCAAAGCTCATCCCCATTCACATAGGAAGTTGCCGAATAGAGGAATTCGTTCTGCCTAGAATTAAAACCATATTTCACCGCAAGGGTGTTGGTTCCCTTTTCTCCAATAATCCAGTTCAGCGAGCCATCCTTTGTGTTGTAATCCTAAACACCATCAGAAGATATCAAGTAAAGATGATCACCGCTTGCAGCCATCGAAACGCACGGCACGTAATCTTTGCTCGCTAAATTCTGATCTACCGACCACGCTTGGGTTTCTGTGTCGTATACAAACAACAGATAGGTAGCCTCTTCATCTTCATATTCGGGTGCTTCAGAAGCAACTAAGTAAAAATCGCGCGTCATAACATACATCTTCGACCCAATTGACTGCACATTTATCGGCGTTGTTAAATACCCCGTTCTACCAACTTTTTTGCCATTGGGAACACCTTCAAGATTGGTCATGTCATTAGAAAGAGACGAAACCGCTTCAAAATAATCCGATGTAACGGAGGGATTATCAGGGTCTTCTTCACCAGATTCAATTGACTCAGGAACCGCTTTCAGCGAAAGCTTCATGCGACCCCAGTTGGAATTGTCGGTATTTGTTGCCTTAACGTAGTAGGACCCTTCTTTCATGCCTTCTGGCAGCGTAACGTTATAGGTCGTAGAGCCATCCTCTTTAGAAGAGGATTCGCCTACACTAAGCTGCATTGCTTGAGCATCGGGAACATCTGCATTAACAATTTCTATTGAAAGATTACTGCCAAAGAAGAACCCAAAAATAGTCGCACTGGCAGGATTTTCTTTTGATTGATTGACTTCTGTAATAACAGGGTTCGGATCTTCCAGAGCTTTTTTCACATCCAAACGACCGTTTGACTGGCTAGTGCCCATAAGTGAATCGTTATCGCGAATAGCTCCGCCAATCAGCCTAGCGCGCACTTCCGCTGCTTTTTGTTCTGCCGACAAACCTTTATCTGCAAGATCTTGCGCAATCAAAGCCGCAACGCCGCTTGCCACAGGTGTTGCCATAGAAGTTCCATCCCAAGAGGTATAGGGAGTTGTCTGGCTCACGAAGGCGCACGCATTGAAATTGAACGTTAGATCCCAGGTATCACTTGATGAAGTGTTTGTACGAGACATATACAACGTGAAGTTATCCCAGTCAATTGCTTCTTTTTGCTCGTCGGTCAGCGAAGTTAATGCAGTTAGATAGGCATCATCCGATCCCTGATTAATGCCTACAGAATCAAGCTCGATTCTCTCAAAGTTTCCTGCAGCATCTTTTTCTTTACCTTTAGCCGACAGAGATACATAGAAGCCTCCACCTATATGTGATTGAGCATAAGAGCTAAACGCAAGATAGTTTATTTGTTCAACCGCTTCAGCGCTAATTGGTTTATTGGCAGTAAGAGTAATAGCGCTTGAATCGCCAGGATGCAACTTCATATCCCAAGCAAAATTACCGTAACCATCAACAGTAACTTCAGCAGAAGAACCTGCTGTTGTTCCAACATCTTGAAGCGCTACTTTAAAAGCAAACGATTCCGAACTGCCAAACATATCTATAAAGGTGCCCTTCAGCGGAGTTTCGCCATCTTTAACTACAACGTTTTCATCATCTAAATCATGAGTACCATCGCGGTCCATAACGGTTGAAAATATAGATACACCTGGTGCAGCCACATCAGTTGAAGACGCACCATAGTCAGAGAAGTTAGCGAGTTGCCCGTCTCTATCTATTGCGTTGACTTGAACTATACTCTCGGTAAGAGTACCGTCAGTTGGGGAAACATCATGATCCTTAGCGCTATTGCTTGAAGCTTTCAAAACGACAATGCCGCTTTCATACAGATCGTCTGCAATAAGGGTATACAAGGTGTCAACAGAATAGCCTCCCCATGAATTGTTGGCTGCTACCACATTAACGCCCAATTCCTTTGCCGTTTGTATGTACTGAAACGCCTTGAAAACACTAGAAGACGGGAAGACATCACCAGCGGCACGAAGCGCCATAATCTTGACACCAGGCGCTACGCCAGAACCGCCTTCATTGTTGTTGAGTTGAGCACCAACAATACCAGCAACATGGGTGCCATGACCGATTTTATCCATGGGACCAAACCCGTCAACATCCACAGCTGTTGCTTGATCTTCAGCGGTTAAAGCGTACGTGTCGTAACCACAGGTGACACCATCATCAACAATGCCGCTGCTGTCAACATCAGTAGACCAACCTAAAGCGTTAGCTACTTCTTCGCCACCAGTCCACATTGAATCTTTTAGATCCGGATGGTCGTATCGAACACCAGTATCTATTACTGCCACAACTGCTTCTTCAGTAGCTGAATTAGAGGCAGCCGATTGCGAAGTGATACTGGCTTGATAGCAATCGCCACCATAATTACCATCGCTCCATGCATTTTCAACACCAACACCTGTTGGATTGCCTTCAATGTTTGAATCCTCTAAGAACCACTGTTTATCTATATAGGGATCGTTGAAGTTACCGTTTAACGAGGTAAGCTCATAGAGATAATTGGGTTGCACATAAAGCACTCCAGGCATAGCGGCGTATTCATCTAGTAATTGCGCGGTGGATTTGTTTTCATCTTTCACTAATACAATACGAGCATTGTTTGATGCTTGTTAAATTTGAGGAGCGTCCACTGCATCGGATGTGGCGGAAGTATCAGCCGTAGCGGAATCGCTAGAATTATTATCAGATGAAGCACCATTACCCAATTCTGACATCGTAGCAATGTTTTCGTTGCTTGATTGAGCAACCGCTTCATCAGCTTCTTCACCAACAAGTAAGTCTCCATCGGTGGTAGATGCTACTGTTTCGCTAAAGGCGAATAGATCCTGCGTTTCGCTTTGGGTTGATCGCGAATTGCTTTGCGGTAACTGACCGTCAACCAGTACCAGAACTTCACCTTCAACATAGGTTCCTTCTTCGAGACTAAATGCTTCATGAGGAGCAATTTGCGTATCCGATTCCCCTTCATCGGGTTGTGCAAAAGCAACCGCAGGAATTAAGCCGACACAAAGAAGTAATGCAAAAAGACCGAAAAGAAGTTACAAGCGAAGCGTTTCATAAGGTGCCTTTCTGCCTGCAAATCAGCAACTAAACTACCAGTAAAACCATCAAAGTCGTTTAGAAGCGTTCGTTGCGTATCCCCCCTTATTTTACGGGAAGTTGAATGCTATATAAGGAAGCTTGGTGCAGTCGGTTAATTTCCGATATCGGAAATTAACGTAGTGTTTTGCAAAAACTTTTATCCACGTTTTGATCCCTGACGGGAAATACCGCCTTTATGACCAGAAGCTTTATTGGGACCCATTCCCTTCTGAGCACGCGAATTCAATCCCGCTTTACCCATCTGGACATTCCACCCCTGGGCGCAAGCTTTCTTGAATGCTTTTCTGTTCAGTTGCTGGTTGATTTGATCCCACGTTGGTTTATTACAAAATGCTTTCTTAAAGCGTCCATTAGGACCCTGCGCGCGAGGGTTAGAATCCTGAGCGCGAGCAGTAACGCCCTGCGTGCGGACGTTTGCATCTTGCGCATGAGCATTGTTATCTTGCGTATGGTCGTTAACGTCTTTCGCACGAGCATTGCTCTCCGTATTTGGCGTATTTGATTTAGTGCTCATGCGTGATAGAATCCCCCTTGGTAAGTCAAAACGTATTTAGGCTACCACACTTATTCACCCCGCAAAGGCCCATATGCCAAGCCTTTGTTCGTGTTAGGAGATTGATCAGTGAAGTTCTAAACAGACATTCCTCTGTTTGTACCCCTTATGTACCGCTGCCCTGTTGGTATGTTGGCTTAATTGCCAATAGCGCACTTGCAAAGCTACTAACAGCCAAAGATGCACGGTACGCTAATAGAAAGAACTTCATCATGACTCAATCAAATTCTGTACTTACCTTATCTCATATTACCTATACTTATCCAGGTGCCTCTAATCCTGCCCTTACCAAGATATCTGCAACGTTTTCACGTGGTTGGACTGGCATTATCGGCAACAATGGCTGTGGCAAAACTACCCTTGCACGCATTGCTTGTGGCATTATCACACCCGAGCTCGGCTCGGTAACGCCTTTATTAACCTTTGCCTACTGTGAACAAGATGCAGCTAATGAGCCCTCTATGCTTTTCGATTTCGCCTGCGATTACACTCCGACAGCTCAGCATTTGCGTAGCATCCTCAACATTGAAGATGACATGCTTTGGCGTTTTGCTGAATTGAGTAGTGGCGAACAAAAGAAAATTCAAGTTGCTACCGCTCTTTGGATGGAACCAGAGCTCTTAGTGCTCGACGAACCAACCAATCACGTTGATGCTGTGTGTCGGGCTGAAATTCAAAAAGCACTTGCTACCTATAAAGGTATTGGCCTGTTGATCTCTCATGATCGAACACTACTTGATGCGCTTGCTTCCAACTGCCTGTGTTTTGAAGGCAGTCAGGCTGTTATGAGACCTGGAGGATATTCTCAAGCAAAAGCACAAGCACAGCAAGATACGCTTGCAGCGACCCGTGCCAAAGAAACCCAGAAAGCCAAAGTGCAAAAACTACAAGCCGAATATGCACAGCGAGCAAATAAGGCAAGTCAAACAGCGTCGCGCAGAAGCGCACGAAACTTAGATAAGCACGATCGCGATGGTAGGGCAAAAATAAAGCTTGCTATCTATACAGGACAAGACGGTAAAGCAGGATCTTTGGCGGCAAATATGGATGCCCGACTTGCCAAAGAACAGGACAAACTTGTTGGCATGTTTATCGCCAAAGAATACAACAGCACACTTTGGCTTGAAGCTTCACCGTCGCCGCGCAAAACGCTCTTGCATCTTCCTGCCCATACCATGGCTACCCCACAAGGAGAAACCCGATCGATCCCAACAATCACTTTGGAAAATACAACCCATCTTGGAATACATGGACCTAACGGCATTGGAAAAACAACACTTATCAATGAACTATTACAGGTACTTCAAAATCAGGCAGAACAGGCACCTCTGCGAATACTGTATCTGCCGCAAGAGCTTTCGGAATCTGATCGTAAAACCTTGCTTGCAAGAATTACAGCTCTACCAAAAGAAGAAAAGGGGAAATTGCTCTCTATAGTGGCGCAACTAAATTCTGATCCAAAACGAATCCTATCAGGTGCATCAACCAGCCCAGGTGAGGCGCGAAAGCTTTTCTTGGCACACGGAATTATGAATGCTCCTGAGCTAATTATCATGGACGAACCTACTAATCACCTGGACTTGCATTCTATCGAAGCACTTGAACAGGCTCTCGCTAACTTCCCAGGTGCTTTGGTGCTGGTAAGTCACGATGAAGCATTCATGAAAGCGACTACCACAGAAACTATTGAACTCAAATAAACAACAAGAATTCGAAGCCAACTCGGCAGTAATTCAGTGTCAACTCAGCGACGATACGGCATCACCTGCAGCAATTCGACGCCTAGCTAATGCAATGTAATACCGATTTCGCTTAGAACTTTGTTCCTTACAAAGACATGATGCCGCATTGTACGTACGCTTGCTATACTCACTCTAAAGACATTGATAGGAGCACCTTTATGCAGTTCACTAAAGCAACGCTTTCCGACTTACCAGAATTCCATGTCGGCCACGCAAACAACGAAGAAGCCGCAACGGGTTGCACCGTGGTCGTATCGCTTGAAGGCGCTGCTTGTAGTGTAGACGTTCGCGGTGGAGGTCCCGCAACGCGCGAAACCGACCTGTTAAAGCCCGAAAACATGGTAGAAGCAGTACATGCTGTCGTGCTTTCTGGCGGCAGCGCTTTTGGCTTAGAAGCTTCTACGGGCGTTATGCAAGAACTGGCAAAACGCAATATTGGTTTTGAACTATGCGGATTGCATGTTCCTATCGTTGTGGGTGCGTGCTTGTTTGATTTGCCTTACGGTAAACCAGAACACCCAACTGCAGAAATGGGTGCGCAAGCTACTCGAAGTGCACTAGATGATGCACCAGTTGCCGAAGGGAACGTTGGTGCTGGATGCGGTGCTACCGTTGGCAAAATGCTTGATCCTGCTCAAGCGACAAAATCGGGACTTGGTATATATGGCGTTCGTTGCGGTGATGTTGTTGCCGTTGCAATTGTTGCAGTTAATGCGTTAGGTACTGTTTGCTTACCTGATGGCACTCCCCTTGCTGGTCATCGAAACATTGAGGAAAGCACTAATGGCCTAATTATGGATCCGCTTGATCCTGTACTGCTTTCAATGTCACCAGACAATTCGGGTTCAGCAACGAGCGCGTCGACTACCGTTCCAACTGATGCAGCTTCCACATCACAACAAGAAGGCTGCACAACTCCTTGCACGAACACCACTATTGGCGTTGTGCTCACCAACGCAAAGCTCACCAAAGCTCAATGTCAAAAAGTCTCTTCCATCACACACGATGCCTACGCACGTACCATTAAGCCTGTTCATACCTCTGCCGATGGTGACACTATCTTCACTATGGCTTCAGGCAAGCAAGAAGCCGCTTTTGATCTTGTTGCCATCATGGCAACTGAAGCAATGCAAGGAGCAATTCTTCGCGCAGCGGCGTTGGCACATTCCGCCTGCGGACTTCCCGCAGCTCAAGATTTAAACCCAGAGTTGTGCAAACAAGTACTTGATCAGTGGCAATAAGCTCCTGATTGCAATGCCGAACTATCTCCTTTAAGCAGCTGGAGAAGAACAGGTATTCAAATCACAACATGAAGCTATATCGTTGGACGCTATGATTTCTGATTTAGAGGGATCCGCCACGTTGTCTTCGAAAATAATCTGACCAATTGAATTCGCTTCAATTCTGCCTGACAAAGGATTCTTAACACTATCAATATGGCTACAAACTTTCGCCTGAACTTCACTACGCTCAAACGAAAGATCGCAATCTTCCATAGTGCAGTCTTCAAGTATCAGACCCTTGCAATAGCAAAATGGCTGAGTTCCCTTTATGCGGCATCGTACCAACCGAAGATTCTCTGAATACCAAGCAAGATATTCACCTTCAAGAACACTGTCATAGACGGTGACATCTTTAGCATGCCAAAATGCATCTTTGGTCTTGAAGCGAGAATCCCTTACTTCCATATTCTCAACGTATTGGAAAGAATATTTTGCATTCATAGTAAGGTTATCTACCTTGACGTTTTTACATTCAAAGAACGGATACTCAGAAACAAGAGAACTATTACGGATTTCTATATCGTGGCAACGCCATGCGAATTCCGAAGATTTAATTTCGCAAGAATTAATTCCCACATCCTGGCATTCACGAAGAGCTTTAATTCCATGCAGGGTACACGTTTCGATATTCAGATTCTTGTCGTACCATAGCGCCGCACGACATGTTTCAGGCATTGAACAGTGCTTTATGACGCCGTTAACAACATGCCAAAGAGGATAACGCAAGCGTAAGTCACATTGATTTAATTCAATATTACGTGACTCCTTTAATGCAGACTCACCATCCGCTGGACCATCAAACACACAGGAAGAAACAACTGTATTGCGAAGACCGTACAAAGCACGTTCTTCATCAAATGTTTGATTTTCAATAACCTGCATATCAGTTTTATTGATTACGGTATTCACAAGCCACTCCCTATAAAACAGCTTACTATGCACAGCACTAAATTTCCGCCACCAAAATGATTATTAGGTAACGTGGTGTTTTTTATATAGTAGTCAAATGAAGCTGTCTTACAAATGCCTAGTTTCAATAGAGGTCCATGCCTAGAATGCATAACTTAGCGCGGTCTACGAATCATCCTTCGCTCATAAACCTCAAAATCAGGAGAATGCAATTCATCGATTAATTCAAAGCCTAAATGCTCATACATGTGCTGGAGCCTGTCAGCATAGCAATCCAGATAGCAATTAAGATTATGTTGGTCAGCATACTTAAATATTGGCGTAAGCAGTTTACGGAGAGCCCCTGTACCTCGGGCTTGTGGATCCACAGCCCACGCATAGAAATATATATGGTCGTTGTCTTGTTCTAAAACACGTGCCCAGTCGAATTCCGAAATAGCTTCCATCTTTTGCGCCTGCGCATCAAGAAGTTCTAGCTCTTCTTTGGTTGCAGTTTCCAAGAAGTACTTACCTGTTTGTTCTTCTATAGCACTATGAGTCATACCGTCCAGATCGCTATACAGATAACCTCCCGTAACTGCACTTAAATCAGGTAACGCGTATACTCCCTGATAAGGCGCATGGCTGGTCAGATCGTCCATGAATACAGCATGCATAAGCTCTTCTTTGCGAGACTCAGACGTACCAATTTCATCAAGGGCACTAAGCCAGGTAATAAACCACATCTCTTCCATGAAGCTTGTGCCCATCATTTTGGCAGCTTTACGCAAAAGATCGGTCTGGTTTGGCTGAATCCTAATTAGCTCTGGAAGTTCCATATGTATCAATCCTTTTGAATTACTTTTGAATTACCTTGGCGCGAACAACGCACTTAACGCACTTGATGCACTTGACGCATCGAACGCATTCATCTTCTCATACCTTTAGAAAGATATTCATTCTTAACAAATACTATGTGCTACTAAACTAGGCGCGATCTTAAACGCAATGCTTCGTTATTCCCCATCTGTTTGTTTCTGTTGCTTTTCTTCTTAAAACAAGCCCTTTAGCTAACAGTTCACTATCAATATAAATGTTTCTAATTTAGAAACATTTTCTTCGAGTATAGATAGAACATACAGAAACTCCCTATCAAGGAGGTCATTATGAACTTCAAAAAAGTTGTTGTAGCTGGAGGCGGAGTTCTCGGAAGTCAAATTGCCTTGCAAAGCGCCTACAAAGGATTCGACGTAACCATCTGGCTCAGAACCGATGCCTCTATCGATCGCGCTCGTCCAAAGCTTGAACGTTTTCGCGATATATATGTATCTACCCTCGAAGCAATGAAAACAAACTCTGCCGCCTATGCGCGTGGCTTAGCAGATTCGCCTGATATTTCTGCTGAAGAAATAGATACCCTTAAACAGCAAGCGATTCAAGCTTATGAAAGCCTCACCCTTACCACGAGCTACGAAGAAGCGTTTAAAGATGCTGATTTAGTTATTGAGGCAATCGCAGAAGATCCTGAACAAAAGATTGCATTTTACACAGAAGCCGCAAAGCACCTACCAGAACACACCGTAGTGTGCACAAATTCTTCTACGATGCTGCCAAGTGCATTTACTGATTACACTGGTCGCCCCGAAAAATATCTTGCTCTTCACTTTGCCAATGAAATTTGGCGCAATAACACTGCTGAAATAATGGGACATGCACGCACTGAACAGCGCTACTATGACCAGGTCGTTGAATTCGCAAAAGCAATCGGTATGGTTCCACTCTGCCTAAAGAAGGAACAACCTGGATACATCTTGAACAGTATGTTGGTGCCTTTGCTCAATTCAGCAGAAATGCTTGCGGCAACAGGCGTTGCTGATATCGAAACTATCGACAAAACCTGGCGTCTTGGCACGGGCGCTCCTGTTGGGCCGTTTCAGATCTTGGATATTGTAGGGCTTACGACGGCATACAATGTCAATGCGCTCAACCCTGATTCGAAAAATCCCGACACTGTCGCAGGAAAAATTCAGGCAATGTTAAAGAGCTACATTGACGAAGGCAAACTTGGCGTTAACGCGGGTGAAGGATTCTACAAATATTAAGCCGCCGTCAATGCACTGGCCGCTCTCAATCAAACCGTCGCATGCAACATAATAGACGCGCGCTATCAAACCAGCCCCAAGACAAAGCGTTCGCACACAAGTAAGCCTCCCTCCCCCAACATAAAGTATTCGCACTCTAGTAAACCACCCCCCAATAAAACGTTCGCGTTCTAGTAAACCACCCCTGCGACAAAGTAGCCGCCCTTCATACATGAAGGACGGCTACAAGTTTTAGAAAAACAAATTCGGCTACTTTTTTGCGCAAGGGACTTATCAACTTTTAAATGTGAGACAAGCCGACAACTTGCATGCGCAAAAAAGCTTTAGCAGTTATGCGCGGGCCAAACCATCAACAGACAATACAACGCCAGTTACATAGCTAGCCAAGTCAGATGCCAAGAACAAATAAGCGTTAGCGATATCTTCAGGTTCACCCATTCGACCCAAAGGAATAGAAGCGATCAATGGCTTGATCATTTCCTCTGGCAAAACATCAACCATATCGGTATGAGTAATACCAGGTGCTACCGCATTTACACGAATGTTATCAGGCGCCAATTCACGACCAAGCGACTTCGTTAAGCCATTAACAGCAAACTTTGACGTAGGATATGCGCAACCAGAAGGCTGACCATAAATGCTAACCATAGAAGAGGTGTTAATAATTACACCACCACCCTGTTCCTTCATGATAGGAGCAACTGCGTGGCAACAATAGAAGGCAGCATTAACATTGAGCTCCATGGTCTTCTTGAACGCCTCGGGGTCATATTCGTAAATTGATTCACGCGCAGAAACACCAGCATTGTTGCCAAGAATATCAATGCGACCAAATGCTTCCTTCACCTTTGCAAATTCTGATGCAATAGACTCTGGATCAGAAAGGTCAGGAGTAATACCCATTACAGGATAATCAGGGTTGATTTCGCGAAGCTTAGCCAATGCCTTATCGACCGTTTCCTGACGAGAACCACAAAGCGCAACGTTCGCGCCATTCTCCAGGTACTTCTTTACGATAGCAAAGCCAATACCGCGTGTGCCGCCGGTGATAATAGCGGTTTTACCTTCGAGCAAGTTCAAGTTCATAGCAACCCCTTTCCACTTGGGTATTTCAACAGTGTGTTGAACTTTTATTGAGTGTAGAACTTTTATCCACTGAGCATGACAGTAATGCACGTATACTAGGCGGATGACTGAAAAATGCTTGTGAAAGACACGTCAACATCGAAAGATACTCGCGAAAGATACATCAAACGTTAAATGATGCTCGCAAAAGACGTACCTGATACTGAAAGATATTGAAATATGGATTATCAAAACGTAAATACAAAGTCCGCCACACATTCGAAAGTATTCCTTGCTTTAACTGCTTTATTAGTCGGCGTGCTATGTCTAGTTCCCTTATGCGGATGCTCAGAAAAGGTTGACTACGGGCAATACACTGCTGAGCCATCAAGTGAATACCAAAACACCAAAAACACCGTTGATTCTTCGACAGGAGAAATCGTTTCAGTATCTGCCCCTGAAGGTGGTCAGCCTTCACTTGCAGACATCCCAGAATATGAAGGCGATCCTTATATAGAAGTAAACAATAATGAGCCCTCTTTTACTGAAGCTGAAAAAAATGCTGAATCTTTTGAAAGCTATTCCGATCTTGACTATGAAGGCCGCTGTGGAACGGCATTTGCGCTGGTCGGAGAAGAAACCATGCCAACTGAAAAACGTGGCAATATTAGCGACGTAAAACCTACTGGCTGGCACAGTGTTCGCTACGATTTCGTTGACGGAGAGAGCCTCTACAATCGTTGCCATTTGCTCGGTTATAAGTTGACGGGTGAAAACGCCAACGAGGAAAACCTTATTACGGGCACACGCTATATGAATACCGAAGGCATGCTGCCTTTTGAAGATGAAATAGATGCCTATGTTGACGAAACCGACAATCACGTACTGTATCGTGTAACCCCTTTGTTCTATGAAGACGAACTCGTAGCTCGAGGCGTTCACATGGAAGGCTACTCTGTCGAGGACAACGGTGAAGGCGTAAGCTTTAATGTGTATTGCTACAACGTCCAACCCGGAGTTGGCATCGATTACGAAACAGGCGATAACTGGGAAGATCCTTCGACCATTCAATACAATTCATCAAGCTATTGGGATAACCAAAATTCTCAATACCATTCTCAGGGCAATGACAATTCCTACTACAATCACCATTCTCAGAACTACAATGCTGAAAATAACAGTTCTTATCAAAATGGAACCCATGACAATTCAGAGCAAGACTACGTTTTAAACACGAACTCTAAGAAATTCCACTACTCATGGTGTGATTCCGTTGAGGACACCAGCGCTCGAAACAAAGAGGATTATTACGGAACTCGAGACGAGCTAATTTCTGAGGGATACGAACCCTGCGGTGCCTGTAACCCTTAAACAAAACGCATACACAACCATGCAAGAATTGCATAATGACTCTAAGCCACCAAAGATATAATTAAGTTACAATTTGTTATGTAATGAAACGTACGTTTTAAGAAAGCGCGGATTAACGCTGTATTTTTAAACGTACTTACACTATCTATACAATTTGCTGATATAGGCTTTTCATATCTTAGGAGGTTCATTATGTCTGAGATTATTACTCCTGGCACTGGTGGCAATCGCCATATTCCTTACAACGAACGCACGGGAAATGAATCTGTTGTTTATTTCACACGCGATCTTTCCGCTGAAGGATTAAAGAAAATCTATGAGCGCGTAAACGACAATATGACTGGCAAGGTTGCAATTAAACTGCATACAGGCGAGCAACATGGCCCTAATATTATCCCCCGCCCTTGGGTAGAAAACCTTATTAAGACAGACCTACCTAATGCAACCATCGTTGAAACCAATACCTACTACGAAGGCGACCGTTACACCACCGAGCAGCACCGCGAAACGCTTCAGGTAAATGGCTGGACCTTCTGTCCCGTTGACATCATGGACGAAGATGGAACGGTTAATTTGCCTGTTAAAAACGGCAAATGGTTTACCTATATGGCAAAAAACATAATGAATTACGATTCTTTGTTTGTGCTTACTCACTTTAAGGGTCACACCAAAGGTGGTTTTGGCGGTTCTGCTAAAAACATTGGCATTGGATGCGCTGATGGCCGTATTGGTAAAGCAATGATCCACACCACGCCTAGCTCTGATGATATGTGGGACATTTCCGAAGAAGAATTCATGGAACGAATGATGGAATCCGCTAAGGCGGTAGTCGACCACTTCGGCGATAACATCACGTTCGTTAATGTTATGCGCAACATGTCTGTCTCTTGCGATTGCGAAGGCACTGCAGCAGAACCTGTGGTAACGCCCAACGTTGGTATTTTGGCATCAAAAGATATTTGCGCCATTGATACCGCTTGTGTTGATTTGGTATATGCCATGAAGGAAGAAGATCGCAAAGCTTTAGTTGAACGCATGGAAACACGTCATGGCCTACGTCAGCTTACCTATATGCATGAACTTGGCATGGGCAACAATCGCTATCAGCTTATCGACATCGACAATGATGACAAAGTAATCAGTGCAGAGGAAGCAGTTGCTGATGTTGTTCCCTTTGTCGCAGACTAAATGTTGGTTTTCGACAAACGGTTCAATACCAATACAGCCACTTAGTCAAGCGTTTTATTAAGCTACTGAGTTCCATTCATGCCGAGATCATTCATTGATCTCGGCTTTTTATTGCAAAAATGCGCACCACCCTGCAGAAAAATCCCGAAAGTGAGTGACTACCTATCTTAGAGTGAAACCTTACAGAAGAATTGGTGCAACGTACGCATCATTTTTTGTACCGAACCAGTATTTAGAAGAAAAATTCCGCCATTAAATTATTTCGCGTAAGAAAAAGTCTCTCACAAACGGCATTTTTCTACAGGGACACCCCAAAAATCGCAAAAAAGTAGTAATCAGCTACGCAAGAACGACTTCGCAGGAGCGTTCACTAAAACAAAAAATAGTGGGCAGTTGAAAATCTGCCCACTACGTAAACTTGATATTTCTACAAGCGCTGATTTCAAATACTGACTATAAGCCGCTAGCGCATTTATAAGCAAGTACTCTATTTAATAGTTGCATGAATCTCTTGCAGCGAACGAACCTCAGATCCTTCACTAGTCTTAGATTCCTTAACACCCATTGCGGTTACATAAGCAGCAGCCAAAGTGGTCATGTAAGGAACATGATTCTTGATAGCAGACTTACGAATATAGCTGTCATCTTCGTGACTTTCGGTGCTTGAAGCAGGTGTATTAACTACAATAGCAATCTCGCCGTTAGCAAGTGCATCCAAGATATCAGGACGGCCCTCGCCCAACTTGTTAATGTGCTCTGCTGCTACACCAGCCTCATTCAAAAGCTCGCACGTACCCTTAGTAGCAACCACGTTAAAGCCAGCATCAACAAATTCTTGTGCAACCTTAGCAGCTTCACCTTTATCGCGGTCACTTACGCTCATCAAAACCGTACCCTCTGATGGAATAGCGGTCTGAGTTGCTTCCTGTGCCTTCAGGAATGCCTCACCTACCGTGCTAGCAAGACCAAGAACCTCACCCGTAGAGCGCATCTCAGGACCAAGAACAGGGTCAACTTCAGGGAACATATTGAACGGGAATACCGCTTCCTTAACTCCGTAGTGAGAGAACACGCTTTCATGAAGATCCGCCACAGGAGAAGGACGACCAGTGAATTCACGAGTAATAACATCAGTTGCAACCTGAACCATCTGAATGTTGCAAACCTTAGAAACCAAAGGAACCGTACGAGAGGCGCGAGGATTAGCCTCAAGAACATATACGGTGCCGTTTTCAATAGCGTACTGAATATTCATCAGGCCACAAACATGCATCGCTTCGGCGATCTTGCGTGTGTAGTCCTTGATGGTTTCAAGATGCTGAGCATCGATATTGACCGAAGGCAAAATACAAGCAGAGTCACCAGAGTGAATACCAGCAAGCTCAATGTGTTCCATGACCGCAGGAACAAAGGCATGAGCGCCGTCGCAAATTGCGTCTGCCTCACACTCAAGCGCATGCTGCAAGAAACGGTCAATCAAAATTGGACGATCAGGCGTTACGCCAATTGCTGCCGCCATATAGCTACGCAATGCATCGTCGTCATACACAACTTCCATGCCACGGCCGCCCAGAACATATGAAGGACGAACCATAACTGGATAACCAATCTTATGAGCAGTATCCAGCGCCTCTTCAACCGTTACTGCCATACCAGCTTCTGGCATTGGAATGCCCAGCTCGTCCATAACCTCACGGAAGCGGTCACGATCTTCAGCCAAGTCGATAATCTCTGGACTGGTACCTAAAATCTTAACGCCCGCGCGTTCAAGCTGGCTTGCCAAGTTCAATGGAGTCTGTCCGCCAAACTGAGCAATAACACCTAATGGCTTTTCTTTTTCGTAGATGCTCAAAACATCTTCTGCCGTTAAAGGCTCGAAATACAATTTGTCTGATGTGTCGTAGTCGGTAGAAACTGTTTCAGGATTGCAGTTAACAATGATGGTTTCAAAACCAAGCTTCTTCAGAGCAAGTGCTGCATGTACGCAGCAGTAGTCGAATTCAATACCCTGACCAATGCGGTTAGGACCGCCACCCAAAATCATAATCTTGCGATTATCAGATGCGGTGGAATGATCAGGTGCATTGTAAGTTGAATAGTAATAAGCGCTATCCTGCGTACCGCTTACGTGTACACCTTCCCAGGCTTCGGTAATACCAAGACCCAAGCGATAAGCGCGAATATCATCTTCAGGAATGTTAAGCAATTCTCCTAAGTAACGATCGGAGAAACCATCCTTCTTAGCGGTTGCGAACTGTTCTTCTGGTAACTGTTCACCAGGATGCTCAGAAGCGTAAGCCAGAATAGCCTGCTCTTCTTCAACCAGTTCCTTCATTTCCTGAATAAAGTGAACTTTAATCTTGGTAAGCTCATGCAGCTCTTCAACCGTCGCACCCTTACGCAGTGCTTCATACATAATGAACTGACGCTCAGATGAAGCCGTATGCAACATAGCCAACAAATCGTCCAAGGACTTGTCGTTGAAGTCTTTCACAAAACCTAAACCATAGCGGTCTTTTTCAAGGGAACGAACTGCCTTCTGAAACGCTTCTTTGTAGGTTTTGCCGATAGACATAACCTCGCCCACAGCACGCATCTGAGTACCAAGCTTATCTTCAACGCCCTTGAACTTTTCGAATGCCCAACGAGCAAACTTCAATACTACATAGTCGCCACTCGCAACGTATTTATCGAGCGTTCCATGTTTACCGCAAGGAATTTCGTCAAGCGTAATACCCGTTGCCAACATTGCGGAAACAAATGCAATAGGAAAGCCTGTTGCCTTAGAAGCCAGAGCGGAAGAACGACTGGTACGAGGATTGATTTCGATAATAATGTCGCGGTCGGTCTTAGGATCGTGTGCCCACTGAACATTGCAGCCACCGATAACTTCAACCTTGTCGACAATCTTGTAGCTCTTTTCCTGCAAACGATCGATGGTTTCCTGCGCGATGGTTTGCATAGGAGCCGCACAAAAAGAGTCGCCCGTGTGAACGCCCATTGGGTCAATGTTTTCAATGGTGCAAACGGTAATCATCTGACCCCTTGAGTCGCGAACAACTTCGAACTCAAGCTCTTCCCAGCCAAGAACACTTTCTTCAACCAGTACCTCAGTTACAGGAGAAGCAGCCAAACCACGAGCCACAACGGTACGTAATTCGTCTACGTTGTAGACCAGGCCACCGCCCGTACCACCCATGGTGTAAGCAGGACGCAAAACACAGGGATAACCCAAGCGAGAAGCAATTTCTACTGCTTCTTCTACCGTATGGGAAACCTCAGAACGAGCCATTTCGATGCCAAGTTCTGCCATAGTGTCTTTGAAGGCCTGGCGGTCTTCGCCGCGTTCAATTGCGTCTACCTGAACACCGATAACTTTTACACCGTACTTATCCAAAACGCCAAGACTGGAAAGCTCTGCACATAAGTTCAAGGCAGACTGTCCACCCAAGTTAGGCAACAATGCGTCAGGACGCTCTTTGGCAATAATTGCCTCGATGCGCTTAGCATTCAAAGGCTCAATATACGTAACGTCTGCCGTGCCAGGGTCGGTCATGATAGTAGCGGGATTGGAGTTAACCAAAACAATTTCGTAACCCAGTTGGCGAAGCGCCTTACATGCCTGGGTGCCTGAATAGTCGAATTCGCAGGCCTGTCCAATAATGATAGGGCCGGAACCAATAATAAGAATCTTGTGAACGTCGGTTCGCTTTCCCATGCGACGTCCTTCCTGATCGAAGTACGGACAATACACTAACCAATTATTGTACTCGTTTCACAGCGTTCCGTAGGCATCGCCGCCTAATTTATTCTATGTTTATATTCAAGGTGGAATTATTTATTTCCACGCAAGACACTTTTGTATTTAACGCAGGCACTAATCACAAGCGCCTGGTCTTGAAGACATGGCTAGGCTAGCTTCGACGAACGGCTGCTCGTGGTATCCATGTCCGCACTTGGCGCTACGCTTGCTCTTCGCATTTGCGAATATAGGCAATCAGGGGATCAAGATATTCGCGCTTGGAGCCGTCAAATCCTTTGCGCATTTGAGCGACGGCATCTAGGTCGCGCTGCGCGGTATCTTTGCCCTTTTCAAGCATATGGAAATAAATGCGCATTGCCACTTTGTCAAAGGACCCTAATTTGCCATATTCAAAACCGCCCTGCGCATAAAAATGAATAAGTTCCTTGTACTGAGGTTCAGGAAACTTATTACGAAAAGCCTGTTCATGGTTTGATTCGGGCCATTCATCACAAGGCATAGGTGTTGCGCCAACACCTAGCACAACAAACTTATCCATAGGATAGCGTTCAAGCTGCTTTTGCAGCCATGCAGCCTTGGTTAGGCCTGCTGCGTGATACCAACTGCAGAAAATTACTTTATCCATAGCCGCTATATCAACGGTATGCACCTGTGCAAAAGGAGTTGCCTCTACGCCGAATTCTTCGGCCAGCCATTCTGCATAACGTTTCGTGTGACCTGCTTGAGAACAATAGAAAATTGCGATGTTCATAGCTACCCCTTTGCGACCACAACGAAGCTTCATAGAAGACGAAGCCTTTGACAAAAGAGTAGATTATTCGACACGTATTACCATGCTGTAATAGTTAAATCTTTGTAATGGCAAAAAATAAAGATGGAATTAATGGAAAAGATCTACCTCAGGGAAGACATGCTTCCCTGAGTACTTATTAGATTTCTTATGCCCCTATAGGCATCTAATTTACAAGGCAACAAGGACTAACAACATACAGGCATTCATTGCCTGCACGCAATATCTACACTGCCCACTGAGCACTTTCATTTTGGAGCGTAACCATCTTTTTGAACAACCCATTTTCCTGCTGCATTAATTCTTGCGGAGCGCCCTGTTCAACAACACTACCCTCTTTAAGAACAACAATCTTGTCAGCATTCATAACAGTACGCATGCGGTGAGCAATTACCATAACGGTCTTGCCAACTAATAAACAACTCAGCGCCTGCTGAACCTGTGTTTCGTTTTCAACGTCAAGACTGGCCGTTGCCTCATCCAGCAAAACAATTGGAGCATTTTTCAGCAATGCACGAGCAATAGAAATACGTTGACGTTCACCACCTGAAAGTTTTGTTCCATTTTCGCCAATGGGCGTCTCGTAGCCCTGAGGTAAACGGAGTGCAAATTCATCGCAATTTGCTGCCTTTGCTGCCGCTAACACCTCTTCATCGGTTGCATCACGCCTACCCAAGCGAATGTTGTTCATCACCGTATCATCAAAGAGCAACACGTCCTGGAACACCACGGCGTAGTCGCGCAACAGCACTTCCGGGTCAACGTCGGCAACGTTTACGCCGCCCACCAAAACAGATCCTGAACTTGGGTCCCAGAAACGAGCAGCCAACTTTGAACAGGTAGACTTTCCTGAACCAGAAGGACCAACCAGCGCGGTTACTTCGCCTTCGCGTGCCGTAAAGCTTACGTTGCTCAAAACGGGGACTTCATCCGATTCGTTATAAGAAAAAGAGACATCCCTAAACTCAACCGAATGACCCTGAGGATTGAATGTTTCGCTACCAGTCGCCAGCAGTTCTTCATAGAAAGACTTCATGCGTCCAGCTGCCGTCCTTGCATGGAAAAGCTCCGCGATAAGCATGAGTGCCTGATCAAAGGGCGCATAAATGCGAGATACCACCAGCAAGAAGCAAAAGAGCACCATAAACGAGCAACTGCCCTCAAGAATAAACAGAGCACCTGCAATGATGGTGCTTGCTATACCTAGACGAAGCACAATTTGTGCACCATTAACAAAAATCCCCGTCAAGAGTTCCCCTTTAATGGTTTGTTTTTCAGAGGAATCAATATCGTTGTTGATGCCTTCAAGGTATCTTTCAATTTGATTCGTAGCGCGCACTTCACGGACACACTCAAGTGCCTCTTGAATATCGTCAGAAACCTGCAAGTTCTTTTCGCGCGTCGCACGTGAAAGAGGTGCTAACAACTTTCGGCTCGCAAATAACAACACAAACGCTACAGGCACACTCCATAGTGCAGCCAAAGCCAAACGCCAGTCGAAAAGAAACAATCCAACCGCCGCAATGCCAAGCGTCACATAAGCACCATAGAGTTCAGGAAAAACATGACTGTAGGCGTGTTCGGTAATTTTGACATCCCCCATAATGGTTTCTGTCAAATCCGCTAAGTCGCGCTTGCCAAAGAACGACAAGGGCAACTTGCGCAAACGCTCTGCCAAACCAATACGCTGCCTGCCGCTTTCGTTATAAATAACGCCATATTGGTAGTAGTAGGCAAAGTATTCTGCAACGCACAGCAGCACGAAAAACGCAACCAGCAGAACAACAAACGGAACAGTAAAACCAACTGAAGCCAGCTGGGGTAGCCCGCCGAAAAGAGATGGCATAGGAGCTCCCTGGGTATACCCCGCTACCAAAGCATCCATGAGCAAATAGAGCAAGCCAATGCCCATGAAAATAATGAGATTTGCCAAAGCGGTCCATACCGTGCCAAGTTTTACGTTGCGCACACCTTCATCAGTAAGCGCATATTTTTCTTTCAGCATTTAGCTCACCGCCTTTTCTGCAGCAACCTCACTGCGCGCAATCTTCCATGATGCAGCCTGTTCGTAATCTGCCCACATTCTTGCGTAGAGCCCCTCATGTGCAAGAAGTTCATCGTGGGTGCCCTGTTCGGCTATTGATCCTTCTGAAAGAACAACAATCTTGTCAGCGTTGCGGACAGTAGATAAGCGATGAGCAATCATAAGAACAGTACGACCTTGTGTCAGTTCGCTAAATGCTTTTTGAATAAGCACTTCATTTTCGGGATCGGCAAACGCGGTAGCCTCGTCCAAAACAACAATATCTGCCTGCTTCAAAATGGCGCGCGCAAGCATCAAACGCTGAATTTCGCCACCTGAAAAATAAACACCCTTGGTGCCGTAGACCGTATCAATTCCATCAGGACACTTTGCCAAAATGTCATCACATTGCGCAGCATGCAAGGCACCCATGACCTCTTCGCGCGTTGCGTCGGGTCTAGCAGCACGGACGTTTTCCAAAATGCTTTGTTTGAACAAACGATTTGCCTGAAAGACAAACGCAACCTTTTCCATCAAAACGCGAGGATCAATAGTGCGCACGTCCACGCCACCAACTCGTACGGTGCCCGAACTAACATCCCAAAAACGTGGCACCAACGCTGCAGCAGTAGATTTACCACCACCCGAAGGCCCTACTAGCGCCACTGCAGAACCCGCAGGAACCGTGAAGCTTACCTTTTCTAGCGCGTTACGTTCTGCCCCTTCGTAGGCAAACGTAACATCTTCAAACGCAATAGAAGCATCTGCTGGATGTTCGCACGTGTCTGCCATTTTGATTTCGGGAGCTGCAAGAATACCTTTAACGCGCTGGAGAGAATCCGCCGCAACCTGAAACGCCTCCGACATAAACATGACGCGCGTCATAGCCGTTGGAATAATTGCCATAAAGATGGAATAAAACGCAACATTTGCAATAAAAGTAGCCACGTTCGTTTCACCTGGAATCAACAACAGTATGACAGGAATAACAAACACAACCGCACCATTAATAACGGCAAGCGAAAGCGACTGCGGAACCTGACACCATTTCACGGCGTAATCTTGCGCCATGGCGCTGAAATCCTGAATGGCGTCATAAAACGCCTTGAACGAATACACGGTTTGCTGAAAGACCTTTACAACAGGAATTCCGCGAACATATTCCGTGCCTGTTTCGTTCATACGAACCAGCGCATCTTGGTACTTCTTCATAAACTCCATACCACGACCGCTCATCATGTATGCCATGCACAAAATTGAAATGAGAACAGGGATAAGACATGCAAGACCAAGGCGCCAGTCAAACACAAAGAAAATGACCAGCATGCCTACGATCATAGCTATCGATCCAGCGGTATCAGGCAGCTTGTGAGCAAGCAGCCCTTCCGTTTCTGAAGCACACCCATCCACTACACGACGAAGCGCACCTGAAGCATGGTTATCGAAATAACCCAATGAAGTATTCATCAAATGCTTGGTTGTTTGCTTGCGCATGTTGGCAGCACAACGGAAAGCTGCCACATGAGTACACATAAGCGCAACAAAATAAACCAGAATTGAAAGAATCGCAAAAATCAAAGCCGCCCACCCATACTGCGCAATTGATGTCGCGGCACTCCAATTTGGTGCGACAGCTAATAAGTCACGCGCTACTAAGAAAATGCAGATATACGGAACAAAGCTGATCAGCATTGAAATTGCAGAAAGAGCACAACCAAGATAAGTAAGGCTTTTTCTGCTCCCTGCAAAATCAAGTAACTGAGAAATGGCGCCTTGTTCCTTTTTCTTTTCCGTCATTTCTTAGACCACCTCCTTTGTTTTATACACGTAAGCACCTTCGGCTTCTCTTGATGGGATTCACCTGTTCGAATCACCTTGAATGAATTCCCTCAATTGAAGCTTGATTGTTAGACTTGGTTAACTTACCATGCAAATTAACGAAAACGGCTTCTTAATTAATTAACATGGACGTTTTCGAAAGTTATCCAATACAAAAAAGAAATTCGTTTAGCTTAACTGCCACAGATACCTAAGCTAGCTTAAACGGATCAGGACTAGTAGAAACAGCAATCAGAAACAACAGCTTATGAGTGTCTTATCAAAACATATAGCAGCTCCCCTACTTACTTTTATTGAGCCGCAAATTGAACAGCTGCACATCGACATGAAGCCAATTCGCTGTGGGGTATATGGTTCTCTTGATAATGACATCGCCTCTGGTTTTTTATGGGCAGCTTCTCTAGGAGAAGATTGTCTTATCGCTTACCATCATCTTGTTCTTCACGAACCTACAGTACTTGATGAGCACCCAGATAAATATTGCTGTATTGCTTCATCCTCTGAAGCAACCATCGAATCATCCGAAGAGCTACTTAAAGTTAATCATCCTCAAAAATATGAAAACCTCTGCACGTTTTCGTCTAATGGTGGAGACATATCCTGTTTGCTAAAAGCAAACGTTCCCTACGATTCAGTAAGCCTAAGCTACACTCCCCTGTTTTTTAAAAAATTAAAAACTCAATATCCAAACACCTTTGACCATATAGAAGAAGGAATGGACAGCCTTCCTCCAGAACTTTTACCTGATAGTTTGCGTTCCTTACTGCGTGTTTTTAATCCCCAGCAAGCCCTTCAGCCAGGTGCAGAACTCTATTTTCATGCAAAAGTTCTTGAAGCACTGAGTCTTTTGATGCCAAAGATTACTCAGTTTGAATCGTCCAACCAACAAGAAGAAATAGCTCAGTCAAGAAAGCCTTACGACATTAGTGAGAAAGATATTGCAGATTCGATAAAAGCACGAATAGCTTTGAAATCCCAATGCCCTGCTGAACATCATGCAATTGTAGAAGAAGCAAAAACTTACATTGCCAACAATCTATCTCGTCATATTACCTTGGATAGTCTGGCAAAACATCTGTATGTAAGTAGATCAAAACTTTGCTCCCTTTTCCAAGAAGACACAGGCACTAGTCTTGGTATGTATTTACGTGAACAAAGAGTTGCCCAAGCCTGTGATTTACTTGCACACACAAACCTTAATGTTTCCGATATTGGACAACTCGTAGGTTATTCTCGTCCTTCAAGCTTTACGGAAACTTTTCTCCGAGCAACAGGATATACTCCCCGCGAATATCGAACTACCAAAAAGGGCTTTAACAATTAAGAATTTAGCACGTTCAGCAATAATCTCTTGACTGACACTATCAATCTCTTATAAGTTAGCCTTGGTAAACATGTTAGCAATTTTAAGGAGAGTCATATGAGCTCAGTAGCAATTGTGTATTGGAGCGGAACTGGGAACACCGAAGCAATGGCGGAATTAATAGCAGAAGGTGTCGAATCAACAGGCGCAACAGCAGAGATTATCCAATGCTCTGCCTTTTCAACAAACCAGATTGATTCATACGATGCGATAGCATTTGGCTGCCCTGCAATGGGTGATGAAGAACTCGAAGATATGGAATTTCTTCCTATGTATGATGACGTTGAACCACTGCTAGGCAAAATACCTATTGCGTTATTTGGATCTTACGATTGGAATAATGGCGAATGGATGGATTATTGGAAAGAACGAGCAGATGAAGCGGGTCTTAATGTAGTCGGAACAACTATCGCAAAAGATTATCCCTTAGATGAAGAGGCGGATGCCTGTCTGCATCTAGGCGAGCAGCTTGCACAAAGCTTATAAACAGGTGCGCCCTATCGCATACTTCTCATTGCTCACAAAAACAGGGAGGCTTTTGCCTCCCTGTTTTAACTTCTGGCACTAATACGAGGGTTATAAGAAACCTCAAGAACTAAACGTAGCTTAAATTGAAATGCAGACTAATTATTCCGCTTTAGTAGTCTCAGTAGCGTCTATTCCCTGCGGTAAATAGCGTCGCGCATTAACCGCCGATATTCCAACCGTTGCCGTGTTATGCAGTACTGAAGAAGTTTGCGGCGTAACCGTACCTGATATACCTAACGCAAGAAGTAACGAATTAAATGCCACCGTAAAGAAATAACCCCTCTTCATTCGCTTTGCTAGACCAAGACTCAATCTACGTAAGTCAACCAATGAAGCCAAATCGTCCGTGATAAGTGCGATATCTGCCGCTTCGCGTGCAATAGCACTCCCTGCACCCATCGCAACACTAACATAAGCACGCGACAAAGCAGGTGAATCATTAACTCCATCACCCACCATAACTACCTTATTACCAGCAGCTTGAAGTTCGTCAATAATCCTACATTTATCTTCAGGCAATAACTCCGCCTGATATTCATCGACCCCTGCAATACGAGCAATACGTGCCGCACTTCTTTCATTATCGCCCGTTAGCATAATAATGCGTTTAAAGCCCAATTCACGAAGCTGATCAAACACCTCATGGATGTTATCTTTTAAAGGATCATCTACATAGATTACTCCCCTCAACTCACCATCAACCGCAAGGAACAATGGTGAAGATCCTTCGGCGTGCTTATGAATTTCTTCAAGCTCTTCATGAGTAATAGGAATATGCTCGTCCTCAATTACGAAGTGTTCACTCCCAATAAGGACCTGTGCTCCATCAAGAGCAGAAACAATACCATGAGCAACCACGTATTCTACTTCTGCATGACGTTCACGATGCTCTAAGCCTTCTTCCTGCGCTTTGTTAACAACCGCTCGTGCAACAGGATGAGGAAAATGTTCTTCCAAACACGCAGCCAAACGAAGAACCTCATCACGATCCCAACCGTCATATGCAACTACATCTCGAACCGAAGGAACCGCCTGGGTAAGAGTACCTGTTTTGTCGAATACAATAGTGTCTGCCTGAGCCATATGATTAAAGTACTTAGATCCCTTAACCATAAAACCCGCCTGTGCGCCTTCACGCTGAGCCGCCATAACCGCGATAGACCCTGACAGGCGCAGCGCACAAGAATAATCCACCATTAACGCAGCTGACGTTTTCTGAAGATTGCGCGTAGTTACTGCAACGAGCGCCGCCAACAAGAAATTCCATGGAACCAGCTTATCTGCCATACGTTCAATATGGCGTTGATCGCTTGATTTGAGCTGCTCAGACTGCTCAACCATGGTTACGATAGAACGCAGCTTGCTTTCTTCTGGCGATCCTGAAACCTCTACAAAAAGCTCACCTTCTTCAACAACGGTACCTGCATACACCGTATCGCCTTGGTTGCGCACGACAGGAAGCGATTCACCCGTTAGTGAGGCCTGATTAACCGCAGCCTCTCCTGAGCTAACCGTACCATCAACAGGAATTTGATGCCCTGTGCGAACAACAACACGATCCCCAACCTGCAAAGAAGAAAGTTCAACTTCGCATTCAATATCATCGCGAACAACACGAACCGTTTCAGGCAAGGCTAAAAATGATCGAATAAGACCACTTTCGGCTCTTTGCTGCGTATAGTTCTCCAAAACTTCACCAACATTAAGTAAAAACATGGTACTTCCCGATGATGAAGGTTTTCCTTGCGCTAATCCCATAAGAATAGCTGCCGCATCCAACACTGGAACATCAAGTCGGCGATCTTTCAAACTTGCCAAAGCATCTCGCACAAAAGGAACTGCACGCCAGATTGTCCATATAAACCTAAGCGGTAGAGGCAGTATCATGCGACGCCCGTAATGAGCAACAGCCATATTGGCTAAGCGAGCAAACAAATGTCGAAATCGTGGTGCACGAACCAAGGCTTGTTGTGGTGCAGTGCTTGATTCTTTAACAGCACAAACAAGATCAAGTTCCTCTAATTCGCGAAGAATTAATTCACGATTATCTTCGAAGGTTTCTTCAGAAGATAACATGTAGGTTATCGCTAAAGAACCTGCCTTAGGATATGCTACGCATTTGGACACCGCAGCCATAGAAGCGAAATGTTCCTCTAATACACATGCATGAGATTCAGGTAGTTTCCCTCCGAAAGAAACGCGGAGACGACCAGGCACCTCATGCACTATTTCAAACTTCACTGCTCCTACTTTCCAGCACGGCCATATCCATGACCACGCCCACCTTTACCAGCACCTTTGCCAGTGGCAGTTTTAGCAGCAGCACTTACTGCTTTAGCAACCTGTTTAACAGCATCATCTGTGGCTGTTTTCTTTGCTTTGGCCTTTTTCTCTGATTGAGCGGAGGATTCTGCCTCTTCGGCATCATTATCTTCAGCAGTATTAGCTTCAGCGTCATCCGCCGAAACAGCTTCTTCGCCTTCTTCAAATTCTTTTACGTATCCAGCTTCAGCTAAAAGATCATCAAATTCAGCTCGAGCTTCATCGATCATAGTTTCAACTTCTTCTTTGGCACGCATGCCCTGAACGATGCCTTTTACATAGATCTTTTTAGCTTTTTTACTGGTTGCAGCTTTGAGTCCAACGCTTCCAAGCAAAAAGCCAGCACCGATTAGAAATCCTGGATTCATTTTTCCTCCTTAGAACAAGTTGCTACCTATAACGCCATGTTCACTTTCTGCGCTAAAGCCACTTAAAGCCATCTAAACCCAAGCAGTATCGTTTACAGAAATTAACCATGACTAACTATTAGGTATACAGCAAAAGTTAGCCTAAGGAAATAAATAAATTAGATAAAGTAAACTTTTTTTGAAGCACTTAGCGATTAAAAAGGCCGCCAAGGATATCGCCAATTCCACCAGGAATTGCGTCGGTCAGATCGCTCACATTGCCCTGCAGCCCATCAATGATGCCGTTCAAGCCTTCCTGAGCTTGATCGACTGACCCTTGAGCAATATCCTCAAACCCAGCGGTGGCATCCTGCGCCATGCCGGTAATATCTTCCGTAACTGCAGTAAAATCACCTGCTGCAGCATCCGCGATACCTTGAGCAGCATCCTGAGCACCCGTAACAGCCTCTTCGGCAGAAGCAACAGCTTCTTCGGCACCTGCTACCGCACCCTCAGCCGCAACCGCAGCTTCTTCGACTGCACCTTGAACATCTGTAACAGCATCTTCTGGATTAATACCGAGACCAGAAAGAACATCACCAGCAGCACCCGTTAAATTATTGGGGTCGATACCAAAATTGCCAAGCAAATCACCAGCATTTGAGGCCATATCGCCCGCATTAGAAAGCGCATCGTTTAAAGCACCACCAGTAAGATCGTTCAAGGAACCAAATAAATCTTGCAAAGGCATAGCGACCTCCTTTTATTACCCAATTACGATTCGCGCAACCTGCACGCAATTTCTATAGGCATCGCGTTTTGCACGTTTTAGATGGTTTTTTATAACCCAATTGCGTTCTGCATAGCAACTTTACCCGTTAGCTGCTTAGAGAATTTGAAGTGGAAGTTATTCATGCCTTCTCGCTCGTAAAAGTGATGCGCCTTTTCGCGAAGTTGATTACAAGCAACTTCAATTTGGATACAGCCCGAGTTACGTGCGTGATCGCACGCTGCACCTAGTAAAAGTTTGCCAATCCCCTTGCTGCGAACCGACGCATCCACGGCACACTCCATAATTTCAGCTATACATGCTGCATGGTGAAGCTGATTTTCATAGCGAATATTAATCATGCCTAAAACTTTGCCCGATTCTTCATACACCAAGCATTCATAACGAGGATTTGTTACTTGTTTAAAATAGATACAACGAAAAGTTTTGAATGGAAGCTCTGTTTCTTCCATTTCGCAAACCAAATCATAAACTGCCTGGCAATCGGCGCTTGTAGCTTCGCGAATAATGTAGTCCATTGCATCCTCCTGCTTAAGCAATTCGTTTAACCTAAGCCTACCTTCAACTGGCGTATTACATCAGGATATTCGTTTGCCGTTGTTAAAGTGTAAGAAGCATGTAAAGATTTAGTTATGCAAAATAGATCATCAACTTACAATATTCCCGCAAAATCCATGCTAGCTACAACGCTTTATATATACTTAGCAAATACACTATATATGCAACAAACGCACCGAATCTAGCAATAATAATAATTCCCAGGCTCAAGATAGAAAGTTTTAAAGAATGCAAAGCGCAACAGGACGCGAACTGCCAAAACATTGGCTAGCAATCATTGCTGTTATATGGTCAGGACAAGCCGTATCCATGTTCACTAGCTATGCGGCAAGTTTTGCAGCTATTTGGTATGTAACCGAAAGCACAGGAAGTGCACTAGCTCTTTCATTTTTAAGTATTTGTGCCTACCTTCCACAAGGGCTACTTTCGCCTTTCGGCGGCGTCCTTGCAGATAGGCTTAATAGAAAGTACTTAATTATCCTCGCTGATTCCATCTGCGGATTAGCATCTTTTGCGCTTGGCTTAATAATCTTGTTTGGCCAGGTATCGTTTGCTGCCATTGTGGTAATGGTTATTATCCGAAGTGCTGCCCAAGCATTTCACTATCCTGCCCTAATGGCGCTTATGCCTATGCTGGTACCCGAAAAACATTTGCTTCGTATTAACACTCTTGATCAGTTATTGCTCAGCGTGTCCGGCATGGCGGCACCTGTATTAGGCATCTTCTTCTATACCGTTGTGGGATTTCATTCAGTAATGTTTTTAGATTTTGCTGGTGCCCTTATTGCATGCGCAGGAATGCTTTTAGCGAAAGTACCCTCTACAAAGTGCGCTTCCCTATCATCAAACACGCAGTCTAGTGATAACACTCCCAACGATTCGACATCCGATAAACATCATGTGCTTACCGATCTTAAAGAAGGCTGGGTTACCCTTAAGCGAGTACGCGGGCTATTTGTGCTCATCATTCTTATTACTTTAGGAATGGTATGCTTTAGCCCCATGAGCTCACTTTACCCCCTAATGACCTTCGATTATTTTCAGGGTGATGGCTATATGGCCTCCATTGCAGAAGCTACCTTTGCTGCTGGATTACTAATTGGCTCCAGTATTCTTATGGTATGGGGCGGCGGTAAAAAACTTACCCGTTTAATAGCTATTGCTTGTATTTCCTTCGGATTATTATGCTCAGTATCGGGCTTAATTTCTCCAAATATGTTTTGGATTTTTGCAATCTTATGTGCAGGAATGGGTCTCGTATCCGCATGGTTTAACGGACCTATGATAACCCTTATCCAACGCAACACTGCCGAAGAAACCATGGGGCGCGTCATAGGGTTAGTTAATACCGGAATAGCACTTGCTGGTCCCGTTGGAATAGCCGCAGGTGGTATTTTTGCAGAATTCATGGGTGTTGCCCCATTCTTTGTTGTTGATGGAATCCTGTGTGCTTTCATTGGCATTCTTATAGCTGCTTTTAAGAGCGTCAGAAAGCTAGACACTAACTCAATCAATCAAGGTCCAGCTTAATTTACTAGACTAGCTCTTGTAATTAGGGCTCTACTGGAGTAACTAGGTTCCAATTCAATTACATTAGTTTTGATTAACTAGTTTTCGGTTTTCTTAGTTAGATACCAGCTTCTTTCAGAAACTTCCCCGTTACGCTATTTTCGCACGCACATATCTGTTCGGGTGTTCCCGCGCACACGATAGTGCCTCCATCTTCACCACCGCCAGGCCCCATATCTATCGCGTAATCTGCGTTAGCAATTACATCTAAATCGTGCTCAATTACCACAACGGTTGCACCCTGCTCTATCAATCGCTGAAGTACGCGTAAAAGAACTTCGACGTCAAGTGGATGAAGACCAATTGTTGGCTCATCAAATACAAACAGCGAAGTATTTTGAGATCGATTTAATTCGCTTGCCAGCTTAAGACGTTGTGCTTCTCCACCTGAAAGAGCAGGAGTTGCCTCCCCGAGCGTTAAATACCCTAGTCCTAAATCGTGAAGAACTTGGAGCTTGGTAGTTACACGAGTAAGCCCCTTGCAAGCAAGAAGAGCTTCATCAACGGTAAGAGAAAGAATTTCTGGCAGTGAATAAGCATTCTCTGCTTCCGCATTGGCGCCAACAACTGTATCCGCATCAGTGCTTGAATCTGTATCAACATCAGCTTCATCATCTTCGACAAAACGCACGATTGAATAGGCATCCTTGCTATATCGTGAGCCTTGGCAATCAGGACAAGGAATGTCGACATCGGGTAAAAACTGCACATCAAGCGATATCTGACCAGTGCCATCACACGTCGGACATCTAAGAGAACCCGTATTGTACGAAAATGCGCCCGCTTTTAATCCTTGAGCTTTTGCCGCAGAAAGCTTGGCAAATTCTTTTCGCAAGTCGTCCAAAACACCTGAATAGGTAGCAACCGTAGAGCGAACATTCGTCCCAATAGGGTTAGCGTCAATTAAATTAGCGCGTTCAATGCCATCGGCCTTAATTTCTCGAATATGAGCAGGAAATGACGGCAGACTATCATGAGCCCCTGAAAGCGCCTTGAGTGCAGGAATTAAACTTTCCAAGACCAGCGTAGTTTTACCAGATCCTGAAACCCCAGAAACTACCGTCATACGCCCCTTTGGTATATGGACCTCAAGGGGTTTTACGGTATGAAGACTATCGGTACGTAGATATATTTCCCCTTCATCGAAAAGATGATCTTCACGTACCCGATCTCGAACACGAATTTGTGCCTCACCAGATATATAAGGAGCAGTGCAAGAACTCGGGTTGCCTAGTACTTCTTCAAGGGAACCCTGCGCAATAACTTCCCCACCTTGGGAACCAGATTTAGGACCCATTTCAATAAGATGGTCAACATGACGCAGCACCTGCACCTCATGGTCTACCACCACAACAGAATTACCATCACGCAACAAATCATCCATTACGCCCAGCAAACCCACAACATTTGAAGGATGAAGACCAATTGAAGGTTCATCTAAGACATAGAGCACCCCTGTGGTTCTATTACGCACGGCACGAGCAAGTTGAACACGTTGTCTTTCCCCTGTTGAAAGCGTAGAGCTTGCTCTATCGAGCGTAAGATAGCCTAAGCCCAGTTGCTGCAAACGGGTAATAGGCTCAAGCATCTCAGCCACTATTGTTTGCGCCATTGCACGTACCGCACTCGGACAAGTCTGCGGAACAGTGGCAACCCAATCTGCGAGATCATCAAGCGATAATTTACAGACGTCTGCAATAGAAAGATTACCTATAAGCACCGAACGAACACTTTTAGAAAAGCGCGTACCCCCACAATCTGGACAAGTATCTTCAGTCAAATACTTAGCAACACGAGCTAATCCTTTTTCGTCATGTACCTTCGCTAACGCATTTTCTACCGTATACACCGCGTTATAGTACGTAAAATCTAGCTCAGCAAAACTATCGCCTTTTTTAGGCTTGTATAAAATATGCTTCTTTTCTGCAGGACCATGAAATACAATGTCGCGCTCTTCAGGCGTAAGCTCAGAAAAGGGCACATTAGTACGCACGCCCATAGCGCCGCACACCTGCTTCATAAGGTCCCACATCAAGTTGCCCCATGGAAGCACCGCACCCTCATCAATAGAAAGCGATTCATCAGGAACCAGAGCAGCTTCGTTCACTTTTCGAACAATACCAGTGCCGCCGCAAGTCTCACAAGCACCCGCGCTGTTAAAGGCCATATCTTCTGCGCCTTTGCCATAAAACTCGACACCGCATTCAGGGCAAACGAAGGGTTGATCAAGCGCCACATTCATTCCTGGAGGAACATGATGACCATTCGGACAACAATGACTCCCTACTCGAGAAAACAGCAGACGTAAGATATTAAGCAATTCGGTAGAAGTACCAAACGTTGAATGAACGCCAGGAACACCAGGACGCTGACGAAGTGCCAACGCCGCTGGCACATGTAAAACTTCATCTACCTGGGAACGACCACTTTGTGAAATACGTCGACGTGTATACGTCGAAAGCGCATCTAAATATCGACGCGAACCTTCTGCATACAAGGTCCCTAGCGCAAGTGAACTCTTCCCAGAACCAGATACTCCCGCTATACCCACAAGTTTATGAAGCGGCACGTCGACGGAAATATTCTTCAAGTTGTGAGCACGCGCTCCATGAACTTCAATATGGGTAGGCTCTTTTATAGCTTTAACAGACATAATTGCCTCCAGTGATTTCTGGAAGCAATTATGGCATAACTAAAATGCTGACAAATAGATTGCCTTTGCATCTTCTGCAGTGAGAGGCTTAAACACACCAAAGGGGTTGCCTTTCGCGGCGATCACAATATTGACCAACGCGTCTACGTCAGCTCCAGTAAAACCAAGTTCTCCTAACGTAGTAGGCATCGTTTGACGAGCGAAGAAATCCTGAAGTTCAGCAATAATACTTTCGACCGCTTCCTCTATGGAAGAATCAAGCTTATCTTTAGGCTCAATGCCAAATACATCATAACCAAAGCTTAAGAAACGCTGTGGATCTTCGCGCCATACATAGCGCATCCAAGCTGGCATAATAACCGCCAATCCAGCACCATGAGCAACCTTTGGATTAACTGCCGATAACGCATGCTCAAGTGCATGACTCTCCCAACCGCCAGCACGTCCACCCTTAGCGCGGCCACAACCAGCCAAATCGTTATGAGCCAACGTGCCTGCCCACATAATGTTGGCACGAGCGTCATAATCTTGCGGGTTGTCTACCAACTTTTCAGCAGAATCAATGATGGCACGAATTAAACCGCAGGCAATATTGTCGGTTACAGGCACTGCAGGTGCACCACTGAAATAACGCTCACAGATATGAGCGATCATATCGGTTATGCCAGCTGCTGTTTGGTATTGTGGCAAAGTGAAGGTAAGTTCTGGATCCATAATCGAAACAACAGGACGGAACAGTTCGTTGCCTAAACCATTCTTTTCATTGATTTCATCATTGCTGATAACACAGGAATTAGATCCTTCTGAACCCGCTGCTGGAATAGTAAGAACACAGCATACCGGCAAGCACTTAGTAGCCGTAGCTTTACCGCTAAAGAAATCCCACACATCACCATCGTAATAAACGCCGATAGAAATTGCTTTAGCACAATCAATCGTACTACCGCCACCAACAGCTAATACGCAATCAGCATCAAAAGCACGAGCAATATCAATGCCTTCACGTACCTGGTTAACTTCAGGATTTGGACGAACACCTGCTAAATCGGCATATTCAATCCCCTGTGCTTCAAGTGATTTCTTTACGCGATCGAGCGTGCCAGAACGAACGACCGATCCTTTTCCGTACACAAGCAATACGCGCTTATAACCTTTAGGCTGAAGTTTTTCTCCCACATCATCAGTCATGCCACGTCCGAATACAAATTCGGTAGGTGAATAAAAAGTGAAATCGTTCATGAGATCCCCATTCATTAAAACGAAACAATAACCCTCTATTGATTGCTCTATAAATCCCCATAAGAACAATCTTAGTAAGTAATCTTACCTGCATATTTAGCAGGTGCAGTACTTTCCATGGCGTATTGTAACGCCGCAAATCAATACAATCACTTCAACCTTTGCATAGTTTTATAGCCTAGGTGAATTATTTCGAAGAACAACCTGGTCAGGACAAGCCAATGACCTGGTACTTTCACGCCGTTCACTGATAAAGCTTTCCTGATAAGTACAGCCAATCTGCGCTTTTCTATACTTTAACCAGGCGCATTGAGGGGTCACAAGACGTTTGTTGAATACAGCGAACGAAAGGAGCGCCCATGATAGAAACGGGGAGCATCCTGCTTATCGGGATGGTAGTTGGTCTTTTCGGTTCATTGATTATGCTTGCAAGTGATATTCTCTTGCATTTTTCATCCGAAAAGCTTGAAGTGAACAATGCAACAGAATCATATTCTTTGGTAATGCGGGAATTGCCAGAAAGTCATGATGACTTCTTCGACTCACACTTTAGTAGCACGTTATGCACCTTAGCTTGCCTGCCTTATGCAGTCGCCTTTGCCACACTTCCTCTAGCGGCAACAAATATACCTGGGTTAGTTCTCCTTTTCATTTCCGCTATTCTTTTGGCATTTTCTCTGATTTACAGTGCAACACACCATCCTTATCTACCTCGTAGATCGTTTGCCTCCAAAGTAGGAATTGGTGTTTTGCTTGGGAATCCCAAGGATACTTTATCCACGTTTTCTCGCGCAGTTGTAATACCTGCCTATGCTGGTGTTGTGTTGCTAACTTGCGCCGTGCTAACAGGTACTACCTTGTTTCCTCAATGGATGGTACTTGCCACGCCTCTTACCACACTCCTGATTGGGTTAGCGTGGCAGCACCTTCCACGAAAGATAGGTAAACCATTAAATGAATACTGGAATCATCTAATTTTCATTTTGATGTTTAGCGCTATGGCAGCTTGGGTTTTGTATTACTAATAACTGTTTTTACTTTAGTTTTCAGAAGTTTTGGATTTGCCAGAAATTCCAAGCTTAATAAGCATAAGAAGTACTCCGATTCCACCAGCTATCAGCAAAGGAACAGTTGCGCTATTAATTGCGCCCTCGCCCAAATACATTACGGCACGCACGCCATCTCCAAAGAAGCGCTGCGGTACCCAGGGGTATACAAAATCCTGCCAGAAAGGCTGTAATACTTCGTACGGTAATACTCCCAACATGTTACCTAATACAAGAATTGTTATCGCCACCAATACACCAAGCGGCAAAGCAATATCCAAAAAACCAAGCAGCAACACGATGAAGCAGAAAGTTGAAAGCCACACAAACAAAATGCTATTGGTAAATGGAAGCTCAATTCCGCAAATTGCACTAACAAGTACCCATGCACATAATGCCACCAAAAGCGAGCAAATTAGCGCAACTACCAGCTGTTTACCAATAGTTTGAGCCGTTTCCTTAGTTTTGCTTAAATTATCGATACGAAATACCCTGCTGATTAGTATTGCGCAAATCAATCCGCCAATAACAGCAGGAATAATAACTAATTGCTGAGATATTATCGATGACATTGGCGAGCTTGCATCAACTTCATATCCGCCATCGTTTTCGACGGAAATCTCTGCAGAAATACCCTTTTGAGTAAACAGAGTGTTCATTACAGAATTAAGCTGCGTTGCAATAAGAGGGCTTTTTGCGTTGTCAATAAATACCTTCAAACTTCCGTCTTCAACTTCTGCAGCCTGCTGTTTAAGCTGAGCAATTACACCCATAAATTGAGCATTTTCCTGTAGACTACCTGCACTTTGTAATCCCCCTGTAGAAGCTGCTTCTGAGGCATTTTCCATAAAGGCATCTAGTCGAGATCCTATTTGTGAAAGAGTGAAATCCTTCGGAATAACAATTAAAGCGTAATAGTTGTGATTAGCAAAAGCAGATTCTGCACTCTCTTCGCTCTCTAAAACGCTCCACAAAAGTGCATCCTGCATTACGGTACTGCCCTGATCAGATGCCTCTTTCCCTGATACATTCTCTTCTTGTTGCGATGCTGTAGCAGAGAGACCCGATGATACGGAAGTGCCTTCAATTCCTTCGCCCGATTCAAGACCCTCTGTTATTTCACTTCCGATGTTCAAAGTACCACTTGGAAGCTCTATACCCTCATCAAGATTGACAACAGCAACGGGTAAATTTTTAAGCTCCATTTGTGCCATAGGGCAGAACATAAGAGAAAACAAACATACAACAAGCACGGGCAACACAAAAGGAATAATAGACTTCCTTTTACCAAGCTTATCGAGCATTTTAATCCCCTCCCATCTTGATACAATTCGGTCCTTAAGCTCATCTTAAAAATTGCATCCAGGGAATAAAATGGCGTAAATTAGTCATAATGACTAATTTATCGAAAAGGATTACCTACATGGCACGCCCAAAGAAAAACTCGCACATAACCCCCGCTCGAGAAAGAATTATTGATGCCTTCTGGAAAACTTTAAGCGAAAAACCGTACTCAGAAATATCGGTCAAATGCCTTTCGGAAACTGCTCACGTAAACAAAAACACGTTTTACTATCATTTTTCATACATTGAAGATCTTGCGCAGACCTGCATTCATAACTCGCTTCCCTTTGAGATACCCAAAACGTTTATAGAAAAAGGTTCTGCTGATATAAAAGCAGTGAAAGAGATACTGGAAAAACATCAAAAAGAATTTAGGCAAATACAACTTGCATGTAGTCCTCAAGGATCAGGAATTCTTTCTCACTATGTCAGAAAACAAATAATTGATTATTGGCTAGAAGCGTTTTCACTTACTGAACAAGATCTTACGCCAGACGAGATTATTATGATCGCCTTTGCAACAGGAGGAATAACTACTGTTTTAGGTGAAAGTTATTCTCGAAATATTACTCTTGATGATATTACGCATTATTTCGATACGCCTTTTGCAAGAGGTGCTTTAACCTCTATTCCAAAAATGCTCATGAAAGCATCACAGCGCAGCAACATCTATTCCCTCTAGGGACAGCAAGGAAATTTTTCTTTCAATACCGCCAGCGTACCCTGTAAGACTGCCATCCGACCCCAAAACACGATGGCAGGGAACAATAATAGAAATAGGATTGTGCCCTACTGCCCCACCAACTGCTTGAGCAGACATTCGAGCAATTCCTCGTTTATTTGCTATCCGTTTTGCAATATCACCGTACGTAATAGTTTCACCATACGGAATAGATAAGAGAATAGACCAGACTTCTTGCTGAAAATCGGTTCCAATAAGATGCAGCGGGACCTGCTCATTAGGTTCAATACCAGCAAAATACTGATCAAGCCACTGTTTTGCCCTAGTAAGAATAAAGGGACTATCTACCCGAGAAATTTCTGATGCATCACAATTTTCTTCAAGCGAAATTTCATGGGCATCGCAAGGGCGAGTTGCAAAGTACTTCTGACCCACAAACCAAGCTCCCGTAAGTCCCTTCTCATCTGCTGTAAGTAACATATCCCCTAAAGGAGAAGCGTATGTTATTTTACAATCCATAACTAACTATCTCCTTTAAAGAGATACTTGTTTACTGCTAAAAATAAGTGCTATTTGCTAACTTATAAACTTAGAACCGCGGTCGTTTTCAATCTTAGCCATAGTTTCAATGTTCTTTTTCTCAGTAGAATTGAACACCGATTCATCAAATTCGTCAGCAGGAACCGTAGGGTTATACCAATCCTTAGATCCGAAGTATGCCTGAAGATCCTCATTGTTAAACATACGACCATGACGAGCAAATATTTCATTACGGGCAATATAGAGTTCATAATTGGTTAATTCTTTAAGTTCACTCTCAGAATAGGTTCGAGAACTACTGTCGGGCAATACGTAATCGCCTGAAATAGTAGTCACATCATTGTTGTCCGTATTTTCATCCTCTGGTTCAGGAGCCGCGCTTGATTCTGTAAAGCTTGCCAAAATCGCAATTATTTCTTGCTCAGTCTGCTCACTGATACCCTCAGGAGGAATACAAGTAAACGTTATGGTTGATGCGTACCAAAAACCAGGAACCCCACAACGAAGATCAAGATCCATGGTGCTGTGCATTGCAGACACAGGAACCAACGCATAACACATACCCTGGCTGCGGCCGTTAACAATAAGGTCGCCCTTGGCAACCATAAAGTCACCCAAATCGGAATAATCACTGCCTTGTACAGCCGTAGGAACAAAAGCAGCGTTAGCAACTTTTTCCATATTGTCCAATGAAACTGAATCGGCAGAACTGGTGCTTTGAGCGCGTTGATCGTAGGTAATAACCGCACCATCACTGCTGGTTAGCTCAACTGTTTCACCGCGAGCCGTAATTAATTCATTGGTAATCGACCAAGAAGCAGGATATTTAAAGCTAAAAGTTGGATAGGTAACAGAATTTTCCGATGCAAACTTCGTTGAATAACTCTTAGTTAATTCAACAACGATTTGCTGTTCTGTTTGTTCCTGAGTTTGCTCAGCTGAATCAGATGCCTGCTCCTGCGCAGGAGAACCCAAACCGAAACCAAATACTCCAATTGCTAATGCAGCAGCAATAGCAATCACCACACCACCAACTATGAGCGCTATCTTCTTTCCATTGCTTTGCTTTTCAGATGAGGTGTTTTCAGCTGAATACGAAACCCCTTGATGAGCTGTCTGTCGTAGAGTTTCCGCCACGGGAAGTTCTGCGGTATCGCCAGGAGTAAAAGGTGATCGGCTCGCCTGACCAGCCTGATACTGCAAGGTTGGTTGATCTGAGATTGGTATACGTGTAGTGCCCTCATCTTGAATCAACCCAGACTGAGGCACAGTAGGAGAATCAGCTACTGAAGAAATGCGGCTTGTCTCTTCAACGGAGCGCTCAGCTGCCTGCTCAGCAGCAATAACTTCATCTACAGAAATCTTATTGGTTGCCCCATCCTCACTATTTCCTTCAGCTAAATCAGATGAGGGATCATTTGAGTTTGGCAGAGCTTCATCAGAATTGCTTTCATTATTATCCTGATCGTCTGTAGTAGGAGCACCGCAATGAACGCAAAACTTCGCATTTACCTGTAAAGGTTCTCCGCACTGGGTACAGTATCCAAAAGGAGCACGTTTATCTTCAGAAGTTTCAGACATTACATACCTCACTTGCCAGTATCACAAAGTGACTTTGCCCTTGCCTGCAAGATGGATTCTCTAAGCAATCGCATCGTGTCCGATTACGCATAATTCTATACAACAGAACACATCAAGGGCACAAACCTTCTCTATTGTATACGAACCACGCAAGATACTACGCGCCATTACCTGTAAGTAGCCGTAGCAAACCAAACCCTAAAATATCCTCTTTTCAGAAAAAAGATACAGGCTTATTTAAACGATGAAAATCCCTTCATGAGACCATCATTGAGAAGGAAAGTTTCAACTGCCTTATAACCCTGAGGTTTAGAACCTTTTCTTGTTATCAGGCAAATAGGAACAGGGAGCATATCGTTTGGGTCAATTTGTTTCATAACCAATCCCAGTCCCTCTGGAACAATAGCAGGAATTCCTATTACTAAACACATAGCTTTATCTTTAAAAAGCGTAAATGCAAAAGAGAAGGGATTTTTTGGTTTATGCAAATGAAGATCATACCCCCTTGATTTATACATATTAACGATTGAACCAGACCGATCCATGTCGAAATCGTTTGCATAAATCACAGGGAATGATTCCAGATCTTCGCGAGTAACATATTCTCGCTTAAGCGAAGGGTGATTTTCAGTAACAACAACAGCAGTAGGCATTACTCCCACTCGAACCACATCATAAGCATTCGTATCGGGTTCACCAAGAGTAACCAGCATATCTGCTTCAAGACTATCGAGCGCTTTAATCCCTTGAGGAAAGGTGGCAATCTGAGTTTCCACTTTTATATCTCGAGTAACAACCTGTAACAGTTTATTGATATTCGCACAAATAGATCTGCTACGCGGAAAGTCTGGAACACAAAGCTTAATTGTTAGAACTTCATGAGGTTGCCGCTGTTCATGATATTCATCAATATAGCTCGCTGCCGAATCAAATGATTTTAAAGCATCGACTGCCTTTGGATAAAACGCTCTACCAAACTCTGTTGGAATTACGCCATTATTTTTCCGAACAAACAACAGCTCATTATTAAGATCTTGTTCCAAGTTACTAATTGCTTTCGAAATAGTCTGCACCGTAACACAGCATTCCTTTGCAGCGGCCGAAAAAGAATTATGTTCGTACGTCGAAACAAAATAGGTAAGTTGACGAATATCCATTCCAAATCCTTGAAAACTAGCGCATAGATGGTTTTAGTGTACCCATTGCAAACAGCTAACTTTCTCGAAAGATGCGCGCTTCAGACTAAAGTTTAAGCAGAATTATCACTTGATATGCGCAAACAAAGAACCACCCTTCGTGTGGCTTATTGCATATTGCTAAATCCCACCACGTTTCACTTCCCCTTCGATTGTTGAGAAAGCTTTAGCGGCCTGTCAGGTTGCTGACAGGTTCATTTGAATAATTAAAAGTGAGCAAAGTTAAAAAGGCGGGGAGCAAGATCATGGAACTGATTGCACATTTTATTAATAATTACAGCGATAATTTCATCGTTGCCTTAGCGTTATGGCCACTCGCCTCTGGTGTTTTGAGCGTGCCCCTAATCGCACTTCTTTACCATCGCGATGGACGAATGCACCTTAACACGGTTATAGGTGCTTATCTTTCGGTTCTCTATGCCCTTTCGCTTGTTTGTTTTACCCTTTATCCTCTTCCCTCAGGTGAAAGCGGGCTAGGCATTACCTACGGTATTGCCCCGCAGCTTAATCCTTTTGGTTTTTTGAACGACCTTGCAAAAGATGGTATCGGGGCCATACCTCAAATTTTCGCTAACATAGCTTTCTTTGTTCCGCTTGGTTTTATAGCAGGAAGATTACTCCGTGCGCCTTTATTCCACTCCCTCTTTTTAGGACTTGTTATTTCCCTCCTTATTGAAATAGCACAATTAACGGGACTCTTCTTCCTCTACCCCTATTCCTACCGCACTTTTGATGTATGCGATCTTCTCTGGAATACTTCAGGTACCGCATTGGGATGGGCACTCTATCTTGCCTCCGAAAAAGTACTACCATCCCGAATAGTTCAGGAAAAAACGCTTACCCATAATCCAGGCTTCGTTCGACGCGTTATAGCATTTTGCCTCGATATGACCTTTGTTGTTACGCTTTCCACTGCAGCAAGGGTTGGAGTGCAAGTTGCCTATGCGCTTCTTGGATTTGATAGCAACAACGGAGTAACTGCAGCAACAAACGTTTCATTAGTAGTAGGTTGTCTTGCTTTCCTTTTCACTCAAGGAGTGTTTCCTTGGTTGCATCATGGCAGCACGTTAGGAGGGAAGTTTGTTCGAATGTCCTTTGAAACAGCGCCTCGATCCGGAATACTGCGAATGGTATTTTACGGATTACGGCTTGTGGTGATCGCAGGAGCGCTGCAAGTAAGCTTTATTGCCTTCCCCTTGTTAGCACTCTTCTACATGATCAAGCACTGCATGCCCTATGATTTGCTCCCTTGCGAGTCAAATTATCAGAAATATAAAGAACACTTAAAAGCTCACGGGCAAAACGCTCCTCAATCAGGCAGCCTCTTTTTATAAGAACTCCCTCACCCGTGTCATGCTAGCCGTTTGCACGGATACAAAAGAACAACACAAGGCGCACACTAACCTAAGCCAAGAGCAAGACCAATAGCGTGAACAATAAACGCCACTACCCAGGCAACCACACATTGCATAATCACTACTCCAATAGCACGCTTGCCACCTAGTTCGTTTCTTACCGCAGCAATAGCAGCAACACACGGTGTATATAAAAGAGCAAAGACCAAAAACGTAAAAGCAGTAAGAGGGGTAAACATGGAAGCAAGTGCCGCAGCGGATCCACCAAGTAATACCGTCAACGTACTTACTACGCTTTCCTTTGCGGCAAAGCCAGTGATTAAAGCAGTGGAAGCTTGCCAATCTCCAAAGCCTAATGGAGCAAAAACAGGAGCAATGAATCCACCCAAAAGCGCCAATAAGCTATCGGCAGAATCTGCCACCACATTGAAACGAACATCAAAGGTTTGCAAGAACCAAATTACAACTGACGCCAAGAAAATAATAGTAAATGCCCTTGTTAAAAAGTCTTTAGCTTTTTCCCACACCAAACGAAGCATATTACCTAAAGACGGCATTCGATAATTAGGTAGTTCCATAACAAAAGGTACTGGTTCGCCTTTAAACATAGTGTGCTTTAAAACAAGTGCCACAATAACGCCTACCACCATACCAAGCACGTAGAGCGCAATCATAACCAAAGCACCGTGTTCAGGGAAGAAAGCCGCAGTAAACAAAGCATATATAGGCAATTTTGCAGAACAACTCATAAAAGGGGTAAGCATAACCGTCATGGTACGATCGCGTTCAGAAGGCAACGTGCGAGTAGCCATAATTGCAGGCACCGAACAACCAAAACCAATAAGCATCGGCACAAAACTACGACCAGAAAGCCCCAATTTACGAAGGAGCTTGTCCATTACGAACGCAACACGTGCCATATATCCCGAATCTTCCAGTAAAGACAGGAAGAAAAACAGCACGACGATAATGGGCAAGAAGCTTAAAACACTTCCCACACCAGCAAAAACACCATCAATAATTAAAGAATGTACAACAGGATTAACATCCCAAATTGTTAGACCCTGATCAACAATATCGGTAAGCCAACCAATTCCCTGATCCAGCAAATCAGAAAGACCCTGACCCAACACACCGAAGGTCAGCCAAAAGACCACAGCCATAATGCCAATAAAAACAGGAAGCGCCGTATATTTTCCTGTCAAAATACGGTCCGCTGCTTGGCTTCGTTTATGCTCTTTGCTTTCATGCGGCTTTACTACGGTAGCCTCGCAAACGGATTCAATAAAAGCAAAACGCATATCAGCCAGTGCTGCCATACGATCTGTGCCTGATTCTTCTTCCATTTGCGATACTACATGCTCAATAGCATCTATTTCGTTATCGTCTAGCCCAAGCGCTTCACGAACCAGATCATCATCTTCAACCAACTTTGTCGCAGCAAAGCGAAGTGGAATTCCAGCGCGCTGCGCATGGTCTTCCACCAGACGAGAAATGCCATGAATGCAACGATGAAGAGCACCCTTGTCGGGACCATCAGCTGGACAGAAATCCATACGACCTGGTCGTTCTTGATATCGCGCAATATGAAGCGCATGTTCAACCAACTCAGTTATGCCTTCATTTCTCGCAGCAGAAATAGGAACAACAGGAATACCCAGCTGTCGCTCGAGCGCATTGATATCAATAGATCCCCCATTAGCTGCAACTTCATCCATCATATTAAGCGCCAGCACCATAGGAATATCTAGCTCCATCAACTGAAGCGTAAGATACATGTTTCGCTCAATATTGGTTGCGTCAACAATATTGATAATGGCATTGGGCTTTTCATGAAGAATAAATTCGCGCGTTACTACCTCTTCGCCCGTATAGGGAGAAAGCGAATAAATGCCCGGCAAGTCGGTAATAAGCGTATTGTCATGCCCACGAATAACGCCGTCTTTCCTACCAACCGTTACTCCAGGAAAGTTTCCAACATGTTGGTTCGAACCCGTCAGTTGATTAAAGAGGGTTGTTTTGCCGCAATTTTGATTACCCGCTAAAGCGAATGTAAGCGTTTTGTTTGCAGGAAGAGGATGTCCCTCACCGCGGGGATGAAAAATACCAGCCTCACCTGTTCCTGGATGCGGAGTAGAAGAAAGTTTTGGATTTGGGCGTGGAATATTATGCGCATCATGCACGTTTTCAAGTTCAATATGAGAAGCATCGTCATTGCGAAGGGTTAGCTCGTATCCACGCAAACGCAGCTCAATAGGATCTCCCATTGGAGCACGCTTAACCAACATAACTTCCGTACCTGGAGTTAGACCCATATCTAAAATATGTTTACGAAGTGCAACGTCGGAACACTTAACCGCTGAAATGACTGCGTCTTTTCCTGGCTCAAGCGTATCAAGCGTAGCAACCTTTTGCGCAATACGTTTAGAATTTTCCCAATTCAGATGATTAATTTGACTATCTTCTTTTACCACTCAAAAACACCGCTCTGCACGCAAAGCCTCCTCTATCTTGTCCGTGCTCTATTGTAACCAAGCATTTTGTTTTGAGCTTGATCAACTACTAATCCATTTGTAAACGATATCTAGCAAAAGATAAGGAGCGAGACATGACGTCCCGCTCCTTATTGATCGAATGCCTACAGAAAGGAGATACAACCAAGAAAGACCAAAACAAAAGATTGCTCCATGAACGAAAGGAGTTTTAGCATCCGATCATAGAACGAAGGAGGTTTTTATCCAATTGACAAGTGTCATTATGAATGGTTTTAGTTTGTTGCCTGTCCCTCAAAGTGGACAGGCTTCATTTTTCTTTTTTCTAGACTGAATTCGATACATGCAATCAATAAGAAAGGAGTACGGTATGTTAGCTCTAAAAGAACCACCTATTAAAACGCTGTACGGCAACACAAACGATGCTTCTACTATTCCAGACTACATACCGAGCTTTCTTTACCCTCCAAAGAAATCAAACAAGAAACATTCCTTTACCAGTGCATTGCACAGTGGTCCGTTTTACGAAGATGGACATCTAATTCTTGCTAATTCATTTAATACTCAAGCAAGCAAGGACGACAAAGAGCACGACATCTGGAATGCACGCGTATTAAAGCGCCTACCAGGAAATTACTTAGTAGATGTTCAGCGTATTTGGGAAGGTTACGATGGCCGCTGGCTGCAAAATGCCCCTTTGCTGCTTCGATTCGAAACCATTGATGTGGTGCTCTCTCCAGAATCCAATGGAAAAGGCATCTTGGTATGGACGGGCTATTTAGATACCAACGCACCCATATTTGTCATGCGTAACAATTCTCAAGTAGGAAGAGAAACCAATGAACGTTCTTGCCTGCAGTGGCTGCCTTATCGCAGAGAGGCACATTTAATTGGAAAGCAAGTGTGTCAAGCTCACCTTCTTCGCCTTGTTTCCAGCGAAGATATGCTTACGCCTACATTCGTGAAAACAAAGGGAGAAAAATCAAATCATTCGATTTTTGTGCTTTCCTTAGAAAACAACCTCAGCTACAGCTTCCTAAACAAAAATGGAACCTTGGTTATGTGCACACAGTAGACTTCCAAAAATGCAAATTTAAAGCTAATTCGTTTGACACTCTACCGATAGTAATCATACTTACCAGAAAGCAGACAACACACCATGTGCTCGTCTGCTTTCATAACTATTTACAATCAATCTGACCTGTCAACAGCTTTCGATCAACGATTGCAAATAGGATTTATATTCTTCGACCAAACTTTGTGGTGCAACAATACGAACAGCTCCACCAAGACCTGCAACCCAGCCAAAGAATTGAGGGCTTACCCGCACATTCACTTTCGCACGAGCATTTTCGCCATCTGGTATTAATTCTGCATTCTTACCAAACCGATCGGTAATGATTTCTACCTTATCTCCCTGAACTTCGAAAATTACCGTTTCTCGCGGACCATCAAACCGTCCAAAATATTCGTGGTCGTTCTTGCTGAAAGAGTATTGCGCGATCTGTTCATTACGCGTAGCTTTTTCATCGCTGATTGTTAGCTTATCCATGCGATCAATACGATATTCGCTAAACTTTTCGTGCTTATCACTCCAACATGTTACGTAATAAAAGCCACCATCGTACGATATCCCCACAGGAGTTACCACATAGGTATCGCCGTCATGCACAGCATGACGCTTACCATCGATGCCGTATCTCATATAGCGAAATTCGATTTTCTTCCTAGCACGAATAGCCATATGAATAGAATCAAGTGCTTCAAAAACACAATCGGTTCTAGAGCGAATACGACCTTCAACATGAATTTGACGATCGAGCTTTTCTTGTTGGCTAAGACTAGCAAGCGATTTGATATTGGCAAGCAAAACATTTGCTTGTCGTACCGTTAAAAACTTACTGGAAGCAACTGCATCAACCATAAGCATAAGCTCAGAAAGAGTAAAGTCTCGATGTTCAAGAGCATATTCAACAGGGTTTCGTTGGTATGTCTTAATATCCAGCCCGAAGTCTCGCAAGATTTCTAAGTCACGATAAATACTTTTGCGTTCAGCACTTATCCCTTCTTCAGCAAGCCGTTGGATAATTTGGGTCATAGACAGCCCGTGTTCTGCATCGGTTTCTTCCTGCAGCATGCGTTGAATTAGAAGAAGTTTAAGTTTTGCATTATTATTGGCAGCCATACCATGTCCTACTCTAAAAATCTATCGAAGAGCTAGAAGTACTACCCCTACAAACAATAGATAACTAAGCGCCTAGAGTTTAATACCCTAAGCACTTCTCATATCCCTAATAGAGTATACCTTACTGATAAGGCAAATTTGATAAGACTGTCCCAAATATAGGTCAGAGCATTATAGATGACTAAAGGATTCTGCACTTGATACGTCCACCATATCAGCTACACCTCTGCCCTGTTCGCAATAGTGCTGCAAAACTTCTCTACCTGCATCAGTTAAGCCAATTCGACGATCCTTCAACTTGTGCATAACCTGACGTAAATCTTCAGGGAATGGCGCTAAGAAATTAAGTGTTTCCTGTGTCTTGGGGTGGGTAAACTCAATAAAGTAGGAATGCAAAAACTGTCTATGAAGACCTAAATTGTCGGCCTTACCAGGAGTGCCATAGGTAGGATCACCTACACACCAGTGTTTGATGTATTCCATATGAACACGAATCTGATGCGTGCGGCCCGAATACAGCTTGCACTCAATCAAAGAAAAGCCGTTATCTTTATTACCCGATTCAAAGCGCTCTAGTACCTTAAAGGTGGTTACTGAAGAGCGTGCCTGAGGCTTATCGGATACCTGCATACGCAAACGATTTTTATCACTTCTAAAAATAGGCGCATCAATTAAACCAGTATCGCTGGCGATGTTACCGTGAACCAAGCAAAGATAGCGCCTATTCACATTACGCGAGCGAATTTCATCCTGTAATTCAAAACCCACTTCATCATTTTTTGCTATAAGCATCAAGCCACTGGTATCACCGTCCAAGCGATGAACAATACCAGGCCTGTCGTCGCCTTGAATATGCGCTAAATTATCGCGCCCATACAGCGCAATTAAGGCATTAGAAAGCGTGCCATCAGGGTGTCCTGGAGAGGGGTGACATATCAGACCTGCTTGTTTATTGATAACCGCCAAGTCATCATCGTCGTAATAAACATCCAGAGGAATATTTTGCGGCTCTAAGAAAATACGATCATTGGTTTCGTATTCTTCGTACACAATAAAATCGCCCGTATGAACAATAGTCTTTTTATTCGGCGTTTCTCCACCAACAAAGACCTTCCCCGCCTCAATTTGCTTTACCGCTTTGCTGCGAGATTCATATAAGCCAGATTCAAATAAAAACGAATCTAGCCTCATGTTGTCATAAGCTTCTGTTACGGTCGTCGAAAGACTACGAGCCATACGTGCTAGTTTCCTTTCTTAGATGAAGATTCCTCTTTGAATGTTCGCGCAACAAACGAAAGAGCGAATAAAATCACACCGCATGTTACGCCAATATCTGCGATGTTAAACGTTGGAAAACTGATAAACAAAGTCTGGATAAAATCAACAACATATCCAAGCGTGAATCGGTCGAGCGCATTTCCTATTCCTCCCGCAAAAACAAGACCAAGAGAAAATGCCTCAAGCCAGGTAATCTGGCGGGAAAATAACGCAACAATTATCAGTAAAGCCAACAAGACGACTACCGCAATCACCGCTAGCACTAAGGTAGAACCACTAAACATACTCCAAGCTGCACCCGTGTTATGCGCTAAACGGAACTGAATCAACCCTGCAAAGGGACCAGCAAACACTTCGCCTTCATCGAAAGAATTTGCATACGCTTTGGTTGCCATATCGAAAGCAAACCAAGCAACCGCAACAACGACAAAAAACAAAAATTTTGTCAATGATATACGCGAAAGGATCCCGCCCTTTCGGTCTTCTTGCGAAGATTCTTGACGGGATCCTTTGTTTTGCTCTGATTCAAACTGCATAGTAGTCGCAATAGTCCTTTTACGTGCTCTGCGCCTTATTCAGCTTCGGTAAAGCCAATAGCATCCAAAGCATCGCCGCAGCGCTTGCAAACGTGTGGATGATTTGCATTACCACCTAGCTCGCGGAAGTTCCAACAACGAGGACATTTTTCGCCCGTTGCAGGAGCAATAGCAGCGCTCAGCTCATCGCCTTCAACAAAATCAACGTGAGCAACAATAAACAGCTCTTCGAATACTTCAGCAGCATAAGCGCTCATGTCATCAAGTGTCGCCTTTGGAACTGTTACGGTAACCGTAGCTTCCTGGCTCTTGTTGATTACCTTTTCGCCACGAGCATCTTCCAACGCCTTAGTAACCACATCGCGTACCGCAATTACTTCGCCAAAGTCAGCAAGAATCGCTGCCAGCTCATCTTCGCTAGGCAAAGCAGGAGTAAAGTCTTCAGCCTTAGGCCATCCTGCAAGCTGAACACTGATTTCGCGACCTTCGTTGTTGCGAATAGTGGTTGGGTAATGCTCCCATACCTCTTCACAGGTGAAGGAAAGAATAGGAGACAGAACGCGAACGAGCACTTCAAGAACGTTCATCAAAACGGTCTGTACCGCGCGACGGCGAGGTGAAGCAGGTGCCTCAGAATACAGACGGTCCTTGGTAACGTCCATATAGATAGCAGACAAGTCGTTTACGAAGTCGTATGCGCTGCGGTAAACATCCTTAAAGCGATAATCGGTATATGCCGCTTCAATTTCTTTAAGAATAGCTGCCGTCTTAGCCATCATATAAGCATCGATTGGCTCAAGAGCATCCCATGCAACCGAATCCGTTTCAGGGTTGAAATCATCCAAGTTACCGAGCAGGAAGCGGAACGTGTTGCGGAAACGACGATACGCATCGGATACCTGCTTCAAGATGTTTTCAGAAATGCTAACGTCCTGAGAGAAATCTACGCTTGCTGCCCAAAGACGCAAAACATCCGCGCCAAACTTTTCGCATACTTCAGCAGGATCAACGCCATTACCTAATGACTTAGACATCTTACGGCCCTGTTCGTCAACCGTGAAGCCGCAATGCATAACACTCTTGTAAGGAGGAACACCATAAGCACCAACACTGGTAAGCAACGAAGACTGGAACCAGCCACGATGCTGGTCAGAGCCCTCAAGGTACAAATCTGCTGGGAAGCGCAGTCCCTCATCGCTGCGATGCTTGCAAACGCTGGTATGAGAAACGCCAGATTCCCACCAAACGTCCAAAATATCTTTTTCAGGAAGCAAGTCGGTGCAACCGCATTTTTCACAAGCTACCCCGTGAGGCAAATACTCTTTCGGCTCCTTAGTAAACCAAGCATCGGCACCTTCCGTGCGGAACAATTCAATTACCGCATCGAAGGTTTCTTCGGTTGCAACAGTGGAACCGCACTTAGCGCACTTAAATACAGGAATTGGCACACCCCATGAACGCTGACGAGAAATACACCAGTCAGGACGATCAGCAACCATGGAACCAATACGACGAGAAGACCAAGCGGGTACCCAGTTAACCTTATTCTCAATAGCGTCTAATGCTTTTGTACGCAGGTCATTCTTTTCCATGGAAACAAACCACTGATCAGTAGCACGGAAAATAACCGGCTGATGACAACGCCAACAATGAGGATAGCTGTGAGAAATTTCAACATGAGCTACCAATACACCCTGCTCATCAAGCCACTTGATGATTTCAGGATTTGCATCATCAACATCTAATCCAGCAAAGCGACCAGCCTCATCGGTAAGAACGCCGTTGTCGTCAACAGGCATCAAGATAGGCAGATCGAATTCCAAACCTACCGCATAGTCTTCCTGACCATGACCAGGAGCAGTATGAACACAACCAGTACCAGTATCAAGCGTTACATGGTCGCCATAAACAAACATGCCCTTTAAGTCTTGACGGATTGGACAGGTATAAGAAGTACCTGCAAGTTCGCGACCCTTTACGGTAACAACATTGCCCTGAGCATCCTTAACAGGCTCATAAGACTGCCAACCAGCCGTCTGAGCTACATCTTCAAGCAGGTCATACGCCATGATGGTATAGGTACCATCGGCATTAACCATGATGTAATCAGCACCAGGAGCTAAGCAAACTCCCGCATTTGCAGGAAGCGTCCAAGGCGTTGTTGTCCAAATAAGAACATAAGCAGGATCGGTTACGCCTGCTGCTTCGAAAATAGGAGGAACGGCATCAAGCTTAAAGTTAACGAAAATAGAAGGAGAAACTTCATCGCTGTATTCAATTTCTGCTTCAGCTAAAGCAGTATGGCAGCGCTTACACCAGTGAATTGGCTTACGACCACGATAAATAGAACCATTGAGATACATGGTCTTAAAGATTTCAACATTACCAGCTTCATAATCGGGAATAAACGTAAGGTAAGGATGTTCCCAATCTGCATTTACGCCCAAGCGCTTGAAGCCTTCACGCTGAATATCAATATGCTCTTCTGCCCATTCACGGCAAAGTTTGCGCAATTCAGGCTGACTGGTTTCTGCCATCTTCTTTGGACCCAAGGTTTTTTCAACCATATGCTCAATAGGCTGACCATGACAGTCCCATCCAGGAATATAGGGCGTAAAGTAGCCACGCTGCGCATGGCTTTTATTTACAAAGTCTTTCAGGATTTTGTTAAAAGCGTGACCAACATGAATAGGACCATTTGCATACGGAGGACCGTCATGCAGAACAAATGGAGCATTGTCCTTATTCTTTTCGAGCACCTTATGATAAATATCAATATCATTCCAGAATTTCAGGCGCTTTGGTTCGTTTTCAGGTAAATTCGCGCGCATTGCGAAGTCGGTGCGCGGCAAATTCATGGTTTGCTTGTAGCTATTGGCCACGATACGACCTTTCTTCCTTCGTTAAACTTTTCGTTCTTTTAAGCAAATAACCGTTGATTATTCAGTGGGTTAGCACACACAGACAACAAGAAGTGTGTACTCGCTTTTGAATAACGGTGTAACTCAAAAATTATACTCAAACTTCTGTCCAAAGAAACTAAGAATGCACATTCTGCGGACAACGGAGGCTCGCATTCATCAAATGAACTCATTAAAGCCCCAAAATGCATGATGAGATTTCATTACGGGAAGAAAAATCGGTATTTTTCGCACAAAAGATACCAGTACAATAGCTAAAGGGATTTTGACAGAATCTAGAGGGATTACAGCTAAGCAGTTATAGCCAAAAGGATTACGACCGAAAGGTTATGACGAGAAATAGTGCAGCTGAACTAATAACTATATTTTGGGGATATATCTATGAGCGCAGACGAGCAAAAGAAAAATACTCCACTACCTAAAACTCAACCTGCTAAGGGTGCTACTCAAAGTGCAGCAGAGTTTTATCATCGCGTTAATATCGAAGAGTGTCTCTACACTGATAATTTTGAAGTAACTGACGCCTGCATTTCCTGCGGTCATTGCGAAGATATCTGCCCCGCCTACGCCATTAAACTTAACGAAGATGGTATCCCAACATGGGTAAAGCACGAATGCTTTATGTGCTTTGGATGTATGCGCCTGTGCCCCTGCCAAGCCATTCGCTACGGCGGTGCGTAAGCGTACGCGCTTAGACTTGTTGCACCCATGACAAATACCCTTCTACCTGTCGCGCGCCGTCATACTCAAACGTCAATTTGTAGACCCTATGATGACAATCAAATAGCGCTCGCGAAAACATGTTCATGAGCGTAGAATGCGCGATGCAGTAACGCATATTCGACAAATAAAAGCATCGTGAGGGATTTTGGCGATTCTCCCTGGTCAAAAACTAGCCTAGAACGCATCGCCAAGAGGAAGCGTGATTACCAACAATGAGCAAAACAGAAGGTGTTCAGCAGAAGAAGAAAAACAGCATTGACATGCTCAACGGGCCAATACCTTCTCGCGTTATTTTATTTGCCATCCCCCTAGCTCTTACCAGTATCTTTCAGCAACTCTTTAACACCGCAGACTCGGTAGTTGCAGGTCAGTTTATTGATAATGCAGCATTAGCCGCCGTTGGTGGTGTTGCCCCTATTATTGCTTTATTTGTTTCTTTATTCGTTGGGCTATCTATTGGCGCAAACGTAGTTGTCGCCGTACATATCGGACACCAAGATTTCGCACGCATCCGTGGTGCTATCCAAACAACTGCTATCGTTTCCATCGTAAGTGGTGTTGCTCTTACTCTTATTGGCATCGTAGCAACTGATCCTATCTTGGGCATGGTCAACATGCCCTTTGATGCATGGGATGAAGCCCGCATATACCTACACATTTACTTTGCAGGCATTATTTTTATTTTGATATACAACTTCGGTTCTGCGATTCTGCGCGCAAAGGGCGACACCACTCGCCCCTTAATCGCACTAGCTATTGGTGCAATCCTTAATATCTTCTTCGACATTGCCGCAACAACAATGTTAGGTATGGGAGTTGCAGGTATTGCATTAGGAACGGTTGTAGCAAACGCTGTTTCTGCAGGTTTGATTGTCTTTTTCTTGTTCACTGAAGAAGAAACCTATCGTCTAACCTTCAAAGGCATACATGTGGTTCCTGAAGACTTAAAACAGCTTTTGTATATTGGTATCCCTTCTGGTGTGCAAGGAATGGTGTTTTCTCTAGCTAACGTTGTAGTGCAAAGTGCTATCAATGGGTTCGGAACCGATGCTACCGCTGGTTCTTCAGCCGCACTTAACTACGAAACCTATGCATACTTTGTCGTTAACGCATTCGCTCAAGCTGCCGTTACTTTTACTGGTCAAAACTATGCAGCAGGAAAACTAGACCGCTGCGACAAGGTTTTTCGTTTTTGCATGGCTGCGGCCATAGGTTTTTCATTCCTTGTTGGCGGAACCTTTGTTTTATTCAAAGACCTTTTCTTGAGCTTATTCACCGCAGAAGCAGCTACTCTCATCTTTGCAGTTTCTCGTATGTATCACATTTGCTTGCTTGAATTCATGACTTCATCCTATGAAGTAAGCGCTGCTGCGATGCGCGGTATGAATTGGTCTATTCTTCCCACCATCATTACCGTGGTAGGTTCATGTGTGTTGCGAATCGTATTTATATTCACGCTCTTCCCCATGGTGTATAGCTACGATAACTTGCTTCTCATTTATCCTGTGTCATGGATAGTTACCGGCACTGCAATGCTTATCCTTTATGTAATTGCGCGCAAACGCGCCTATGCAAAATGCCGAAAACTGTACGCCTCTCCTGCCAACAAAGAGAACAACGTTGAAGCGAATGCTGCTTAAAACGGTAGAATAGAACTGTTCATTTAGTTACAGCACACGAAAGCTTTCGTTTTCATTTCGAGAAAGGGTACTTATGAGCGATTGTTTGTTCTGCAAAATTGTTTCTGGCGATATTCCTTCAGCTAAGGTTTATGAAGACGACGTTTGCTATGCATTCGACGATATCGAACCAGAAGCTCCTATTCATACCTTGATTGTTCCAAAGCAGCACTTTGACAACTTGCAGGACAACGTACCTGCAGATGTTTTAGGTCATCTTCTTTCCGTCGTTCCAGAAGTTGCAAAGATCAAAGGTGTAGATGAATCGGGCTTCCGCTGCGTAATCAACACTGGTCCCGATTCTGCAGCAACCGTAGGTCATCTGCACATCCACGTAATGGGTGGTATTAAGATGGGTCGTGCAACCTTTGAAGAGTCTCAGCGTTTGGAAGAAAACAAATAGCACTAAGCGTTTATACCCACAATAGGCATTAATCCTCAAAACGCATGAAGCACTTGAGAACATTTCTCAAGTGCTTCTTTTTATTGTCTAAAGTTTTCGATATTCAGAAAAACGACCAAGATTTGTTTCTCTTAGTACATCTTTTCAAAAACTAAATTACATACCGTGCGATCGCCGCCGCCAAAACCAGCAGAGCCCGCAGTAGACTGAGCGAATGTATGCAAGCGATAGCCTTCTGCATATTGCTGGTTGCATATATCTTCTATCTCGGTGAAATTCTTAGATCCCTTACCTACAAATTTCTCGCGCAGCACCACTTGCATTACGCGATACTGACCACCGCCTTGATTAACTTGACCTGCATTATCATTAAAGTCGAATAATCCCATCTGAAACCTCCCAATTACAAACTAGATACTTTCAAGCTTCTTTCTACAAGATTGAAACTTTTGTACCAGATCACCAAGAAATAATGGGACATTGATACCGAGTTGAAACGTTATAAAGTATCTAGGAGCATAGGGCGCAAGATAGAATTACTAAAGATTTGCAACGATAGCATCTACAGACACTTTCGCATCCCCTAACAACATGTCAGTGTTGTCGTTAAAGAACAAAGGATTTTCTACGCCAGAATAACCTGCATTTCCCATGGTGCGCTTAGAAACAACAACCTTCCCCGCTTCCCAAACCTTCAATACAGGCATGCCTGCAATGGGGCTATCAGGATCGGTAAGAGCAGAAGGGTTAACCGTGTCGTTTGCGCCAATTACAAGGGCGATATCCACGTTTTCAAAATCATCATTGATTTCATCCATTTCCAGTACTGCATCATAAGGAACCTTAGCTTCAGCCAAAAGTACGTTCATGTGCCCTGGCATACGACCAGCAACAGGATGAATAGCGAACTTAACATCTACCCCATAACCCATAAGCTTATGAGTCATTTCTGCAACAGGAAACTGTGCCTGCGCAACTGCCATACCATAACCAGGGCATATTACTACCGATTTTGCAGCTTTTAATTCTTCAGCAAGTTCTTCAGGGGTGATCGTAGTATAGTTACCCGCTACCTGCGCTTTACTAGATCCCGTTTTTGAACCACCGTCAGATCCAAAACCACCCAATATTACGGATACAAAATTACGGTTCATGCCTTTGCACATAATGTAGCTAAGATATGCACCCGATGAACCAACCAAAGCACCCGTAATAATCAACAGGTCATTTCCTAGGGTAAAGCCAGCCATCGCTGCTGCCCAACCCGAATAGCTATTGAGCATCGAAACAACGACGGGCATATCGCCGCCACCAATTGCCATTACCAAGTGTAGACCAAGGACAAGAGACACAACGGTAATAATGCCAAGCGGGATCAATCCAGCTTCTAGACCCTTGGTATTAACCAGCCACGCAATGCAGACAATAATCACTACAAGCATCAGAAGGTTTAGGGCATTGCGACCTGGCAGCGTTAAAGGCTTACCCGAAATTTTTCCCGCTAGTTTCAAATAAGCAATAATGGATCCCGTAAAAGTTACTGCACCAATGAATACTGCAATGCCAACTTCACCCATATGGAAAGCATTTTCCGCAGCGGCAGTAGGATCACTCAGCACTGCGCCTGGCGTAGTAATAAACGAATTGAATCCAACCAAAACTGCAGCAGCACCAACAAAAGAATGCAGCATAGCAACAAGCTGTGGCATTTCAGTCATCTGCACGCTTTTTGCTTTCCATGTACCAATAGCGGCACCAATAAGAAGCGCTATAACTATAAGCACTACAGCCAACACAGGATCAGCTGTATTTGATACCACGGTAACCAAGATGACCGCCACAAGGGCTAAAACCATACCAGCGATTCCGAGCTTATTGCCTCGAAGTGCTGTTTTTTGCTTTGAAAGATTTGCAAGCGCCAAAATGAACAGCAAGCCTGCCAAAATATACGCCAAAGTTTCAAAGCTGGTAAATACAGAAAGAATCTGTTCTGAGACGAGTGTCTGCATTATTTATCCTCAGAGCTCCTCTCGAACATCTTGAGCATACGTTGAGTAACCAAAAAACCACCGAAAATATTAATTGCTGCAATTGCCATAGCAATAAAGGAAAGTACTTGAACAATCAGATTGCCTGAACCTATGAGCAGAATCGCGCCAACAATAATGATGCCTGAAATAGCATTCGTCTCAGACATAAGCGGTGTATGAAGCGTGTGTGTAACGTTGGTAATAACGTAAAAGCCCACAACTACCGCAAGCATAAAGACAATATAGTGACCCGCCACACTTGCAGGTGAAACCATAATGAGTGCAACCGCTAAAATACCCGCCAAAATCTTCCACCAATGCTTAGCAAAGAATGATTTTTCTTGCTTCTTAGCTTCAGCATCCTCCGCTTGAGTGTTTTGGGCGGAATCTTCCTTAGAAGCAACCGAAACCTTAACTTCGGGTGGCGGCCACATGCCTTCACCTTGTAAAGCAACGGTAACGCCTCGCACCACAACATCTTCTTCATCGAGAGCGATAACGCCATCTTTATTAGGAGTAGTAAGCTTTAAGAAATTAACGATGTTTTGACCAAACAACTGAGAAGCTTGCCCTGGAAGACGAGCAGGTAAATTTGTCCAACCAATAATGGTTACGCCGTTTTCTGTTACCACTACTTCATCTGGTTTTGAGAAAGCGCAGTTGCCGCCGAGTTCGCTTGCGCCCATATCAACAATAACTGAACCAGGCTTCATCGAAGCTACGGCTTCTTTTGTAACAAGCAGTGGTGCAGGATGACCTGGAACGCGAGCTGTGGTAATAACAATGTCGTTTTGTGCACACTGTTCGGTATATACCTCAAGGGTGAGTTTTTGCTGTTCCTCATCGAGCGCTTTGGCATAGCCATCTGCGCTTTCTTGCTGGACAGGAATTTCTACAAACTTACCACCAAGCGACTTTACCTGATCAGCTACTTCAGGACGCACATCAGTTGCGGAAACTTCAGCACCCATAGCGCCAGCCTGACCAATAGCCGCTAAACCAGCAACTCCTACACCGATCACATACACCTTAGCGGGGGGAACTTTGCCTGCTGCCGTAACTTGGCCAGTAAAGGTACGACCAAAAGCACTAGCCGCCTCTACTACAGCTCTATAACCCGCAACATTCATCATAGAGCTGCGCACATCAAGGGATTGTGCACGACTAATACGGGGCACTTCGTCCATCGCAAGCGCAGTAAGTTTTTTATCGATGCATGCTTGAACAAAGTCGGGATTTTCCCGAGGATTCATTCGAGAAATGAGTGTCGCACCCTGTTTAATCAGCGCCAAGTAATCAGGCGTTGGAGCATCTAGGCAAACAACGATGTCTGCACCCCAAGCTTGTTCCGTAGAAACAATTTCAGCACCTGCCTGCTTGTACTGATCGTCGAAATAGCGTGCACTAACACCCGCTCCTTCTTCGACGCAAACTTCATAACCAAGCTTTATAAGCTTCTTCACCGTATCAGGCGAACCAGCAACTAAAGTTTGGTCTGGACTGATCTCTTTTGGAATACCAATAAGCATTATTTCTTCTCCTATCACGCAAGCAAAAGAGTTATGCACTACACAAATTGGGTACGTTAAACCACGCACACAAACAAGCTTGGCTCTTTTACTCGGGCATGTTTTCTTGTCTATATTACAAAAGTACGAGAGAGGAGCCATAAGAAAACCTATGCCTCTCTAGTCGTGCATTCTTTCGTTTTGCAAATGAGATTTCAAAAGATAATAAGCCCTAGTCTCTTATTTACAAAAGAGGTAATAGGAGACTCCTATACAATACAAAACGTAATCTTTGAGGCATTATCGCCTAGTAAAAGACCAAGGAGCTACTCTTTGAGCATTGAGCGATCAACATCAAAAATCGATACTTTTCCTTACGTGGTGGACCCCAATGCGGAACAACCATTGATACTTCATCGTACAAAGCAAGGCTTGGTTCTTGAAAAAGAAAATATGTCCTTGCGTTGTGATTTTCTGGAGATGCTTCCCCGAATAAAACCAGGCAAATTACAAACAGAACTCCTCATTAAAGCAGCGAAGGTTAAACACAAGAAACCATTGAGCGACAGCACCACACAAACCAAAAAAAAGATTGATCAATCGAGAGTGGCCAACGAAAAATCCCTTCCAGCTACCCCTATTGCAATAGATGCAACAGCGGGACTTGGTCAAGATTCGTTTTTGTTGGCTGCCGCTGGATTTACGGTATATATGTTTGAGCAAGATCCTATTATTGCCGCCCTACTTGAAGATGCTCTTGATCGCGCAAAAAGCGACCCTGTCTTGGCAAATATCGTAGAAAGAATGCATCTTTTTGCTGAGGATAGTATTTCGGCGCTACAACGCCTAGGAACGAGTCTTTCTCGGGATGAACAGATGCCACAAACCTCCGACTCCCAGCCTTACCTAACAGTAAAGCCCGATGTCATTTATCTTGATCCCATGTTCCCCGAACGAACCAAAAGCGCTGCAGTTAAAAAGAAGTTTCAGTTACTTCACCACCTTGAACACCCTTGCGAAAACGAAGAAGAGCTTCTGGGTGCAGCTATGAATATTCAACCTCGAAAGATAGTGGTTAAGCGCATGGCAAAAGGGCCCTTCCTTGCAGGGAAGAAGCCCAGTTACTCAATTAAAGGAAAATCCATTCGCTATGATTGCTATGTGTACGCCTAGTGCGAGTTTGCCCCATTAGTACAGCTAGTACAAGATTGCTCTGCCTGGTACGTCTAATACAGTGTTGCTCCCTTTAGTTGTTGCTTTTTAACCAGATCATTAAGCATCCAACTCACAATATTCGTATCAAGATGATCAAATATCTTCGGAAAATCAGGGTCTTCCACAGAAGCAAACTTTTCCATGTCGTTTTCGTCAAGTTCAAAATCAAATACGTCGAAATTTTCTTTCATACGTTCTTTACGAACAGTCTTCGGAATAACCACAATGTCTTTCTGAATGAGTCCGCGCAAAATTACCTGACCGACAGTCTTACCATGTTTTTCCGCAATTTCGCTTAATGCAGAATTGGTAAAGATATTGTTTTGAGCTTCTGCAAATGGTGCCCAGGATTCGTGGACAACGCCAAGAGTTTCCATATTTGCATGTGCCACATCTTGTTGACGGAAGGGATGCGTCTCAATCTGATTTACTGCTGGTGAAATTTCTGCCAACGCACATACATCAATTAAGCGTTCAGGATAGAAATTTGACAAACCAATTGCACGAATCTTACCTGCTTTGTAGGCATCCTCCATTGCACGATATGCACCAGGATAGTCACCCATCGCTTGATGAAGAAGCATCAGATCAATATAGTCAGTGCCCAACTTTTGCAAGGTTTCATCAATAGAAGCGCTTGCGCGTTCGTAATTCATATTGGAAACCCAAATTTTACTGGTGATAAATACATCTTCACGCGCAATACTACTCTTTTGAACTGCTGCGCCAACACCTTCTTCATTACCGTATGCCTGCGCGGTATCAATCAGACGATAACCTACTTCAAGTGCTTCGGATACGCAGCGCTCAGTTTCCTCGGGAGGAGTTTGAAATACGCCGAAACCAAGCATAGGCATTTCGACGCCATTGTTGAGAGTTTTATATTTCATTTCTTATCACCTTATGTCGGGATATGTTTATTGACCTTTACTAACGTTGGTTTTCATTCGCCCGTTATTGTTTATGCCTGCTTGCTATAGTCGTTATCCACCAAAACAAAATCAGGAGCTTTTTCGGGAACCTCGTAATACGCATGCTGAGGAAGAGAATTGATTTCAGCCATTTCAGCATCGGTCAATTCAAAATCAAATACCTCAATGTTTTCTTTCATGTGCTCAGGGTTGAGTGTCTTAGGGAAAACAACATTTCCTTCTTGAAGCAGCCAACGCATAATAATTTGTGCGTTAGTTTTGCCGTATTTCGCAGCCAATTTCGCAAATACAGGCTCTTCTAGAAGAGTTTTATCACCGTGACCGAAGGGATACCAACCCTCAAACACCACATCACCTAAGCCAATTTCTGCCAGCTGCGCCTTTAGTTTATGCTGATTCCAATAGGGATTTATTTCCACCTGTAGAACAGCAGGCTTTATAGTTGCAACCGCCATGATCTCTTTAATCTTGTGCAATGGAAAATTAGAAAGACCAATGCTTTTACCTTACCTTCAGCAACAGCTTCCTCCATTGCTTTCCAACCAGAAACATAATCACCATAGGGCTGATGGAATAACAACAAGTCAACGTAACCCATACCCAAGCGCTCAAGCGTTGCGTCGATATCTTCCTTGCACTGCTCATAAGGATAACTTTGTGGGAACAATTTCGACGTTACGAATAAATCTTCACGCTTAACGTCAGTTGCCTTGATTGCCTTACCCACCGCAACTTCATTAAAGTAAGCGTTAGCGGTATCAATATGTCTATAGCCCAAATTCAACGCTTCAGGTAAATGCTTTTCCACTTCATCAGAGGACATAAGATACACACCATAGCCAACCGATGGGATTTTTAATCCATTATTCATTACTAAGTTTTGCATAAGTCCCTCATTTCTTAAGGCTTCTATATTCTTATTTTTGCAGGTGATTTATTTGAAGTACAATGCACTTAATTGTTTCTTATATGCATTATGGTAATAAGAGACGCAAGCCTTCGATAATGGCATCAGAATTCAATCGGCACAAAGCTTTGCGTGTACACGCATAATGATTAGAGGACGAGGTGGATACATGAACTTCGACCAACTTCATCAACTTGATGCTATTGCCACTTACGGCACCATCAGTGCTGCTGCAGAACGCCTTCATATCTCCCAACCTGCGCTCAGCCGATCATTAGCGCGTCTTGAAGAGGAACTCAATACTCAGCTTTTAGATCGCAATGGACGCAAAATAGCGCTTAATCAAGCTGGAGCTATTGCTCTTGAATATATACGCTCTATTCTCCATGAAGAGCGCCTAATGAAAATTGCTCTTGATGATCTATCAAATAAAGCTGGCACCCTATTAGTTGGAACCGTAGCACCAGCGCCACTGTGGCGTTTAACAGCACAATCTATCGAACGCTTTCCTGATAGACTGCTTACTTCACGCACTATGCATCAAAACGATGTTGAACGAGAAATTATCAATCGCAATATCGATCTTGGCATCACACGTAAGCCTCTTCATTATCCTGCCGTCCATTGTTGCCACTTGATGGATGAAACCCTAGCAATAACTGCGCCAAACACTCACCCACTCGCGCGCAAATCTTCATTAACTTTCAAAGATATTGATGGCGAAGATTTTCTCCTTATGGGAAATATTGGATTTTGGCACGAAATGGTCGCTAGCAAAATGCCACACTCGTCATTTCTGGTTCAAGAAGATCGCATGGTGTTTGAGCAGCTTGCAGTCACATCGCCGCTATTGGGCTTTGTAACAGATGCTGCTTACTTATCAGGAGAAATGCCTGAGCGTGTTGTAATTCCCCTCGATGAGCCTGAAGCACATGTTAGTTTTTATTTACTTGCTAACATCGATGGATCTAAACAAGCCTTGGAGTTATTTAATTGGGTTAAAGAAAAATCCATTCGCTAAGATTTGCAAGCGTGCGCCTAGATTCCTGAAGTGATGCTTACACCCATAAAAGTCATTCACTTCGCCATTCGGCTTCTTCATCTAAAGCGCTCTTTACATTTCCTGCCATAAGCGTAAGAACTGCCATAATAATAAATTCCAAAGGGATGCCCAAAGCTCCAGGAAATTCGATAGCTCCCGTGACAGCTAACGCGATGCTGAGAAGAAGCGAAACTATCATAGCAATCATACATAAAATTCGGAAAAGGCCACTAACCATGCGCTGATTCCCTGCAACTACGCAGCCATAAATTCCAATAAACAAGTTAAACATACTTCCAAAGGTTCCTGCTGCCGCAAGAATCAGCAAAACACTAAAACCAAGTTGTAAATTCTCGATATCCGATTCCTCTGCGCCTGAGAATCCAGTACCAGCGTACATAAGACCAAGCGTCCATAGTAAACCGCATAGTACAAGAGAAAGACCCGCTATCACAATCATTATGATGCAAATAACACGAATTGCTTTTTGCGAACCGCTTGTTGAAGCACGCATGATAGCCACCTTGCTTAACTATTTCCCCTACGTAATATGATACAGGTAATGTATTAAACAATCATCGCTACATCAAAACAGCTCAATCGGAGATGAGATGAAAACTATAGAGCAAGACCTAAAGAACCTGGCTGATCCTGATTATCAGGCATTTCAATCAAAGTTGGTTCCTAACATTGATGCAAATCTTGTTTTAGGAGTACGCGCACCCGTACTGCGAAAGTATGCAAAAGGATTCGCTAAAACGCATCCCCATGAAGCACGCACTTTCATGCAGCAACTTCCTCACACCTATTACGAAGAAAACAATCTCCATGGTGAACTGATTGGCCTTCTGGCAAAATCACCTGAAGATGCCTTTACCATGCTGGATTCCTTTTTGCCTTATGTAAATAACTGGGCTACCTGTGATCTAATTCGTGTAAAAGTCTTTAAGAAGGATTTGTCTACAACGCTCAATAAAATAAAAGAATGGATTGTTTCAGATCCAGAATACATGGTGCGCTTTGGGGTAGTTCAGCTCATGACTCTGTTTTTAGATGAAGCGTTTGAGCCCGAACACCTTAATCTTGTTGCCTCTATCAAACGCGAAGAATACTACATCAACATGGCTCGTGCCTGGTATTATTCGTACGCGCTGATAAAACAGCCCGAAACTGCAATTCCTTTCTTTGAGCAGCGACCTATTCCTCTTGATACCTGGACCTATAACAAGTCACTTCAAAAAGCACGTGAAAGCAGGCGCATTTCTCCTGAACAAAAAGCATACTTTCAATCACTCAAAATAAAACAGGCAGCCCGTTAGACTGCCTGTTTTGAATAGCTCTACGAATAACGAAAGCTTGAAACCAAAACCAATAAAGTGTTTAATGAGCTTCATACAGCTCAAAGATAGCATCGTCTTTAATAACGAATGCCAAGCGATCGTCACCTACTGGCTCTGGACCAAAAATAACTTGATCTGCATCTTCAATATAGTGATCCAAATCATCTACCAAATAAGCAACATGGGGCTGCTTGGAAAGAATTTCGGGAAAACGAGTGCCTTCTTCAAACTTTAAATACTCAATTTTGTAGTCGTATTCATCCACACTTTCGTTTACCCAAAAACCGCCCCACTCGTTGTAAACCATATTGGGCTTCTTGTTGAGTACGGGAATTCCCACATGCATATACTCTGCAGACATACGTATTACCTACTTTCAAAGGCTTACACACCGCCTGCACAGAACAGACGATGTGAACTGATTAATGTAGCTATTACCGTTTTGCAGTTTCTATTCCTTGAAGAACACAGGCGTATGAGCAGGAGTATTCCACAAGCGCAAGAATTCATCATCCCACTTGGCAATGTTCATTTGGAAGCCGCCAGACTCTTGAACCGTCAAGATTTCACCAACCATATTGGCAACTACTTCAACGCCCAAGCCCTCAAGATACTCAACCGTATCTTTGTACAAGATGAGCATTTCCATCATCGTAGTAGCACCACAGCCATTGATCATGACGAAGGCTTTGTCGCCCTTCTGTAATCCAACATGTTCAACCAGCTTTGGAGCAATCATGCCAACAGTTTCCTTGGAAGATGCCATAGGAACACGTACGCCGCCGCCTTCTCCATGTTGACCTGCACCAATTTCCATTTGATCAGTTTCACCCAAATCTCCAAAAGACATGCCATTTTGTGGATGAGTAGCATCGGTGCTTTTAACCGTAATAGAAGCCATGCTGTCGGCATAACGCTGTGCAATGTCAGCCACTTCATCAAGGGTCTTACCCTCCGCAGCAGCTGCCGCAGCAATGTGATATACGGGAACACAACCAGCTAAGCCACGCTGATTGTCTTCGCATTCTTCGTTGTAACGAATTTCTTCGCCCGTTACCACCTGACGAACATTCATGCCCGCCTTCTTGGCAAGCTTCATTGCTTGCTTGCCAGCCAACTGATCACCAGCGTAATTAAGCGTAAGTAGCAACACGCCATGACCCTTGTCCGCCAGCTTCATTGCCTCAAATACTGCTGCCCCGTTTGGTGCTGCAAAGATATCACCGTCTACCTGGATATCCAACATACCCTTACCAACAAAGCCCTTTTGTGCAGGCTCATGACCAGAACCACCATACGTAACAATGGTTACACGATCTGCATTTTCAAGATCTTTGCTTACAACCATGTGATCATTAACGGTCAAAATATCACCATAAGCAAGACCAAAACCAACAAGCTCTTCGTCGGTAATGGTTTCCTGGCTGTTAATAAATTTCTTCATCATAAAGATTCCTCCTTGTTTAGAGCAGCGTTTCGCTATGCTCTCGCTCTATTCCCACGCAGGTTCCCCTTATGCCTGCGCAAGTCCCTTAAAGAAGCACGCCATAGATACCGCTCCGGCATCTGGCGTACCAATAGTTTTTTCGCCATAACTTTTTGCACGACCGAATTTTGAAGCAAAATTCTTTGAGTTTTCTGCCCCTTGCTCAGCCGCCTGTGCCGCAACCGCGAATAATCCCGCTTCATCACCTGAATATGCTGCAATTGCTTCACTTGCTGGTATGACGGCATCCATCATGGTTTTATCGCCCACTTCAGCACCGCTCATATCAGCAAGTTCGCTTAGAGCATTCGCAAACATTGTTTTGAGCTGTTCGGTATCTGCTTCGTCACCTTCAGGTGCTACTTCTTGCAAACCATCCAACCAGGTATTCCAGAGCGGAACCGCGCTGCCACCATTAAGTACCATTACTGCCATAGCAACATCATCAAGCATTTCCTGGATGCCTCCATCAGCATCTTCTATAGCGCCTTTAATGGCATTGGCAATCTTTACCATGGTTAGTCCATGGTCGGCATCTCCAAAATGAGAATCAATTTCAGTGAGTGTATCTTCTGCAGCAATAACTTCTTCGGTAGCATGAATGAAGCGTGCTGCCAATTCATCTTTCGTAATCACAGATTTCCCCTTATAACTCCCGTATAGTTGCATAGCGCCCATAGGCACGCCGCATTAACCTGCCTGATTAAACGCTATTTGACGCAGCGAAGAACCTTATAGTAGCGACGCAATACTTCACGCATAGCTTCGTCGCCTGTATTCAACAGTTCAACCCAATTGTTTGGATGCTGCTCATACACCGCATCGCGTGCTGCCAAGATGAAATCGGTATACAGATTTACCTTCGCTATGCCGCCCTGAGCACACTTGGCTAGGTTTTCGTCTCCTGATCCAGAACCGCCATGCAATACCAGCGGAATCTGCAATGCAGCATTAAGCTCTGATAAACGTTCAAAACTGATATGCGGCTCACCTTTGTACGTACCATGTACGGTACCAATCGAAATCGCCAGCGAATCCACTCCCGTTTCATCAACAAGACGTTTTGCGGAATCAACTTCGGTATACACGCTTTCCGAAACCGCATGAGGATTGTTATCTTCTTCGGTTCCTACGTGCCCAATTTCAGCTTCAACCGTAACGCCATGAGCATGAGCGAGTTGACATACCTCTTTGGTAAGACGGATGTTTTCTTCTAAATCCTTACTAGAGGCATCAATCATCACCGAAGTAAAACCACAGCGAATAGATTCTTCAACCGTTTCTAACCTGGTTCCATGATCGAGATGAAGCGCTACTGGAGCGTCTGTTTTTTCTGCATAGTATTTGCCAAGCAAAGCGGCTTCTTCAATGCTTAATTGCTCTAAGTGCACCTCAGCGAAACTCAGAATGAGTGGAGCATGGAATTCGTGTGCAACCTGAGCATATGCACGAATGGAATTAGAATCAACAAAATCAGGCGAAGGAATAGCATAGCCTTCCTTCCATGCTTTCTGCAGCATGTCATTTGAACTAACAAGCATAAGCTTCCCCTCCTTTGGCGTAATCCCCCAAAACCACGCCCTGCGGTGATGGACGATCGCCCAAACAAATCGCAGATATCTACTTTGGATTATAGCTATCTATAGAGGTGTGTTCTATGAACTCAAGCGAGAATATGATCTGATATTTAACATTACACCTATGCCGTCGTCGGCATTTAAACATATTTGCAGCAATTGTTTAATTGGCAGATCCAATTGAGCCCACTAAGATCTAGGCTGAATTGTCAAATAAGTGTAAAACCGCTTTTTGCATTACTCCTACAAATAAAATGCTGCTCTATACTTCCAGCTAAGATACTCCAACACAAAAACACGTGGCAGAGTTTCCCAATAACAAGGATGATTGCGAGTTATCTTTCGCAAACAAACACATGCTTTATTAAGGTGCGATTATGAGTAGCCCACCAACCAAAGAAGAAATGCAATATGCCAGCGACGTTATACATGGCAAGCGAAAGTTAGATCGTTGCATTATCCTTGGCTCTACAATTGCTGGTGGCATATTCGGTATTGCCGTAGGATTCTCTAGTGCTCAAGCAAACAGTGAACCACTTGATATTGGGTTTACCTTCCTTTGCGCTGTTATTTGTGCATTCACGCTTGGCATAGTTGCTGCCCTTGTTATGAGCGCTCTTCAAACAATTATCGCAATCTGTAGAGCATGGTTACCTGCTCGAATTATTACTATTGCTGCCTGCGCAGTTCTTGCCGTAAAGATAGTGCAGAAAATAACATTTTGGATTGTTTTACCCTCTCAAGCTATAACAGACATAGTTTTGGGATCCCTATTTTTAATACTTGCCATATTGATCTTTAACTTAGGGTTACGTCTTATTTTTATCGTGTATTGCATGATTACTGGCAAAGACGAAGAAGAAATTATGATTCGTAGCATCACGGCCAAAACCAATAAGCACAACAGACAATAAAATTCATTTAGAATGAGAAAATGAATTCATCAAGAACATGAATTCATACCTGTGATTTTAGCTTGTCTTTAAGAGACCGCACTGCTATGGAGGTCGAATACACTTATGAAAATGGATAATTACCTGAAATTGCTCGCGCAGTCTTATCCCACCTCTCGTCAAGCCGCAACGGCAATTGCGCAACGCAAGGGAGAACTATCGCTTCCTAAGCCCACTGAACTCTTTATTTCCGATATTCACGGCGAATATGAAGCATTTGCTAACATCTTAAGAACAGGATGCGGCAGCTTACAACAAGTGATAGAAACTGCTTTCGAAAATGATCTTACCGATCAAGAAAAAGCAGCTCTTACCTGCCTTGTTTGTTATCCTCGTGAAAAAATGGAACTCGAATTATCGAACAATGCGGATCCTGCGGCTTGGTACGAGGAAACCATTTCACAGCTGCTTGTTCTTATTGACTACCTTTTACTTACTCACTCATATTCCGAGCTTACAAAAACCCTTCCAGAAGATTTTGCCAAACTCACCGAAGATCTCCTTTTCCTGGACTACCCCATCGAAATTGTTTCTTCGCTCATAGATACCAATACCGCAGTTTCCTACATTGAGGCACTCTGTGTCGCAATAAGAACACTACTGGTAGGAAAACTTCATATGGTAGGTGACGTATACGATCGCGGACCTTCCCCTGATTTGATCATGGAAGAACTTGCTTCTTGCGCCAACATTGACATTCAGTGGGGCAACCATGACATCGTTTGGATGGGTGCGGCACTCGGTCAACGTGGCTGCATTGCTCACGTTGTTCGCAATTGCGCTCGTTACGGCAATTTATCCATCTTGACTGATGCATATGGCATCAATATTTTGCCTTTGGCAAACTTCGCACTTGAAGCATACAAAGATGACCCTTGTGTCGGTTATGCCTTAAAAGGAAATCCTGATCTTTCACCTCAAGAGTTGGATTTAAATATCAAGATTCAAAAAGCAATGGCAATTTTGCAATTCAAAGTTGAAGCAAAGCACATCGACGACAATCCATCTTTTGGTTTAGAAGATCGCAAACTGTTGCATACCATCAATCGCGAAACCAACACCGTTAAGGTTGATAATATTGAATACGAATTAACTGATCCCGTATTCCCTACAGTAGATTGGAACGACCCCTACAAGCTAACCGATGAAGAAGAAGCAGTAATGTGCTCGCTCGAGCAGGCTTTCCTAAACTGCGAAAAACTTCAGCGTCACATGGCTCTCCTTCTTGAAAAAGGAAGCTTGTACAAAATCGAGAATAACACCTTGATGTTCCACGCCTGTGTTCCTTTGAACCCCGACGGAACCTTAAAGGAAGTAAATATCTACGGCGAAACTTACAAAGGCAAAACGCTCTTTGATGCCGTAGATCGCTATGTACGTGATGCGTTTACTGCAAAAGACCCTGAAAGTCGTAAGCGTGGTTGCGATCTACTGTGGTACTTGTGGCTTGGCGAAGGATCCCCTCTGTTCGCTAAAAGCAAGATGGCAACGTTTGAGATCTATCTTATTGCCGATAAGGCAGCACGAAAAGAAATCAAGAATTCTTACTATTCTCTGTTGGACAATAAAGAAGTTTTCAAGGGTGTTTTTGAAGATTTCGGAATGGACCCTACAACAGCACGTATCGTATGTGGGCATACCCCTGTTAAGGTAAAAGATGGTGAAGACCCTGTTAAATGCGGTGGCAAAGTCATTATTATTGACGGTGGTATGTCGAGCGCTTATCAATCCACCACTGGCATTGCAGGCTTTACTTTAGTATCTGATTCTAATGGCGTTCGTCTTGTTTCCCATAAGCCTTTTGTTGGAAATACTCTTGCAATTCAAGAAAACAAATCAGTCGAATCAACTGAGCGTATTATTGATGAAACAGACGACCTTATCTTCATAGCAAACACCGATAAAGGCAAAGAAGTCCAGCAGCAGATTGAAGACTTGGAGCGGCTTATTAGCGCTTATCAATCAGGTGAGCTGAAAGAATAAGCGAACAGTCAAACGCATTAATTAGAACAAATCAGCCAAAAGATTTACAACCTAGAGCCGAAGTGCCACTTCGACTCTAGGTTTTTCTTATTCAAAAAAGTGAAGCAAAAACAGGGTAATACACCAAAAATCACAAGACTAAACGTACGAATAACTAAAAAGTATCTAGCGATTCATAGGAAAGTAAGTACTCTTTCTCCATCAAGAACAACCATTCATCAGGTGTCATCACAGGAACCAAAGACCTTTCAAAGTCTTTCTTATCCCTAGTAATCAGATAATCAGCTTTTACTTTTTCTGCAGCAATAGCAATCAAGCAATCTTCGTAGTCTTCCCATTGAAGACGAGCAGCCCGAAGCGCTTCATCACCTGCTAGACCAACAGGAGTAATTACTTCACAAGCATGAATTATTGCATTTTGAACTCGCAAAGACCCTGCATATTTTTCTAGAACGTAAAACGCATCCTTAAGAGATTGAACTGGCGTCCATAACTTTGCATCACCAAAATACCCAGACGCAATTATTTTTTTAGCAGAATCATAAAATGGAGGTTTACGTCCTAGATAATCAATAAGAACATTGGTATCAAGCAAGAGATTCATACTCTACTCGCTTCCCGTTTCTTAAGATATCTTTATAATCGACACTTTCAGGATCTTGACCCCAGTCAATATCAATCGTGCTTTTAGAAACAAATTCTGAAAACCCTTTAGTAGATACTGATTTAGATGAAGATGCATTAGGTAGCCGTTTATGCTCCAAAACATAATCATAAGCGGTATTAATTAATTCTGAGGTAGAAGAACCAATAGATGAGAGCACCTCAGAAGCTGCTTCCTTCTTTGCACGAGGGATACGGGCATTCACAATAGAACTTTCCATATTCACTCCTCAAACATAGCTAATAGCATTACTGTTTTACGTTTTACAATATAGCAATATACTACCTATCTTAATGGGAAATAGAAACAAATCTATTCATTTTCAAGGGTTAACCTGGAAAAGTGCAACGCAAATAGATTGCTCTTTTGGAAACAACAAATGAACCGATATCGTCCTTAAAAAATGAAAGCAAGGTTGTCTGAGGAAACAAATTCCTATGCACCCTTGCCTAGTGTTCGCGAGTCTAGATTTATCGAAATGCTGAATTAGATCGGATCGCTATACAGACCCTTTTCTCCCTCATCGGCATTATGAATATCGTACGAAGCGCGTCTGTTCCAATGATCAATGGCTTCTTCATACGTAGGCTGTTTAGTTTCAGCTTCGTAGCCGCACTTATCACATGCTACATAATACGATGGCTCACCACTGTCACTGTCAAACCATTCAGATACATGAACCTCAGGACTTCCGCAATACGGGCAAATATTTAATCCAGCCATTTTCACCCCTCCTTGGTCTGACTTTGGCTACTATTTCAAAATAGATCAGAATCGCACTTAGCCCTATAATCCCCTTTTGGCTAAGGCGATCAATATCTCAATTCCATTGTATACATTTGTTAGACCAGGTTGAAAAGAAATTCTTAATTGATTTGCCGAAACTTAGCTACATCAATCAAAACAGATCGGCAGTTTCCAACTAAGTGATCCGCTAAATAAGCAACGCGATTATGCCATAATCAAATACATGGGAAACAAGTATGAACATACCGTCGAACCAAAGGAAGTCTCTACCTTTTTAATCATTATGCTTGCCGTAGCTTCGGGTATGGCAGTGGGAAATCTCTATTGGGCACAACCTCTTTTGGCGCAAATAACCAATAGTTTCGGTATTGGAACCGCCCAGGGCGGCTTTCTCATTATGGCTACTCAAATTGGTTATGCGTTGGGTCTTTTCTTTATCGTTCCTTTGGGTGATGTACTACACCGACGTAAACTCATCTTCACGATGATGATACTCTCAATACTTGCTCTTATTGCTGTATCGATGGCTCCTTCATTTGCAGTGCTTGCATTTTCTCTTGCCTGCCTAGGACTTGTTACTATTTCAGGACAAATAATCATGCCTCTAACAGGGGACATTTCGAGTCCCACCGAACGCGGTAAAAATGTGGGTATTATTTCTGGCGGAATTACCATTGGCATTCTTACTGCTCGCACCATTAGCGGCTTAGTTGCTGACATCTTTGACTGGAGAGCAATTTATCTTTTTGCTGCCGCCATCAACCTTATTTTGGCTTTTATTATTGTTCGTATGATCCCAGAAACACCCGATAGGGTAAAAATCCCTTACCCTTCTCTTATTCGCGATGTGTTTTACACACTCCATACCACACCAACACTTATTCCATTAATGATGATTGCTGCCTGTTCGTTTGGTATCGTATTTAATATTTTCTGGACCTCAATTACATTCTTACTATCATCGGAACCTTTTGGTTACTCTACGTTCCAAATAGGTCTGGTAAGTTTAACTGCTATTACAGGAGCGCTGGCCGCCATGAAAGTAGGATCATTGCAAGATCGCGGTCTTGGAGTTAAAGCTACGGGCGTTTTTCTTTGCATCACCTTGGCTTGTATAATTCTTGCAGATATATTTGCCGAATCTTCAGTTGTAGTCTTAGTTGTATTAGCTGCGGTTTATTCACTGGGAAACCAAAGCGTATCTATCCTTAACCAATCACGCTTGTTTTCTTTAAATCCAGAAAAACGCAGTCGATTAAATACATGTTTTGTTGTTAACAATTTCATTTTCTGCGCAATCGGCAGCACATTGGCTTCTGTTCTTTGGAACTTAGGTGGTTGGCATGCTGTTATGACAGGCGCCGCCATAACCTTAATAATCGCTCTTGCGATATGGGGTATTTCATACAAGTCATCTGAAAAGTTTGATGAAGAAACCCATCTCCTCGAACAAACACTACATTAATTCAAACGATATCTAGTTGATTTCCCTGATCAATAGTCAACCTCGAGGAAATATTATTGGCGCTTCATGATAAGGATTGGATAAGGATTACCTTGTTCATCCAATTCCGAGCGATCAACTATTTCGAAACCCAAATGCTCATAAAACCCTACCGCTTGAGGATTCTGCTCATTTACCGCAAGCTCATTTACCTGATGCTTTTCAAACCACTACTAACTGATCAATTAATGATTGAGTGTGATTTTCAACTTGATATATCTTCATTTGAATAATCCTCAGATCTAAAACGTTTATACCACTGCGTTTTTCATCCAGGTATCACCTCGTGACCGAAGGTAATTAACAAGACCGCGACCACCTATCAAAACAACACTAAGCACGATCCAAAGAGCTGCCATACGAACAATATCGTTTGGTAATTCTGGTGCTACCAAAAATATAAGAATAATTAGAACCGCAATATAGCTAAGTGCAGCTGCAGTACATCCAAAAGCAAGATATCTAAAGTCCCCTGCTCCAATTAAAATACCGTCTAATGCCCACGCCCATCCTTGCAAAGGCATCAGAACACCTGTTGCCACCATTCCCGCAGTTATAAGCGCTTGAATTTCAGGGTTCGGAGAAAATAGTTGTCCTGCCACTAAGCCAAGAATCACAAGAACCACTCCAACACCTATTCCAACAACAATACCCGCACGAGAGGTAAATGAAGTTAATGTTCTAGCTCGCTCAAATTCTCGAGCACCTAATTCGGCACCAACTAATGTTTGCCCTGCAATAGCAACAGAATCTAGAGCGTTTGCGGCGAAGTTCCAAATAGCATTTACAACCTGATATCCTGCCAGTACTTCAGTACCCATAGACGCTGCAGCCATAACACCTGCCACTAACGCAACACGAAGCGCAACCGAACGCAGAAAAAGCGGAAAACCATCGCCGCCAGCCTCAATAATGCCTGTAATCTGAGGTACAACAGATGCTCCACCTTGTACAACCCAGCGAACAGCAGGCACAAGCAAGAACAATCCCATAGTCCATTGTGCAATTGCCGTTGCAATACCAGATCCAGCTATACCCCAACCCCAAACAATAACAAAGAGGACATCAAGTACAGCATTAATTACAGCACCACTAACTGCTACTACCAACGTAATAGAAACTTTCTGCAAGCCTCGAAATATCCCATTTGCGGCATACACCAAAAGCATGCCCGGAACACCAAGAACAACCAGTTGGGTGTAAATAACTGCTTGATTTAGCGTTTCTTCTCTACCGCCCAAAAAGTAACAAATTGGTTCTGCAAAAAGAAAAAGCACTATCGCTAACACAATTCCTATACATAACGAAAGCCACAAACCATTCATGCCTGCTTGTAAACCTTCGCGCGTTCGTTTTGCGCCAAACAAACGAGAAACTTGCGAAGTAGTGGAATACGCCAAAAACACACAGAGCCCTACTGTTGTAAGAATTATCGTTGAGCCAAGAGAAAGACCCGCCAAAGCAAAATCGCTTACATGCCCCACAATTGCGGTGTCTATTAAAACGAAGGTAGGTTCAGCAATAAGCTGACCAAACGTAGGAATGGCAAGAAGCGCTAGTTTTTTGTTCACTGATGAAGGGTTGTTATGTAGCGAGGGAGCATTATTCATGCAGGCTATTCTACCCGTCGAACACTCTATCAACAAATACCCAACAGATTGCACAATGCGGCGTAATAGGTAATAAGGCCTTCGATATAATTAAACTATCATTTGAAACCACCTGATCATTCTCGAGGGATTATCATGACCACGAAAAACTCCAAGTCCGAAATTAACGAACCTGAAGTAATCGAAATCGAAGCAATTGAAGTTGAGACCATCGAACCAGAAGAGACTAAAGACTCTGAACAAACTAGAACAGCTAACGTAGTTGATGCCGATATCTTCGAGAAGGTAACCGCAACATATTACGAAGCAGCTGAAACTACAGGAAAATCGGAAAGCTCATCCTCTTTTGCTAGCAAAGTAACTGCCACGGCAGAATCTACCGACGATCCAGTAAACGCAATTCCCGATGTACTGCCCTACGATGGAGAATCATCTTCCGCTTCTCAATCACAAAGAATCAAAGGTGCGGCTCAAATGATTGCAGGTGGAGCTTTAACCATCGCTGGTGTCCCTCTGCTTATTTTGCCAGGACCTGGAGCGGTGTTTATCGTAGGCGGTGTCGCACTTGCCAGCAAGGGCCAGCGCAATTTCTCTGGACGCGTTGCTTCGCCTTTGGAAGCTAAGCTGGATTCTGCTGCAGCTAAGATGGCTGAAATCGCCAAAGATCAGGCAAAACAAGCTGCACAAAATGCCGCAAAAGAAGCTCCTCGCGTTGCAAAAAATGTAGCGCAGCAAGTTCCCGTTGTTGCAAAAAAGGCAGTTGAGGCTGCACCTGTCGTAGCTAAGAAAGTCGCTGATACTGCTCCTGTTGTAGCAGAAAAAGTTGCCGAACATGCCCCCGTGGTCGCAAACAAAGTAGCCGAAGGTGTTAGCTCTGTTGCTAACTCCGCTATTAAAGCCGCACCAATCGTAGCGGAGAAAATGTCAAAATCTGCACCAAAAGTTGCCGAAAAAGTTGCAAAAGGCGCACCTGAAGTTGCAGGTAAAGTAATCGCAGGCGCACCTAATGTGGCAGAAAATGTAGTCAAAGGATTTACTAAGGGTATTTCTTTAGGCGCAGATTTCTTAAAACAAGCAGGAAACAAAGTTGCAGAAGCGGGAGCAAAAACTAAATCTAAGTCAGCAAATGCTAAGCCTGGCACAGAAAATACGCTTCAAATTAAAAAGAAATAACGAGCTATATATCGGACAAACGCCTACATGACGACTCAAGAATAAACACAAAATGAGTCGTCGTTTTTGCGTATATTGAAAGCTACCGATTGATGTAAGAATTATCTATACGTAATCAAACTCGTTATTGTCACAACACCTAAACCAGTACCATTTGACATTGAAGCATGCTGGACATTTATTATTTCAAAATCATCTGATTGCATTCCTTGCAAAATACTATCAATATCAGTGGTATAGCCCTCGTTGCAATGAAGTTTAGTTGTAGTCCACGTATGGTAGGTGTTTACCATCACCACATGAGTGTTTCCGTCTTTCTCTGCTAAATTTGGACGAATCTTTTCATACGCTGAAACTTATTCATCTTTAGAAAACAATCCCATGGCCACCATCACCTCAAAAACTTATTAAATTATCATGGATTAAAACTCATTTAAATCTACCTGCATCCACACACTTCATACGAAGCAGAACAAAAACAAAACCTAAAATCAAACAAGGAAGTGTTCCCCACACCGAAAACGAAATTCCCATTCCAGAGATAAACATTCCGCACACACTCGTACCAATAGTGGTTCCTAAATTGGTCGTAGTTAAAAAGAGACCGTTGATAAAATCAGGAGCATCGGGAGCAGACCTCGACACCATAAACTGGTCTGTCGTATTCGCTATACCCACCACGACACCAAGAATAATAACAATAGAAATAACAAGAATAACCTGCGTTTCCGTAATAAATAAAGCACTGTACAAAACCACCAAGGCAATAGGTCCCACAATCATAGTGGTATAAGGAGCCGATCCTAATGTCTTACCCGAAATAATATTGCCAACAACATTTGACAAGCCATAAAGAAGAAGCATTACGCTGACTAACGCAGCTCCCATTCCCACCGTGGTGCCTAAGTATTCTGCCAAAAAGCTATAAAAACCAAACATCGCCGCATTAATACTTCCTGCCGCCAGTAGCGAAACCAACACTACAGGTCGCTTAAGCACTGCAATTTGCTTGCCGTAAGAAAGTGGATTTTGTACAGGCATGGATGGAATACAAACTACCGTGAGAAAAAGAGCTGCAATAGTAACTACTGCAAAAAATGTCATTGCGGCTGGAAAAGCAATTGAGTCCGCAAGCATACCAGCAATTGGAGCACCCACAACCATACCAGCTGAAACACCAATGAATACCTGAGCCGATGCTTTAGCACATACTTCAGGGGTATCTCCAGAATGCTGCGCAATTGCCATCGCCATCGAAACATACAGTGGATGAAATGCTGCTGGAATTACACGGGCTGTTAAAAGCACTTCAAAACTTGGTGCGAAAATAGACACAATGTTGCAAATCGAAAATATACCAAGCGAAAGCATCATCACTTTTTTTCGATTTATACGCGAAAACAAGAGAGGCATAGTAGGACCTGCAATAGCTACAATAAGCGCAAATCCACTTACTAACAGACCCGCATCAGGAATAGATACATCAAATTCTTCTGAAACATACGGGATAACACCAACGATGCCCATTTCGGTATTAAGAATACCGAAAACACCAATAGTTAGAATTAAAACGAGCGTTTTGTTGCTTATATTTTTCACGAGTTTCATTCCTTATGGTCAAGCTGCCAAAATAAGATGATCTATATGGTCTAAATCATGCTGTTTGCTGTGAATCTCGCTTAGAATCAGCTTTCGCTCCTGATACAACAAACTCTTCACTTCTCTTGTATTTTGCTCTGTATAGCAAAAACACACACGCTTAACGGTTTCTTTATCGCAATGCGTATCAAATAAACAACGCTTCAAATCGTTTTTTTAATCCCCATGATCATCACCTTCTTACCTGAATAAAGTATATGAAGAACCAAGGAATATGTATAATACTTATAGTGGATTACTAAGTATTACTGTTTGTTATACCAATAATCACAGCAAACAAGGCCTCGCTTTTAAATACAGAACTAAAGAAGGGTCATCTCATGGAATTTCGTTCGCTTCGTTATTTTCTGATGATTGCTCGTGAGGGCACCATATTAGGAGCCGCAAAAGTACTTCATGTATCTCAACCTGCCTTATCGCGCCAAATGAAAGATCTCGAGCGTGAACTTGGCTGCACCCTTTTCAATCGTGGGAGTAGGCATATTGAACTTACGGAAGCTGGCATGCGCCTTCGTAAAAGAGCAGAAGAAATCGTAGATCTGATGAAACGAACTGAGGCAGACTTTCTTGTTTCGGGTGATACCATCACAGGCGAAATCCGTATTGGTGGTGGCGAAACTCCAGCCGTCGCTTTAATTGCTGATGCTATTGAAGAAGTACAATCCGAATACCCCCTGATAACCTTCAAAATGTTGTTGCAACGTATAACCTGCTCTACAATGCATCAATTCTTGTTTCGAAAGGCATTGGCTTAGCAATTATCTATACTTGATAATTCTTTAAATTTAGCAATTTCCCGTATACACATATCGTAAGTGTTTGCGAGCTACCTCAGCCAAGTGATATACGGTACGAACAGGCGTTGGCTTAGCATCGCTCATCTTATAGCAAGGGAAAAATCGGCTTACATGACAAGGAATTTCATAATCAAGCGATGCCAACCATCCTGATAGTGCACCAATTTCTTCATCAGTATCGTTTTTTCCAGGAATAACAAGGGTCGTTGCTTCAACGTGACAAGTTGGACAATCTACTAAAAGTTTTATGGTTTGCTTTACCGTATCAAGTGACCCACCAACAAAATCATAAAAATCTTGCGTGAACCCTTTAAGGTCAATATTGACCGCGTCTAACAGCGGCGCAAGTTCAGTAATAATCTTCGCATTTGCCATACCGTTGCTTACCAGTACGTTCACAAGACCAGCATCATGAGCAAGTTTCGCGCAATCGCGAACAAACTCAAAATTCACTAAGGGTTCGTTATAGGTATACGCAACACCCACATTACCTCGCACTTTCAAACGGATTGCCTGTTCAACAAGCTGTTCAGGTGTAATTTCTTGCCACAGGACATCATCAATTCCCGCATGTGCAATAGATGCGTTTTGACAGAAAGGACAGCGCAAATTACACCCAAAAGAGCCTGCAGACAAAATCATGCTTCCTGGCATAAAACGAGCAAGGGGTTTCTTTTCTATGGGGTCAAGCGCCAAACTCGTGATTCGCCCATAAGAATCAGAAACCACCGCTCCGTGTTTATTCCGACGAGCACGACAAATACCTACTTGACCCTCATTCAGGGTGCACGCATGAGGGCAAATATAACATTGAGCTTTACAGCTAGACTTATTTGCAACTGCGAAGTCGCTACGTTCTGTTTGACTGCCTCTTTGACTATTCATGACGAATCACTTCAAAACGCTCTAGTTCAACATCCCAGTCATCAATGCGAATTCCTGCTTTTTGTTTAGCAATAGCAACCTGATCTTCTACAGAATCCACCCCTTCCAAATTAGGAAGCAGTAATCCTCGACTAAAACCTTTCGTTACTATTACGCCGTAGCGTTCAACATCCAGCTCTTCAAGTGAAGAAATAGGCTCAGCCTCTGAAAGTACATCAACGCTAATTTCTAACTGGTCCAATTCATATTCCTCAATAGCGGGAAAACGTGGATCTCGCGTAGAAGCTGAAATACCATTTTGAATAATCTCTTCAGCAATACAGTTTGTGGTAGGGGCTATTGTTCCTATGCACCCACGAAGTTCACCCCATTCATGGATTGACACAAATACGCCTGCTTGTTGTGAGAGCATTTCTTCAGGAAGCATTTCCTTGTCGCTTCCAAATAACTGTTCTACCTGATTTTGGTAATCGGACAACTTGAGAGCTCTTCCAGTTTTTATGTAAGTTTCCACGCTTGCCCACGCTAGCGCCACGTAAGGATCTAGCGCATTATCAGAAGAACGTACAGTATCATCATGGCTTAAAGGTTCATTTGTATTATTGTGCACTGCCTTACTATTGCAAACAGCGACATCACAATCTTCAGGTATCGCAGGTTCAAAAGCAGCTACCGCATACCCCACTCCAAACGGCCCCTCATAACTTAGCAGTTCCGATGAAACACCTTGGGGATATTCCATCTCGAGTGCGGCTGCCATTATCTGAAAAGAACGAACTCCACATTCCGCAGCACATTCACAGAAGTACTCGTCAAGTTCAAATAACTTTTCTAAAGCACCCGATCTGAACAAATCGCAAAGCTGCTTGTCTAGTTCTGGACCTTCAGGCGCATATCCATACGGGCCATCCACTTTTAATTTGTGAGATAAATCACCACTTGCTACCCATACACAACGTCTCACTGTCCTATCAATCGCACGTGCAATAGCATGTCCGAACTGACGATGTACTTCAGGCGAAAGCACAGAAAGACCAACGCGAACCACCTTATATTCAGGCGAAATTCCCGCTTCTTTATAAGCCTGTTCAATAAAGTAAAGAGGAATAAACGTAGCATGATCCATATCATGATCGCGCCAGGTGCTTGGCGCAACCACAATGCCGCTTTGCTGGGCGTTTTGAATAATCTCATCAGCAAGTGCGGTGTCAATCTTTGCACTCAGAGTAGTCTCGGGTGCGCGAAAGGCTTCCATGCTTCCATTCAGTACCGTATCTGTTGTTACATGAAACCCATCTCGATACAATGGCGCGTGAGGAGAACTTACTGCAATAGTTTCTGGTCGAAGGGCAGCAATACGGCGAGCAATCTCCCTATAGGCATCAATTGTTTTCTGAATTCCGCGTTCTTCCCCACGACCAACCGAAGGAATAATAAGCGGCGGATGAGGGACAACATAACCTGCAAGAATACTCATTATTTGCCTCCTTAACTTGAGAGCAAATTCACTAACGCAGCTTCGTAGTACGCCTTTACCCCGTGCAACTTTATTAGCAGAACCTAGCTAGTACAACATCAGCAATTCCGAATAAGCAATTACCGCAGCACCACACTGGGATTACGCCTTGGTGCTGTGCGTTTGTATTCAACGTCGGAATAACCAATAAGCATGCATACCACTAAGGGTTTTTCTTCTAAATCCATATCCAAATACGCCTGAATATCAGGCATTGCAACGATAGTGCGTCGTAAGTATCCGTTATACAAAACACCAATGCCTAGCGTTGTTCCAACCATCTCAATAACAGATGCCGCTAAACCAGCATCAACAGGATCAGGCGCTTGCACGCATAGCACCGCTGGAGCGTTACGGAATAGATAGTCTTGCGGTTGTTCTGTGTGTCGTAACTTCAAGAAATTCTCAATCGAAGAACGCGGAATCGGAAGCTCTTTTCCTTCATCAAAAGCAATTTGAATGTTGCGCCATACTGTCTGTTTAAATTCTTCAAGACTATCCTGGATAAATACAAAGCGACATGCCTGAGCATTTTTTGCTGTAGGAGTATGCGCCGCTGCATCTATTAAGGTATGCAAATCGTCATACGATAGAGGTTCCTTTTTAAATTGGCGAACACTTCGGCGGAATTTGATGGTGTTGAGCATGTTTTGCGTAGGAATATCGAAAGTTTTTGCATCATAGTCAACAGGAGTATCGCTATATATCGAAATCGAAGGGGCTGCTTGGGGACATATCGCAACACAATGTCCGCACCGCAAACATTCGCCCGCTACCTGCGCTTTCCCTTCAGAAATTGACAGTACGCCAGAGATGCAATCAGCAACACAAGATCCGCATCCTGTACAGCGATCCTTATCGATACAAATCATTGCGAACTCCCTTCCTTCCGTGACACTTCAGGCACTATGAAGTTCTCCCTCATAAACGATTCTATGCAATTCTTCTTGAGATTTCAGTATATATGGCTTCCTTAAAACTACCGCCGTACAGCGTTAAAACTACGTCATACAAATCCCCCGTCAGTATGATGTTATTCTTAGAAGCAAATATCTGCATAGCATCATATGCTGCAAACATTGGATTATCTTCCGAAGAAGAGAAGTCTCCCTCTACTGCTTCGACAACATCACCTTCGCCGTTTACCAATGTTGCCAAGTCAATACAATTCAACCATTGTAAATAGACGCCTGCTGGTTTTACGCGTAGTCGTTCAGAGTCTATATACCTAGGGATGCATTCCTCGGCATAAAACCCGCCTGCATATTCTCCCGATATCACATGCGTCTCATCGACACGATAAGCCTCTTGAAAGGTTGCAGTCCACCCCTGAGATTCGCAATAGTTCACATGATCAAGCAAGGAATTAATAAAATCATCTTCTTTCCCCTCTGTATAAAACGCAGGTGTTTCAAGAAAGTATTCGTCGGGACATTCAACTATCCTCCATCGATACCCCTCAGGCGTTACCTTAGCTGAATCATCGAACCATGAATGAAGGCGTCGCGCCTGAGTAAGAGCCCCTTTAAGCAGTTGTTCCTTTCGCTCAAGGTCAGCAATTTGCTTGTCGATAGACTCAATACGATCTTCCAACAACGCATTAAGGGAAGAGTTCGAAGGAGATTCTAAATACTCGTGAATTTCACGCAAGGACAAACCAGTACTTTGAAGAGCAGATATAAGAGCAAAATCAGCAAATTGCGTAAAAGCATAGTAGTTATAGCCGTTTTCTGCTTGAAGCGCAGGAACCAGCAGTCCAATTTTTGCATAATGGCGAAGAGTTTCTTTAGTAATACGACAAAGTCTAGCGAATTCTCCCGACTTAAGCAGCGTTTCCAAATTCGCCCTCCAAAAGTTACTAGATTCCCCTTGACTATGTTGTTACCCCACAGTTTATCGTAGATATAACAAAAGATTCCACGTAAAGAAGAAAGGGTTGCTTAGATGGATTCATCTAAAAAGAAGATTTCCGATCAAAAGCCTGTTACCGAAGTAAACGCAGCGGGTAATCCCTTGCCTTCAAGCTGGATTGCCACTATTGCGATTATTTGGTGTGGACAAGCAATTTCTATTTTTGCAACGGTGGCGGCAAGCTTTGCTGCTATTTGGTACATAACCGAAAGCACTTCGTCCGCCATTTGGCTCTCCCTAGCTTCTATGGCAGCACTTTTGCCGGTTGCAATTCTTAGCCCTTTCGGCGGTGTTGCTGCTGACCGTTACAACCGAAAACATATTGTTCTTCTCGCCGATGGGAGTGCTGGATTCTTTTCGCTTGTTCTTGCCCTAGTTGTAATGTCGGGACATCTCAGCGTCCCTTTAATGTTACTTTTGCTTGCTGTCCGTACAGGAGGTCAAGCATTTCATGGTCCCGCAATGACTGCATTGATGCCCCACCTTGTTCCTAAGCGACACCTTATGCGTATCAACAGCATGGACCAGAGCATCACGAGCTTATCCACTATTGTTGGGCCAGCGCTAGGAATCTTGCTCTACACTTATGTGGGTCTTCATGGTGTCATGTTGCTCGATGCCTTTTGTGCAGCAATCGCATGCTTATGCCTTGCTAGCGTTAAAGTAAAAGCCAATATCTCTCCCAACAATAATCACGATTCAGTATTCGCTGAACTAAGAGAAGGAGCAACCTTTATCTATAAAGACGAAGGTCTTCGCAGCCTTATGCTTCTTATCATGTTTACCATGCTCTTGTTTATGCCCGTAGCATCCCTTGACCCCCTTATGGTTTATGAACATTTCAAGGGCGATGGTTTTCAGGCCTCACTTGTTGAAGCGGTATTTGGTATCGGATTACTCATAGGATCTGCCGTAATACTTGTGTGGGGCGGCGGAACAAAGCGCATACCCCTCGTTATTGTTTCGGGTATTGTGCTCGGTCTTGCGCTTGCCGCTTGCGGCTTCTTGCAATCAGACCAATTCCCTCTCTTTGCGGTGTTAGTAGGGGTAACGGCAGCAGCAATTGGTTTTTACAATGCACCCATTATGCCGATTCTGCAAAACAAAGCGCCTGATGAAAAGTTTGGTCGTGTTATGGGTATATTCTTAGCCGGATCTTCCCTTGCAGCACCACTTGGTTTAAGTTTTTCAGGTTTTATCGCCGAAGCAATTGGCATTACCACCTGGTATAGCGTGTGTGGATTATTGGTAGCAATCTGTTGCGCAATTGCTTGGTTTAATAAAAACATTCGTGCATTAGATACCACAAATGAAGCGAAAGAGGATTTGTAAATATAAATTTCGAATTACCAATAATAAAAGCCAGTTCACTTCCTTCAGGCAAACTTACGCGCTTAATCGCTTTGAAATAAAGCAAAGGGCACAGCGAAAAGATTCGACAAAAGATAATTCTATCCCTTAGATTACCTTCGAACACCTAAGGCTGTGCCTTAAAAGCTTTATTTCAAAGCGGCGCTTCAGAATTTGCCTTCATGAAGTGAACTGGCTTTTTTATAAAGACATTTCTAAAAGCTTTGTTCCATGATATTGAGCGCCTTCATAATATTGCGGCGACTCAACGTTCCTACAAGCTTGCCATCCTGTACAACTGGCGCCTTCTTAATCTTCTTATCCGCCAAAGTTCGAAATGCCAGATCGGCATGTTCGCGGGCATCAACGGTAATGACAGATTTTGTAGCAAGTCGCATTGCATCCAAGTCGTAGATTGCCCTAATACGATCTCGGAAACTGTCAGTTTCAAGCATAATGATATAGCTCACGCCATCGGTCTGTGATGATTCATGACGAGCCAAATACTTCAAAATGTCGCCATCAGATAAAAAGCCAGCTACTTTACCTGCCTCGTCAACAAGCGGTACACCATTGGTTTCCGTTTCCTGCATAATCGCAATAGCATCGCGAATTTTAGCAGTAGCGGGAAGCGTACTTGGATTGGTGTTCATGATATCCGCCACAACCCAAGGACGATCTACGCCTGGCATTGCACCATCAACTGCAGCAACCGCTTGAGCACCCTTCTTGTCGCGTACAAATACCAGAATCAAAACCGCTATTACCGCTATGAGAATAAGCATGCCCATGAAGGCAAAGTGGCAGCCAATATACGAAACTTCCGCTGCAGGCATTTCTGCAGTTGCATACAGAGAAGAAAGAGCCGTAAGACTTACAACGAAAGCCGTGCCTAACGAGCTGCCAACCTGTTCAATAGTGGCGATAATAGCATTGCCATGAGGCAGTTCGATATTAGGAAGCGAATTAATACCCCACGTGTTAAGAGGCGTAATAAGAGCTTGGATGCCCAACGTAACAATGGTGTATGCAATACAAGTGATAAGCAGCGGCGTAGCATCGCCGAGCAATACATAGCTAATTCCACCTGCAAGCAAAACCAAAGCGCCCGTGACTGAAATGCCTCGAACGCCATATTTATCGAACAACTTACCCGATAATAAACCAAAGAACGCACCAAGCAACGCACCCGGCAACATAATGAGCCCCGATACGGTAGCGGAAGCCTGAAGCGCGTTTTGGATATACATCGGGAACAATACGCTTCCACCAATTAAAACGCCCTCAAGGAATAAGATAATAATCGTGATAATAAGGAATTCACGATGACGCAGCACTTGGACCTGCAAAATTGGATTATCAAGCTTAAGCTGACGACGGAAGAACAGAACGATAACCGCAATACCAACAACAATCAGTACGGCAGGAATTGCGGGCGTAGGGCTTGAAGTCGATGTAGAAATACCATAGAGCAAGCACACCATACCAACCGCAATAAGAACCACTGATAGTCCATCAAAGGTAGTGCGATCGAATCCTTCAAACTTTTTTAAAGCGATCAAAGCAGCAATAACCACGCAAAGCGCCAGTCCAACTACCAACACGAATTGAGCACGCCAACCAATGCTATCAACCAAAACACCCGATACCGATGGACCCATAGCAGGCGCAAAACTAATAATTAAACCCACTAGCCCCATACCAACGCCGCGATTTTCACGAGGGAAAATCAACAAAATCAAAGCGAATACCATAGGCATTACAACACCCGCGGCACATGCCTGCATCACACGACCAAGCAGCAAAAAGGGAAAACTCGGAGCACCCGCACACAAAGCAGAGCCTGCAGTAAACAAAAGCATGCCCCCAATAAAAAGCCTGCGCGTAGAAAAGCGACCAATTAAATAAGCATTAAGAGGGATAATGACCGCTTCAACCAACGCATATCCACTGGTAAGCCACTGAACAGTTGTAGCGCTTACATGCAAATTATCCATAATCGTGGGTAATGCTGGTGTTAGAAGCGTCTGATTGAGTACTACAAGAAATGCTCCGACAAGCAAAACAGCAATCATGGTTGTCTGCTGACGCGTAAGTCCCATTCTTCACTTCCCTTTCAGATCTCTTAGTAATTCTTAACGACTCTCATGAGCGCAAAAAAGCTGGATAAGAAGCAGGTATTTCAACCTGTGCCTTATCCAGCTTGTTATCTCTTATTCGGATAACTCGCCCTCCGAGCAAGTAGTACTTATTGTGCGTCGCCAAACTACGAAGTCAAGCCTTTGAACATATTCTTGAAAACCCTGCATCATAAAGACACATGAACAACCAATTAGGGGATGTTTTATACCGTTGATCACAAGTGCATTTCAGCAGTCTGGTACTAATGCGCTAATCCCTTTTAATCGACCTTCAACTTTACGTTGAAATAGATTTGACAGCTCGTTGTAGCTTAGAAGTTTCCATAGGATAGATAGGTTAGATTTACTTACCCTGCTATAAGGAGAATAGATGCTCAAAGACAATGCAATTTGGATGGGGACTGGCGAAAAGCCCGTTAACTTATTGCTCAAACAAGCAAACCGTCATGGTCTTATTGCTGGCGCATCAGGCACCGGCAAAACCGTAACGCTGAAAGTTCTTGTTGAAGGCTTTTCCAAAGCAGGTGTTCCTGTTTTCATGGCCGACGTTAAGGGCGACATCACAGGCATGTGTGAACCTGGCAAAGATTCCGAAGATATGCAAAAGCGTATCGAAAAATTTGGAATTGAAGGCTTTACCTACGAAGGCTGCCCAATGCGTTTGTGGGATATGATCGGCGGTACAGGTGCTCCTGTGCGTATCACCATTTCTGACATGGGTGCTCCCCTGCTTTCTCGCTTGCTGGGCCTCACCAATGTACAGGAAGGCGTACTCGATATCGTATTTCGCATCACAGATGATCAGAAAATGCTGCTCATCGACATGAAAGACCTGCGTGCGATGCTCACGTACGTTTCCGAGCACAGCAAAGAATACGAAACCACGTACGGCAAGGTTTCTTCTCAGTCTGTTGGCGCAATTTTGCGTGCTCTTATTCCAATCGAAGACCAAGGTGGCGATATCTTCTTCGGCGAGCCTGCCCTCGACTTGAACGACTGGTTTGTTTGCAACGACAAGGGACAAGGTTATATCAACGTTCTTAATGCTGCAAAGCTTATTCAAACTCCTCAGATCTATTCCATGTTCCTGCTCTGGATGCTCTCTGAGTTGTTTGACACACTTCCCGAAGAGGGCGATCTGGAAAAGCCCAAGTTCGTATTCTTCTTTGATGAAGCTCATCTTTTGTTTAACGACATGCCAAAAGAGCTGCTTGATAAGATCATTCAAGTAGTAAAGCTTATCCGCTCTAAAGGCGTTGGCGTTTATTTCATCACGCAATCTCCTTCCGACATTCCCGACGAAGTACTTGCTCAGCTTTCTAACCGAATCCAGCACGGTTTGCGAGCTTATACACCAGCAGAACAAAAAGCTGTTAAGGCAGCCGCTACTTCATTTAGGGCTAATCCAAACTTCGATTCCCAGGAAGCTATCCTTGAGTTAGGTACAGGAGAAGCTTTGGTATCCTTCTTAAACGAAGATGGTCAGCCAAAATTGTAGAGCGTGCAAAAATCCTTCCTCCCCAGTGCTTGATGGCAGCCGCAAGCGATGATGCCATCAAAGGCGTTATGGATGGCCAGTCTGACTTGATGAATAAATACGGCACCGCTGTCGACCGTGAAAGCGCCTTTGAAATTATTTCGGGCGAAGCAGAAAAAGCCGACGAAGAAAAGGTAGAAGCTGAAGCTAAAGCCGAAGAAGAAAAGAAAGCCATCGAAGAAGCTAAAGAAGCAGAAAAGGCTGCCGAAAAAGCACAAAAAGAAGCGGAAAGGCCGCAGAGAAAGCTGCTAAAGCCCAGGCAAAGCAACAGGACCAAATGATTAAAGAAGTTGGAAAAATAGCTACTTCTATTTTGGGAACTATTGGCCGTGAAGCTGCGCGCCAGATCAGCCGTAACATTTTAGGTGGACGTCGCCGCTAATCTAGCTGTGTTTCCCCTAACCAAGGCTTTCCAATAATTTTGCTCACGCAATAAATAACTAAAACAAACAGCTCCTTGGATCTCCAAGGAGCTGTTTTTGTGTACAGGAAATTAGGGTTATGCGACATTAAACGTATGCGCCACTAGTTAATGTGATTCAGAAATGTCGCCAGGATCAAACGAGGGTTCCATAATCTCTACCAAGCGATCACCAAACTCTGAAGAGCTTTCTGGATAACTGATAATCAAGTTAACTATGCTTCCTTCGCCAACGTATTCTTTCATATAAATAACTTGCCCGTTAGTGTTATAGGAATACACATACCACGTATTTCCTGAAGCAGTGTATCCGTCTATACCAATGGAATCTTCCATTTTCTTCAAACGCTCGCTCGCGGTTTCATAAAAGACGTTATTAGTACCCCACGCTTCAATACGAATAGTGCCCGTCGAATCCGACGCTAACGTAAGACCATCCCCATTTGCACTTACGTCAAGCGGAACAAAATCTTCTGGATAGGCAAAACTATAGCCATAACGCGCATTAGTAAATACCACAAAATCATCTATGGAAGATTCAGAGATAGTTCCTGTTCCCAACATATCTTGAGCATCGTCGCTATAGGCAGGTTCACCCTTTTGACCAGCAGATTCTTCAGTGCTGTCAACGGCAGAATTCTCTTCGGTATCTCCTGCCTCTCCCTCCTCAGTATCTTCTACTTCTCCCTCTTCAGTCTCATCGACAATTGTTACCCGAGGATCTGCTTCAGAGGGTTGCTCTTCCTGAGATTGATTAAGCGACGTAACAATAAGCACAGCAGCAACAATTATTGCTACAACCGCGACGCCAATGCCTACCCCAATACCAATCTTTGCATTTTTGGAAAGTGGCTTTTTCTGAGAAGTATTCATCTCAGCAGTGCCTTGAGATGGCTGCAAGGATGATGCAGGCGGCGCCAAAGGCTCGGTGGGTTGATTTTGGGGCATAGCAACGGTAGGCTGCTCTGCGGAAGTATCGGTTAGGTATTCTTGCTCAACAGGGGCACCACAATGCGTACAATACTTGGCGGATTCCTCTATTTCTTTACCACAAGAGGTGCAATACATCGTGTTCTCCTAGCTCCAAACCGCAAATAGATATTACCTAATACGTATCTTTGAGTTTCATCCATGAATATAGTGTTTAATGTCTTTATTTTAATTTGATTCGCTCTCTGGCAATTCGCTATTTTCTTTTGAGTCGTCTTTTAAGGTGAACTCCCACGAACAAGAGCATGTTTCATCAGTCACATCGGGATAACAGCTTAAACAGCGACACTCAATACGATCATCTATCGCAGAAGCAAAGCAGCTATATTCATAGATTGCCGCATACTTGCAAGGATGAAATTCCATACCTTTACGAGATCGGGCCGATTGAACACGACAGTCAATCACACGATTAATGACACGGCCTTCTTCTTCAATCACTTCGCATTTGTTAGCACGATCAACAATATGCAGCGGCAAAGCCTTAGCAAGACCTTCCAATCCTGGATGTTCGCCTAATCCTAAAAACTTCTTTAATCGACGAGCTTCAACGGGAGAAAAACGCTTCCAAGCCTCTTCGTCATGATACATAGCCTCATCCATGCCAAACTTCCGTTCAACCGACTGAAACCATACCCCATCAAGCGCAACACTATCTTTTGCATCAATTTCCATCAACTCAAGCAGTTGCTCTTTAGTCATAGAACGAATGGTTTCGTTAAGCATGTAATCCTCCTGTATTAATTCACTAGTCCCCTGTAAAAGTATGTTTCCATGATAGTCATTTATCAAAGGTAAAACCGAATTGTGTTCGTCAACGGCTTTGCTTATGCTTTTATCTTTTTTATTAATCAGCAACACGATCAACTGGAAGATATTTCTACAAACCCTTGTTTATACCTACAGAAACAAACAAAGAACTCGGCATACTACATACGCCGAGTTCTTTGTTTGTGAAGAGTAAGTTCTTCTATCTATACGTTAAGCAAAGGCTAACTGCATGCGATTTCGTGCAAACAAAATGCCTGCTAATGCCAAGGCGGAACCGAGACCCGTATAAAAAATAGCAATAAATACCGAAGGGGCAATCCCTGATACACGCAGCGCAATTCCGCCAGTCATCATAATTGCCATAATAATGAACGATTTCAAATCAAAGAAATGCCAGAAGTACTGATGCTGTTCCTCGTAGTTCGTAATTCGCTGAGTATGCTTTTTGGTCAGCTTATAAAATGTACCAAACCAAAATACTAGTCCTACCACTACTGAAAGCACTTCATTGAGCGTGGTGACATATCCCTCTGCATATGCTTCAAGACCAATGTGCAAAATATTAACTCCAGCAGCAACCCACACTAGTGCCGCAATAATAAGGAGGTTTTGTTTCTTAACCTGAAAAGGCTTTCTTTTAGAAGTGCTCTTAGAATTTTGAAGCATCATGATTCGCTCCTTGCCTTACAATGAACAGTGTTCACCTGAACACTGTTCATTGTAGAAAGAAAGCACCTCTAAATGTTTCACATCTCAGAAGTAGTAGCTTTTAGAAGGAATTCTCCCTGAACACTCCACTGCTATGTTCAGATACTAGAAATGCGAAGGAAGCACCATGGTTAAAGGACCCGCCGCAATGCGAAACACCATAATTGATACCGCTTATACACATGCCTGTGCTGAAGGATTAGCAGCATTAAGTATTCGCAACATTGCAAAAGAATGCAATATAGCCGTTGGAACCATCTATAACTACTTCCCCGACAAAGCAGCCCTGGTAACCGAGGTTATAACTAAATTCTGGCGAACGATCGCATTTTCAGAAGAAACAAAAAGCTGTCTTGATTACCGCCAAGGAGAAAATTTACTAGTATTTTGCGAACGTCTCTACACCACCATGCAACAAGCTCTTCATCAGTTCAAGATAAACTGGCTAGGAGAAGTGTCATCACTTGATACTCGAACTCGCCAAAAATGTCGCCAGGCAGAAAATGCCTGTTTTGAGCACATTTATCAAAGTCTAGAAAAGGTAATCTATGCTGATAGCTCAATCAAACAAGAACGCATCACCTCTATAGGGACAAATAAACTTGCCCGTTTAATTTGGCAAGATATACATCACTCTTTAAGAATGGGCGATGACAGTTATAAAACTTTGTTTGGCCTTCTAAAGCTTGCGCTCTATTAAATGGCGATAATACCCAAACAAACAACAGGGCTTCAGGAAACATCCCTGAAGTCCTACAAAAGTAAACGTCTATTATTAGCTACTATCTGTTATTACCTATTTCCCTATTCACTTCTTAGTGCTTCAACGGGATCTTTTCGGCTTGCCGAAGATGAAGGAATAAGTCCTGCAATAAAGGTGAGTAACACACTAATAATTACCAGTACTACCGCAGCTCCCACAGGCAACGATGCAATATTAGGCACATCGAAGAGCAGTTCAATAAGCGCACTTATTGGAATACAAATCAAAGCCGTAATACCAACACCAAGTAGGCCTGCAATCAAACCTTCAATGATTGTTTCAGCGTTAAACACATGCGAAATATCCTTTTTACTTGCACCAATCGCACGCAAGATACCAATTTCTTTGCGGCGTTCCAGAACGCTGATATAGGTAATTACACCAATCATGATGGAAGATACCACCAAGGAAATTGATACAAACGCAATTAATACGTAACTAATCATATCGACGATTGTCGTAACCGAAGACATCAGAGCACCTACGATGTCAGTATAGGTAATAACTTTGTCCTCTTCGCCACTTTCCTCCATTTGGGAATTATACGAATCCAGAATTTCTATAACGTGCTCTTTGCTCTCAAAATCAGTAGGATAAATATCTATGCTTGAAGGTTCTGACTTATCTGCATAACCCAACTCACGCAAATTGCTGTCATAGGTAGTTTCGCCACCTGTCATCATGGACATCATAAGTTCGCCTAAACTTTCTTCGTCCATATTGACCTTAAAGGCATTCGCCATCGCATTAGGATCGACCTGCATAGCAGAAGCCATATTGGTAGCAAGTTGCGCCATCTGAGCCTGCATAGCACCACCAAGCTGCTGCTGCAGCGCCGTACCGAACTGAGACATTGTGGTAGAAATTGCTTGTGTCATGTACTGCTGAATTGCGGAAGTGAGTTGCGTCTGAATAGCAGCTTGCAAGGCAGATGAAATTTGTGATTGGATTTGCAACGTTACATTATTACCAACTTGCTGCTGAATTTGCTGTTCAACTTGAGTATCAATATCTTCCCCAAGCCCGCTCGTATCGATTACACCTTCTTGGCTTAAGTCTGAATCAATAATGCTTTTGCCCTCACTAGACAAATATGCGTTTAATGCAGAATCAAAATCTTCATAGCTTGACATGTTAGCTGCATACCAAGCCCAAAAGCCCTGCACCACTTTTTTCATGGTATTTGCTAAAGCATCCGAGTCAACTTTAACGCCCTCTTGAAGATCAATACTGCTTAAATCAAACGACATATTGGTCAGACTATCCATATCTATCTGGCTTGGATCGACCTGAATAGAAGACGCATCAAACGCTGGTAGTGAACTCATATCAATGCTTACGTTCGACAGATCTAAGTTCATGTCGCCTAAGCCTGCTGTAAGCGCACTTTCATCTATCTTGAAGGCTGCCGAAATCGCATTGCCGTCAACGGTGAATAAGGAATCCATGCTGAAACTAGAATTACCCTCGTCTTCTTCACCAAAGGGTTTGCCCGTAAATACGTTAGTATCGGAATCTGCCAGCTGATCTTGTACAATCTTACTCTGAGAGGCCTGTTCAATAATGTGGTCAGTTAAAGACGCGGGATAATTAATGCCTGAAGATAACATCGAAGCATTGGCATCTTCCTTCGGCTGCACAATGCCCACAATCTTTATTTCTTCGCCATTGTCAATCAAATCGCGCATATAGCTTTCGTTGTCGGTTTTGTCTCGCCAAACATCGTAGCCACTGTCATATTCGTAATAGTCTGCTGCATTCACCAGCTTAAACGTAACATTTAAAATATCGTCGTAGGTGGGATCAGTAATATCGTCAGGAGCAGTTACCTCTTCTTCATCGGCAAACTGTTCCACCATGTTTTCTAATTCTTCCGAATCACGCAATCCTAGCGTGTACAGCATAAAGTCACTAATGCCACCATTGCTAGTAAGAACCAAAACGCATTCGTTATAGTTTTGAGGCCAATGACCAGCTTTTACATCGTATTGGTTTTCGTACAAATTCGGATTGCTGGGCATTTCATAGAACACATTGGTGCTCATACTAGCACTCATAATACTGTTTGAACTTACCGTGGAACTAATACCCAAGGAAGAAAACGAGGTATCGGGGTTCACCTGATGAATGGTTTTCGTATCAGAGCTATAAATTTGCGGTACCACATCGTAGCTGTATTCAATCGTTGATGTGTACTGTTCAATACCGCTTTGCCCACTATCGAAATACTCTTTTAATGAAGCCAAGTCGTTCGAAGTCACACTCGACAACATATTGGTAATCATGTTGATTACCTTAACGCGGTCATCCCCATCTCCTTCTTCACCATTGGCAGAATCACTGCCTTCCGCTGCAGCACCCACCATCATAGAAGTCATATCAAAACCGGTACTTTGAATTTGCAGAGGATATTCTGAAAGAGTTTCTTCTTCAACATTAGCAATATAGGTATTTACGCCATTCGCCAGGGCAAGAATAGCTGCAATACCAATAATGCCAATAGAACCCGCAAAAGCCGTCATAATCGTACGGCCCTTTTTAGTCATAAGATTATTAAACGACAACCCGAGCGCAGTCAGAAAACTCATACGAGTTTTGCGAATTGGTTTATCAGATAAGCGCATTTCCTCTTCGGTTGGAACGTAAGGATCCGTATCGGAAGTAATAACGCCGTCCGTTAAATTCACAATACGCGTTGCATACTGCTCTGCTAATTCTGGATTATGCGTAACCATTACCACCAAACGATCTTTGGCGATTTCGGTAAGTAAATCCATAATTTGCACGCTTGTCTTAGAATCAAGCGCACCAGTAGGCTCGTCTGCAAGAAGAATTTCTGGATCGTTAATCAAAGCACGCGCAATAGCAACACGTTGCATCTGACCACCAGAAAGCTGACTTGGCTTTTTATTGATATGCTCGCCCAAACCAACTTCTTCAAGCGCTTTTTTTGCTCGCTCTGCACGTTCTTCCTTCGAAACGCCCGACAAGGTAAGCGCCAATTCAACATTGGCTAAAATGGTTTGATGAGGAATTAAGTTGTAACTCTGAAAAACAAATCCGACACGATTGTTACGAAACGTATCCCAATCGCGATCTTTGTATTCTTTGGTAGAAATACCATCAATAATCAAATCGCCTGAATCATAATGATCCAAACCGCCAACAATATTAAGTAGTGTTGTTTTGCCTGAACCAGACGGTCCTAAGATAGCAACAAATTCATTGTCGCGAAATGATACCGATATGTCATCAAGTGCCACCTGAGTAAAGTCGCCCGTAGTATATGACTTGCGAATGTGCTGCAGTTGAAGCATGAAGGGCCTTCCCCGTTTATGTAGTGTTTTTACCCATTTTTATGATAATGGTACATAACCTATCCAATAATTAAAGAAGTGAAAGTGTCATTTACCTGTAAAAACTACAAGAACCCGCCCGATTCAAACTAAACCAAGCGAGTTCTTAAACACATTGATTTAAAGTGATGGATTATTACAAACGCTATTCACCAAAGAATATTGCTCTTGTTTCAAGCTCCTTGGCTGTATCTTTTGGCTTCACCACTAAAGAGCCTATAACCATGCAAAGAAGCGATACGGTAATACCTATGACAATCTGATGCAAGCCAAAGAATGTAATTCCCGCAGCCATGGTTCCGCAATATGCAAGCGTGCCGCCTACCATCGAAAGCAAGGCGCCTGTTTTATTTGCCTTTTTCCAGAATAGGCCCATCACCAAGACCCAGCAGAAAGCCGTTTCAAGACCACCAAAAGCAAACATGTTGATCTTCCAAATTACATCAGGAGGAACAACAGACAGAATAAATACAATTACCCCGACGACAAAGGTAAATACCTGACTATAATGAGCAACTTTCTTTCCACTAGGAACATCATTTTTCTCTTCGCGATAATGCAAATACATATCCTTGATAATGGAAGACGAAGAGAAGATCAATAACGAAGCAACAGTAGAAATTGAAGCAGCAACAGGACCGATAATAGCAACACCCGCTAACCATGGTGGCAAGGACTCAACAATAGCAAGAGGAATAATATTGTCGACGCTATTACCATAGGCAGAAAGATCTGCTGGAAGAATTCCCTTTGCTAAAACACCTAAAGCAGTAACACCGATCATCATTGCGCCAATAATAACCGTACCGATAATCATGGCCTGACGTAAAGACTTCGAGTCTTTATACCCCATGCAACGTACAACTGACTGAGGAAGACAAAACGTAAACACGCCCACCAAAAGCCACTGAGTAAAATAAAGACCGATTGGCATATCTCCACCGCCAAAAGGCTCAAGAAGCTGTGGGTTGTGAGCCTGCAAATTAGCCATAATATTGGTATAGCCACCACCAGCATTCAAAATGCCACCAGCAAGAACAAAAATACCAACAATCATTGCTATACCGCAGAGCGTATCAACAAAAGCAACACCACGAAAACCGCCAAGCGCAGTAAATAAAATGGCAGCAATGCCAAAAATAGCTAAGCCAACCTCATAAGAATAGCCTGTAACAGCTTCAAACAACTTTGCGCCGCCCACAAACTGAGCAACCATAGTTGCACCAAAGAAAAGAACGATTACGATCGCTGCAACGTTTGCAAGTGCGTTTGAGTTGTAACGAGCGCGGATAACATCAATTACCGTAATAGCTCCGAGTTTACGCGAAACCAAGGCCATTTTCTTGCCCATAATGCCATAAAGCAAGAACAGCGCAGTAACCTGAATGGTTGCCATATAGACCCAACCAAAACCTACATTCCAAGCCTGGCCAGGACCGCCCACAAAAGAACTAACCGAACCATACGTAGCAATAGTAGTCATTGCCAAAACAAAAGCACCTAGACTACGACTACCAATAAAGTATTCGGAAACAAAACCAGCTTCACGACGTTTACGAGATTGATAGCGTACAAAAAACGTAATGCCTAAACCAAGAAGAAGGAATAAGGCGACAGGGATAAGGGTAGCTGGATTTCCGCTCATTACTTACCTCCTTCAACTGAAGAAGATACAGACTGAGAATCCCCAGAAACATCTGGAATAGCGTTAATCTCTTCGTCTTCAAGGTCTATATCCTTAAAAATGAATTTGCTCATATAAACAGATACCGCAATAGCAAAAATCCAGGTACCAAAGCAACCCGTAATAATCCAAAGCGGCGTATTAAAAACAACAATGTTAAGAGGAGCAATACCAAAGCCTGCAATAATCCAAACGATAATAGTAAGGAATAGTGCAACTACCGCTCCCTTTGCTTCTTTATTAGCTTGTTGAAGCTTTTCTTTGTAATTCATGAAAACCTTTTCATCTAGGTAATACAAGTTAATGAATTATACCGCGGAGAAAGCGGTCGAAAATAGAATCATATAAAAGGTTCCGCTATCTATCGCAAGACCTAGGTAAACGGAAAAGCAAACTAACAATAAGGGCTTAAAATAATTCCCTATAAAACAGACAGCGCCCTGCATGAGCAGAACGACCTATCCTCCCACGGACTACACCGCAGTACTTTCGGCGAAGGGAAGCTTAACTACCGAGTTCGGAATGGGATCGGGTGATCCTTCCCTCTATGGTTCCGCTCATGCAAGGCGCTAGGTCTTTTAGCATGTGCGCATTATATACGCTTTTCAAAGGATTGAGCTCCCTTGAGGGTTACATAGCGTATGTTTTTGTGATTGATCAGATTAGATGAATCTATATATTAGATGAAGAGCTCGGCCGATTAGTACCGCTCGCCTGAAACGATTGCTCGCCTTACAGCTGCGGCCTATCAAACTCGTAGTCTACAAGTGGCCTTACCAAAAAGAGAACTCATCTCGAGGTCGGCTTCCCACTTAGATGCTTTCAGCGGTTATCACATCCGGACGCGGCTAGGCAGCCATGCTGTTGGTCAACAACTGCGACACCGGAGGTCCGTCCATCCCGGTCCTCTCGTACTAGGGACAGATCCTCTCAATTCTCTTACGCCCACGGAGGATAGGGACCGAACTGTCTCACGACGTTCTGAACCCAGCTCGCGTACCGCTTTAAATGGCGAACAGCCATACCCTTGGGACCTGCTACAGCCCCAGGATGCGATGAGCCGACATCGAGGTGCCAAACCTTGCCGTCGATGTGGACTCTTGGGCAAGATCAGCCTGTTATCCCCGGAGTACCTTTTATCCGTTGAGCGACGGCCATTCCACGCTGGGCCGCCGGATCACTAGAACCGACTTTCGTCTCTGCTCGACTTGTAGGTCTCGCAGTCAAGCTCGCTTATACTCTTGTGCTCTACGGATGATTGCCAACCATCCTGAGCGAACCTTACGCACGCCTCCGTTACCATTTAGGAGGCGACCGCCCCAGTCAAACTACCCACCTGGCACGGTCCGCTAGCCGGATAACGGTCTAACGTTAGACTGCCGGAGCTGCGAGGGTGGTATTCCAAGGTTGACTCCACAGAAACTGGCGTTTCTGCTTCACAGTCTCCCACCTATCCTCTACACGCCGAACCAACAGTCAATGCCAAGCTGCAGTAAAGGTTCACGGGGTCTTTCCGTCCTTCCGCAGGTAATTCGCATCTTCACGAATAATACAATTTCACCGGGTCCATGGTCGAGACAGCGCCCAAATCGTTACGCCATTCGTGCAGGTCGGAACTTACCCGACAAGGAATTTCGCTACCTT